>OODK01000039.1_pt1 | contig 160961 bp, 154 predicted proteins | sample 1671371 | NCBI WGS metagenome assembly OODK01 (sample SAMN06348150, study PRJEB24527) | human gut metagenome | biome: human gut; feature: ankylosing spondylitis patient; material: feces | host: Homo sapiens | place: China | collected 2015-10 | reverse complement strand
ACTGGAGTTCAGACGTGTGCTCTTCCGATCTGATGGTATACGAGGTATTGACAAGCAAAGGAATACTCTGTTCGATACGGTAAGACATCAGATAATTCATCGGTGTCTGGTGGAGAAGACGTTTGCAGAGTCGTTCACACTCCCCGGGACTTACAGAGACCGCATCTGCAAGATCCTTCAAAGATATTTTACCGGTATAATGAGAGTGAATATAAGTAAGAAACGTATCCAGTGTTTTTCTGTCTCTGGATATTTTTTTTGCGGAAGCAATCGTAAAACCAGGTCGCTGACTCATTTTCCAGAGAAGTCCCCAGGCGTCGGAAAGATGGGAGAGAATCTGCAATTCCCAGGTTTCCGGTTGCTCCTGGTGAAGAATCCCACACTTGTAGAGGATATTCAGAAGTATCTGCTGTTCAGGATCTTCCGGACGTATATAAAGTGCAGGAATTGCCGGGTTACCGAGCAGAGGTTTTACGTATTTTCGGAAAAGAATATTGGACTCGGTACCATAGATAAAAGCAGGGTGGAAGATAATGGAATGCGCTACTGCGGTTTCATTTCCCACAGGATGACAGTCGTGCAGCTGTTTGGCATTGATCCAGAGCACCTCTCCGGGGTGGAGCACATATTCTGTTAATTCAACCTGAATCCGCACAGATCCCTGAAGCTGATAGTGAAATTCCACTTCCGGATGCCAGTGCATGGGAACGTACAGGGTATGTTCCCCGTTTTCGGATAACGGAAAATAATCCATATGGATATCAACCGGGAAATCATAACTGCCATGAAGTTGATTTTCTTTCAGATTTTTCTGGGTGGAAATGACAGGACGGTTTGTTGGCATAAGCAGTACCTCGGATTATGTTGATTTTGTTATAGAAATTGCAGATATTGTGATAGCTGAATTCCTGTGAAATTATTATACTGTCTTTTGTGTTAAAACACAAGAAAGGAAGTTCAGAATGATTTTGTTATAAAAAACAGATGAAAATCTGATTTTCAGGAGAGAGGAAGAGAAGGAGGATCTTTTATTATGGGAACAAAAAAGAATAATCTGGGGGTTCGTATCGCGATGGCGGTAATCGGAATAGCACTGACGGCTGTTTCTGTGGGTCTTCAAAAGATTTCAGGACTTGGAGTGGATCCGTTTAGTGTTATTATTTTCGGATTTTCCAATGCCTTTCATGCGACATATCAGACCGTATACATTGTGGTGTGTGCTGTTTTGCTGATCATAGCATTTATCTTTAACCGAAAATTACTTGGAATTGCAACGGTTGTCAATCTGTTTTTCAGTGGATTTGTCACAGATGCCACCAGAAAAGCAGCTGTAAAAGTGGTGGGAGAACATCCCTCAATGGCAGTCCGTGTGATTTTATTGCTGATTGTGGTACTGTTGATTTCTATTTCTTCTGCTTTGTACTATTCTTCAGAACTTGGGGTATCTCCATACGATGCACAGGCACTGACACTTGCAGAGAAAACAAAATTTCCGTTCCGGGCAGTGAGAATCGGTACCGATGTGGTATGCTGCACTGTCGGCTTTGCTCTGGGAGGAGACCTGGGACTGGCCACACTGGTCTATGCTTTCTGTATGGGACCGTTCATCCAGTTTTGCAGAGAACATTTTACGGATAAGATGGCAGCAGGAGAACTGTTTCACAAATAAAGAACGAGAATACGGAAAAATCCGCTGGCGTCCCGGCGGATTTTTTGTGTATGGAGTTTATTTGCAATCATATTATAGAAAACGGTGCAAGAACAGACAACACAGCAGCCGGTGGATTTGTCCCAAGAGTTTTTCCAACAATCACGGAATAATGATTGACAGTATGCACGCAGAATGATATACTCATCCTGTTAAAAAGATAACGGTAAAAATTACCGAATATCGACCACATAGAAAAGCGTAAGGTGTCGGATGACAGAAGATTTCTGTTAATCCGGTGAAAAGGGAAACAGGTGTGAATCCTGTACGAACTCGTCACCGTGATTCGCGAGGGAAGACAAAAACCACTGGGAAACCGGGAAGGTGTCAAACCGCTTGAGCGATCAGCCGGGAGACCTGCCTTTGCGCAGTACGGGAACGAAAGTTCAGGCCACGAGGAATTGGCAGTACGAAAGAAAAACCTGTTTGCTTGTATAAAAATGGTTTTTCCGGCACTTATGGTGAAAGAAACATCTATAACCGTTAAACGGTTCTGGTATCCCTGAAACTGATTCTGAAACTATAAGAAGAATTCCAAATGTAGTACCTACTACCTTCGTCTCCGGACGGAGGTTTTTTACGTTTCATGTGGGCAAGACCCCAGACAACCTTCTTCGGAGAGCCGTCCTGTACCACCGTGGTACACAATCTCAAAAGGACAAAGACAGGAGGAACCATGAGATGAAAAAGAAAATTGTAGTGCTGATGCTTTCAGCAGCTATGACCATGTCCATGATGACAGGATGTGGAAACACAGCAAAGGATGACAGTGCATCCACAACAACAGAAACAACACAGGATGCAGAAGCCACAGAAGAAGCAGAACCGACAGAAGAAGCAACAGAAGAAGCAACAGACGACAGTGCATCTGACCAGGAGGCAGCAGATAAAGTAGCAGCCCTGATCGATCAGATCTATGTGCAGGAGAGAAACGACAACACTGACGAACAGTGTAAAGAAGCCAAAGAAGCCTGGGATGCTCTGACCGACGCACAGAAAGAACTGGTAGAAGGTGAAAATGCAGACCCTGATTACTTCGGAAGAGATACCGGTGACGCATCCAAGGACGATCCGTTAAACGGAGATGACATCGGAGACAACGAACTGCTGGTAGTAAGCTTCGGTACTTCCTTCAACGGCAGCCGTGCAGCAGATATCGGAGGTATCGAGAAAGCCCTGCAGACCGCATATCCGGACTGGTCTGTAAGACGTGCCTTTACCGCACAGATCATCATCAACCACGTACAGGCCCGTGATGACGAGAAGATCGACAATATGGATCAGGCCCTGCAGCGTGCCGTAGACAATGGCGTAAAGAACCTGGTGGTACAGCCGACCCATCTGATGCATGGCGCTGAGTATGACGAGCTGACAGAAGCAGTAGAAAGCTACAAAGATAAATTTGAATCCGTAACCATCGCAGAACCACTGTTAGGAGAAGTTGGGGACAGTGACGATGCAGTCAATGATGACAAAAAAGCAGTAGCAGAAGCCATCACAGCAGAAGCAGTGAAAACAGCCGGATACGACAGTCTTGAAGTTGCGGAAGCAGACGGAACCGCATTCGTATTCATGGGACACGGAACTTCCCACACTGCAAAGATCAGCTACAGCCAGATGCAGAGCCAGATGAACGATCTGGGATATGACAATGTATTTATCGGTACCGTAGAAGGCGAGCCGGAAGATACTGCATGCGAAGCAGTGATTGAAAAGGTCAAAGAAGCAGGATACAAAAAAGTAGTTCTTCGTCCGCTGATGGTAGTAGCCGGAGACCATGCAAACAACGATATGGCCGGAGATGATGAGGATTCCTGGAAGAGCCAGTTCGAGGCATCAGGAGCATTTGATCAGATTGATACCCAGATCGCAGGACTGGGAGAGATCTCTGCTATCCAGGATCTGTATGTAGCACATACCAAAGCTGCAATTGATGGAAAGAGTGCTTCTACAGCAAACTAAAACATATCAGATACGTAACTGCTCAGCATCCACTGTGAAGGTACTGAAAAGTTATGACAGATGAATAAAAGGAACAGCCTGTCCGATCAGCTGCTATTCAGTGACTGGTCAGACTGGCTGTTTTTTGTCAAAATCCCGAAACATACAAGTCAAAATGCCATCACCGAAGGTGATTAGAAATGCATACTGCATCGTAACTGTGAGGGTACTGAACAGTTACGATGCAACATTGACAAGTAATTAGAGCGGTGCTAGAATAAACAGGAAATACAGCATAAGTGAATAAAATGTGTAAGGTGCCGGACGAAAAAATGTCCGGTGAAAAGGGAAACCGGTGAGAATCCGGTACGAGCTCGTCACCGTAATTCGCGAGTTGAGGCTAATAACCACTGGGAAACCGGGAAGGGAGCCAAACTGTCAGAGCGATCAGTCGGGAGACCTGCCTTTCGCAGTACGGGAATAAGAACAGTTACTGTGCTCGGTAACTGAGAATTCAGGCCACGAGGGACTGGCAGTACAAAATTAAGAAAGTCAGAATCATACTGGCTGATTCTTGTGTAACCTGTGCCTCCGCCAATTGGCGGAGGTTTTTCTTGTATTGGACATTAATAATTGGTCCGGTGGATCAATTATGATTTTCTTTTTTATTCATTTATGTACTCATATCTGAGAACAGGAGGATTTAACATGAAAAAGAAACTGGTAGTATTGATGTTATCAGCAGCCATGACAGCAACACTTCTGACTGGCTGTGGCGACACCAAAGAAACAACATCCGAATCCACAGCAACCGAAACAGAGGCAGAAGCCACCGAAGAAGCCGCAGATGACAGTGCATCTGACCAGGAGGCCGCAGATAAAGTAGCAGCTCTGATCGATCAGATCTATGTGCAGGAAAGAAACGACAACACTGACGAACAGTGTAAAGAAGCCAAAGAAGCCTGGGATGCTCTGACCGACGCACAGAAAGAACTGGTAGAAGGTGAAAATGCAGACCCTGATTACTTCGGAAGAGATACCGGTGACGCATCCAAGGACGATCCGTTAAACGGAGATGACATCGGAGACAACGAACTGCTGGTAGTAAGCTTCGGTACTTCCTTCAACGGCAGCCGTGCAGCAGATATCGGAGGTATCGAGAAAGCCCTGCAGACCGCATATCCGGACTGGTCTGTAAGACGTGCCTTTACCGCACAGATCATCATCAACCACGTACAGGCCCGTGATGACGAGAAGATCGACAATATGGATCAGGCCCTGCAGCGTGCCGTAGACAATGGCGTAAAGAACCTGGTGGTACAGCCGACCCATCTGATGCATGGCGCTGAGTATGACGAGCTGACAGAAGCAGTAGAAAGCTACAAAGATAAATTTGAATCCGTAACCATCGCAGAACCACTGTTAGGAGAAGTTGGGGACAGTGACGATGCAGTCAATGATGACAAAAAAGCAGTAGCAGAAGCCATCACAGCAGAAGCAGTGAAAACAGCCGGATACGACAGTCTTGAAGTTGCGGAAGCAGACGGAACCGCATTCGTATTCATGGGACACGGAACTTCCCACACTGCAAAGATCAGCTACAGCCAGATGCAGAGCCAGATGAACGATCTGGGATATGACAATGTATTTATCGGTACCGTAGAAGGCGAGCCGGAAGATACTGCATGCGAAGCAGTGATTGAAAAGGTCAAAGAAGCAGGATACAAAAAAGTAGTTCTTCGTCCGCTGATGGTAGTAGCCGGAGACCATGCAAACAACGATATGGCCGGAGACGATGAGGATTCTTGGAAGAGCCAGTTTGAGGCATCAGGAGCATTTGACCAGATTGATACCCAGATCGCAGGACTGGGAGAGATCGCTTCCATCCAGGATCTGTATGTAGCACATACCAAAGCTGCAATGGATGGAAATGATGCATCTGCAGCTGTTTCCGAGGGGACAGAGGAAACAGCCGGCACACTGGAAGATGGTACTTATGAAGCAGAATTTGACACAGACAGTGGAATGTTCCATGTTAACGAAGCAAATGACGGAAAAGGTATCCTGACAGTAAAAGACGGAAAAATGACGATCCATATCAGTCTGGTATCTAAGAATATCGAAAACCTGTATGTGGGAAAAGCAGCAGATGCACAGAAAGACGGTGCAGAACTTCTGCAGCCAACAACCGATACGATCACCTATGATGACGGAAGTACAGAAGAGGTATATGGCTTTGATGTTCCGGTAAAAGCACTGGATGAAACCTTTGATCTGGCACTGATCGGAACCAAAGGAAAATGGTATGACCACGAAGTAAGCGTAAGTAATCCGGTGAAGGCAGAGTAAGGAATCCGTTACCGGAAACGGAGCGGACAGTAACTTTGACGGCAAATCAGCCTCTTGACAAAAAAAGCAGAAGTTTGTATACTACATCCATATGATTGATTCATAAGAAAATGCATTGATAAGAACCAGTAGCAGCAAGCATCCGCACAGAGAGGAGCCGGTTGGTGAGAGGCCCGCGGGGAACTTTCTGTGAATACATCTTTGAGCTTTGCACCGAACGCATCGTGCTGGTAGGCTGCAACGGAAGGACCTCCGTTATACGGGTCAGAGTATAGATTTGCCTGTACTTACAGAGGCAGGAGGTGCGAACCTTCTGTGAAATTAGGTGGTATCACGGAACCTGGCTTCCGTCCTATAAAAAAGGACGAGGCCAGGTTTTCTTATTTTACAGGAAATTGCTTTCCCGTAAAGTAAAAAAATGTTCCGCGGGAATGTGCCAAGACACATTCTTTGTTCTAAATAAACACAAAAAGGAGAAAGTTTATCATGACAATTTATGACGAATTAGTTGCCCGTGGTCTGATCGCCCAGGTAACCGACGAAGAAGAAATTAAAGATTTGATCAATAATGGAAAAGCGACTTTTTACATCGGGTTTGACCCGACTGCAGACAGTCTGCATGTAGGACATTTTATGGCACTGTGCCTGATGAAACGTCTGCAGATGGCAGGAAACAAACCGATTGCACTGATCGGTGGAGGTACTGCCATGGTTGGTGATCCGTCCGGAAGAAGTGATATGCGTCAGATGATGACACAGGAAACCATTCAGCACAACTGTGACTGCTTTAAAAAACAGATGGAGCGTTTTATTGATTTCTCTGACGGAAAAGCACTGATGGTAAATAATGGAGACTGGCTGTTAGGATTAAACTATGTAGATTTCCTGCGCGAGATCGGACCGCATTTCTCCGTAAACCGTATGCTTACCGCAGAATGCTACAAACAGCGTATGGAAAAAGGATTAAGTTTCCTGGAGTTCAACTACATGCTGATGCAGAGCTATGACTTCTACATGCTGTACCAGAAATACGGCTGTAACCTGCAGTTTGGCGGAGACGACCAGTGGAGTAACATGCTGGGTGGTACCGAACTGATCCGCCGTAAATTAGGAAAGAACGCATGTGCCATGACCATCACCCTGCTGTTAAACTCTGAAGGAAAGAAAATGGGTAAAACACAGTCCGGTGCGGTATGGCTGGATCCAAACAAAACTTCTCCGTTTGATTTTTATCAGTACTGGAGAAATGTGGCAGATGCAGATGTCCTCAAATGTATCCGTATGCTCACCTTCCTGCCGTTAGAGCAGATTGACGAAATGGATAAATGGGAAGGAAGCCAGTTAAACCAGGCAAAAGAGATCCTGGCTTACGAACTGACTGCCCTGGTACATGGTGAGGAAGAAGCAAAGAAAGCACAGGAAGGCGCGAGAGCACTGTTCTCTGCGGGTAATGCAGCTAATATGCCATCCACAACACTGGCAGCCGAGGATTTTCAGGATGGTGCCATCGACCTGATTTCTCTGCTGTGTAAAGCCGGTCTGGTAACTTCCCGTTCTGAAGGACGTCGTGCCATCGAGCAGGGAGGTGTATCCGTAGACGGAGAGAAAATTACAGATATCCGTTACAACGTGAAAAAAGAAGATATTACAGAAGAAGGTCTTATTGTAAAACGTGGTAAGAAAAAATTCATGAAAATCTGCTTATAAGAAGGGTGTCACTTGCACGGACATCACAATTGTGCTAAAGTAGAAAAATAGAGAAAAATTGTGGAAGCTCCGGAATGTTTCTGGAAAAGCTCCGGAATCGTGGAGCTTCTGACAGCAATAAATATGAGGAGGAACATACAGTGAAAAAGTATGGAGTAAACGAACTTCGTCAGATGTTTCTGGACTTTTTCGAGAGCAAAGGTCATTTGGTAATGAACAGCTTTTCCCTCGTACCCCAGAATGATAACAGCCTTCTGCTGATCAATGCAGGTATGGCACCATTAAAACCGTATTTTACCGGAGCAGAGATTCCGCCGAGAACCCGTGTGGCTACCTGTCAGAAATGTATCCGTACCGGTGATATCGAGAACGTAGGAAAGACAGCCCGTCACGGTACTTTCTTCGAGATGCTTGGTAACTTCTCTTTTGGTGATTACTTCAAACACGAAGCCATCGCATGGTCCTGGGAATTTCTGACCAAAGTGGTAGGTCTGGATGAGAACCGTCTGTATCCGTCTGTATACGAAGAGGATGATGAAGCCTTCGATATCTGGAATAAAGAAATTGGTGTTCCGGCTGACAGAATCTTCCGTTTCGGAAAAGAAGACAACTTCTGGGAGCACGGCGCAGGTCCTTGCGGTCCGTGTTCTGAGATTTACTATGACCGTGGAGAAAAATACGGCTGTGGTAAACCGGGCTGTACCGTGGGATGTGACTGCGACCGTTATATGGAAGTATGGAATAACGTATTTACCCAGTTCGAAAATGACGGGGAAGGTCATTATGAGACTCTGAAACAGAAAAATATCGATACCGGTATGGGGCTGGAACGTCTGGCTGTTGTTGTTCAGGATGTAGATTCTATTTTTGATGTAGATACACTGCGTGCCCTGAGAAATAAGGTCTGTGAAGTTGCCGGAAAAACTTATGGTGTCAATCACGAGGACGATGTATCCATCCGTCTGATCACGGATCATATGCGTTCCGCTACCTTCCTGATCTCTGATGGGGTTATGCCGACCAATGAAGGAAGAGGATATGTTCTTCGCCGTCTGATCCGTCGTGCAGCCCGTCACGGACGTCTTCTTGGTATCGAAGGACCGTTCCTGGAGAAACTGAGTGAGACTGTCATCGAAGGATCCAAAGACGGATATCCGGAACTGGAAGAAAAGAAAACATTTATCCTGAACGTTTTGCATAACGAAGAAAGTCAGTTCAACAAGACCATTGACCAGGGACTGAAGATTCTCGCCGATCTGGAAGCTGAGATGAAAGAAGCAGGAAAGTCCGTCCTTGGAGGCTCCGATGCCTTCCGTCTGTATGATACGTATGGATTCCCGATCGATCTGACGAAAGAGATTCTGGAAGAAAAAGGATACACTATTGATGAAGACGGCTTCAAAGAAGAGATGGAAGTGCAGAGAAAACGTGCAAGAGAAAGCCGTGCAGTCAGCAACTATATGGGCGCAGATGCAACTGTATACGATGAGATCGACCGCAATATCACAACCGAATTTGACGGATATGACAAACTGGAAGCTGCCTCCAAAGTAACTGTTCTGACCACAGAGACAGAGATCGTGGATTCCCTGATGGAAGGTCAGAAAGGAACCATTTTTGTAGAAAAGACACCGTTCTACGCTACCATGGGTGGACAGGAAGGTGACACCGGTGTGATCACCACTGCAAACGGTGTATTCCGTGTAGAAGATACCATCAAACTTCGTGGCGGCAAATACGGCCATGTAGGTGTGATGGAATCCGGTATGATCTCCAACGGAGATGAAGTAACACTGAAAGTAGACGAGCAGGAAAGAAAAGATACCTGTAAGAACCACAGTGCAACCCATCTGCTGCAGAAAGCCCTGAAGACTGTTCTTGGCGCTCATGTAGAACAGAAAGGTTCTCTGGTGAATCCGACCAGACTGCGTTTCGATTTCGCACACTTCCAGGCAATGACTCCGGAAGAGATTGCAGAAACAGAGGCTCTGGTAAATAAAGAGATCCAGGCTGCACTGCCGGTAACCACACAGATCATGGGTATCGAAGAAGCTAAGAAAACAGGTGCTATGGCACTGTTCGGTGAGAAATACGGCGATGAGGTACGTGTGGTATCCATGGGCGATTTCTCTGTAGAACTCTGTGGTGGTACTCATGTGGCAAATACAGCGAATATTACACTGTTCAAGATCGTATCCGAAGCAGGTGTTGCGGCAGGTGTTCGTCGTATCGAAGCACTGACAGGTAACAACGTGATCGAATACTATCGTCAGATGGAAGAAAATCTGCATACAATCGCAAAAACACTGAAGACCAGTCCTGCTGAGATCACAGAAAAGATCACACATCTGCAGAAAGAAGTAAAAGAACTGCAGAGTGAAAATGAATCTCTGAAGAGTAAGATGGCTCAGGATTCTCTGGGAAATGTTATGGATCAGGTTGTGGAAGTAAAAGGTGTGAAAGTTCTGGCATCTGCCGTTGATGGCGTAGATATGAATGGACTGCGTGACCTGGGCGATCAGCTGAAAGAAAAACTGGGTGAAGGTGTGGTAGTTCTGGCATCTGCCAAAGATGGCAAAGTAAGCCTTCTTGCCATGGCAACACAGGGTGCTATGGATAAAGGAGCACATGCAGGTAATCTGATCAAGGCAGCGGCTGCAATCGTCGGAGGCGGCGGTGGTGGACGTCCGAATATGGCACAGGCCGGCGGCAAGAACCCGGATAAGATTCCGGAAGCTATCGCAAAAGTAGCAGAACTGGTAGAGGGACAGCTGAAATAATCCCAGTCCGGAAAAAACAACAAAAAAACCGGAAAAATTTCAAAAAACCAGTTGACGAAATAAAAAAATCTGCTATAATAAATACCAGTGCAATAAAATACCCAAACAGTTGTATTATGCACAATCTACAACTGGAGGGAGGTTAGGTGTGAGACTATGTCAAACGTTATCGTAAAAGAAAACGAAACTTTAGATAGTGCTCTGCGTAGATTTAAACGTAGCTGTGCAAAAGCAGGCATTCAGCAGGAAATCCGCAAAAGAGAGCATTACGAGAAACCAAGTGTTCGTCGTAAGAAAAAATCTGAAGCTGCAAGAAAACGTAAATATAATTAATATGTGCACATTGGCGTAAGCCATGAGAAGAGGGATACTGCGAGCAGGATCCCTCTTTTACGTATATATTTTTAAAATCTTATAATTTCTTTAAGAATTGAAATCTGTATAGTCTTTTGCAAAGGCATATGATATAATTTTCGCATACTATAAATCTGCTGATAAGTGCAGAAAAAGAAATGAGGGGAAATTTCTATGTGGACACATGCAGTGTATGGCACGGATCTGTATCATTTTATCCAATGGTTTATCCTGTATAGTTTCATGGGGTGGGTAGTGGAATCCATCTATATGTCATTTTGTAACAGGAAACTGACTAACCGCGGATTTGCGTTTTCACCCTTTTGTCCGATCTATGCAGTAGGAGCTTTGTCAGTGTATGGCATGCTTCGTCCGCTGGAAGGTCAATATGTGGTGCTTTATCTGGCGGGTGCGGTTCTTGCTACGACGCTGGAATATATTACGGCAGTGCTTATGCGCAATCTGTTTGGACAGGTTTGGTGGGATTACACGGAGAAACCTTTTAATTACAAAGGTGTGATCTGTCTGGAGAGTACGATAGCGTGGGGATTCTATACAATCTTTATGTTTGGCTTCCTGCAGAGATTTGTAAACTTCGTATCCGACAGCTATTCTGTTCGATTCGGCAGAAACCTGGCGGCAGTCGTGGTTGTGATCTATACATTTGATTTTTCGTTGCATCTGTTCAAAGCGAAAATGAACAGAATGCCGAGAAAAGTGGAAGAGATGAAAGAACGTGTCAGTTTTCATATTGGAAAAATGAGGTAACTATTCCGCAGGTAACTGTGAGGATACTGAACAGTCACAGAATGAGTAAAAAACGGGTGCTAACCCAGGGTGTGATAATCCTGGGTCAGCACCTTTTTATATTGTTCCTGTAAAGTTTCCAGAGTGAAAGGTTCTGTGCTTTCGGCATGAACACCATGGGAGGCAGCGAGCTCCTCGGTGTAATCGGAAAGCTTGTAAACGGTATAGATATTCTGATCATGATTATAATGAGTAACCAGAGGGACCAGATCAGCATTACGGATGGAAAGAGCATCGGAGACCGGATCCCGAACAATGGTAATATCTGCCATACCGCCAAGGAGACAGGCAGGTTCTTTTTGTGTGGAAATAAAGTTTCCAAGAGAGTAATAGACCAACATCTGATGTCCGCTGTCATCTGTCAGTGTCTCAAAATTCTGTAGCGTATGGCTATGGGCACAGATGGCAATATCGACACCCTGATGTAACAGCAACTGGAGAAATGCTTTCTCCTCTGTATCTGGTTCAGTGGAATATTCTTTTCCGGTGTGAAGAAAGGCGATGGTCATATCACCGATTTCTTTTGCTTTTTTGACATCGGATATTACCCGCTCCGTGCGGAGAAGATCAACTGCATAATCCGGAAGTTCATCGTAAGGTTTATTGTTTACTGTAGTTGTGTAGTTGAGAAGGGAAAAAGTAACATCCTTGCAACGGATGGTAGTGATTTCACCGGCATTTTCTGCGGAATCATGGATACCGAGGAGAGCAACTTCCGGGTGACTGGTTTCCCAGTATCGGATCGTATCGGTAATACCGGTGATTCCCTTGTCAAAAACATGGTTGTTTGCCTGTTCCACGATATCGAATCCGGAGGTAACAAGTGCATCACCGATTTCCACAGGGGATCCGAAAGCGGGATAAGAAGAAATGTTTGCATGATCGGATACAAAGATGCTTTCTTCATTGACTGCGGCGAGGTCTGCGGCAGAGATATCATCCCGGATGTGTTCATACAGGTGATCATAATTCCATACGGTCTGTGTGGTATCTGCAGATTCATAGATTCCCTGATGAATCAGATTATCGCCGACGGCGACAAAATGAATGGTATTATTTTCCAGTTTCTGCTGTTTTTGCAACTCGGCTTCCTGCTTTTGTTTTATCTGTTTCCGGAGTTCGGCCTCCTGGGCGGCGGCCCTTTGATGATTGTGATAGAGTGTGACGAATAAACCGATTCCGGCAGTCAGGATCAGACAGGAACAGGCAAGAAATATCTTTTGACGCCGGACCTGTTGCTGGCGTTTCCGTTTTTGTTCCAGTTTGCGTGATTCCCGCATCCGACTGGTATTGTTTTGTGTGTTAGGTGTATCCATAAAGTTCCTCGTTGTTTCTCATTCTGTAATAATTATCGGTACTATTCAGCAGGTAGCATTCCGCAAGATGTTTAGAAATGCATTTTGACTCGTAACTGTCCAGCAGTGAGTGGCAAAATTTACTTTTGAAAGTCACATCATAAATATAATTATTATACACAAAAAGAAAGAAAGTAGCAAGAAAATCTCAAGCAAATTGTATAAAAAAAGTAAAGAACAGGTTACTGTTCACTGGTAATATCCCGCGAGGTGTTTTTTGTGAGCGAAGGTCACAGAAAACCCGAGACATATCGCGCGAATTTATGCGATCAGCATAAATTCTGTGCATCGCACAGCGTGTTGCTGGGCACGGAGTGAACAGTAACAAGAACCGTTCATATTCCCGTGCAAAAAGCAGATGTTCCGGCATATAGTGAAACAAAGATCCGAAACGAGCAAAGATTATGAAGAAAAGAATTATCACATGGGTATTACTTCTGATGCTGATAACGGCTGAAATCTGTCCGGTGAAAATCCAGGGTGCGGTACAGCCGGCGCCGGAGATCAGCGCACCGGGAGCGGTACTTATGGAACCATCTACAGGAACTGTTTTATACGAAAAAAACGGAGAAGAACAGCGAAGTCCGGCAAGCATTACCAAAATCATGACTCTGCTTCTGATTTTTGAAGCCCTGGAAGACGGACAGATCACGCTGGAGGAAGAGGCGGTAACCAGTGCCTATGCAAAAAGTATGGGGGGATCTCAGGTTTTTCTGGAAGAGGGAGAAAAACAGACAGTGGAGACCCTGATCAAATGCATCGTAGTTGCATCGGGAAATGATGCATCCGTGGTAATGGCAGAACATCTTGCGGGAAGCGAGGAAGAATTTGTGAAAAGAATGAATGAAAAAGCCGGAGAGCTTGGCATGATACATACACAGTTTGAGGACTGCTGCGGACTTACAGATTCCGAGAAACATTATACCACGGCTTCTGATGTCGCAATTGTCTCGAGAGAACTGATTACCCGCTTTCCCCGTATCCTTGAATATTCCTCTATCTGGATGGAAAATATTATCCACAGAACGGCACAGGGAGAGAAAGAATTCTGCCTGACCAATACCAACAAGCTGATTCGCAGTTATGAAGGGTGCGTTGGTCTGAAAACCGGAAGTACCAGTGTGGCAAAATACTGTGTATCTGCAGTTGCACGGAGGGGAGAGATGACGTTGCTTGCGGTAGTCATGGGTGCGCCGGATGCCAAGGTGCGATTTAAAGATGCGGCAGCCTTGCTTGATTATGGATTTGGAAAGTGTAATCTTTATCTGGATGAAAACAGGAAAAATCCGGATCCGGTGCCGGTAAAAGGAGGGGTAAAAAAGGAGGTGGCATGTCGGTATACAGGAGAATTCCGGTATCTGGATACGGAAGGGAAAAATCTTTCGCAGATAGAAAAGAAGATTGTTTATATGAAGAATCTTCAAGCACCGGTAAAGAAAGGAGATATCGTTGGCGAAGCACAGTATTTGCTGGATGGAAAGGTGGTTGGCAAAACGGATATAGTGGCTGCAAAATCTGTGAAAAAGGCCGGTCTGTGGGATTATATCAAACACATCAGAAAGAGAATGATAAAGGGCGATGATTATTCGGCAGACGGGTAACTGTTTGATACAAAAACTGACGGGAATAGAACAGAAAACTGCTTTCCCGTCAGTTTTGAAAATGTAACAGTATCGGATCCGGGTTTACATTACGATCTGCGCAGAACGTATCGGAATCATCACATTTCGAAAATTACTACCTGATACCCTGGCATATGAAGGATATCTCCGTTAAGATCCAGTGTTTCCAGATTGTTCATCAGCACTTTTTTGTAAGTTCCCGGAAGAACAACATCCTGAGCATCGTGTTGATAATTGGCAATTACCAGCAGAGTCCTGTCAGTGCCTTTTCTGTAATAAGCCATCAGATTGGTCTGTTCTTCTTTGTATGGAACAACTTCACCGTATACAACCACATCTTTGTATTCCGGATTCTTGCGGAGGGCGATCAGCTCTTTGTACCAGTGATACATGGAATCCGGGCGGTTCGCCTGTTCAGCGGCATTGATACCGGTATAATTCGGATTCACTTTCAGCCATGGGGTTCCTGTGGTAAATCCTGCGTTAGCAGTTGCATCCCACTGGAATGGAGTGCGGGCATTGTCACGACTGTAAGGAACAACAGCTTTGAAAGCGGCTTTCGGAGTCAGTCCGGCGTCCAGTGCTACCTGGTATTCATCGAGGGTGCTGCAGTCATCAATTTCATTTATGGAGTGGAAAGCAACATTTGTCATACCAAGTTCCTGTCCCTGATAGATGAAAGGCAGCCCGCGGAGCATAACGTTGACAGCGGCAAGCATTTTCTTGCTGGTGTCACTGACATCTGCTTCCGGGATATAGTGGCTGACACCGCGAGGTTCATCATGATTTTCGATGATATTGGAGATGAATCCGATATCCCCCAGGCGTTTCTGAGTACCGAAGGCAGCTTTTTTATATTCCTCACCCCATACAACCGGTTTGCATTTGTACCATCCGTCATCGGATTTTCCGGCGATGGTTTCGGCAAAATCAAACATGGAAGAGAAGTGGCCATTGTTTCCGATAAATGCTTCCAGAGCATCCGGACGATCGGTAAATACTTCACCTACAGTAAATGCATGATGTTTTTCGAACGTTTCTGCTTTCATCTCATGCAGAAAGTCATCGATACCTTCCGCATCATGAAGCATGTTATCGATGCCTGCCAGCCCGTCATCACGGTCTGCGGGATAGCTGGTATAAATATTCGGCTTTTTAATGTTCATGATTGCATCGATACGGAAGCCGGCTACACCGCGATCCAGCCACCAGTTGATCATTTTGTATATTTCTTCCCGGAGCTTGGGATTCTCCCAGTTCAGATCTGGCTGTTTTTTGTGGAAGACATGCATATAATATTTGTCGGTGTGTCCCGGTAGAAGATCCCATACAGGACCGCCGAAATAAGAACGCCAGTTGTTTGGTAATTTGTAATCCTTGGCATCTGCAATATAAAAATATTTACCGTATTCGCCGTCCGGATCTTCGCAGGCTTTTTTAAACCATTCGTGTTCGTCGGAACAGTGGTTGACAACCAGATCCATAACGATATACATATTCCGGGATTTTGCTTCTTTTAACAGTTCGTCCATATCCTCCAGGGTTCCGAATCTTGGATCGATATCATAATAATCGGAGATATCATATCCCTGATCTGCCAGCGGAGAACAATAGATCGGGGAGAGCCAGATAATATCGATTCCCAGATCTTTAAGATAATCCAGTTTGCTGATCACACCTTTCAGATCACCTATACCGTCTCCATTGGTATCGTAAAAGCTTTTTGGATAAATCTGATATGCGGCTTTTTCATGCCACCATTTTTTCTCTAACATTGTAAAATCCTCCTTGTGTATGTCCTGCGAATTATTTAGTGACATTATAGACAATACTGAGGAGAAAAACCACCGAAAAACTGATTAAAAAGTATATTATTCTGACTTCCTGGAAAGATATAATTTTCGGTATTGCAGAGGGGTGATTCCGGTTTTCCGCTTGAAAAGCCGCTGAAAATTCCCCATATTATTGAATCCGCATTCCAGACAGATTTCTGTTACCGGTGCATCACCTGTCTCTAACAGCCGGATGACCTTATTCAAACGGTAATCGTTAATGTAATCGATGGGAGTTTTTCCGATAGAACGTTTGAAAAAGCGGCAGAAATACTGGTCGTTCATATTTACCTGGGAAGCCAGATCCTGCACATACAGTTTTTCATGGTAATGATCCGCGATATAAGAAAGTACGGTTTTGATGGCGGTGATCTTCTGACTTTCTGTTCTCGACGACTGGCACATCAAACCGGCATCCATGAGAATCCCGATGAGCTGAAGTAGCCCTGCCTTGATCTGCAGCTGAGAGATGACATCATCCGTAAGAATCTGTTCGCCGGCGAGCAGATTCTCTTTGCTCCGTGAAAAAATATGACTGATCTGTTGATAAGAGCTGCGAAAGGCGGAAAAAAAGGGACTGGTCTGATCGAGAAAACGAGGAAATGTCAGTTTATTCTGCGTCAGTGGAAGTAAAATGGATTCATCGATCGAGTCATAATCCTGGAAAAGGAGCATAGAAGGTGAGAAAACAACTGCCTGTTCATCAAATTCTATACTCAGGGAACGCAGAGAATGAAGTTCTCCGCTGTTAATGAATAAAAAACATTCCCGGTCAGTTCCGTAAGGTTCCATATTGATATCCAGTTTGAAAGAACCGTGATGAAGATAAATGATTTCAATTTCCTCATGCCAGTGATGGCGGACACGAAGACGGTGACTGGGATTGCAAAAATGATAATAAGCACAGGGAAACAGGCGTGTACCGTGGGACTGCTTTTCTTTCAGAGACGGTTGCTGAGATGTCTGGTTCATATAAAGTTCCTCCTGCTGGTAAAATTATTTGGTAATTATCCGGAAGATAGTATTCCACTAAAAACTGAACAGTTGCGATACGTCTATCTTATCATACTAAACGGGTCTTTTCTATCATAGGATACATAGGAGGGGTAAAAAATGAAAAAAATCTGGGAGCGGGAGATGTGGATAGTGCTGGGATTCCTTGCCGGATGCTTTGCTCTTGGAATGGCAGGTGGGATCCTGTTTGCTAATCTTGCATATCCGTGCCGAAACGGACAAAATCAGATATTAGAACTGTACGCACTGACGCAGATTAAAAAGAAAGAAGGAAAATCAACAGAATATTTCTGGTATCTTCTGGAAAACAGAATGTTTACAGTTCTGTTTTTTCTATTGACGGGACTTACAGGTGCCGCACACTTTGTTGTGGTGGCAGCGGCAGCCTGGATGGGATTTCTTGCAGGTGCGGCGGGAAGCATTTTGATTCTGGAACTCGGACTGGAGGGATTCCGGATTTTTGCAGGTTCTTTATTTCCGCAGGCTTTTGTATATTTTCCTGCAGTTGCACTGTTGATGACAAAAATTTACAAAGAAGGGGGAAATATCTGGAAGAAACCGGTAAAAATAATAAGAATCTATTTTCTGACCGGTCTGATCGTAATGATTCTGTGTCTTTCAGGTGTTGTTCTTGAGGCGTATATTAATCCGGAATGGATGAGATGGATTCTGGGACGATTATGCTGAGAAAATATTTTACAAGATATGGTAGACATAAGATTCAAGTGTTCGATATGTTGTAGTTTTGGATAAAAATTGGGAAATGTAGAGATAAATCTGAAAAATAAGGGTTTGCTTTTCTGAAAAAACACAGTTATAATAAATTTACATGGCAAAAACAGGTGAGGTTTTTGCTTTATCATTATACAATGAGGACACGGGAAAATATGGAAACAGAGATAAAAATATTTATATCTTATTTACATAATATAAAAAGAATGTCCGGCAATACGGTGGTGTCCTATGAGAGAGATCTGAAGAAAATGCTGCAGTATTTTCAGGAAGCACATCAGATTACCAGGGTACAGGATATCACGGAAACCAGTCTGAATTCTTATATGTTGTATCTGGAAAAGAATCATTTTGCAGCGTCTACGGTATCGAGAAGCGTAGCTTCCATGCGTGCGTTTTTCCAGTATCTGTATCAGGAGCATCTCATAGAAAATAATCCGGCGGATCATCTGCGTCCGCCCAAGGTGGAAAAAAAGATGCCACAGATTTTGTCTGTGGAGGAAGTAGATCTGCTTCTTCGCCAGCCGTCGGACAGGACGCCGAAAGGCTTGCGGGATCGGGCGATGCTGGAACTGTTATATGCCACCGGAATCCGGGTCAGTGAACTGATTCATCTGGAAATGTCGGATGTGAATCTGTCGATGGGATATATTAATTGCCGGGATACGGACAGTGAGCGGGTGATCCCTTTTGGAAGTCAGGCAAAAAAGGCATTACAGCAATATATGCATACAGTGCGGAACGGATTCCTGAAAGAGCAGGAAAGCGAAGTGCTTTTTACAAATTGTTCGGGGAAACCAATGAGCAGACAGGGATTCTGGAAAGTACTGAAACATTATGCACAGACTGCCGGGATCGAGAAAGACATTACGCCGCATACTCTGCGGCATTCGTTTGCTGCACATCTGATCCAGAACGGAGCAGATTTAAAAAGTGTGCAGGAGATGCTGGGACATTCGGATATATCGACAACGCAGATGTATCTGAATATGAATGTGTATAAAATCAGGGATGTTTATACCAAAGCACACCCGAGGAAATAAGAGGAGAGAAAGTATTATGAGTATTCAACTGTTGAAAAAACTGCCAACACCGACGGAGATCAAAGCTGATTATCCGGTGACACAGAAAGTGGCACAGATCAAAGCGGAAAGAGATGAGATGATCCGAAAAGTATTTACCGGAGAGTCCGATAAGTTTCTGGTCATCATCGGACCATGTTCCGCAGATAACGAAGAGGCAGTTTGTGAATATATCAACCGTCTGTCCAGAGTACAGGAAGAGGTGGCAGATAAGCTGATCCTGATTCCGAGAATCTATACAAACAAACCGAGAACAACCGGAGAGGGTTACAAAGGGATCCTTCATCAGCCGGATCCGGAGAAGAAACCGGATCTGCTGCATGGTCTGATCGCTATCCGTAAGATGCATATGCGTGCCATCGAGGAATCGGGACTGACAGCAGCTGACGAAATGCTGTATCCGGAAACCTGGAGATATCTGGATGATATTCTTTCTTATGTTGCTATCGGAGCACGTTCTGTGGAAAATCAGCAGCATCGTATGGTGGCAAGCGGTATGGATGTTCCGGTGGGTATGAAAAATCCAACCAGTGGGGATCTGTCTGTGATGCTGAATTCTGTTGTGGCAGCACAGATCAAACAGAACTTTATCTACAGAAACTGGGAGGCTGAGACAGATGGCAATCCGCTGGCTCATACAATTCTTCGCGGAGCAGTGAATAAACATGGCAATGCGATCCCGAACTATCATTATGAGGATCTGCAGCTTCTGCTGGAAAAATATAATGAGAGAGATCTGCAGAATCCTGCGACGATCGTGGATGCGAATCATTCGAATTCGAACAAGCAGTTTAAGGAGCAGATCCGTATTGTGAAAGAAGTGCTTCACAGCAGAAATGTTTCCGGGGATATTAAGAAGCTGGTGAAGGGCGTGATGATCGAGAGTTATCTGGTTGAGGGCAGCCAGAAGATCGGATGTGAGAATCACGTGTACGGAAAATCGATTACAGATCCTTGCCTGGGTTGGGAGGATTCGAGAGAGCTGCTGCATACGATTGCGGAGCTTTGTTAGGATAAAAAACAAAAAAATAAGAGTAGTTGGCTAAGGGGACGTGGCTGGCTTGCGATCCATGGGTGGACAACTTGGGCAGGGCAACTTTGAACTAATCACTAACTTCGACTAATTGACGCTGGTCAGCTGACCAGCGCCAAAGTCTACGTAAGTGCTGGATTTCAAAGCTTGCCCTGAACGCCCAAAAAGTGTTGTCCACCCATGAATCACAAGCCAGCCACTGGTTTTGGCAAACGACGTTAAGTTTGGTTTATAAAGTGGTTTCGAGAATTTTGGACTCGGTGAATCCAAAATTGTTGTGATGCTTTTAGAGGTAAACGAAAAGTCGTTTGTGAATGGTGTGAAAAAGAAGGCACAGAGTAAATCTGAAAAGTTCGTGTGTTATAAAAAACTGTTTTATGATATGTAAGAGAAACACGGCTAGAGCGGGTCTGAAAAATCATTTCCGCAATCTGCAAGCCCCACTTTGTGGTATATTTTACCCTCATTCGGTTGCCGTAGCCCGCTACGCCGCCCTCATTCGGATAAAATCTCCCACAAATTGGGACTCGCAGCTCACGAAAAGCCTTTTTCAGACACGCTCTAGCGTGGAGTTTTTTGGTTGAATAATTTCATCATCAGCAGGAATATTCCTCCGGTTATAAGAACGCTTCCGAACAGTGCGATATATCCACTCATTTTCATTTCAGACAGTATGCGGTAGAGAAACAGGCCGCATCCACATCCAAGGATCATTCCACAACAGGGCAGGACGATCCATTCTACTGCCGGAAATCGAAATTTTACACTTTTATGTAAAAAGATCAGATTTAATCCCGTAATGATAAGCTGGCTTAAAAGCAGTCCGAAGAGGTAGCCGCGGATTCCCATGTGGGGGATTGCGAAGGTCACGAAGAGGATTCGGATTCCAAGGCCGGCGAGGTTCTGAATCAGGCATTGGACGGTGTGTCCCAGGCCGTTCAGGATCCCGGTCAGAGTGGCGGTGAGATAGAGGAAAGGACAGAGGAATGCCAGAATCTGTAAAAAGATGCCGGCGTCCGGGCTTCTGTAGAAGATCAGTGCCAGTTTTTTTCCGAAAAAGAAGAAGATTCCTCCGGATAGAAAGCCGAGCCACAGGCAGTATTGAATCGTTTGTTCGGTAGAGCGGATAATGGCATCTTCTTTTCCGGCTGCCTGCTGACCGGCGATGGTTGGGAGGAGCATCGTGGAGAGGGCGGACGTGATCGCAGAAGGAAATAAAATAAAGGGCAATGCCATACCGGTCAGTGCGCCATACAGACTGAGGGACTGTACGTTTGTAAGTCCGGATGCTTCGAGTTTTCCTGGGATGAGGATGGCTTCGGTACTCTGTAAGAGGTTGACGAGCATGCGGTTCAGGGTGAGCGGGACGGATAAGGTAAGGATTTCCCAGAGGCAGGAACGGACGCGAAAGTCGGTAGTGCCTTTATAGGAAGGTTTCTGGAAAGCGAGACAGACAACGCAGAAGAAGCATGCCGCCAGTTCTCCGAAAAGCATGCCGCCAACGGCGAGAATCGGTGTCGGAGCAAGGTTTTGCTCCAGGAAAATCAGGTAAATGACATAAGAGGCACACACCCGGGCAAACTGTTCCAGTAATTGTGATACAGCCGGAACCGTGGTTCGGCGGGTGGAAAAGTACCAGGCGTGGATACAGGTGTGTATGGAACAGAAGGGCAGACTGAAAGCAAGCAGCTGCAGAAGTTCACAGCATCGGATCTCATGTAAGATATGAAGGCTGATCCAGGGTGCGCGGGTGTACAGAAAAAAGGACACGATCAGTGAAAGTCCCACAGAAAGTCCGCTGCCACTCAGGAAAAATACCCATCCCTTTCTCGGATTTCCCTTGGATAAAGCGGCGGAGCAGCAGCGGGATAAGGCACTCTGAATGCCGGCGGTGACACCGGACAGGCAGAAGGCATAGACCGGGAAAATCATCTGGTAGATTCCCAGACCCTGTGCACCAATGGTGCGGGATAGGAATATCCTATAAAAGAAGCCAATCAGGCGGCTCAAGGTACCCGCACAGGTGAGGATGGCAGTACCGGTGAGGACAGGATGCTTCGTAGAAGAAAACATAACAAGCTCCGGGGCTTTTTTAAAATATATGAGGCTGCCAGCCTTGACAGAACCGGGGAGTCGTGTTATATTGACAAAGGGTCATATCCCAGTAGATTACTAGGGAATCTGAAAGACCAAAGGAAACTTCCGGAAGGGAGGTAACATGAAATTATCAACGAAGGGCAGATACGGTCTCCGAGCGATGATCGATCTGGCTGTATATAGTGAAAAAGAACCGGTGTCTATACAGAGTATAGCGGATCGGCAGAACATCTCCGAGCGTTATCTTGAACAGCTGATGGCCAGTCTGAAAAAGGAAGGACTGGTGAAAAGCATCCGGGGAGCCAACGGAGGGTACCAGCTGGCAAGACCGGCAATCGGTATCTCGGTTGGAGATATTCTTCGTGCACTGGAAGGAGATCTGCGAGCAGTAACCTGTCCGGCAAACGGCGAAGAAGGAAACGGTGGCTGCGAAAATGCAGATCTGTGTGTGACGCGATATGTATGGCAGCGCATCAACGAAGGAATTACTCATGCAGTGGATACCATGTATCTCAACCAGTTGGTGGAAGAGAGTAAAAAACTGAAAGAAAAAGGACAGGTACAGCCTGCAGGCTGTCAGGGATAGGAGGCAAAATCATCATGAAGAAAATTATTTATCTGGATAATGCGGCAACCACAAAAGTTGCACCGGAAGTAGTAGAGGCGATGCTCCCGTATTTTACGGAGTACTATGGCAATCCGTCCAGCGTATATGAACTGGCAGGAATCAGCAAAAAAGCAGTGACAGAAGGAAGAGAAAAAGTAGCTTCTGTCATCGGAGCGAACCCGAATGACATCTACTTTACCGCAGGCGGTTCCGAGTCCGACAACTGGGCACTGAAAGCTACTTACGAAGCATATAAATCAAAAGGAAACCATATCATCACTACCAAAATCGAGCATCATGCCATACTGCATACCTGTGAATGGCTGGAAAAACAGGGTGCAAAGATCACATATCTGGATGTGGATGAAAATGGTGTTGTAGATCTGGATCAGTTGCAGAAGGCTATCACACCGGAGACCATCCTGATCTCTGTAATGGCAGCAAACAATGAAATCGGCACTCTGCAGCCAATCAAAGAGATCGGTGCTATTGCAAAAGAACATGGTATTTTATTCCATACAGATGCCGTACAGGCATTTGGTCAGATTCCGATCAATGTAGATGAGTGCAATATTGATATGTTAAGCTCCAGCGGACATAAGATCAACGGACCAAAAGGTATCGGATGTCTGTATATCCGCAAAGGACTGAAACTGCGTTCCTTTGTTCACGGTGGTGCTCAGGAGAGAAAAAGAAGAGCCGGAACAGAAAATGTACCGGGTATCGTAGGATACGGTGTGGCAGCAGAACGTGCACTTCGTACCATGGAAGAACGTACCGCAAAAGAAATCGAAGTAAGAGATTACATGATCAAAAAGATCCAGGAAGAGATCCCGTACTGCAAACTGAACGGACATCCAACACTGCGTCTGCCGAACAATGTAAACTTCAGCTTCCAGTTTATCGAGGGAGAATCTCTGCTGATCATGCTGGATATGGCAGGTATCTGTGCATCCAGTGGTTCCGCCTGTACTTCCGGATCTCTGGATCCTTCTCATGTACTGCTGGCTATTGGGCTGCCTCACGAGATCGCACACGGATCTCTGCGTCTGACGCTGAGTGAGGAAACCACAAAAGAAGATGCAGATTTTGTTGTTGAGCAGATCAAAGGTATCGTAGCGCGTCTGAGAAGCATGTCTCCGCTGTACGAAGACTTTATGAAAAAACAGAATAAATAATAAAAAAGATTAACATACGAATATACGGAGGAAATATAGATATGTATAGTGAAAAAGTAATGGATCATTTTCAGCATCCGAGAAATGTAGGGGAAATCGAAAACGCCAGCGGTGTAGGTACCGTGGGTAATGCAAAATGTGGAGATATCATGAGAATGTATCTGGATATCGATGACAACGGTATCATTCAGGATTGCAAATTCAAAACATTCGGTTGTGGTGCAGCTGTTGCAACCAGCAGTATGGCCACTGAACTGGTAAAAGGAAAAACTATTCAGGAAGCACTGGAAGTAACTAATAAAGCTGTTATGGAAGCACTGGACGGACTGCCGCCTGTAAAGGTACACTGTTCCCTGCTGGCTGAGGAAGCCATCCACGCAGCACTGTGGGATTATGCGGAGAAACATCACATCAAGATCGAAGGCTTAAGCAAACCGAAGTCCGATATCAGTGAAGGGGAGACCGAAGAGGAAGAATATTAATGAAAAAAAAGGTAGTTGTAGGGCTGTCCGGAGGAGTTGACTCCTCTGTGGCAGCCTGGCTGTTAAAAGAACAGGGTTACGATGTGATCGGAGTAACCATGCAGATTTGGCAGGACGAGCCGGAGCTGATCCAGGAAGAAAACGGGGGATGCTGCGGCCTTTCTGCCGTTGACGATGCCAGAAGAGTGGCACAGATCCTTGATATTCCATACTATGTTATGAATTTCAAAAAAGAATTCAAGGCAAATGTCATGGACTATTTTGTGGACGAGTATCTGCACGGCCGCACACCGAATCCGTGTATCGCCTGCAACCGCTATGTAAAATGGGAGTCCCTGCTGCAAAGAAGTCTTGCCATCGGTGCGGACTATATTGCCACCGGACATTATGCAAGAATCGAGCAGCTGCCAAATGGCAGATATGCGATCCGCAATTCTGTGACTGCGGCAAAAGATCAGACCTATGCACTGTACAATCTGACACAGGAACAGTTAAAGCGGACACTGATGCCGGTAGGTGAGTACTCCAAAGACCAGATCCGTGTCATGGCAGAAAAGATCGGACTTCCGACCGCACACAAAAAAGATTCTCAGGAGATCTGCTTTGTGGATGATAACGATTATGCAGGATTTATCGACGGGTACGGTCAGGGAAAAGTGCCGGAAGGCAATTTTGTGGACAAAGACGGTAAAGTTCTCGGACGTCACAAAGGAATCACCCGTTATACGATCGGACAGAGAAAAGGACTGAATATCGCGCTTGGAAAACCGGTATTTGTACAGAAGATATGCCCGGAAACCAATGAAGTGGTTCTTGGAAGTAACGAAGATCTGTTTACGACCACTGTGCGGGCGAACCGCCTGAATTTTATGGCAGTAGAAGACATTCCGGAAGAGATCGGAGCTCTCGGAAAGATTCGTTATAATCACAGAGGGGATACCTGCAAAGTAAAACGAATCGGTGAAGATTTACTGGAATGCCACTTTGATACTCCGGTCAGGGCAGTGACACCGGGACAGGCACTGGTACTGTACCAGGGAGAGTATGTGCTGGGAGGGGGAACCATTGTATGACGAGCCGGAAAGGAACCATTCCATATGAAGGAAGAATAACTGCAGACTGTCATATCCACACGGAATTTTCGTCGGACAGCGAGACAAAAATCACAGATCAGGTAGAACGTGCTATCGCACTGGGACTGGATCATATCTGTTTTACAGATCATATGGATATGGATTATCCGGAGGGAGAATTCGAACTGGATACGGATGCCTATGTAAAACGGGTACTGGAGCTACAGGAAGAATACAAAGACCGGATCCGCATCTGCCTTGGTGTGGAACTGGGCATGCAGGAGCATCTGAAAGACCGCCAGCAGGCCTATATTGAAAAATATCCTTTTGATTTCGTCATTGGTTCCATGCATCTGATCCACGGAGAAGACCCTTATTTTGGAAAAATATATGAAGAAATGGGGGATGAAGAGGCGTATCGTGAATACTTCCGGGCAACTCTGGAAAACTTAAAAAGAGCACCGAAGATCCATACACTGGGCCATCTGGACTATGCGGTGCGCTACGGGAAAGAGAAAGACAGATATTATTCCTATGAGAGATTTTCACAGGAAATCGATGCGATCCTGCAGTATCTGATCAGTCATCAGATTGCACTGGAAGTAAATACAGCAGGTCTTCGAATGCTTGGCTTTACCAATCCCCACCCGGATGTGATCCGCAGATACCGGGAAATGGGCGGAGAACTGATTACAGTCGGTTCCGACGGTCATGTGCCGGAGTATCTGGGCTATGGATTTGACCGACTTCCGGAATTACTGTCTGACTGTGGATTCGATTCTTATACAGTGTTCAGAAAGGGAAAACCGGAATTCAGAAAAGTTTTGGTGAAAATTTGAAAATATGCTTGAATTTTTCAGGCAAATTAGGTAGAATAATTACAGGTTGATGTTTCTTTAACAATCTTATAGAAACCTCACAAATTTTATTTACTTTTTAGGAGGAATGAAAATCATGGCAGTAAAAGTAGCAATTAATGGTTTTGGACGTATCGGTCGTCTGGCATTCAGACAGATGTTTGGAGCAGAGGGATTTGAAATCGTTGCAATCAACGACCTGACTTCCCCAAAAATGTTAGCACACTTACTGAAATATGATTCCACACAGGGAAAATATGCTCTGGCTGACACAGTAAAAGCTGGTGAAGATTCTATCACTGTTGATGGAAAAGAAATCAAAATTTACGCAAAAGCTAATGCAGCTGAACTTCCTTGGGGAGAAATCGGTGTAGATGTAGTTCTGGAGTGTACTGGATTCTATACATCCAAAGACAAAGCTCAGGCTCATATCGATGCTGGTGCTAAACATGTTATCATTTCCGCTCCGGCTGGAAACGATCTGAAAACAATCGTTTACAACGTAAACCATGAAACTCTGACAGCAGATGATCATATCATCTCTGCAGCTTCCTGTACAACAAACTGCCTGGCTCCTATGGCAAAAGCTCTGAATGACCTGGCACCGATCAAATCCGGTATCATGTGCACAATTCACGCTTACACAGGAGATCAGATGACTCTGGACGGACCGCAGAGAAAAGGCGATCTGAGAAGATCCCGTGCAGCTGCAGTTAACATCGTTCCAAACAGCACAGGTGCTGCAAAAGCTATCGGTCTGGTTATCCCGGAACTGAACGGCAAACTGATCGGTTCTGCACAGCGTGTTCCAACTCCTACAGGATCCACAACTATCCTGACAGCAGTTGTTGAAGGTAACGTAACAGTTGATCAGATCAACGCAGCTATGAAAGCAGCTTCTAACGAGTCCTTCGGATACAACGAAGACGAAATCGTATCCAGCGATATCGTTGGTATGAGATTCGGTTCTCTGTTTGATTCTACTCAGACAATGGTTCTGCCACTGGAAAACGGTACAACAGAAGTACAGGTTGTTTCATGGTATGACAACGAGAATTCTTACACAAGCCAGATGGTAAGAACAATCAAACACTTCGGAAAACTGCTGAATGCATAATCCATAGGCTCATTGGGGGTCCGGTCTCTTTGGACCGGGCTCCTTTTTTATACAGCTGCGGCTGTAATTGCACAGATGTGCGAATAATAAAAAGGAGGCATATGCCAATGCTTAATAAAAAATCTGTTGATGATATCAACGTAAAAGGCAAAAGAGTTCTGGTTCGTTGCGACTTCAACGTACCTCTGCAGGATGGAAAGATCACAGACGAGAACCGTCTGGTAGCAGCACTTCCTACTATCAAAAAACTGATTGCTGATGGTGGAAAAGTAATTCTGTGTTCTCATCTTGGCAAACCGAAGGGAGAGCCGAAACCAGAATTATCTCTGGCACCGGTTGCAGTAAGACTGAGCGAACTGCTGGGACAGGAAGTAAAATTTGCAGCTGATCCGGAAGTTGTCGGACCAAACGCAAAAGCAGCTGTAGAAGCTATGAAAGACGGCGAAGTAATCCTTCTGGAGAACACTCGTTATCGTGCAGAAGAAACCAAAAACGGAGACGAATTCTCCAAAGAACTGGCTTCCCTGTGTGATGTTTTCGTAAACGATGCATTCGGAACCGCTCACAGAGCTCACTGCTCTAACGTAGGTGTTACAAAATATGTAGATACTGCTGTTGTTGGATATCTGATGCAGAAAGAGATCGATTTCCTTGGCAATGCAGTAAACAACCCGGAAAGACCATTCGTTGCTATCCTGGGTGGAGCAAAAGTTTCCAGCAAGATTTCCGTAATCAACAACCTGCTGGATAAAGTAGATACTCTGATCATCGGCGGTGGTATGGCTTATACTTTCGCAAAAGCAGAAGGTGGTACCATCGGTGTATCCCTGTGTGAAGATGACTATCTGCAGTATGCTCTGGATATGAAGAAAAAAGCAGCAGAAAAAGGTGTAAAACTGCTTCTGCCTGTAGATAACAGAATCGGTGATGAATTCTCTAACGACTGCAACATGAAAGTTGTTCCATGTGGACAGATTCCGGATGGCTGGGAAGGTCTGGATATCGGACCGGAAACAGAAAAACTGTTTGCAGACGCTGTAAAAGATGCTAAGACTGTAGTATGGAACGGACCGATGGGATGCTTCGAAATGCCGAACTTCGCACACGGTACCGCAGCAGTAGCAAAAGCTCTGGCTGAGACAGACGCTACAACCATCATCGGTGGTGGTGATTCCGCAGCAGCTGTTAATATCCTGGGATTTGGTGACAAGATGACTCACATCTCTACCGGTGGTGGAGCTTCCCTGGAATTCCTGGAAGGAAAAGAACTGCCAGGTGTAGCAGCAGCAAACGATAAATAAGAATCAGATCCTGGAAAGGATACAAGAAAAGAGGAAACGTAACATGGCTAGAAAAAAAATTATTGCCGGTAACTGGAAAATGAACATGACTCCAAGTGAGGCTGTTAAACTGGTTGAAACTCTGAAACCACTGGTAAAGAATGACGAAGTAGACGTAGTATTCTGCGTACCTGCTATCGACATCGTTCCTGTAGTAGAAGCTGCAAAAGGAACTAACATCCAGGTTGGTGCTGAGAATATGTACTTCGAAGAAAAAGGTGCTTACACCGGAGAAATCTCCCCGAACATGCTGGTAGATGCAGGCGTAAAATACGTTGTTCTGGGACATTCCGAGAGAAGAGGATACTTCGGAGAAACAGATGAAGATATCAACAAAAAAATGCACAAAGCATTCGAACATGGACTGACACCTATCATGTGCTGTGGTGAGTCTCTGGAACAGAGAGAGCAGGGTGTAACCATGGACTTCATCCGTCAGCAGGTTAAGATTGGCTTCCAGGGTCTGACAGCAGATCAGGCAAAGAAAGCCGTTATCGCTTACGAACCAATCTGGGCAATCGGAACCGGAAAAACAGCTACTACTGAGCAGGCTCAGGAAGTATGCGGTAAGATCCGTGAGTGCATCGCTGAAGTATACGATGATGCTACAGCAGCAGAGATCCGTATCCAGTACGGTGGATCTGTAAACTCCAAAACAGCAGCAGACCTGTTTGCTCAGGCAGACATCGATGGCGGACTGGTTGGAGGCGCTTCCCTCAAAGAAGAATTCGGACAGATCGTAAACTACAAATAAATCCTTACATTTGTAAAAAGTAAATAAAGAAACGTGTCAAAACGCCACGAAACGCAAGAAGATCTGGTGGTATTTCCTGGATCCAATGCGCTTCGTGGCGTTTTATAATTTCATCATAATTACTTTTAAATGAAAAATACAAGATCATTTAAGAAGTGATAATTTTACAAAATATCAATATACTCTCCGGCGAGGGCTTTGTTCATGCTTCTGACAGCACAGAATTTGCCGCACATGCTGCAGGTGTCGCTGTGGTCATCTTCCGGCATTCTGCTGGCGCGGATGGATTTGGCAGTTTCCGGATCTAAAGCACAGGCATACTGGGCATCCCAGTCGAGCACACGACGTGCATCTGCCATTTTATCATCTATATCACGGGCGCCGGGAATTCCTTTGGCAATATCAGCTGCATGAGCTGCGATTTTGGAGGCAATGATTCCCTGCTTGGTATCTTCTACATTTGGAAGAGCCAGATGTTCGGCTGGTGTTACATAACAAAGGAATGCAGCACCGTTCATGGCAGCAACGGCGCCACCGATGGCTGCGGTGATATGGTCATATCCGGGAGCAATATCGGTGACAAGTGGTCCGAGTACATAGAAAGGAGCTCCCATACAGATGCTCTGCTGGACTTTCATATTGGCAGCTACCTGATCCAGAGGCACATGTCCCGGACCTTCCACCATAACCTGTACATTGTGATCCCATGCACGTTTTGTCAGTTCTCCGAGACGGACCAGTTCTTCAATCTGGCATACATCGGTTGCATCTGCCAGACATCCCGGCCGGCAGGCATCACCTAAAGAAATGGTCACATCATATTCTTCACAGATATCAAGAATTTCATCATAATATTCATAGAATGGATTTTCTTCTCCGGTCATGCTCATCCAGGCAAAAACCAGACTTCCTCCACGGCTGACGATATTCATTTTTCGTTTGTGCTTTTTGATCTGCTCAATGGTTTTTCGTGTGATTCCGCAGTGGAGAGTGACAAAGTCCACACCGTCCTCCGCATGCATCCGGATCACATCTATAAAATCTTTTGCAGTCAGAGTTGCAAGATCACGCTGATAATGAATGACGCTGTCATAGATAGGAACCGTACCGATCATAACCGGACATTCACTTGTCAGTTTACGGCGGAAAGGCTGGGTATTTCCATGGCTGGAAAGATCCATGATGGCTTCGGCACCGAGTTCCACAGCGCTCATTACTTTCTTCATTTCGATATCATAGTCTTTACAGTCACGGGAAACACCGAGATTGACATTGATTTTTGTGCGGAGCATACTTCCCACACCTTCCGCGCTTAAACAGGTGTGATTTTTATTGGCGCAGATCGCTACTTTACCTTCGGCAACAAGTGTCATCAGTTTACTGACATCCATATGCTCCTTTTTGGCTACAAGGCTGATTTCGGGTGTGATGATTCCCTTGCGTGCCGCATCCATCTGAGTGGTGTAATTTCTCATGTTGTTTTGCCTCCATTCTTTTCACATACATAATAAAAAAGCATCCGTTTTTGACGTCAGCAAAACACAGACGTATCCATGCAGAACAAAAATCCATACGTCCGGACAATATATAGGAGTAGTTGCTGACGCCTGCATCAGAAAGCAGGTTCCGGGTTTCTGATGCTGAACAAAATCATAAGATTTTGTCTTTTTTACAGCGGTACAAGGTGGTGTCCCCGATGTATCGCTTTTGACAGACGGATATATTGCGAGAAGGAACAGTTCGGCGGCTTCTTGTGGAGGACTTTTTACCATGCAGTAAAAAAGGACCCTTACCTGAGTAAGGATCCTGTGATCTGTATGACGAAAAAAGGAAACAGTGTGTATGTATACTTCTTTTGTCCGGTATATCTTTCCTACGTTGGCATTATCCAAATCAGGTTTTCGGGTCGAAACGGAATCACGTCTCCTCTCAGCCGGCTTTCACCAGCTCCCCGTCAGCAATATAAAGGTTGTCTGGTACATCGAAAACGATGCACTTAATGTTATTATGTATCAGAACAGGTGAAAATGCAAGAGAGAATTCGGAGAAATTTCAGTATATCCGGAACTTCACACTTCACAAGTTCACTTTAGTGTGGTAAAATGGGCGAAAAGTGATGTTGCCCTGAGAAAAGAAAGTCAGGAAACTTTCTTGGGCGGAAAAGGAGAAACATATGGCAGACAGAGTCATTAAAGCAGCCCTGCTTGGTTTAGGTACCGTAGGCGGTGGTGTTTATAAAGTGCTGAAAATGCAGGAAGAGGAAATGATCCCGAAACTGGGTGCAAAAGTGGAATTGAAGAAAATTCTGGTTCGTAATATTGAAAAAGCATCCAAAAAGATTGACGATCCGTCCCTGCTTACCAATAACTGGAAAGAGATCGTGGAGGATCCGGAGATCGAGATCGTTATTGAGCTGATCGGTGGTATGGAACCGGCAAGAACATATATTCTGGAAGCTCTGGAAGCAGGAAAAAACGTGGTAACTGCTAACAAAGATCTGATCGCAGCTGACGGACATATTCTGCTGGATACCGCAGCAAAGAATAAGAAAGATTTCTTACACGAAGCGGCAGTAGCCGGTGGTATCCCGATCATTCGTCCGATCAAGCAGTGTCTTGCAGGAAATCATATCTCAGAAGTGATGGGTATCATGAACGGAACTACCAACTTTATCCTGACTAAGATGAGCCAGAATGGCATGGAATTCGCCGATGCCCTGAAACTGGCACAGGAACTGGGATATGCGGAAAGTGATCCGACCGCCGATGTAGAAGGACTGGATGCGGGAAGAAAGGTTGCAATCCTTGCCAGCGCTGCTTTTAATTCACGGGTTACCTTTGATGACGTATATACAGAAGGAATCACCAAGATCACAGCGACGGATATCCAGTATGCCAAAGAGATGGGTTGCGTGATCAAACTCCTTGGTGTGGCAAGAAATACACCGGAAGGTATCGAAGCAAGAGTCCATCCGATGTTGATCGATGTCAATCATCCACTGGCATCTGTTAATGATGCATACAACGCAGTTTTTGTACAGGGGGATGCCGTACAGGATGCCATGTTCTATGGCCGTGGTGCCGGAGAACTGCCGACAGCCAGTGCAGTTGTGGGCGACGTCTTTGATATTGTAAGAAATATTTTGAATGATTGCTGTGGACGAATCGGATGTACCTGTTATAAGAATCTTCCGATCAAGCACATGAACGAGATCAGCAGTAAGTTCTTCATTCGCATGTTTGTGGAAGACCGTCCGGGTGTACTGGCCAATATTGCCAGTGTATTTGGCAACAGTGGTGTCAGTCTGGCGCAGGTTATTCAGAGAAGAAAGAATGACCAGTATGCAGAGATCGTAGTGATCACAGATGATGTGAAAGAGAAGAATCTGAAAGATGCGCTGGCAGTGGCAAAGGGCATGTCTACCGTGAAAGAAATCTCCGGAATGATTCGTGTGGCATAAAAAGAAAATAACTGTGTTGAGTCACAGAAAGTGCACACAGCACTTGAAAGTCCTCTTATATCAAGTTATAATGTAAATATTCGTTCAAATGTAACGAAAGAGACATGAAAACAGGGAAAAATATCATGCAAAATGCTGATAAAACACCTGAATCACTTGATATGGGAGGACTTTTTACATGGAACAATCAAGAGCCTGGGTGCAGGCATTAAGAGAAAATATCGGAAAAGTACTGGTTGGAAAGGACGAAACCATTAATCTGGTGCTGACCACACTGGCAGCAGGAGGACATGTACTGCTGGAAGACGTGCCGGGAACCGGAAAGACCATGCTGGCAAAATCGCTGGCAAAATCCTTGGATGCTGAGTTTGGAAGAATTCAGTTTACCCCGGATCTTTTGCCGTCCGATATTACAGGTCTGAACTATTATAACCAGAAAGCAGGAGAATTCCAGTTCCGGCCGGGTCCTGTATTTGCCAATATCATTCTGGCGGATGAGATCAACCGTGCCACACCGAGAACGCAGGCCAGTCTGCTGGAGTGTATGGAAGAACGTCAGGTGACGGTGGATGGTGTGACGAGAAAGCTGGAAGAGCCATTTTTCGTTATTGCAACGCAGAATCCACTGGAAACTACCGGAACTTTCCCGTTGCCGGAAGCGCAGCTGGACCGTTTCTTTATGAAGTTATCGATGGGGCTGCCGGATAAGAAAGAAGAAGTGGGAATTTTAAAGCGGTTTATTCTGGATCAGCCCTATGAGACACTGCAGGCAGTGTGTAAAAAAGAACAGATCCTTGCGGCAAGAGAAGAAGTGAAGAAGGTTCATGTCCATGAGCTTTTGTTAGATTATATGGCAGAGCTGGTACAGGTTACCAGAACGGACAAAGAGATTCTTTCCGGTGTGAGTCCGAGAGGAACAATGGCCCTGTTGCGGGCTTCTCAGGCATATGCATGGATTCAGGGCAGAGACTATGTGGTACCGGAGGATATCAAGAAAGTTGCCGGTCCTGTGATGGCGCACAGACTGGTATTATCCAGAGGATTTGGCGGAGCTGTTACCGGAAAGATCAAGATAGAAGAGATCCTGTCGAAAGTCAGTGTTCCTACAGAAGAATGGGAGAGATAACAGATGGTTATTATAGTGATCATAATTGGCGCTTTGGTGATGAACTATGCGCTGGTGAAAATCTACGGGCATCTGTGGGGAAAGAACCTGGATGCCCGGGTAGAATTTCAGAAAGAGCCGTCTCTGGAAGGCCGGGATGCCATGCTGACGGAAACCATCTATAATCGGAAATGGTTATTTCTTCCGGTCTTGCAGGTTGGATTTCAGATGCATCGAAATCTATGGTTTGCAGACGGGGAAAATACCAGTGTTTCGGATCAGTGTTATAAAAGAGATATCTTTTCTGTCGGCGGATATCAGAAAATCACGAGAACCATTCCGTTTCACTGTTCCAAGCGTGGGTATTATGAGCTGTCTCAGGTAGAATTGGTAACCAGAAGTCCGTTGATGAACAAAAAGTTCTATAAGACGCTGGAGTCACCGGATCATTTTTATGTCTATCCGCGTATGGTAGATGATACAAAGCTGGAGATTCCGTTCCAGAAGATCATGGGAAGTGTGCTGTCGCAGAAGAATCTTTATGAAGATCCCTTTGAATTCCGGGGCATCCGGGAATATCAGCCTACAGATCCCATGCATAAGATCAACTGGAAGGTATCAGCCAGAACAGATCAGTGGATGGTCAATCTGTACGATTCCACATCGGCTCAGGAAGTGATGATCTTGCTGGACGTGGAAGATGAGACCATCTGGAAATTCGATGAGATTCATGAGGAAGGAATCCGCCTGGCGGCTGCTCTGGCTTCCCGGCTTTTGCAACAGGGGGTCCCGGTGGGAATCCGTACCAATGGGCGGGATCTGAAAAGTGACGAATGTTTCAGTCTGAACGGAGGAACAGGTCCGCAGCAGGTGCGCGCTCTGTATGAGGGTCTGACAAGACTGGATCTTACAAAAAAGGCAGAACATATGGAAGTGATCCTGGATCGTCTGCGGGAAGAAAAAGAGAATGGAAACCGGACGTATGTGATGATCTCCAAGAATCAGAGAGAAAGTTGTTATGAGGGATTTGACAGCCTTTTGCAGGACGGTGGAACGGGAGCATGGATCGCAACGTTATACGATGATATGGAGTGGAAATTACCGGAAAACCGGAAGGTGACTATGATCCGGTGGGAGGTGGCGAAATGAAAAAGTTAAAAATGACGAAAAGAGAAGCTGCCATTACTTTCCTGGGACTGTGTCACGGTTACCTGGTTTTATTTGCCATCTATGCCTGTGCGGTGGTAACTTCCGGCCACGGAAATGAACCATTTATCCAGGTGGGACTGTTACTGCTTCCGGTGAATGCGATTTTGTTTGCGGCTGTAAGATGGGCCGGACATTTCTGGCAGTATGGGTTGATCGCTGCGCTGGCAGTTGTGGGTTCTGTTATGGCGGCAGGAAGCGGGGGACGCGGAATCTGGATGGGGATTCTGGGAGTTCTGGCTGCTATTTCTTATTTTTATGCCAGAGCGGCCAGAAACACCTGCTGGCTGGAATCGCCGGTATATCCGTGGATCGGGATCGATGTGATTTTGTATTTTCTTGGCGGTCATTTTGCATCCGATATGGCAGTACGGATCGCACCGATACTGGCGGCTGTATATTTTCTGATCTGCAATTTCCATACGAATCTGGAAGAAGTGGATACCTTTTTGAAAAATCATGCAACAATGGAGCGTCTGCCGGTGCGACGGCTGGCCAGAATCAATCAGGGTATGATGTGGATCGTATCGGGACTGACGGCGGCTGCGATGATCGTCGCGCCCTATCTTGGCTTAGATCAGCTGATACGGCAGCTGGGAAATACTTTGAAGACGGTGATTCGCTGGCTGTTGCTTCTGATTCCCAACTCCCCTGTGGAAGAGGAGACCATGGCGACCGAACAGGCGCAACAGGCGATGCCGGCTGTCGGCAATCAGGCACCTTGGTTTCTGGAACTGTTCTATAAGCTGCTGGATCTCATTGGCTGGATGATCGGTATCGGACTGGTGCTTGCGTGTGTATTTCTGGTGATCCGGGCATTATACCGGCTGTACCTGCGGTTTAATGAAAAAACGGAAGAAAACGGGGATACCATCGAACGCCTGATGCCTGCTCCGGCGGCAGAAAAGAAGAAGGGGCTGGAACATAAAAAGAAAGAGCATCTGTTCTGGGATCGTTCTACAGATGGAAGGATTCGGAAACATTATCGAAAAAAAGTGCTGGAAAAACTGCAAGAATCGCCGGATGAAGCCTGGACTCCCACACAGACTGCCAGAGAAATGGAACTGGAGCCGGGGGAGGCAGAAATCTTTGCACGGATTTATGAGAAGGCAAGATACGGAAAAGATGATTGCAGCAGGGAAGAGATGGAGAGGATGCTTAAGATTCGGTAGAAGCTTGGGGCAGATGGATTGGATTTCGAAGCAGTGCGGCGGAAATTTGATGTATAGAGCGTTAATTGAGAAGAAAAATAATCAAAAAAGCAATCGTATTTTTTACGATTGCTTTTTTGTGCACGCATTTCAAAATGAAAATTCAAACTCTGTATTAGAGCGTGCTTGAAAAATCTGAACATTCAGAAAAGGGCAAGCTATAAACTGCTTTCGGAGGTATAAAAATTCTTTTCATCTGCCACGGCAGCAGTCAACCGAATGCATGAATCAACCGATATTTTCATGAATCCTTCTGCCGATAACTTGCATAGGCCAGTCGATATTCCCTTGGTGTTACATGATAAAATTTTTTGAATTCCCGATAGAACTGTGTAAAGTTACGGAATCCCACCGATTCTGCAATATCATTGATGTTTTTATTACTGGAAATCAACAGATCGGCTGCTTTTTTCATACAGATGTAAGAACTGTAGTCATGGATACTCAGCCCGGTAAAGTTTTTGATGGTTTTGTAGAGCGTATCTCCGGAATAATTAAAATACGCTTCAAGGTCTGCGCGTGTGATTTTCCGGTCAGAAGCGAGCATGTACTTGCGGATCCGGTTAAATAAATCCTGATTTCTCTGATGTTCGGAAGTAAGCGGCGTGTTGCTGAACTTTACCGGGTCAAAAAGTTCCATCATAAGCTGACTGGCATAGCAGGCAAGCTTTAGGGAAATGTTATCCGATGGTGCGGATAATTCACAGATCATACGCTCGAAAATATTATGAATATGATGCTGGATCCATTCATATCCGTTAGCCGGTATAAAATCAGTAAAATGACGTTCCGACTGTATATAGTCCAGGAGACGATGATAAGCGGTATTATTTTCAGAAGGAAAGTAACGGGGAAAAGCCAGGATCTGATGCATAAAAGACTGGCTGATCTTGAAAAATAAAACTCTGCATGCTGTTGCGTATTCTTCTGCGTGGAGAACGTGAGGATCAACCAGGCAGCAACCTCCCGCCGGATAATAATGCCTGAAATGTTCAATGTTCTGATAGATTTCCCCATCTATGAGAAACATAAATTCATAATATTCATGAGAATGGAGACGGATCATAGATTGCAGGCTGGTGTAATCGATCGGTATCAGATCGCTGACTTCTTCCAGAGGAGAAAAAGAGGCATAATAGACACCGGAGATATTATTTTCAAAAAGTGTGAAAAAGTTGTTTTCTTTATCCGGAGAGTGACGCAGCTGTAAGATCTCGACCGGTCCGGTCATATCGTAGGCATTCGCCATAGAGAAAAAAGAAGGAGAAGGAAGCGATTCAAAACCGGCAGCAGGGATCGTTTTTGCGGAATCTGATGAAAGAAGAAACATAAGAAAAATCCTTTCGTGAAAATGATATAAAATATAGGAAAATACAATTATTATAGATATTTTATATCATTTTTAAAAGCATTACAATAGTACTTAGTAAAGAAGCACTGTATATAAGGAGTTACTTGAGAACGGAGTGAACAGTAACTATAAGGTGTACAGCAATCAGCTTTGTGTGGTGTATGTCATAAGGAGATATCTGAAAATATTTCTGCAGGTATTATAAACCGAATGAAAAAAGTTTTAAAAGCTTTCAGAAATATTATGGCAGGAAAGGAGAAGTATATGATAAAAAGATTATTGAATCAGGGATGGACGGTGCAGGCAGGCGACGGAGGCGGATTATCCGCACTGTTCGGAGGTCCGGGAGAGCCGCCGAAACCGGTGAATCTTCCACATGATCATCTGGTGGAGATTCCGAGGAATCCACAGGAACCGAACGGTCCGGGCAACGGATTTTTCCACGAGGAAGATATGGTGTATGAGACGACGCTGCAGCTTGAAAAAGAGGCAGAAGACAAACGCATCTGGCTGGAATTCGAAGCGGTATACCAGAATGCATTTGTCTATGTAAACAATGCATTTGCCGGAAAATGTGCGTATGGATATAGTAATTTTTATCTGGATATCACTGATTTTGTAAAAATCGGACAGGCGAATGTCATCAAAGTGATCGTAAAAGATGGCGTGCCAAGCGGACGCTGGTATACGGGTGGCGGTATCTACCGGGATGTTCATCTGATGATTGCTGAGCCGACACATATCGCTCCGGACGGCGTATTTGTAAAAACGGAAAGCGTAGATGAGCAGATCGCAGAGATCGCTGTGTGTACAGAAGTTGTGAACGATGATAAAACGATGAAAAGTATCCTCCTGTCTGCAAAACTTACCGATGAAGCAGGAAAAACGGTGGCAGAAGGAAATATGCCGGTCACGATCCGGGGACATGTCACAGATACTTACAAATTACGGCTTTTTGTGAAAAATCCGAAGCTTTGGGATGCGGAGCACCCGAATCTGTACCACTATGAAGTTTCCGTATGTGAAAAAGAAACGGTACTGGATACAGAGACGGGAACCTTTGGCATCCGAAAGATGCAGCTGGATCCGGTACATGGACTCCGGATTAATGGAAAAACGGTAAAATTGCGTGGTGGCTGTATTCATCATGATAATGGAGTTATCGGAACAAAGGAATTCACCCTTGCAGCTGAGGAGAGAGTAAAGACACTGAAAAGTATCGGTTTTAATGCGATCCGCAGTTCTCACTATCCGATGAGCAGAAAACTTCTTGCAGCGTGTGACAAATATGGCATGTATGTGATGGATGAATACGCAGATGTGTGGACATCTTCCAAAGTTGCGTATGACTACAGTATGCATATGACTGAGTGGTGGGAACATGATGTGGCCAATATGATCAGGAAAGATAAAAATCATCCATGCGTGATCATGTATTCTATCGGTAATGAGATTCCGGAAGTTGGGAATTCCATCGATTCCGGCTGGGGCAAAAAACTGGCAGACCTAATCCGTGCGCTGGACCCGACCAGATACGTGACGAACTCCATGAATCTGCTGCTGGCAGGTATGGACATGCTGTCAAAGATGGCTCCGGGCGCACAGGGCCAGGAGCAGAATGCAGGAGAACAGCCATCCGGTGAAATTAACTCTATGATGAGTAACATGGGTGATATGATGGCGCAGCTGATGCAGAGCCCGATGCTGGCCAAAATGACCGAGGAAGCGGCTTCTCAGGTGGATATCGTAGGATATAATTATGCACTGGGACGCTATGAGCCGGAAGGCGTGGAATATCCGAACCGGATTCTGGTAGGCTCCGAGACGAATTCTCCGGATCTTGACAAAAACTGGGAAGTAGTAGAGAAACTTCCATATGTGATCGGCGATTTTGACTGGACAGCCTGGGACTATCTGGGAGAAAACGGTATTGGTGGATATGTATATGGAGATGATTGCACCAATCCTATGGGTGCCATGTATGCCCCGTATCCGTGGAAAGCAGCTTACTGTGGGGATGTAAATCTGCTTGGAGACAGACGGCCGGTTACCTATTGGAGAGAGATGATCTGGGGAATGCGTACAGCACCGTATATTGCTGTACAGCCACCGAAACATTATGGTGAGACAAAGCATGGATCCCAGTGGTGCTTTTCCGATGCATACAGAAGCTGGAATCACAAGGATTATGCAGGAAAAGGTATCGTGGTCGAAGTCTATGCACCGGCAGATGAGATAGAACTGTTTATTAACGGAAAATCCGTCGGCAAAAAGAAAACCGGTGAACCGCACAAATATATGGCAACGTTTGATGTGACGTATGAAACCGGCCAGGTGGAAGCAGTCGCATACAAAGACGGTATGGAAATCGGAAGAGATATTCTGTCTACAGCAGGGGATGAAGTACATCTGACAGCCGAAGTAAAGACAACAGCCGGTGTTGGTGCAGACGCAAAACTCCCTGCAGACGGAACAGACATTGCTTATGTGGATGTTGCAGTTGTGGATGCACATGGAATTCTCAATATGGATGAGACACAGAGGGTTGCAGTGTCGATTGAGGGACCGGGAGAAGTGATTGGCTATGGATCTGCCAATCCGGTTAGTGAGGAAAACTACTATGACACAGAAGCTATGACATATGAAGGACGAATCCGTGCGGCTGTAAGGGCAAATGGTACAGGAAAAATCAAGGTAACCTTTACCGCCGGAGACAAAAACTGCAGCGTTACGATCCCGGCAGAGTAATAGATTTGACAGGCCGGGTTTTGGAGTGCTCTCTGTACTTTTAAAGCACGAAGAAAAAACGGAAACCCGGCCTGTAATCTCTTCCTTTTTTTTCAGTTATATGTTACAATCATCTTTACATGTCATTTACGCAAACAACGAGCCAGAGTCCACGCTTGCGTGGAAAGGTGGAGAATGTCACCCAATGCGCCAAACTCGCGGAGGGTGTGTTGACTCGTTTATGGGATGTAAAGATAAAATGGAGGGATACTCAAGTATGAGCAAGAAAAAAGGAGAAGGCCTGAAATCATTTAACAAAGGGTTTAGCGTTCCGGACACTTACATTATTATTTTCTTTGTGGTTGTCCTTGCTGCGATCGTTACGTTCTTTGTTCCGAAGGGCTACTACGAAACACAGGATGTTACGTACATGATGAACGGGGTGGAGAAGACCCGTACGGTAATTAAAGATGGAAGTTTCCAGTATCTGACAGACGATGCGGGAAAAGCAGTCACAGAAGGGGTTGCCTTATTCAGCGGTGACGGCGAAAGCGGTTTCTTTAATTACATGTTTAATGGAATTGTCAGCGATTCTGCGATTCAGATCATTGCATTTTTGCTGGTAGTTGGTGGTGCGTTCGGTATCATGATCCGTACAGGAGCCATCGAAGCGGGACTGGTCGGACTGATCCGCAAGGCAAAAGGGGCAGAAAAGTTACTGATTCCGGTTCTTTTTGTACTGTTTTCTCTTGGCGGGGCTGTTTTTGGAATGGGAGAGGAAGCACTTCCGTTCACCATGATTTTGTGTCCGCTGTTTGTTGCGGTTGGATATGATACGGTCATTGCAGTTCTGGTTACTTATGTGGCAACACAGATCGGTTTTGGTGCTTCCTGGATGAACCCGTTTTCAGTGGGTATCGCACAGGGAATTGCCGGCATTGATGTGTTTTCCGGTGCGGGATTCCGTATGGTGATGTGGGTGGTATTTACCGCACTCGGCTGTGGAATGACCATGTTCTATGCAGCGAAAGTGAAAAAAACACCGACGATCTCGGTTGCTTATAAGACAGATCAGTATTTCCGTGAGCAGAACGAGAAAACAGGTATCGATGATGGGCATTCTTTCGGGATCGGACACATTCTGGTTCTGCTGACACTGGCGATTACCGTTGTATGGGTGGTCTGGGGTGTTATGAAAAAAGGCTATTATATGCCGGAGATCGCGACACAGTTCTTTATCATGGGTATTGTTGCAGGTGTGATTGGTGTGATCTTCCATCTGAATGATATGAAGGTGAATGATATCGCCACATCTTTTAAAAACGGAGCGAAAGATCTGATCGGTGCGGCACTGGTAGTGGCTATGGCACAGGGAATTATGCAGGTGCTTGGTGGTTCCGATCCGACGACACCAACGGTGATCAATACGATCATGTATGGAATCTCAAAAGCACTGGCAGGACTTTCCGGTGCGGCAGCAGCTGTTTTGATGTATCTGTTCCAGTCCGTATTTAATTTCTTTGTAGTATCCGGATCCGGACAGGCAGCAGTGACCATGCCGATCATGGCTCCGCTGGCAGACCTGCTGGGAGTTACCCGTCAGACTTCAGTACTTGCCTTCCAGCTGGGAGATGCATTTACCAATCTGATCGTTCCGACATCCGGATGTCTGATCGGTTCTCTTGCGATTGCAAGAATCGAGTGGTCCAGCTGGATCAAGTTCATGTGGAAATACCTGGGTATACTGATGATCGGGGCAGTAATAACGATTTTAATTGCGGTTGGAATCGGATTCTGATGCAGGCGATCAGTGGAAACTGATTGAAGAGAAAATAAATCTATTGTAGAATAAGGCGTGTAGATGAAAAATGACTTTTTTCGTATACACGCCTTATTTACGCGAACAACGAACCAAAGTCCGTGCTTGCACGAGATCCTGGCAACTGGTGGAGTATACGGATTGGATAAAGGAGAAGAGAAAATGAAATTAATAGAAAATATTGATGTATATGCGCCGGAGCCTCTGGGGAAAAAGGATGTGCTTATTCTGGGTGATAAAATCGCAAAGATAGAAGAGGCAGGCGGGATGCCGGAGATTCCATTCCTTTTACCGGAGGATGTGATCGATGGAAGCGACAGGATTCTTACACCGGGATTTATCGACTGCCATGTGCATGTGCTTGGCGGAGGCGGCGAGGGAGGATTTGCCAATCGAACACCGGAAGCGACAGTGGAAGGGATGACAAGATTCGGAGTGACGACAGTTGTCGGATGCCTTGGAACCGATGGGATCGGCCGGGATATGTGTGCACTGGTGGCAAAAACAAAAGGGTTAAATGAACAGGGAATGTCGGCTTACTGTTATACCGGAAGTTATCAGATTCCGGTTCGCACACTGACAGACAGTGTTACGAAAGATATTATGATGATCCAGGAGATTATCGGAACCGGAGAGATCGCCATCTCGGATCATCGATCTTCTCAGCCCACGTATGAAGAATTTGTCCGGGTGGTGGCAGATACCAGACTTGGCGGTGTCCTTTCGGGAAAGGCGGGAGTTGTTAATGTCCATCTGGGAGACAGTCCAAGATGTATGGATCTGATCGAACGGGTTGTGGAGGAAACAGAGATACCGGCATCGCAGATTCTCCCAACCCATGTCAACCGGAATGAAAAACTTTTCTGTAAGGCGATCGAGTATGCATTAAAGGGCGGAAATGTTGATTTTACCGGAAATGAAGATATCGACTACTGGGAGACCGTCTGTGATGAAGTACGGGTGTGCAGCGGCATCCGACGGATGATGCAGGCAGGTGTGGATCCGAAACACATCACTATATCTTCGGACGGACAGGGAAGTCTGCCGCTGTATAACGAAAAAGGAGAATTCCTTGGAATGGGTGTCGGCCAGTCCAGCTGTCTTTTGAAAGAGGTAAAAGAGTGTGTACAGAAAGCAGATATTCCTCTGGAAATCGCCATATCCACCATCACTTCCAATCCGGCGCGGATTCTTGAACTGAAGGGAAAAGGAAGAATTCAGGAAGGATATGATGCAGACTTGTGTATCCTGAGTTCGGAACTGGAACTTATGGAAGTGATCGCAAAGGGGATTGTCAGATAGGAAGAAGAGTTTGTCAGAGCAACTCTCCACTTGCAGGAACTTTCATAAAGTGCTATAGTGGATAAGCACGAAATAAAGGAGTTTAGGAAAAATGAGAACAGCAGATTTTTATTATGATCTTCCGCAGGAGCTGATCGCACAGGATCCACTGGAAGACCGTTCTTCCTCCAGACTGATGCACCTGGACAAAGAGACCGGAGCACTGGAGCATACAGATTTTAAACATATTGTAAATTATCTGAAACCGGGCGACTGTCTGGTGGTAAATGATACAAAAGTCATTCCGGCCAGACTGTACGGCCATAAAAAAGAGACCGGAGCAGTCATTGAGATCCTTCTGTTAAAACGCCGGGAAAACGATATCTGGGAATGTCTGGTAAAACCGGGAAAGAAAGCCCGTCCGGGAGCAGTCATTGATTTTGGTGACGGATTACTGACCGGAGAGATCATCGATGTAGTAGACGAAGGAAACCGTCTGATCCAGTTCCATTATGAAGGTATCTTTGAGGAAATTCTGGATCAGCTGGGAGAGATGCCGCTGCCGCCGTATATCACTCACAAACTGCAGGATAAAAACCGTTATCAGACTGTATATGCGAAAAATGAGGGATCTGCGGCTGCACCGACGGCAGGGCTTCATTTCACGCCGGAACTGTTAGAGCAGGTAAAAGAGATGGGTGTGCAGATCGCCCATGTAACCCTTCATGTGGGCTTGGGAACTTTCCGTCCGGTAAAAGTGGACGATGTGGAAAAGCATCATATGCATTCGGAATTCTATATCGTAGAAGAAGATCAGGCAAAACTGATCAATGATACGAAAAAGAATGGTGGACGGGTGATCTCTGTAGGAACCACAAGCTGTCGTACCCTGGAATCAGCTACGGGAGAAGATGGTATCGTAAAAGCAACCAGCGGCTGGACCGAGATCTTTATCTATCCGGGCTATCAGTTCAAGTGTATCGATGCCCTGATCACAAACTTCCATCTGCCGGAGTCTACACTGCTGATGCTGGTGTCCGCACTGGCCGGAAAAGAAAAAATCATGCATGCATATGAAGTGGCAGTGCAGGAAAAATATCGGTTCTTTAGTTTTGGGGATGCGATGTTTATCAGCTGACAAAAAATAATTGGCAATCAGACTATGGGATAAATCTTTCCCATTGCCACAAATAGGAATAGAAAACCCTCGGTGCTGCAGGGGGGTTCTGTTCCTATTTTTTTGCATGTGAAATTCGCGAAGCGTATTTTAACTTGTGCGATATTTTTGCGGTGACATCCCATAAAGCTTATGGAAAGTGCGGAGGAAAACTTTGTAGTTGGTAAGTCCATGCTTTTCCATGAGAACAGTAATCGTATCATCAGACTGTATCAGTTCTTTGGCAAGCTGCATGGTGCGGACATCATTCAGATATTCCAGAAATGTCTGACCAGTATATTTTTTAAACAAGCGGCAGAAGTATTCACGGGAAACCGCCAGGGATCCGGAAGCCTGATCGAGTGTAAGAGGCTCACGATAGTTGGTCCGGATCCATTTCATGACTTTTGTGATCCGCTGCCGGTCCCGGTTATTTTCCATGGAAAAATCAGAAGATCCTTCGGTGCTGTGATCCCTGCAAAGAAGGTACAGGAATTCGTATAACCGGGAAGTAAAAAGAAGTTCATAGTGCGGCATCTGTTCCTGAAAATATGTTTCCATGGCGAGAAGACAGGAAAGAAGCGGGGCATTTTCCGGTGAACGATCAAGATGGATGATCGTATCAAAACGCAGCCGGTCAAAATCAGGGAGATACGAACGAAGCTGTCGGTCGGAGACCTGAAGAATCAGATAATCACACCCACTTGTTCGGGTCATATGCAGATCACCGGAGTTGACGATCAGCAGATCGTTGGCATGCAGCGTGTATTCGGCAGCCTGAACGATGGCAGAAAGCAGTCCTTCTTTAATATATAAAATTTCCACGTATTCATGCCAGTGTGCGGGAAACACGCCTGCCGGAGAAAAAACCGGTTCAAACCGCACCTGCAGATGTCCGGTCTCATGTATCGTTTCATAATAACGGGATTCCATAAAATAATCCTCCAGAAGACAGAATAGATTGAATTGTTGAAAAATATCAAATTAGAAATAAAACTCTGAAAAAATCATACCAAAAAAAGAAAAAAATATCAATATCAACCTATAATAAGATAAAAAAGTACTAGTATGAAGAGAGAAGATGAGAGATAATACAATCAGAATCCCGTTTTACGGCAGAGATGAGCCGCAAGACATCAAAAACAGGAAAAATTTGGGTGAAACGAAGACTGCGATTCGAAAATGCGATTGAAACGTAACAGGAATTGGGAGGTAATAACAGATGAAAGCAAAAGTAAGAACATTTAGTGGAACAACATCCAACGAAGTAACACAGCGTGAGATCGACAACCGCGCCCTTGCACGGAAAGCGGCAGCAGAAGGATTTGTTCTTTTGAAGAATGAGAAACATTTTCTTCCGGCGAAAAAAGGTGGAAAGATCGCGCTGTACGGTGCGGGAGCAGTCAAAACCATCAAGGGAGGTACCGGTTCCGGGGATGTCAATGAGCGTGATTATGTGACCATCGCACAGGGGATGAAAAATGCCGGATACGAAGTAACTACAGAAAGCTGGCTGGATTCCTATGTGAAGATCTACGACCAGGCGAGAGAAGACTGGAAAGCAGAGATTCTGAAAAAGGCAGAGACGATTGACAGCCCGAACGCATTCTTTGATGCATACTCCGCAACTCCGTTTTTTATGCCGTGTGGAGATGGCATCGATGTAGAGACAGCAAAAACTGACGGCGCAGACACCGCAGTATTTGTCATTGCCCGTATTGCGGGAGAAAACAAAGACCGTTTTGACAAAGAAGGAGATTACTTTATCTCTACAGAAGAAAAAACACTGCTGGCACAAGTATGTGAGAGTTACAAAGATGTTGTGCTGGTGATCAATACCGGTGGTCTGATGGATCTTGCATTTGCCGATGAATTTGCAAATATCCGTGCGATCGTACAGTATGTACAGGCAGGCCAGGAAGGCGGCAATGCATTTGCCGATGTATTTACCGGAGAAGTAACACCATCCGGAAAGATGAGCGATACCTGGGCAAAAACCTACAACGATTATCCGGGTGCTGAAGTATTCAGTTACAAGAGCGGCAATCTGATGAAAGAGTATTATGAAGAAGGAATCTTTGTGGGATACCGTTACTTTGATACCTTCCAGGTTCCGGTTCGTTATGGATTTGGTTATGGTTTATCCTATACTGATTTTGCAATCGCAGCAGGATCCGTCAGTGTCAGTGCCCTGGGAACCATGGATCCAAAAGTTACCGTGGAAGTTACCGTGAAAAATACCGGTGATACTTATGCAGGAAAAGAGGTTGTACAGATCTACGCCTCCTGCCCACAGGGAAAACTGGTGAAAGAGTTCCGCCGTCTGGCTGGATTTGGCAAGACGAAACTGCTGGCGCCGGGAGAAGAACAGCAGATGAGGATCACTTTCCCGCTGTATCAGCTGGCTTCCTACAGCGAAGATCAGGCAGCATGGATCCTGGAACCGGGCAAATACGGTATATGGGTGGGAAATGAGTTAAATACTTCCGTACTCAGCGGTGCTCTGGAACTGGATCAGGAAGCAGTGATGGTACAGTGTGAAAATATCTGCCCGTTAAAAGAAGAATTAAACGAGATCATGCCATTTGCCAGAAAAGTACAGGCAAGAGAACTGGCATGGCATGAGGAACTGAAAGCAAAGGGAATCGCACCGGTTGCAGTGAAAGCCGCAGATATTCCGACCGAAAAAGTGGCTTATCAGCAGATTCCGGATGTACTGCCGGGAAAAGCCGGAGAGATCGTAGAGCAAATGTCAGAAGATCAGCTGGTACAGATGGCTACCGGAGATCCGGGAAAAGACCAGAGCAATGCACTTGGTTCCGCAGGTATCTCCGTACCGGGTTCCGCAGCCGAGACACCGCTGGTAGCAGCAAAAGAACCGTGGAATGTGGCAAGTATCGCACTGGCTGACGGTCCTGCAGGACTGCGTCTGAAAAAAGAATATCAGGTGGATGACGGTCGGATCGTACCGACGGATTTCCTGGCTGCACTGGAAGGCGGATTCTTTGCAGAAGAGCAGGTAAAGAGAGGAGCTTCTTATTATCAGTACTGTACTGCGATTCCGGTAGGAACTCTGCTGGCACAGACCTGGAATCTGGAGATGGTTCAGGAACTTGGTGAAATGATCGGTCATGAGATGGAACTGTTCGGTGTGACCCTGTGGCTGGCACCTGGTATGAATATCCATAGAAATCCGCTGTGTGGAAGAAACTTCGAGTACTATTCCGAGGATCCGCTTCTGGCAGGTATGATGGCTGCATCCATGACGCTGGGTGTACAGAAAGTACCTGGATGCGGAACTACGATCAAACATTATGCATGCAACAACCAGGAAGACAACCGTATGGGTTCTGATTCTGTCCTGTCTGAACGTACACTGCGTGAAATCTATCTGAAAGGATTTGAGATCGCAGTTAAGGATGCACAGCCGATGTCCATCATGACTTCCTACAACCTGATCAACGGTGTACACGCTGCAAACTGCTATGACACCTGTACAAAAGCAGCAAGAGATGAGTGGGGATTTGCCGGAGCAATCATGACAGACTGGACAACCACCAATGTACAGATCCAGGGCGAGTGTACCGCGGCAGGCTGCATGAGAGCCGGAAACGATATGGTTATGCCTGGAATGGAAGAAGATCATGAAAATATCCGCAAAGAGCTGAAAGAAGGCACGCTGGATATCCGCGAACTGAAGAGATGTATCTACAACACCGTAAATATCATCCTGCAGTCCAACCAGTATGAGGATGCCGTAAGCTATGAAAAACAGTTCGACGGACTGGGCGAGTGGATGACGGTAAAATAAAAAATATGTAAAGTGAATATGGAATAAAGTTACAACTGTTTAGGAAACATATGACAGAAAGATAACGTAACGAAATCCGCCAGGATGTGCAGGCAATCTTTGAAAAAAGAGAGGAGCAGATTCTGGCGGATTTTTGCTTTCACATATGATAGCCACACATTACATAAAACGGACAGAATACAGTGTTTTGCCCGTAGCACCTGTAAGTAAATCATGATATAATGAGCGTTAGAGCGTGTTTGAAAAATCATTCCTGCAATCTGCACGCCCCACTTTGCGGCATATTTTACCTTCGTTCGGTTGACGTAGCCCGCTACGCCGCCCTCATTCAGGAAAAATCTCCCACAAACTGTGACGCACATCTTGCAGAAAGCCTTTTTCAAACACGCTCTAGCGAGCGGGAATAAGCGCAGCTTATTCATCGGGAGCGGCGAATGGTGATCATGAACGAAGTTCATGATATAATGAGCGGAAGAGAGCCAGAACAAAGTTTGTTCTGTCTATGATCGAAAGAACGTCCAGGGGGCAGAATTCCCGGATATTACTATATGGAGGAATCAAAGAAATGATGAGAAACAGAGAAGTGTTAAATGAAATAAAAAAACAGAGCCGGACTCTGATCGAAGAAAAGCGCGATAAATTTGTCAAACAAAGTCTGCTGTCGGATGAATTTTTGGACATGATGCAGAGAAACCGGAAACCATTTGACCTTTTGATGTCGTATTATCAGTGTGCGATCATGGAGATTGAGACGAAATTTAAAGTATTAAATGAGGAATATTCCCTGGAATATGATAAAAATCCGATCGAAGGGATCAAAAGCAGGATCAAATCTTATGACAGTCTGTTAAAGAAGATCCGCAGAAAAGATATCCCGATGACACTTGAATCCATCGAGAAGAATATCACGGATATCGCCGGTGTGCGGGTGATCTGCTCCTTCCCGGCAGATATCTATGAAGTCGCAGACAGCTTTTTGCGACAGGACGATATTACCTTATTAGAGCGTAAAGACTATATCCAGAACCCGAAGCCAAGCGGCTACCGCAGCCTGCACCTGATCGTGCAGGTACCAATCTTTCTGCAAAATGAGAAAAAACCGGTAACAGTGGAAGTGCAGTTCCGCACGATCGCGATGGATTTCTGGGCAAGTCTGGAACATAAGATGCGTTATAAAAAGAACATTCCGGCAGAGCAGATGAAGTATCTGCAGGACGAACTGTACGACTGTGCGGAACAGAGTGCGGCACTGGATAAAAGAATGCAGAGCATCCGCAATCTGATCGCGGAAAATAAGGAAGAGGAGGAAGAACCGAAAGGATTTTTCCTGCCGCTTCTGTAAGAAAATCTGAAAAAAACGTGAATTTTATGAAAACAGTGTGAAAATGCTGTCTGACGGGAAAGATTATGCTATAATCATAATCTACTAAGAGAACAAAAAACGGAACCTCCGTGAAAAGAAAGAGGGAATACTATGCCATATTATTTTTATGATGCAACCTATATATTGGTGCTGATCGGTGCGCTGATCAGTATGATTGCTTCCTGGAATGTAAAGAATACATTCCGGACATACAGCAGAGTATGGAACAGCAGAAATATCCCATCGCAGGACATCGCGCAGATGATCCTTCACGATGCCGGAATCTACGATGTAAGGATCGAGCGGATCCGCGGCGATCTGACCGATCATTATTCTCCGAATGAAAAAGTCCTTCGACTGTCCGATTCGGTATACGGATCGACATCCGTAGCGGCGATTGGTGTGGCAGCTCATGAGTGCGGGCATGCGATCCAGCATCAGGAAGGATATGCGCCGTTGAAACTCCGTTCCTTCTCCGTACCATTAGCCAACATCGGCTCCCGGCTTTCCTGGCCGATTATCGTGCTGGGACTGATCCTTGGATGGTCAGGGTTACTGGAAGTCGGTATTCTGTTATTTGTATTTGTGGTAGCCTTTCAGCTGATCACGCTTCCGGTGGAATTCGATGCCTCCCATCGCGCGATCCGGATCCTCGAAGCAAAACAGCTCTTCGGCGATCAGGAATTACAGGGCGCGAAGAAAGTTCTGACAGCGGCAGCACTCACCTATGTGGCAGCGCTTGTATCGGCGATTCTGCAGCTGGTTCGACTGATCCTGATCTCAAGACGGAACGACGACTGATAAAAACAGGAAAAGAATAAAGACTGAAATAGGAATAGGAAAAGGAATACGCCCGTTCAGACAGGCAGGTAGCAACAGAAACCTGAAAAGTCTGAGCGGGCGTATCTGTTTTCTGGAGCAATCTGTAATTGTAGTATATATGACTTGATTTTTGAAAAAACATATGCATAATATAAAAGCAAATGGTAACCAAACGATTGACAAAAGAGACAGCCACAGGAGGCGAAATTCGAATGACAACAGAAGAAATCGTAAAACAGATATGCAAAGAACAGGGCATGAGTGTGGCAAAGCTGGCGGCTGCATTGGGGCAGTCCAGGCAGAATTTTTATAAAAAGTTACAACGGGATACCCTGACCGCGCAGGAATGGCAGGAGGCAGCGAAAGTACTGGGTGTGGAATTTGACCAGGGTTTTGTCCTGCCGGATGGAACCAGACTTGGAGTTTCCGGGAAAAGGGAGAAACGCACGGTACTGCCGCTGATGGGAAGTGCATTCTCACCGGGAAAGGCAGAAGAGACCGTAGAACAGTTTGAAGATCCGGATCTGCGGGAGATTGCCCGCGGGGAACTCTGCTTTTTCAGGGCACAGGCAGAATCCTGTATTCAATGTGTGGAAAAATACCAGACCAGTGAGGATCCGATGCTGCGGCTTTCTGCCGATATGCTTTCTACTTTTGCGAATTTTACCCTTGGAAATGCAAAGGAAGCGCAGATGGCAAGGGAAGATGTGTCACAGATTCTGAAAGAACATCTGAAAAAAGAAGAAGATCCCGACATGATTGCGTCCTGCCTGTTTGCTGTTTATGTGACCAGTGTTCTGATTCATATTCCACCGGAAGAGGGAACGCCGTCACTGGATCGTTATCTTTCGTACCTTCCGGTCGGGCAGCGGTTGTTTGCAATCAGTATGCTGGGGCATGCCGCTTATCTGAAAGGAGAGTATGCCAGAGCACAGGGCATGGGGCAGACGGCGATGGCAATGACGGAAAAGATCTATCCGATCCCGATGATTTACCTGCATTGTGTGTCTGCCATGTGCCAGATCAACCAGAAAGATCAGGAGGGCGCAAGGCAATCGGTATCCGAAGGCTGGGAGATGGCGAGAAAAGATAAATTTATGGAGCCGTTTATCGAATACCACGGACTGTTACAGGGGGTTCTCGAAGCGTGTGTAAGAAAAAGTGAGCCGGAAGTCTATAAGAAACTGGTAGATGGCGTGATCGCTTTCAGCCGCGGCTGGATGAAGATCCACAATCCGCAGATGCAGAAAGCAGTGACGGATCTTTTAACACCGCTGGAATTTTCCATCGCGATGCTTGCCTGCCGGGACTGGACGAACCAGGAGATCGGGGAGCATCTGGAACTTTCGGTCAATACGGTAAAACATTATGTATCTGGAATACTTGAAAAACTACATATCGATAAAAGAGAGAAAATAAAAGAATTTGTAAATCAATAAAAGAAAATCAGGAAAAGAAGTGTCTGTTTTGGGAACTATATGGAAAAAACAGGCACTTTTTTTCGGTTCAACGGGCATGTTATGGCACTTCTGATTTTGCTAGAATAAAGAAAATAGGAAAAAGTAAAAGGAGAGGAAGTGTACATATGAAAAAACGTCTGATCAGTCTGCTGCTCAGTGTGGCAGTTCTTACGACATCCATTCCGGTGTCGACATTCGCTGATCCTTCTGCCGGACAGGAGACGGCGGTCTCATCGGAGGAGAGCCAGGAGAGGGGAATTGACTATAAGAAAAACGGGGGAACTTTTCAGGAGAACTATCAGGCTCCTTCGGAATATCCGGCTGCTGAGCTGCCGGGAGCGGAAGACATCAGAAAACCGGGGTATGAATTCGGTGGATGGTACGACAACCCGGAACTGACAGGGAAAGCGGTTACCGGTCTGGATACGGAAGATTATGAGGGGAATGTAGTTCTGTATGCCAGATGGATCGAACGGTATTATCAGGTGGATATTCCCAGAGAAGTATCTGTGGGACAGGATTCTTTTACCCTGAAGGCAAAGTCCGGAGGTTTTTATGAGAACGATCAGCTCAGTGTGGCGGTACATTCGGAAAATGACTGGAAGCTGAAGTCCGACAACCATGAGGTGAGCTATGAGCTTCGCGATAAGGATACCAATAAGATCGTGGAAAATGATGCGGTTATCGCCAGCTTAAGTGCGGATACGAAGCAGACCAACAGAACGTTTGCTGCGGAACTGACCCAAAAAGCCAACTATACCGGTGATTACAGTGATCAGCTGAACTTTGATATTTCATTCAGGGAAACAGAATATACGATCCAGTATGTAACGGACGGAGGCATGGTTTACAGGGATAATCCGGATAAGCCCGGGGAAAGCATGGAGATCAACCAGCAGAAACTTCCGGCGGGAACCACGCTGAATGATCTGCCGCTGGCAGTCCGAAAATCCAGTACCTTTGTCGGCTGGTGTTACGACCGGGAATGTACGGATTATGTGGACAGTGAAGACAGACTTCTCGGGGATCTTACGTTATATGCAGCGTATACCGATATGCAGCCGATGGAGTCCGTCACCATGGATACATATGCCCGTGCCTATGATGTGGCAACGGATTTTGCCATCGGCATCACCAATACCGGGGATGCACTGGATGATGCAGAGATTCTTGCGGCATGCAAGATTAAAAATGTCAGCGATCCATCGGAAGAGATCACGCTGGCAGTTACCCGGGGAGAGGACAATACCTGTACCGTCAGCAATTCGAAAGGCTGGCAGCCGGGCACTTCCTACAAACTGACGCTGAAAAATGATCAGCTGTATTTTACCGGATTTGACAAAACGATCCGGGAATATGATTTTACGGTTTACCGGGAAGAAACAAAGAATGTGGAACTGAACCGGGAGATCCGGTATATCCATACACGGGAACTGAGTAACCTGACCGTCAACGGAAAAGCGGCGGATTCCGTTTCTGTGGCAGTCATGACGGTAGGTGTAGACGGAGAGATTCAGGGAGAGGGAAGCGATACGACCGGTTCCTTTACCTATACAAAGGATTTGTTACAGACGGGGGATATCGTCGGTGTCTATTCCGGCGATGTGATCCCATCCATGGATCTGGCAGCAGGTGACAACAGTGATGTCTCTTACTTTGAGATCACCGGATGCAACGGCAATCAGTACGAATACCGGGGAGCAAAGGCGGAAGATGTTTTATTTACGCCGGATGTATTTCCAATGGAAAAAAGCAAAGATCGGGATGGAGATCCTGACAACCATTCGGTTACCGTGGCAGTCAGTGAACTGACCTTCGGAGATGACGAGATGAGTCAGGCACTGAATCTGGATGAAAGCACCACCGTGGATCCGGGTGATTACCTGGCACTGTATACCGATCTGAACAGCGGAACGCCGGAGTACGGAGAGATCACAAAAGTAGAGCAGAGTGGTACGGATTATATCCTGGCATATCAGACGGTTTCTTTCGAAGAGATGCAGGCGGCTATGGATGTGTATCAGAAGGACCAGGTGGAAGGAGACGATCTGTTAGAAGAAACAGACCGGGAGAACCTGGAAGAACAGATTCAGGTTCAGGCGATGGAGAGCGGATTCGCACAGGATGTGGCGGACCGGATCGGTGCTGCGGCGATCGCTACCGATTCCTTTGAAGAACTGGAAGCCTCTCTGGAGGAAGAACTTGGTGCAGATGTTTCTGTGGAATATACAGACGAAAATAAGAGTGACGAAACAGAAGAAAGTACGCTGATCGGGGATGTCGCACCACAGAGTCTGTCGGAAAGTGACAGCCTGATTCCAAAAATCTATGCGAGAAAACCGGGAGGAACGGGAACCGGCAAACCGATCGTGACAGTCAGCCTGGGAACGGTCAGAGCCAATCTCGGTACAACGCTGAAACATTTTGACGGAGATGTCAGCGGCGTGCATCTGGCACTGGAGATTCCGGTGCTGGTAAATATCCAGCTGAATGCCAATGCAAATATCCAGATCACTGTAACTTCCACCTTCGAGCAGGAAGTCCGGGTGGATATTAATGTAGACGGAAAAGCGGTCTGGAAAGTATGGAAGATTTTCCCGTATATCGCAGATTATAAGGTGACAGCGTCGCTGGATCTGTATGAGTATACCGGCATTGCTCTGGATGTGAATTTTAAGACCGTGGAGGGCGAGGGCAGTTCCGGAGGTTCCAACAAAGGATCAAAACTGCGAAAAGGTGTCAATAAGATCGCCGGAGAGCTGAAGAGCATGATGGAAAACGGAGAAGAGTATATCACGGACAAGACGAAATTCTCCGGAAGCCTGGGCGATGAGGAAGAGGGAGAAGAAATCTCTGTTTCCAAGAGCCTGGCACAGCGGTACTCGGAACTTCTGGCAGATGAAGGCGACTGGGTGGAAATCTATAATCGCCTGCTGGTAGATAATCATTTCCGGGTACTGGCGATTATTGATATAGAAGTGAAACTGGAATTTGTGGTTTATGCCAATATGAACATTTCTATTGGAATGTCTTACTGGTATAAAAATGCAAAACGATACGTATTCTCTCTGAAGGTAATGGATCGGACCGCAACCAGCGATACGATTGACTTATGTGAAGAACAGTATGAACTGACTGCCTATGCGATGGGTACGCTGGGACTGAAAGCCGGTGTGCGGCTGACGGTAGCGGTGGGACTCCTTTCCACAAGACTGGCAAGTGTCGGTATCACGGCAGAGGTAGGCGGCTATGCACAGCTGTGGGGCTATCTCTACTACGAACTGAAGTACACCGCATCGAACGGCAGAACGACAAGAGCCATGGGAGCGATGTATCTGGAGCTTGGCATCTATCTGGAGATCAAATTCCTGGCACAGGCTCTGGCGAACTCCTTTACCTACAATCCGACCTTGTATGAAAATGAATGGCCGCTGTACACGGTGGGACATCTGGAAAATGTTCTGGACTTTGCCTATACACAGGCGGATGTCAAAGACATCAAGATGAAGCGGGATGTGAAAGCGGTACAGCTGTCGGATGAATATTTCCGGATGCAGTACATGGACATGAAAGAAGGTCTGGATGATGACGGAAATTACCGGGAGAAAATCTACGATGACAGCACAAAATACTTTAACATCGTCATGACCAATCCGGCATTCTCCTATGACCGGGACACCAATGTGATCTCCGTGGATCCGGGAACAGAACCGGAACAGGACGGCGAGATGATCATTACCTGGAAAAATCAGGAAGGAACCTTCAATACACAGCCACTGACCATAAAGATTCGGTTACACTGGGATAACCTGCGGGATGGATACTATATTGCCTTTGACAGCCAAGGCGGCTCCTATGTGGATACCATCATGGGCAAATACAATTCTGATATCGAAAAACCGGAAGATCCGGTGAGAACAGGTTACCGGTTTGCGGGATGGTACGAAGATGAAGAACTGACAACACCATATACGATCCCTGCAAAGATGCCGAACAAAGAGCGAATGGTTTATGCAAAATGGGAAGCAGAAGATGTGGGCTATCAGGTGGTTGAATATCTGGAAGGAACCAACGGTGTCTATGAGGCACAGGATCCGATCAGTTACAGCGGACTGACCGACACGGAAGTGACACCGAAACCTGCAAAACACGAAGGATACGAAACACCGAAGGAAAAGACCGAGACGGTACGGGCAGACGGAACAACCGTGGTCAAATATTATTATCCACGAGCAGAGTATCATCTTACCTTCCTGATGGAAGAAAACGGAGAGACGGTCGCAAGTGATGACTATCGCTATGGAACCTTCCTGACGGCTCCGGCAGTGTACCGGCCGGGATATGAATTCCAGGGCTGGTCCCCGGAAGTACCGGAGAGTGTGCCGGCAGGAGATATGACCTATACCGCAACATGGAAAGCTTCCGACGGTATCCCGTACGCAGTGAGGTACTACGTGGAAGAACCGGAAGAAGGCGGATATACCTTAAGTGAGATCAAAACCATGACCGGAACCACCGGTGAGACGGTCACCGCGCCGGAAGGTGATTACAGTTCCGTGGTCTACCACCGGAAAGGCGAGCTTGCCAGCGGGGAAGTAAAAGCAGACGGAAGTCTGGTGCTGAAGGTTTATTATGATCTGAACACTTATACACTGACGTATGATGCGAAAGGTGGAACGTTAGACGAAACGACTCTGACAGCAAGACCGGGAGAGAGAATCGGCGTTCCGGTACCGGTGAGAGAAGGCTATACCTTTGAGGGCTGGTATCTGGATGAAGAGTATCAGCAGTCCTTTGGCGAGACGATGCCGGATCACGATCTTACGGTTTATGCAAAATGGGAACAGCAGACGGTCAATTATACGGTAAGACACTACCAGGAAAAACTCTGGAGCATTACCGGATATGAAGAGATTCCTTATGGACGGGAATTTGATGCGAAAAACTATGAACTGACAGAGGAAGAATCCTTTGCTGCACATGCAGGCGACAGCGTAACGCCGGAAGTGAAATCGTATACCGGATTCAGCGCACCGGAAAAACAGACGGTGGAAGTTCTTGGTGACGGAAGCCTTGTGGTAAATTATTATTACACAAGAAATACCGGCCTGCTTCTTCTGGAAGTGACTGGAAATCCCGACGGAAAAGAATTTGCCCGGGTTCAGTATGTACCATATGGCACGCCGATCGGCGAGATAGAAGCTGTAGTAGAAAGACAGAACGATCGGGCAGGATATACTTTCGAAGGCTGGTATACAGACGGTAACCATCAGAATCCTTTTGACGGTATCATGCCGGCAGTGGATGTGAACACAGAGGAACCGGATGATTGGAACGATGGCTTTAAAATCTATGGAAAATGGACCCCGGTTCCCAGTGAGTACCGCGTGGAACATTACCAGCAGAATCCATTCGATCCGAGTTCGTATATCCTGGTGGAAGAAGAGACAAAGACAGCCCTGACGGATACAGAGGTGACACCGGAAGTGAAATCTTATCCGGGATTCCAGTCTCCTCAGGCGCAGAACTTATGGGTGACCGGTGATGGTGGGGCTTGCAAGCAGTACTACTATCACAGAAACAGCTACCCGGTTACTTATGTGAAAAACAACGGGGAAGCCGATGGGACAGCAGATGTCATGTATGGAGCAGCCATTTCGGAGGTTCCGAAATACTCCGGACATGCATTTGCCGGCTGGTATGAAGACGCAGCCCTGACGGTTTCCTTTGAAGGAAAAACCATGCCGATGCACGCAATGACGCTGTATGCGAAGTGGGAGCCTGGAAAGAAGACCTATCAGGTGATCCATCAGTTACAGAGCGCAGACGGATCGGATACCTGGGAGACGGCAGAGACAGAAACCTTTACCGGAACAGCCGGAGATTCGGTGGAACCGGAAGTAAAGGCGTATGCTGGATTTACCGCACCGGAAAAACAGAGCTGTACGCTGACCGTTTCCGATGATCCGGATACCATCACCTACCGCTACCGGCGTAATTCCTATCAGGTAACCATGGTGACAAATAACGGAGATCCGGCGACCGAAAAGACATATCTTTACGGAACCCGGGTGGAAGAGATGCCGGAACGGGCAGGCTATTCCTTCGACGGCTGGTATCAGGATGCAGGTCTTACGAAAGTATTTGACGGAACAGTTCCGGCCCAAAACAGTACGATTTACGCAAAATGGGAACCGAGAGCAACGTATTACTGGGTAAAATACAGCCTGCAGAACGCAAATGATGACGGCTATACGGTTGCATCCATGGAATCTCTGTTAGGCAGGACGGAAGATGTGATTACACCGGAAGTACGGAAGTTCGAAGGATACGTATCTCCACAGCCACAGACCGGACAGATCGAAGGCGGAAAGGTTCTGGTGATCGAGTATCTGTATGAACGTGAAGTACATACCTTACAGCTGGAAAATAATGACGGAACGGAACCAAAACAGCTGCAGATGAAACAGGGAGCAACGATTCCGGCACCATCCATGCGAAAAGGTTATACCTTCATGGGCTGGTGTACAGACAGCACATTACAGAATGCGTATACCGGAAATATGCCGAATGAAGATCTGACGCTGTATGCAAAATGGGAAGCAAATACAAGAACCTACACAGTAAAACATTATCTGCAGAAAGCAGAAGGAGACGGTTACCAGTGGGTGGCAACACAGAACCCGAAGGGCAAGACGGATGAAACGGTAACACCACCGGTCAATACAACCTATGGTGACGAATATGAATTACCGGAACCGCAGACCGTAACCATTTCTGCGGAAAAGCAGACAGTGGTAACCTACTATTACAAACGAAAAGTACACAAACTGACCTTTGAACCGGAAAACGGAGAGAAGACACAGACTGTGGAAGGTCGTGTCGGTGCCACACTCAATGTGAAACAGCCGGTTCGAAAAGGATACACCTTCACAGGCTGGACACCGGAACTTCCGGAGAAGATCCCGAATGAGGATGTAACCTATCAGGCACAGTGGAGGAAGAACAGCTATCTGGTGCAGTTTGTGAGTGAGGGAACGGTACTCAAGGAATATACACTTTCTTATGGGGATGCGATCCCGGCTCAGGAGAAACCGACAAGAGAAGGATATACGTTCGTAAGCTGGGATAAAAACGTACCGGATACCGTATCCGATGAGAATGTGAAAAAAGGAAAACTGGTCTTTAAGGCAGTATGGAAAGAAATAGCATATACCATCAGCTATAATCTGGCGGGAGGAAGCCTTCCGACCGGAAAGACCAATCCGACAACATTCACCATCAACAGCAAACCGATGGATCTGGTACAGCCAAAACGGGAAGGCTATACGTTTGAAGGATGGTCAGGAACCGATATCAAAGAAAAAGATACACAGGTTACGATTACCGCCCGCCCGTTGAAAGACAGAACCTATACGGCAAACTGGAAAGAAAATTCCTATACGATCGTTTTCAATGTAGAAGGTGAAGTAACAAGGGGAGAGATGAAAAATATCCCGCTTCGTTACACACAGGAAACCACGATACCGAAAAACGGATATGTGTGCGGAGGCTATAAGTTTGTCGGATGGAGAACCGGTGGAAAGAAAAGTGAGCAAAAAGTATATCAGCCGGGAGACAAAGTCAGCAGACTTTGTGCGACCAATAATGGAACGGTCAACCTGTACCCGATCTGGGAACCGTGCGAATATACGATTACGTTTGACTATCAGACCGGTAATAAACGGGAGAAAGTAACATGCAAATATAAAGAAACATATACGCTCCCGACCGTAAACAGACTCGGATGGACCTTCGAAGGCTGGAGCCGGTCCGCGGGTTCGACAAATGTGATCAGCTATGCACCGAATGTTAAAACGGCTGTATTTGAGGATGAAAAGGATCTTACTTTATATGCGGTATACAAACCGATAACTTCAGCTGTTTTTACGGGACAGACGGAACACAAATACTTTATCACGGATGAACATGAACTGACTATTTTTACTTTCTTTATCCAGGGGGACAGAAAGGTTGTAACAACCGATGATTATGGACTTTATCCATCCTGGTATGATTTGTATCTGCCGGATATCTCCATGGATGCAGCACGCCTGTATCAGAAGATGAAGATAAAAGTCAGCTATAAGATTGATGAGGAAGAAGATGGATGGGCAGATCTGAGATTAAGTTATCAGTTACAGGATGGCACATATTATGACAACGAAGAAACGCGGGCAAATGATATTGGAAAATGTGATGGAGAAACGGTATCGCATACATTTGAAATTACCCGTAAAAATGGAGTGGATTTAAATTATTTCATGTTGGTATTTGATACACATGGAAAAAACGCAGATGAATACTACATGAGCAATCTGAAAGTAGAAGTGAATCTAGAATAATGCGTAAGGGGGAAGAAGATTGAATAACAACAGAAGAAAGATAGGAATCGGAATCGCCGTGTGCGCATGTGTTCTGCTGATCGGAGCCGGTCTGTATCTTACGAGAAACAACAAACAGGAAACACAGGAATCCCCGGATTCGGCCTTTGTGCCGGATCTGGATCCTGACGCTTCCACGCAGGAGGCAAAGGAGAGTGATCCGCCGGAGGGCATCCGTATCCCGGGATATCCGTCGATCACCATTCCGGCAGATACGAAAGATGTAACGGTAAATCTGATGAATCCGGAAGGAAATCCGTGTTATTTTACCTTTACACTGGTACTGAAAGATACCGATGAGACAATCTATCAGTCCAAAATGGTAGAACCGGGAAAAGCGATCACACAGATCACACTGTCCAAAGAACTGTCCGCCGGGGAATATCCTGCGATACTGAAGATCAGTACCGCGGCACTCGATGACGGACGGGCGATGAACGGTGCCAATGTGGAAACCGTATTGAAAGTACAGTAAGGGGGGGAGAAACATGAAGAAAAAAAGAGCAGTTGCAGGGGGCTTGCTGCTTGTCTTAGGGATCGCACAGAGCGTATCAGCAGGAACCACGACCGTAACGTATCATGTGGATCCGTCCTATATGGTGCTGGTTCCGGCAAACACCACGATTCCATTTAACGAAGAATCGGTAAACTACGGGAAAATCCGTGTCGAAGAAGCACAGATCGAAGAAGGAAAATGCATCCAGGTGGAGCTGATCTCGGACAAAAAACTGAAAAATCAGAGTGGAAAAGAAGGGGAGATCCCTTATGAGATTCTGGCGGACACGACAGCATTTACAAAAGCCCGTTATACCACGGCAGGGGAAGAGACGGTGCTTGGTATCACGATCGACAGAGAATCCTGGAAAAAGGCACCGTCAGGCTCCTATGCGGATACGGTTACTTTTCAGATATCCTATGTGGATGCGACAGATTAGAGCAGGAGGATGGACAGATGAAAAAGGCAGCAATTATTCTGATGGGGATTTGCCTGTGCCTCTCCATACCCGTTGCGGCAGAGACTGCGCAGACAGGTACTTCGTCCGTTACGCAGCAAAGCACCATCAACACGACAGTACCGGATACCCACATGGTCACGATACGATCCGAACATGCGCAGGTGAGCTATCAGCATGAGGAGGGTGACGATGAGGAAACACAGGAGACGGTGACTTACGCGGTGGAGCGCTTTTCCAGCCCGCAGTTTCAGATCCAGCCGAAAAAAGGATGGAAGATCACAGCAGTGCTGGTAAATGGAGAGGATGTGACGGATCAGCTGAAAGACGGGATGCTGACACTTCCGGAAGTCTATGAGGATCAGCAGATTGTCGTGGAGACGGAAGACGACAAAAAAGATGATAAAAAAGACGATTCCATCGGAGGCGGTGAGCAGGAAGATAAAAAACCTGCGGACACAAAACCTACAGATAAAAAGCCGATTGATACAAAAAATAACGGTACTTCCGGCAGCAGCAATTCCGGGACAAAAACGGATGTATCAACGGGAAACAGTCAGGGAACAAAGGCGGATCTGACAGGCACGATGAATGGAACGGCAGCGGCGAAGACGGCAGATATGCAAAAGAATGTAACGTATTTTATGGCGGCAATTGTATCCGGTGCGGTACTTTTGATTCTGGCAGACAACCGGAGAAAAAGAAAACACGGAGAATAGATAAGCAGACAGAAAGAAAAGCGAAAAAGGGCAGATAAACCACAAAATCGGTTTACCTGCCCTTTTTCAGGCGGATCAATTTTGATTATCGAGGCAGTCGCCAGGGTCTTATGTGAGTATGCACGTTGGCTTGTTACTCGCGTAAATCAGGAACGGTCTGCTCCGCCGGTGTGTACCACCCGTTTTTCCACCAGACTGACCGCCTGATAGAGAATCATGGCGATGATGCACAGGAGAATGATCGACAGGATCATCCAGTCAAGTTTGAAGATCTGACTGCTGTAGATAATGAGAAATCCAAGTCCCTGCCTGGCTCCGATGAATTCACCGATGACCACACCAACCAGACAGAGCCCGATATTGACTTTCATAACGCTCAGAAGATAAGGGACCGAAGAGGGCAGTGCCACACGCAGAAGTTCATCTTTCCGTTTTCCGCCGAGGGTACGGATGAGCTTCAGAGAATCAGGATCAATTTCCGTAAAGCTGGTATACAGATTCAGGATGGAGCCAAAGATCGCAACGGAGATCCCGGCAAGGATAATGGTTTTATAACTGGCTCCCAGCCACACGATCAGCAAAGGGGCAAGTGCAGACTTCGGAAGGCTGTTCAGCACCACAAGGTAAGGCTCCAGAATCGCTGCCAGCCGTGGACAGAGCCAGAGGAGAACAGAAAAAAAGAGACTGAAAACTACGACCAGAAAGAAACTGGCAAGTGTTTCAAACACTGTGATCCCAATATGGGAGAGCAGATGATTGGTCAGAAGCAAGGTTCGGAAAGCAAGACATACCTGACCGGGGCTTCCGAAGATAAAGGAATCGATGAACCCGAGCCGTGCACTGACCTCCCAGAGTAGCAGAAAAACAAGAAAGACAGCCAGCCGCATCAGGCGGATAAACTGCTGTCTTTTTTTGTGTTTTCGTAAAAAAGACTGTTGTGCAGATGAATCAGGTATCATGATTTAACTCCTTCCAGATCTGTTGAAAATATTGCTTGAATTCGGGGGCATTTCGCATCTGCATGGGAGTGCGGTCGGCAAGGGTGGTGAGAATGGGGAACTCGCACCGGACGCAGGCAGGGGCTTTCGAGAGGATGATGACCCGATCAGACATGCTGATGGCTTCGGAGATATCGTGAGTGACCAAAAGCGCGGTTTTCCCTTCTTTACGCAGGATCTTCCAGATGTCATCACTGACGGAAAGTCTGGTCTGATAATCCAGTGCGCTGAAAGGTTCATCGAGAAGCAAAAGTGCAGGTTCCAGGGCAAGAGTGCGGATCAGTGCGGCCCGTTGTCGCATCCCGCCGGAAAGCTGGGAAGGGTGGGAAAAACGGAAGTTCCAGAGACCATACTCCTGTAAGAGACGGTCAACGTGTGAAATAGATTCTTTTGTTTTTCTTTTTTGAATTTCAAGACCAAGAAGGACATTTTCATAGATGGTCAGCCATTCGAAAAGATGATCCTTCTGCAGCATATATCCGACAGAGAGAACAGAATGTTCCCGTGGAAGTCCCTGCATGGTGATCTGTCCCTGTTCCGGTATCAGAAGTCCGGCTATCAGATTCAGGACGGTACTTTTTCCGCATCCGCTGGGTCCAACCAGAGAGACAAACTCGCCTTCCTGAACGGAAAAACTGATTTGTGAGAGCGCCTGGATCTCTCCGGAGAGTGTGTGATACGAAAGTCCGACATGGTCAAGTTCCAATAAAGCAGGCATAGAAAAACCTCCGTGTACCTGGAATTATGTATTCCCACAGTAACAGGCAAAACACGCTCTAAAAGCAGAGACAGCAAGAGTCAGGGAATACACTATAGTTTATTATATGAAAAAGACAACGAATGGTCATATATTAAGATTTGCTTACGAAAGTGTAAGATTTCCGAAAATCGGTTGTGACGATGGTGAAAACTGTTATAATAAAGTCCTGTAAAGTCCCGAGGAAAGGAAAATAATATGACAATATGGAATAAAATAAGGACCGGTCAGTGGATTCCACGGACTTATCTGCTGATGCTGGTGTTTAATCTACTGTATAATTCGCTGATCTATTATAGTGGTCAGTGGATGGGAACTCATACGAAAGCCTGGAATATCGAAATTTCTCTGGACAATCAGATTCCGGTAATCCCCTGGTTTGTGGGAATCTATTTTTCGTTTTTCCTGTTCTGTGCAGTTAATTTTCTGCTGATGGGTTATTATGGGAAGAAAAAAGCCTGTCTGTTTTTATGTGCAGAGCTTCTGGCCAAGACAGTATGCGGGATCTTTTATCTGTGTTTTCCGACAACGAATCTTCGGCCGGAGATCGTGGGAACGGACTTCTGGAGCCGGATGCTTGTGGAATTGTATCAGATGGATGCAGCAGTGAACCTGTTTCCGTCGATTCACTGTATGGACAGCTGGTTTTGCGTGGTGGTACTTCGGAATATCCGGAAAGTACCGGGCTGGTATATGACGATCACCTGGATCTGGGCTGCGGCAATCTGTGCATCCACGTTATTTACAAAACAGCACGGGATTCTGGATGTGGCAGCAGGGATAGCACTTGCGGAACTCAGCTATATATGTGTGATCCGCTGGAAAAAAACAGAACGGTTCCGTCTGTGGATGGAGAAAAAACGGATATGAAAAATAAGAAAAAAATCATAGGAAACGGTATTTTCCTGTTTCTGGTGCTTGGTCTTACCCTGTATGGTGTCTTTCATGGAGAAGATCTGGGACTGATCTGGGAAAATGTCAAAAAAGCGGATAATCGCTACCTCTTCCCGGCAGTCATCTGTGTGATATTTTTTATCTGGGGAGAGTCGATTATTATACATTATCTGCTGTATACTCTGCAGATCCGGCTGAAAAAGTGGAAGTGTTTTCTGATCTCTTCGGTAGGCTTCTTTTTCAGCTGTATTACACCATCGGCAAGTGGCGGGCAGCCGATGCAGATGGTATATCTGAAAAAAGAAAAGATTCCGATCTCGGTATCCTCCGTAGTACTGATGATCGTAACCATTACCTACAAACTGGTACTGGTGCTGCTTGGATTATTTGTGCTGTTCTTTCAGCCGCGGATCACAGATACCTATATGCAGAATGTGATGCCGGTGATGTGGCTGGGACTGTGGTTGAATATATTCTGTGTGACATTTATGCTGCTTCTGACTTTTCATCCGCAGCTGATGCGGCAGATTCTGGTCAAAGGACATGAAGTTCTTGTAAAAATGCATATCCTGAAAAAGAAGACCTCCCGTCTGGAAAAACTGGAAAATGCCATGGACGAGTATCAGAAGACAGCAGAATATCTGAAAAATCATCCGGGCGTGGTAGGCATCGTGTTTCTGATCACCTGTCTGCAGCGTGTTGCATTGTTTTTTGTAACATATTTTGTTTATCGATCTTTTGGTTTACATCAGTACAGTATGTATGATATTGTAATACTTCAGGGTATGATTTCCGTGGCTGTGGATATGCTTCCGCTGCCCGGAGGTATGGGAATCTCAGAAAAGCTGTTTTCCATGCTGTTTACAGGGATTTTCGGGCAGGTAAAGGTTCTGGCGGGACTGATCCTGAGCCGTGGACTGAGTTATTACACAGAGCTATTGATCAGTGCAGTCATGACTGTAGCTGCGCAGCTGTTTCTTGGTAATGAAAAAGAACACAGAGAAAAGATCAGCGAAAAGCTGAAAACGATACAGGAAAAGGGAAAAGGATACGAAAGAAAGAGGGGGAACTCATGATAAGTTTTATTGGTTATTACAATTACACGGTGATTCTGACGTATATCAGTCTGTTTTGTTCCATTGCGGGGATGTTGTTTACTGTGAACGGGTGGTATAAGATGGCAGTGTTGTGCCTGGCTCTTTCGGGACTGTGTGACATGTTTGACGGAAAAATCGCCAGAAGAAAGACAGACCGTACGGATGATGAAAAATGTTTTGGTATTCAGATCGATTCCCTGTGTGACATGGTCTGCTTTGGGGCATTTCCGATTCTGCTGGCCTACAGCCTTGGTATGAGAGGACCGATTGGTATCGTGATCCTTGCATGGTACGGAATGAATGGTGTGGTCCGTCTCGGCTACTTTAATGTCTGTGAGACAAAACGTCAGGAAGAGACGGAGGAAGTGAGAAAATATTACAGCGGTCTGCCGATCACATCGATCGCTGTCGTGCTGCCGCTGGTGTTTGTGCTGCATACGGTGCTGAGGAACCATTTTGCAGTGGCACTTCATGTGGCTATGTTTGTTGTCGGTACGCTGTTTGTGACGAATATCCAGGTGAAAAAACCCAGGAATTCCACACTGGCAGTCCTGGTCGGCGTTGTTGCCCTGGCAATCTTAAAAATCTTTCATATTTTTTAGTTTTTAATAATGATGATCAAAAGCCGAAATGTATTACGGAGTATTGCAGATGACATACGACAACATTTTGGCTTGTGTTTTATACATGTTTTTTCGAAAAGTCAGGTACAGAATAATTCCGAGAACATATATGTAAAAGGGAGAGAGCATATGAAATACGCAGATCGATACGGAAATCGCTGGGAAGAAACCGGATTCCAGGATCGTTTTCTGGAAAAATTATATAAAAGCGTACCGGGGCGTGCGGTGGTAAAAGTGCTGGTACATCCGTGGGTTTCCAGAATGGGTGGCTGGATATTGAGCCAGAAAGCATCCTGCTGGCTGATCCCGTTATTCTTAAAAGGACATCCGATGGATGAGTCCGGCTGGGTCAAACAAAGATTTATATCTTATAATGATTTCTTTATGAGAAAGCTGAAACCGGGACAACGTCCGGTGGAAGAAGATACGGCGCGGATCATCAGTCCCTGTGATGCCAAACTTACCGTCTGTCCGATCACAGAGTACGGGATCATGAAGATCAAGCATACACCGTATACCGTAAAAGAACTGTTAAAGAGTGAAAAACTGGCACGCGCCTATGAGGGCGGCTATGGATTCGTTTACCGCTTGACAGTGGATGACTATCACAGGTATATTTATACCGAAACCGGAAAAAAATCCGGCAATTATAAGATTCCCGGAATCTTCCATACGGTCAATCCGGTCGCGAACGATCTGGAACCCATTTACAAAGAAAATACCAGAGAGTTCTGTCTGACAAAAACAGCTGATGCCGGAACGGTTCTGCAGATGGAAGTCGGCGCGCTGATGGTCGGAAAGATCGAGAATGATCAGGAAGAAGCGTTTGTACACCGGGGCGAAGAAAAGGGAAGATTTGCATTTGGCGGATCCACGATCGTGGTGCTTTACCAGCGGGGACGGGTACATCCGGATGAAGATCTTCTGAAAAACAGCCGAGATGGTTACGAGACAAAAGTAACCCAGGGAGAGGCTGTGGGAGATAAGGTAAAACGATGCAGAAAATAAATTATCAGAAATTAATGGAAAATGAAATTGCACACAACAGGCAGGAGCAGAAAGTTCCTGCCTTGCTTTTACACAGCTGCTGTGCGCCGTGCAGCAGTTATTGTCTGGAGACATTGAGCGAGGACTTTGCGATCACGGTATTTTATTACAATCCCAATATTTTTCCGGAGGAAGAGTACTGGAAACGGGTGCGTGAACAGGAGCGGTTTATCGGACTTCTGCCTGCAAAACATAAGATCTCTTTTCTGGAAGGCAATTACGAGAAAGAGCGGTTTTATGAAACCGTAAAAGGCATGGAGAAAATCCGGGAGGGCGGAGAACGGTGCTTTGCCTGTTACCGGCTACGGCTGTCAGAGGCAGTCCGTGAAGCACAAAAAGGTGGATTTGACTATGTGACTACCACACTGACCATCAGCCCCATGAAAAATGCACAGAAGCTCAATGAGATTGGAGAAGAACTTTGTGATGGAACAGGTGTGACCTGGCTGCCGTCTGATTTTAAAAAGAAGAATGGCTATAAACGCTCCACAGAGCTGTCCCGGGAATATGGCATGTACCGTCAGGATTACTGCGGCTGTGTCTTTTCCATGCGGGAGCGGGAAGAGCAAAAAAAGCGGGTTGCGCAGGCACAGGATTAATGATAAAATAGTTTGGGACTTTACTATGAAAAAGTAAAACCGACAGAAAAAGACAGAAAACCATTTGCCAAAGGGCTGAAATACAAATCTGTCGGAAGAATACAGGGAAGAGAGGAAGAAATATGGCACAGTTATGGGGAGGCCGTTTTACAAAAGAAACGGACAAACTTGTATATAATTTTAATGCGTCCATCGGTTTTGATCAGAAGTTTTTCCATCAGGATGTACAGGGAAGCAAAGCCCATGTAACCATGCTTGCAAAGCAGGGAATCCTGACAGAAGAAGAGAAAGAGCAGATCATCCGTGGACTGGACGGCATCGTGGCGGATGTGGATGCCGGCAAGCTGGAGATTACCAGTGAGTACGAAGATATTCACAGTTTTGTGGAGGCAAACCTGATCGACCGGATCGGAGATGCCGGAAAGAAACTGCATACCGGACGGAGCAGAAATGACCAGGTGGCGCTGGACATGAAACTGTATGTCAGAGACGAGATCAAAGAACTGGATGAGCTGGTGAAAAAACTGCTGGTAACTCTGAATCATATTATGGAAGAGAACCTGCATACGTATATGCCGGGATTTACCCATCTGCAGAAAGCACAGCCGATCACGCTGGCACATCATATGGGAGCATATTTTGAGATGTTCCGCAGAGACAGAGGACGTCTGGCAGATATTTATGAAAGAATGAACTACTGTCCGCTGGGAAGCGGTGCGCTGGCAGGAACCACCTATCCGCTGGATCGCGCATACAGTGCCGAACTGATGGGATTTGCAGGTCCGACCATGAATAGCATGGACTCTGTGGCAGACAGAGATTATGTGATTGAACTGCTGTCCGCACTGTCTACGATCATGATGCATCTGAGCCGCTTTTCTGAGGAAATCATCATCTGGAACTCCAACGAGTATCAGTTTGTGGAGATCGACGATGCCTACAGCACCGGAAGCAGCATCATGCCGCAGAAAAAGAATCCGGATATCGCCGAACTGGTGAGAGGAAAGACCGGCCGTGTCTATGGAGCACTGATGTCTATTCTGACCACAATGAAAGGCATTCCGCTGGCTTATAATAAAGACATGCAGGAAGATAAAGAACTGACCTTTGATGCCATCGATACGGTAAAGGGATGCCTGGCATTGTTTGAAGGTATGATCTCCACCATGAAATTCCGAAAAGACGTGATGGAAAACAGCGCAAAACATGGATTTACCAATGCTACCGATGCAGCAGACTATCTGGTAAATCACGGAGTGCCGTTCCGCGATGCTCATGGAATCGTAGGCCGTCTGGTACTGTACTGCCTGGATAAGAAGATCCCGCTGGACGAGATGACTCTGGAAGAATACAAAGCCATCAGTCCGGTGTTTGAGGAAGATATCTACGAAGCGATCAGCATCAAGACCTGTGTGGAAAAACGTATGACCATCGGTGCTCCGGGCCCGGATGCCATGGCTGATGTTGTAGCATGGAATAAAAAATATCTGGAAGAAAACTAAAAAAGTGTTGATTTTTTTAAAAAACTGGTATAGTATTACCTAGTGAATACAAATGTACGCGAGAGAAATACAAAAAGTAACGGTTGTGCATTGAGTAAGAAGAATGAGGAGTGAAATCACAATGAGCAGCAAATTAAAAGTAGGTATTTTAGGAGCAACTGGAATGGTAGGACAGAGATTCATCTCTCTGCTGGAAAACCATCCATGGTTTGAAGTAGTAACTGTAGCAGCATCCCCGAGAAGTGCAGGAAAAACATACGAAGAAGCCGTAGGCGGACGCTGGAAAATGGACACTCCGATGCCGGAAGCAGTAAAAAAACTGGTAGTTATGAATGTAAACGAAGTGGAGAAAGTAGCTTCTACCGTTGATTTTGTATTTTCCGCAGTTGATATGTCCAAAGAGGAAATCAAAGCGATCGAGGAAGAATATGCAAAAACTGAGACACCGGTTGTTTCCAATAACAGTGCTCACAGATGGACACCGGATGTACCGATGGTAGTGCCGGAGATCAACCCGGAACACTTTGAGGTTATTGAATCTCAGAAAAAACGTCTGGGAACTACCCGCGGATTTATCGCTGTAAAACCGAACTGCTCCATCCAGAGCTACGCACCGGTGTTGACTGCATGGAAAGAATTTGAGCCATACGAAGTAGTTGCTACTACATACCAGGCAATCTCCGGAGCAGGTAAAACCTTCAAAGACTGGCCGGAAATGGTAGAAAACATCATCCCATATATCGGTGGAGAAGAAGAGAAGAGCGAACAGGAACCGCTTCGTATCTGGGGTAAAGTAGAAAACGGTCAGATCGTAAAAGCTACGGAGCCGGTGATCACCTGCCAGTGTATCCGTGTTCCGGTACTGAACGGACATACCGCAGCAGTCTTTGTAAAATTCAGAAAGAATCCTACCAAAGAACAGCTGATCGAAAAACTGGTGAACTTCAAAGGATTCCCGCAGGAAGCAGAACTTCCGAGCGCTCCGAAGCAGTTTATCCAGTATCTGGAAGAAGATAACCGTCCACAGGTTAAGATGGATGTGAACTTTGAAAACGGTATGGGTATCAGCGTAGGACGTCTGAGAGAAGATACTGTATATGACTGGAAATTCGTTGGTCTGTCTCATAACACCGTAAGAGGTGCAGCAGGTGGAGCTGTCCTGTGTGCAGAGACTCTGAAAGCAAAAGGATATATTCAGGCAAAATAAGAAATAAGATAAGAAACGATATACGAACAGGATTTTGGATGTGTGCTTGCATATTCAGGATCCTGTTTTTATGCAAGTAACGAGCAAAAGGCAACGCCTGCGTGAGAGAAGATTGTTATATTATATGTTCTAAATTGCAAGACTCAAAAACCGTAACACTTGAATTTACCTGTGAAAAAAGGTATACTCTTTGGTGCCCCTGTGCCGGAGTCCTTTCAAACACACTCTGGCGGTTACAGGGTTCTGAAGAGATAAGAAAGGGTTAAAATACATGAAAAAATCCGTATTTATCGCAGAGAAACCAAGCGTTGCCCAAGAATTTGCCAAAGCCTTAAAGGTGAAGACCACGCGGCATGACGGCTATCTGGAGTCGGAAAATACCATTGTGACCTGGTGTGTAGGTCATCTGGTAACCATGAGTTATCCGGAAGTCTACGATATCAAATACAAACGCTGGACTCTGGAGACACTTCCCTTCCTTCCGGGAGAATTCAAGTATGAAGTGATCCCGGCGGTGAGAAAGCAGTTTGAGATCGTCAGCGGACTTTTGAACCGTGCAGATGTGGAAACTATCTATGTCTGTACCGATTCGGGAAGAGAGGGAGAATACATCTACCGTCTGGTGGCCCAGATGGCCGGTGTAAAAGGAAAAAAAGAAAAACGAGTCTGGATCGATTCCCAGACAGAAGAAGAGATCATCCGTGGAATCAAAGAAGCCAAAGACCTGAGTGCCTATGATAACCTGAGTGCGTCGGCTTACCTGCGTGCCAAAGAAGATTATCTGATGGGAATTAATTTTTCCAGAATCCTTACCTTGCGGTATGGAAACAGTGTGTCTAATTATCTGGGAAATAAATATCAGGTGATCTCTGTGGGCAGAGTAATGACCTGTGTTCTTGGTATGGTGGTGCGAAGAGAGCGGGAGATCCGGGAATTTGTTAAAACGCCATTTTACCGTGTACTCGGAAAGTTCTCCCTGGAAGGACGTTCGTTCGAGGGAGAGTGGAGAGCGGTAGAAGGCAGCCGATATTTTCAGTCACCGGATCTGTACAAAGAAAATGGTTTTAAAGACCGAAACCGGGCAGAAGAACTGAAAGGGATTTTGGAGCTGGAGAGTGTTGTCGCAAAAACAGATGACAGGATGCACACGCCGGCACAGGCAGCAATGACCGGGATAACAGGCGGCCATCAGAGTCCGGCGGATACCGGAGCTGGTGATACATCGATGACTCATCAGGCGGTTCTTGAAAAAATAGAGAAGAAGAAAGAAAAGAAAAATCCCCCATTGCTGTATAATCTGGCTGAATTACAAAATGACTGTTCCCGGATGTTCAAGATCAGTCCGGATGAAACGCTGCGGGTGGTACAGGAATTGTATGAAAAAAAACTGGTAACGTATCCGAGAACGGATGCCCGTGTCCTTTCCACCGCGGTAGCCAAAGAAATCAGCCGCAATCTGAAAGGATTGATCAGATACCAGATGGCAGCTTCGTTTGCCCAGGAGATTCTGGAAAAAGAAAGTTTTAAAGGCATAGAAAAGACCAGATACGTCAATGACAAACAGATCACGGACCATTATGCGATTATTCCTACCGGGCAGGGATTACAGAACCTGAACCGGCTGCCGCAGATTTCACAGAAGGTATATCAGGTGATCGTGCGACGCTTTTTAAGCGTGTTCTATCCGGCAGCAGTTTATCAGAAGGTCAGTCTGGTGTCGGCGATCGGAAAAGAAAAACTGTTTTCCAGTTTTAAAGTTCTGGTGGAGGAAGGATATCTGAAGGTTGCGAATGTTCCTTCCCAAAAAAAAGAGGAAGATCCGAAGAATGCAGAAGAAAAGACAGATGATATCCAGTGCGATGCCGGATTTCTCGCCTGCCTGCAGCAGCTAAAGAAGGGAGCGGTTCTTCCGGTGGAAGAATTTTCCATCAAGGAAGGGGAAACCTCTCCGCCCAAGCGCTATAATTCCGGTACCATGATCCTGGCCATGGAAAATGCAGGTCAGCTGATTGAAGATGAAGAACTCCGGGCACAGATCAAAGGAAGCGGCATCGGAACCAGTGCGACCAGAGCGGAGATCCTGAAAAAACTGGTGAATATCAAGTATATCAGTCTGAATAAAAAGACACAGGTGATCACGCCCACACAGCTTGGAGAGATGATCTATGAAGTGGTCAACGCATCCATCCGAGCCCTGCTGAATCCGGAGCTTACGGCAAGCTGGGAAAAGGGATTGAATTATGTGGCGGAAGGAAGTATCACTTCCCAGGAATATATGGATAAACTGGAACATTTTATCCGGGTAAAAGTAGGCGGAGTGCTCCAGGTGAATTATCAGGCAGCATTGCGAAGCAGATATGACAGCATCGCAGCGAATTATAAAAAAGGAGGAAAATAACTATGAGTATGGAAAGTATCCAGATTAAAAACATGTATGATCTGAATGAGACGATCGCAGCAGAGATTTTTGAGGGAAAGACCTATCCGTGGGAGGTTCTGCCGCTGATCAAAGAATTTATCGTAAAGCTGGGAAATACCCTGAGCCCGGAAGAGTATGATAAGATCGGTGAGGATATCTGGGTGGCGAAATCCGCTAAGATCGCACCTACGGTTGCACTGAATGGTCCGTGTATTATCGGTAAAGACGCAGAGGTACGTCAGTGTGCATTTATCCGTGGAAGTGCGATTGTCGGAGAAGGTGCGGTAGTAGGTAATTCTACAGAACTTAAGAATGTCATTCTGTTTAATAAAGTACAGGTGCCACATTATAATTACGTTGGGGATTCTGTACTCGGTTATAAAGCGCATATGGGTGCCGGTTCGATTACCTCCAATGTGAAATCAGATAAGAAGTTGGTAGTTGTCCATGGAGACGGATTTGATTTGGAGACCGGAATGAAAAAGTTTGGTGCAATGCTGGGGGATCATGTAGAGATTGGATGCAATTCCGTGCTGAATCCGGGAACGGTGATCGGACGGGAGAGCAATGTTTATCCGTTGTCTTCGGTTAGAGGAGTTGTGCCGGAGAGATCGATCTTTAAGAAGCAGGGAGACGTTGTTGCTAAAAGATAGATGATTGAAAAAGGGGACGCCCCCGGCGGAAGCGTTCTCCTGCCAGCAACGTGGGCAGGGCAACTTTGAACTAGCCACTAACTACGACTATATTCACTTGGGTCAGCTGACCCAAGCGAAAGTCTCCGTAAGTGTCGGATTTCAAAGCTTGCCCTAACCGCCCACAAAGTGTTGCTGGCAGGAGAACGCTTCCGCTGGGGGCTGGTTTTTCAATGCGAAAAGAGAAAGGCGCGTCAAGTCTTGTGTTTTGGCGAAAATAGATAAAAACCGGTGCAATTGTCGTTGGGTGATAATTGCTCCGGTTTTTTACGCCATTAGTTCAGAAAGCAGAAGTGAAGGATCAGTCCGTACACCAGGAGGTGTACCGGGTAGAACAGGTAGAAGAAGTATTTGAGGGAGATTCCCCGTTTCCCGTTGTACAGGTTGATCGGGATGAAGGCCAGGCAGGCGGGGGCTTCCCACAGGAGGCTCAGGCAGGAAACCAGGGTACAGAGAAATTTCTGATCGTGGAACAGGTAGAGTAACAGGATCAGGATGATGCCTTTGTAGTCGTAGTCGGTCTGTAAAAGCCAGGCGACGAGACACCCGGCGGCAGCAATCAGGATTTTCCCTATCCAGAGGAATGTCTGATTTCCGGCTCTATGGCACAGGGTGTCGATACCCCAGATGGTCAGAAGTCCGAGAAACAGAGTAAAAAAGACGTTCTGATAACCGAGATTGACAGGTGAATCGAATAAAGCGTAATCGAAAGGAAATTCCGACAGCAGAGCAAAGAGAAATAACCGGATGGCATATTTCTTTTTGCTGGAAGTATGGAAGAAACCTTCGATCAGCAGGAAACAGAAGATCGGAAAGCCGATCCGGCCGATAAAGCGCATGACCTGGTATATGTTCCACCAGGGAATGGCCATGGAAATCGGGTGTCCCAGGAAAACCGGATGTTCCTGCATCAGAATACCATATAGGATGATGCTTGCCGCAAAGTGATCGATCGCCATGGCGATGATGGCTATGATTTTCAGGGTACTGCCGGAGAGGCAGCCTTTTTTTAATAAGGGAATATTCATAATATTGTGATGTTCCTTTCTTGATTTTTTGGGGGAGATGTAACCACATTTCGCAGGAAGCATTTTCAAACGTGTTCTGAAAATCTTTGAATTTTAGGAAATTCTTTTATGGAATGGTATGGTCTTCCTGCAACAGGCATGCATATATTCTGAAAAAAGTATAGCAGTACCGAAAAAAATGTCAATCAAAATTGGTTCATTGGGCAGATTATTGATATATATGGCAAGAAAAGTGAAAAAAATTAAAAAAAATGTAAGTTCGGCTGGACTAACCCAAAGGTTTATGCGACAATAAACATGATAAGCGGGTGAAGTATGTTCACTTGCTTGAGATACATAAGTCTCAAAATAAGTATTTCAAGTTTGAAAGGAGTCTTAACATGATTTATTCACATGAAGTAGAAATGATGTGTCCGGTTACACAGGGCGTTAATCACGGCGCAGCACCAATCCCGGAAGAAGCAAAATGGGTACAGTCCAAGGAAATCAAAGATATTTCCGGTCTGACACATGGTGTGGGCTGGTGTGCACCACAGCAGGGTGCCTGCAAACTGACACTGAACGTAAAAGATGGTATTATTCAGGAAGCTCTGGTAGAGACAATCGGATGCTCCGGTATGACTCATTCCGCAGCTATGGCTTCTGAAATCCTTCCTGGAAGAACTCTTCTGGAGGCTCTGAACACTGACCTGGTATGTGACGCTATCAACACAGCTATGAGAGAACTGTTCCTGCAGATCGTTTATGGACGTACACAGTCCGCTTTCTCTGAAGATGGTCTGCCGATCGGTGCTGGTCTGGAAGACCTGGGTAAAGGTCTGAGATCTCAGGTTGGTACTATGTACGGAACACTGAAAAAAGGTCCTCGTTATCTGGAAATGGCAGAAGGTTATGTTACCGGTATTGCACTGGATGAAGAAGGATGCATCATTGGTTACCAGTTCGTAAGCCTTGGCAAGATGACTGACTTCATCAAACAGGGTGATGATCCGACAACTGCTTGGGAAAAAGCAAAAGGACAGTACGGCCGTGTTGCAGATGCAGCTAAAATCATTGATCCGCGTAAAGAGTAATCGGATTTTATGCATACCGTCAATATAATAGGAGGATGAAATAAATGGCTTTATTTGAATCATATGAAAGAAGAATTGATAAAATCAATGCTGTCCTGAACAGCTATGGAATCGCTTCTCTGGAAGAAGCAGAGAAAATCACAAAAGATGCTGGTCTGGACGTATACAACCAGATCAAAGGCATCCAGCCAATCTGTTTTGAGAACGCTTGCTGGGCATACATCACAGGTGCGGCAATCGCAATCAAAAAAGGATGCACAAAAGCTTCTGAAGCAGCTGCAGCAATCGGTGAAGGTCTGCAGGCTTTCTGTATTCCTGGTTCTGTAGCAGATCAGCGTAAAGTAGGTCTGGGACATGGTAACCTGGGTAAAATGCTTCTGGAAGAAGACACAGAGTGTTTCGCATTCCTGGCAGGTCACGAATCTTTCGCAGCAGCTGAAGGTGCTATCGGTATCGCTGAGAAAGCAAACAAAGTTCGTCAGAAACCTCTGCGTGTTATCCTGAACGGTCTTGGAAAAGACGCTGCTCAGATCATCGCTCGTATCAACGGATTTACATTTGTTGAGACTCAGTATGATTACTATACAGGAGAACTGAAAGAAGTATTCCGTAAAGCATACTCTGATGGTCCTCGTGCAAAAGTTAACTGCTACGGCGCTAACGATGTTCGTGAAGGTGTAGCTATCATGTGGAAAGAAGACGTTGACGTTTCTATCACAGGTAACTCTACTAACCCGACTCGTTTCCAGCATCCGGTAGCAGGTACCTACAAAAAAGAACGTATCGAAGCTGGTAAGAAATACTTCTCCGTAGCTTCCGGTGGTGGTACAGGACGTACTCTGCATCCGGATAACATGGCAGCAGGTCCTGCTTCCTATGGTATGACAGATACTCTGGGACGTATGCACTCTGATGCACAGTTCGCAGGTTCTTCTTCCGTACCGGCTCACGTAGAAATGATGGGTCTGATCGGTGCAGGTAACAACCCGATGGTTGGTATGACTGTAGCAGTTGCAGTTAGCATCGAGGAAGCTCACAAAGCTGGTAAATTCTAAGAAACCCTTATAAAATAGGCGTTTTTAAAAGTGTTCAAACGGGGATGAAAGGTTAAAAATGTGGGTTATTTGACAACTACTTGGCGATTACTTGACAACCTACATTTGACAACTGAAAAAGTAATATATTAGGCAGGGATTTGAGTAATTCATTTCTCTGCCTTTTATTATTGTAATTTTTCTAAGTCACTTCTTAGCCATTCCAAATCTCGAACAGTATAGACAGATTCGGTAATGTCTTTTATACTATGCCCCATCATTTCTTTCAATGCGTATTCATCGACACCAGCTTTCTTACATCTTGTGGCAAATGTTTTTCGTGGATCATGTGGTTTATGTTCTGAATTTAAGTGTAAAGATTCGATGACTTTGCTGAATCGTGTTGCATATTTATCGTATGTCAGTTTCCAAGTACCAGAGTGAGTTTGACCCTTATCGTTAAGCAATCGTCCAGTTCCGAGAGCTACTCCTTTATCGTAATTCCTTTTAACCAGTTCACGAATTTTAGTATGAATCGGGACTATTCGCTGCTTACCGGCTTCTGTTTTCATTCCAGCTTTCATGTACCATTCGTCGATATTTATTTCGTCTAGCGTAATTGTAGCTAATTCTTGTGGTCGCCAACCCATGTAACATTGAATTAATATCCAATCAACAAACGGTATTCGATCCACATTATCCCATAAAATTTGCATCTCTTCATCAGTAAAAATAATATGTCCTTGAGTATTGTTCTTAATCTCATCTACGATATCACCACTTATACTAAAGGCCCGTGCATAATTTCTGTCAACAATCTCAAATTCAAGAGCATAATCGAACATTAGGTTAAATAATGACTTCATACGTGACTTTGTACGAGCGGTTGGATATATTTTTGTATCCTTTTTATTACCTTTATATTCGATTCTATACCCTTCATCCATGCATCCTTTTAAATGTCGCACACGGACATCTTTAGCTCGCATATCATAAATAGATGAGCAGTATAACCATGCCGACTTAACCGTTCGAATATAGTTAGCAGTGGTGTTCTTAAAATATTCTTCAGACCATTTCTCATACAAGTCCATAACCGTAATATCATTATCCAAATCATATGGATTTCTATGATATTCCACCAGAGCTTCATATGCCTCGTTGTATGTATAAAAAGATGACTGTGGTTTTAATGATTTCAAAATGGGTTTTCCTTCACTTGTTTTTCCCACACATATTCGGACTCTATACGGGTTCCTTAGATTTGGCTTATTCATTTTTGTAATACTTCCAAACCCATTAGGCAATCGTATATGCTTTCGTGCCGTTTTCTTTCGTATTGTTTTCTGACTTTTAAGGGGCATCCCACAGTGCGGGCAAGTCAATGCTTTATCACTTACCTGTAATTCACATTCCGGACATTTTACTAACACTTTTATTTTTCCTCCTGTTCTATTAAATTTATCTGTTATCGTATCTGATACATTCCAAAAAGTCAACAAGTTCGTTACTGGAAAATTATGTATTTTTTTCCAATATTTGTTCGTTGAATATGTGTGTGTCTCCATTTATCATCTAATACATATGCCTAAAGGAGAGACATAATAATGGAAACAAAAAGTATAATCTGTAGCACTTGTCATTGTAAAATGAAGCATTATGATACCGTCGAGAGGATTGTTAGAAGGAAGAATCATATTACGGTTCGTATAAGGATAGAACGATGCCGTTGCCCAAAATGCGGAAGTATACATAGACATATACCAGATTACCTATATCCATACAAGCAGTATGAGGCTGATGTCATTGATGGAGTGGTAGAAGGACTCATTGATTCATCAACTCTCGGTTTTGAAGACTATCCGAGTGAAATGACAATGAAACGTTGGAAAAGGTCAATACATAAAAAGTAGAACTTGTTTCCACTGAGGTTGTTTTTACTAATCGTGTTAATTGCCATAAAATAGCAGTTGAAAGGAGGACGTGGCGAACAATAACGATTCGCGAAATTTACATTCCCTATTATGAGAGAGTGAGATGGTTTAAAGGTAAAACACTATTTTAGAGATATGGGTTCGAGTCCCACAATCACTTTCTTTTTCTTTTCGATATTAACTTGTAGGAGGTAAGTGTATGAATAATATCGAATTCGCAGCCGGATCAGTTCCAGTAAGTGTAGCCGCTAAAGTGTATGGAAAAGATGCTACGTGGGTCAGAGCTGGAATTATTGTTGGGTGGCTCCCAATTGGAAAGGCAACGAGAAAAGGTAAACTTGTAACAAGTATCGAAGAAATGAATTCAAAGTATGGTCGGATCAATTTCTATATTTCACCAAAGTTATTGTGGGAGGATACCGGCTATCTATGGAAAGGAGAGAGAATATATGCCAACGACAATCAAACCGGAAGTATCGGAAAGGAGTCCGTACTATATTAATAAGCACAGATCGTATGAATTAGTGCATTTTTGTCGTCAGTATCACGACTGGATTCGTATGTATGAGAGTTTTGTGGATATTGAGGAGCATCCTTTTAAATTGGCAAAAGTTTCTCAGAATTGTGGTTTTATCGGTGATAGTCCTACAGAAAGGATTGCGATGATGAAACAGTACTATGCTGAAAAAATCAAAATGGTTCAAGAAGCAGCTAAAATGACAGACAAGGAATTATCTTCTTATATTCTCAAGGGGGTTACTGAAGGATTGTCATATGAGGTCCTGAGAGCACGAGAAAATATTCCTTGTTGTCAAGAGACGTATTATCTGTTACGTCGAAAATTCTTTTGGTTGTTAAACAAGATGCGAAGCTGATGTTCGCGAAATACACAAAGGCTATAATGGAAAGGAGGTAAACAATTATGAATTATGCTCTGCTACTGGGCGATGTCAAAGAATGCTCTAAAGACAAATTGAAAGAGATCATCTTTGAATTAGATCAGAGAGATTATCAGTCTATTAAAGAACTGAATAATATCCCTGACGAGACAAAGAAAGAACTAATCATAATGTTGAAAAACAGAACATTCTTTGATATGCTGTTGATAAATGCACTGAAATAGCGTTTATCTACGATTACATGGGAAGCTTAGAGGGCCAGGCGACACTGGTTCCTCCGAGCTCCTTTTTTTTTACGTTTATCGATTTATTATGGTTCCAATGATCGAAGTAAACATAACATTAGATGCTTTACGATCATTAATAGCGTCTTCGAGAGATTTATTGCCGTATACATCTTTAACCTGATCTACGGTCCAAGGGTCTCCGAATTCCTCCATAGTTTCGATAAAAGTATTGATTTCTTCAGTTGTCATATTTGTTTTCTCCTTTCATTATTAGCCTAAATTTGATTATAGCACAAAGCTAAGTTAAAAGAAACAGTGTTAGTTGAAAATCTCATCGCACTGTTCGAGGCATTCCGGGAATTCCAAGGTTCTATTTGAGCAGCGATAGCACGATTGAGCATACACGACACCGTCTTCAACATAACAATGTTCTTTTATAGCTTCCCATATTGGTGACCAGATTCCTCCATATTTATATAAGTAGTCTGGTGTTTTTTCATGACATTCCGGACAAACATATTCGAAGTTTTTGTTCAGAGTCATGATTGCATTGCAATTGTTGCAGATCGCATCTCCTCGATGCAAAGCACCAATAACTTCATCAATGTAATCTGCATATTCAATTTCTTTCTTTTCATCAAAGTATCCCATATGACGTATCCTCCTTTGCAATTGTATGGTGTAGTCGGTATTATAACACCGAGTTAATAATTTTGCAATAGGTTTGTAACAAATAAATCTAGGTTGAAAATAACTTTTAATCTAGGATAGAAACCGTAAGCAGGTGTCCGGAATATGGGATATATTGTTACATTGAAAGAGTGTATAAAAGATGATATAATCCCTTTAAAAGAAAGGTGGTTTTTACGAATGAAAGTAATATCTCTTACATGTCCCGGATGTGGAGCAAATCTCTCGATAGAAGATGGACATAAACAATGTTTTTGTCAATATTGCGGTATGAAAATTATGCTGGACGATGAATCAATAATATATCGCACAGTTGATGAAGCAAGAATTAAAGAAGCTGAAGTACGGATGCACGAGATCAATTTATGGGAAAAGCGTAGAACTGAATGGAAGAAGAATTTGATGATTGGTTTAAAAATAACAATTCCAATCATTATTGTTTTGATATTGATGATCGTTATAGGTTCTACTGCTAAATTAGACACTTTATGGGTTATCGGTGTAGTTGGTATATGTGCATCGATTTTTATTTGGTTATGTATAGAAGAATCTTATGAAAAATTTATCAAAGATATGAATAAAGCTATAAATGGAGAAAAAGAATCCGGAATACATATAAATATTAACGGTAAACAGCTGAAAATGCCAAACTTTAATCCCATAACAAAGAAACAGAAGAAACCTAGAAAATAGAGGTCCTAGAAATAGGGCTTCTTTTTATTTGCAGAAAACTATTGTAGGAGGTAATTCAAAATGGAAACAAATCACTATGCTTTATTAGAAACTGCTACAGAAAAATATACCCAGCTTGTTGATTATATTTGTAAACTTCAGAACGGTATCGAGGTAAATCCGGAATCGGTTAATAAATTAGTTCACAGTATTTATAAAGATGAAATATATTTGATCGATCGTTTGAAGAATACTGAGGAGATGCTGCAGAAACAGCAAGAGCCACAACAAAGCATTAAGATATTCGAATTCATGAGCCGATGATCATACGCGAAAATTACACCATCTTTTATAGAAAACAACATAAAAGTAGGAGGTAATAATTATGTATGGAGCGTATGGTTTTGAAGACAAAGAGGAAAGAGAGCTGAAAATGAGAATTCACAAATTCGAAGACAAATTACTTCGAAGTAAGAATTATCAGGATCAGGCGGAACTCAGGTCGATAATCATGAAATACAGAATTCAGTTACAAAAACTGGAGTGGAGTAAACAAGAAAGAGGAGTCTATTAATAGGCTCTTCCTTTTGATTTACGATAAATTCCCTGTATAGGGTTTTTATAAATATTTATAGAAAGGAGTGTAGGAGGTATGATTGGCGTTATATCTTTCGCAAGTGGCGTATTTATCGGATGTGTCATTATGTATATTCTGGTAACTCGCGGAGCTGTATATGGTGATTATAATATCACATTCAAAGAGAAAACAGACGATGACAACCAGGAAGGAATGTATAATATCGGAATTAGTTTCCGCGCAAAAGATGCCGTCCCAAGAAGTCGGAAAATTATCCTTTATAGACAGGATTCGCACCGATAACAAAGACTATTATGAAGACTATTTATAAAGGAGGAACCAGAAATGGAAGAAGAAAGAACAGTTGATGAAATGCTTGAAGAAGAAATCAAGGATGAACTCAAAGAACTGAGAGGAATGGAAGTTGGAAGTGAAACTTACAAGGTGGCTGTCGATGGCATAACCAAATTGTACGAGAAACAGATCGAAATCAAAAAGCTCAATGCTGATCAGGAGCAGAAGCAAATAGCGCAAGAAGCTACTGAGAGACAGATCGAACTGGATGAAAAAGATCGAAAGATCAAGAACAAGTTAACGGGTGCCAGTATCGGGGTGCCAGCACTTGTGACCATTAGCGGAACAGCTTTAATGCTCTGGTATGAGATAGGAAGAGATGGACTAATTTCATCGTTGGCAGGGAAAGGAATCATTCAAAGGTTAATCGGAAGAAAATAGTTCAACCGGAAGGGTCTGGGTTTAATACTCGGACTCTTCTTTTTCGCGGTATAAACATTGCACTTTATGAAAGGAGAGTGAATGTTATGTACAATATCGAAGAAATGTTAAACAATACTAACCTGACATTATATCGAAGCATGGATCTAATTACCGATTCTATGTCAGATATTGTAAATGATCAGAGGAGTGGGATGACAGAACTTCAGAACACTTACGAACAATTACTGAAACTGAAAAATATCGAAGAGTCAATCTAAGGCTCTTCCTTTTTTATTTTCTTGGAGGATATTTTATGCGTTATCATTACGAAAAATCTGGGATATTCACATCCATGTATGGAGAGGTATATGAGTGTGATCATCCTGTTTATAATAGATGCACTTTATTCAAAATTGGAAAACTTGGATTAGCAATCATACAACAACGATATGATCCGAAAACAAAAAGAACCTGGTGGACGGAAATAGATCCGTGGCTGAATGATGATTTATATTTACATCCAAAATTCATGGAGTTTTTCAAAGAACGAGCCGGTAAATGTGTCGATGGACTATATCCGACAGCGACAATTCGTCAGATAATGTGGGCTTTAAAAATAAAACCGATACAGAGGGAGCGATGGGAAACATGCTTCGATAAACGGGACATTTAGGTTCGCGATAAATACACAACGTATTATAGAAACTAAAAAACAATTGAATTAAGAATGGGAGAAGAAAATTATGAAGAATATGACATTTAAAGTTTATTTTAATGTAACAGATTTGGGAGCATATGGAGCAATTCCAGGTTTAAAAGATGCTATGCAAAGTGAACTTATTAGAGTTTACAACATATATGCTGATAAAACAAATTCTGGCATAACTGAACAATTGAACGGTGAATTCGACGGACTTTATCCGGATTACTTTAAAAAGAATTCGAATAAAGAATGGTACGAATTAACTGAATACAACCGGTTTATGGCAGAAGGATATCAGAAATTAATAGTTGATGAACTTAATAAATCAAATGCAAGTCAATTACTGGATTTCTACGTAGATCCGGAAGATATTATGTTTAAGGGAATGTTAAAAGTAGATCATAATATCAAAATCGATTTCTATATGAAAGAAGCTTAGTTTACGACTGGGGTCTGGGTTTAATACTCAGACTCTTCTTTTTCCCTCTTCGCGAAAAATACATACACCTTTATGAAAGATTAATTATTTTTAGGAGGTAATAGATATGAAGAAATCATTTATAACTTTTTGGAAAGACATGTGGGAGGCACAGAAAGTAACAAATGCATGTATGAAAAAACACTGGAAAGGATATTTGGTGTTTTTGACGGCAACTATAGTTACGGGATTTGCAGTACCAGTTGCAATAACAAGAATAAGTGATGATCGAATCAAATTGAAAACTAAGAAAGAAAAATCTGAAGAGGAGGAGTCCTAACCAGGGCTCTTTCTTTTTATTTTCGTGGTACATACACAGGCTATTATGCAAACAATATATTTATTTTTAGGAGGTAATGAATATGACAGGAGAAGAAAAATTTAACTTAGCCATGGAGATTTTAGAGGATCAGGTTGCGCGTAAAAGTAAACTGGAGAAATACTGGCATGATATGATGCTTGAACAGGACGATCCATACGATATCGATTTCGATACACGCAGACACAATTGGATCCAGGCAAAAAGCTTACGGTTAGGAGCCTCGGAATGTCTTACCATTATTAGCCAGAGAATAAAGAAAATTGAAGAGGAGGAAAAAGAGTCCTAAGGGGCTCTTCCTTTTCATTTCTGTTTACATGGCAGGGTCTGTATTGTATAATATCTGTAATAATGTATGGGAGGAAATACATATGAAAAGGAAAATAGTAGCTGTTTTACTGGCAGTTTCGCTGACAAGTATCACGTTTGTCGGATGCGGGGATAACGCAGTATCGAAAAATGAAGGATTAGATTTATCTGCAGAAGACGGTGATTATGACTATGTCGACTGGGACGGAAACGAATTACTGTCACTGTTACCTGATCCTAATAGTTCGAAAGTTAAGAGTAAACAAGTCGATAGTAATGTAGCGAGACTTATCGTTTATGAAGTTAGTAAAAGCGGTTTTAATAAATATATTGAGCTTTGCGCTGATAAGGGTTTCAGTACAGATTCGAAATCGGTAAGTGATGACACCGGAGCTATGTATAAAGCATCAAACGATACTGGATATTCATTGACTTTAGCATACGACCCTGACGATAAAGCTATGGGAATTAGGATAGATACTCCAAATAGTTCAGACCAAGAAGAGGTGGATAGTACTCCAACTCCTACAGAAACACCGACGCCAACGGAAGAGACTACACCTGAGCCAACACCTACTGAGGAATCCACTCCAGAACCGACTCCGACAGAAGAGGTTGCTGATGAAGAAACAGATAATGCTGATGATGTCATTAATAATCTGTCAAAATCACAAAAACCGGCATCTGGTGTACGCCAAGAGTTAAAAGACTATTTAGATGCTTATGAGAACTTTGCTAAAGAGTATGCAGAATTCATGAAGAAATATACTGACACTAATACTGTTACTAATTATGACCTAGATCAGGACTACAAGAAGCTAGAAGATAAAGCAAAGAAATTCTCAGATGCCGAATCCAAGTTGTACGATAATTTCGACGATCTAAACAGTGATGAATGGGATTATTTTTACGATAAAATTGGCGATATTTACGACGAGATGTATGACTATTAAATCAGTTCGCGAAAAATACATAATCTCTTATAGAAAAATACAACTAAAAGGAGGTATTAACTATGAGAGATTTTGTAGAAAAATTATACGTGATTGTTATAAATTTCTTGGAAGGATCGTATTACAAAAGTATGTCTATTGGGGATGTATACAGATGGGTACACGTCTATAGGTATACTATGAACATGATCGACTGGGTGTTTATATCGATTGCAGCTGTAGTGGCATTTGTCATAGTTATAAAATGTATGGAAGAAGAGGAGACTCATTAATTTGGGTCTTCTTTTTTTTTTTTTTCGCGAAAAATACATATTCTCTTATGAAAACAATAATTATATTTATTATAAAGGAGAGAGAATTATGAGTAAAAAATCAATTATTTTAACAGTAGCAGGTATTTGCTGTGGGTTTATTATGGGGATTAACGGATATACGTTATACGAGAAACTTGCCGATGATAATCATCAGACCTATACTGATATGGAAATAGCAGAATCATTTGCGTATGATAAATACGGAGACGACAAAAGTGAAATCGTACTTCGTAATTATGATTACGAAAATGATATGTTGGATTTCTATATCTATAGAGACGGTGATATCAAGGCAGCTTCTGGTGTCAACAGAACATACTGGTCCAATAAACTTGCAGACGGATATGTCTACGAAAAATAAGGAGTTTAGAGTCAGCAATGGCTCTTTCCTTTTTATTTTTCTGTCCGCGATTAATACACACCCTTATATGAAAGAACGTATAAGGAGGTATATAGAATGCTAAAGAAGGCACTAAAAAGTATCATCAAATTTTTAGTAGTAACGGTTTTGATAGGTGCTTTAATTTGGTGTATATCACGAATATGTCGACTTATCAGGAAATGAAAGAAGTGAGGGCTTAATTAGCTCTCCTCTTTTTCGCGATATTTACAAACCCCTTTATGGAATAATAATTTTATTTAGGAGGTATGTATTATGATAACATTTTTATTATTAACGATCATTGCAATTATTGTTACGATCATTGCGGCAGTTGCCCTGATTACGGGTGGTGTAGCATTCATCGTGGTATTTGGTGATTTAATAGTATGTGTTGGATTAATCATCTTACTTATAAGATGGTTATTCAAAAAGAACGATAAGAGAGGCTAAAACGCTTCTCTTATTTTTTTTTTAGTTTTTAGAAAGGTGTAATAAGCAGTGATGGACGAAATGAGACTTAAATTATCAACAAAATGGATGAGGGGGATGGTAGCGAAAATACTCGAAAAAGCAATACTCAAAAGTGTTGGGTATAGACCACGTATCCATATCGAGGAGATAGTGCTTGAAATGAGAGACGGAAAAATAGGATTTAAAATTAATGCAGGAGGTGAAATAGACGAGAAGGTGCTCGAAAAGGTGAATCGCATCATAGATAGCAATGATTAGATTCATGAGTAGAAACTAATTGCAAAGGAGGACAATCTATGGCAAAATGTAGAAAGAAAACGAATGTTCCCTATATTCTCGGAGGATTTGGATGTATCGGTGTTATTGCGACCACAATAATGGCTATACAGTCAACGCCTAAAGCATTAGAACTGCTTGAAAATGCCGAAAAAGAAAAGGGTGAGGATCTTTCAAAATGGGAAATCATCAAGACTACTGGACCGACATATTTTCCAGTAATAATAGCAGGGATAGCAACTGTTGGATGTATCGCCGGTGCTGTTATTTTATCAGAAAAGCAACAGGCATCTCTTATCAGTGCTTATGGACTATTGAATGAGTCTTATATGAAATATCAGAGAAAAGTAATTGAAGCATACGGCGAAGAAGCACATACTGAAATATTAAAAGCTATCGCCGAAGAAACAAAGCCGGTAAATATTACCGCTGATAATTTCCTTGGGCTTTCCAACCAAGGGATGGCTGAAGACTTTTCTGAACCAAAATTATTCTATGAGGAATTTAGTGGGAGATATTTCGAAGCTCCGCTAGAACAGGTATTATTAGCGGAATACCATGTTAACAGAAATATGGCATTGGGTGCTCTTATATTGTTAAATGATTTCTATGAATTCCTTGGATTAGAAAGAACGGAATATGGTGGAGAAGTGGGATGGTATGTAAACGATGACTATATTTGGATTGATTTTAATCATCGTAAAGTGGTGATGGATGATGGGCTGGAGTGCTACATCATCGAATCCGTGTTCCCACCGGATATGGAATGGAAGGAGTATTACGGATAATGGAAATAAATGAAGTGATATTTTTTATTTATATGTATTATTTTCAAACATATTTTAATTTAGCTATGAAATATGTTACCGGCATGTTTGATGGACGGTTAACACCTGATGAAACCGAGAAGTACATGCATAGTTGGGAAGAGCAGGGATTTTATACACGTACCGGTGAATATGGATCATTTTTTCTTTCAAAAATGCCGGAATCATATGCCACTCTTGCTAATTATATGTCGCCAAAATTACAAAGCCTTTAATGAGAAATATTCTTATTAGGAGGTATGTGATATGAAAAGACGCAATATTGATACTATGAGAGAGGTGAGATTATGGATAGGGCAAATTGTTGTTCCGACATTAACAGTTGTTGGATCAGCTCTGGCTATTCCAGAAGTCAGATCGGCGGTATCAGCAAAAGCGACAGAATTGAAACAGAAAATTGATAAGAAGATTAAAAAAGAGGAGGAGTCCCATTAACGGGGCTCTTTCTTTTATATTTTTGAAAGGAGATTTGATATGACCGTAGACGAGAGGATTGAAGATTTTGGATTCAAATTAGCAAGTCACAACGATATAACTGGTATATTCACATATGAGAACCAAGTTAATAATCAGCGAGTATGCCTTCTTGTAACGAAAGCACACGGGGGAGAAACTAGAGGGATACTATACACAGAAACCATTTCAACTCATGATAATCGAGTAATGGCGATCGGTCTATCCTTTGCAGAATGTAGAGCTTTTCTCGACAAGGCAGACGAGATCAGAAACAGTATGAAATAATTCGCGAAATTTACAACGCCTATAATGAGAAAGTAAGATAGTTTATTGGAAGAACACTTTTAAGAGATACGGGTTCGAATCCCGCAATTACTTTCTTTTTTGTTTTCCAGTAACCAACTTGCTGGAGTATGCCTTATTATTATCGCGATGGGAACAAGGCTTATTATGAGAACTACAAAACAGAAAGGAGATCGAGAGGTATGAGAATTAACAACTTAATCAAAAGTCCCGTATTTAAGAAAGGGATTGGAATTGCTTCGGCAGTGATTGCAGGAATCATTGCAATGAGTGACACGATCGCGGAGCAAAAACGGGATGAGGAATTTGAAGAAATGAAAAAACAGATTGAAGAACTTAAGAAATCAGAAGAGTAGTAAACAGAGAGAATTCCGACATGGGGTTCTCTTTTTTATTTGCGAAAAATTATTTAAAGGAGAAAATTCAAAATGAAAAAACTAATTATGCCTGCAGGTATTAAAAAGACTCAGAAAATATTAATAAAAAAAAGTCCGGAAATTCTTACTGGTATTGGTATTGCCGGAGTGATCACGACTACTGTGCTGGCAGTAAAAGTTACCCCAAAAGCACTTCAGTTGATCGACGAAGCAGAACATAAGAAAGCGGTAGCGTGGAATAATGAAAATCCTGACTATGATAACGGAGCGGATAGAATAAAACTTACAAAGACAGAAACTGTTAAAGCTGCATGGAAACCATATATCCCTGTGGTAGTAACCGGTGTATGCTCAGTGGCTTGCATTATAGGGGCAAATTCGGTTCATCTTAAAAGAAATGCAGCACTGGCAACTGCATACCAGTTATCGACAACGGCATTTAATGAGTATAAAGAAAAAGTCGTAGAAACAATCGGAGAGAAGAAAGAGAAGATCGTTCGGCAGAATATCGCAAAGGACAAGGTTGAAAAGGACCCGGTAAGTAAGACAGAAGTATTTGTAACTGGTAATGGTACTTCGCTGTTTTATGATGTATTATCCGGAAGATATTTCGAAAGTGACATGAATAAAGTTGAGAAAGCAGTGAATAAAAACAAAACAAAATAAGGAGAATAAATCATGAAGAACAATGAATTATTAAATAAAGTAAGTAGAAAAATGTACAGAATTGGTTTCAAAGTACAGAAGCATAGCCCTGAAATTCTGATGGGAGCTGGTATTGTCGGTGCGGTAACAAGTGCAGTTATGGCTTGTAAAGCTACCCTGAAACTGGATGATGTGTTAGCTGAATCAAAAGAAACCGTAGATAAAATTCATGAAGTTTCCGAGAATCCGGATATGATCGCAGAGGGTAAAGAATATACAGAAGATGATATGAAAAAAGATCTGACAATCGTGTATACAAAAGCTGGATTAAAAGTGGCAAAATTATATGCTCCGGCGATTGTTCTGGGAGGAGTATCTATCGCGGCAATCGTTAGCGGTCATCAGATTCTGAGAAAACGTAATATCGCATTAGCTGCAGCATACACTGCTATCGATAAAGGATTTAAAGAATATCGCGGTAGAGTCATCGATAAATTCGGTGAAGAACTGGATAAAGAGCTGACTTGAATATGGAAGCTGCTAAGAAATTTCCACCAACATATGCTGAACTCAGTAAAGGTGGACAAGGATTACATCTTCAATATATTTACACAGGAGATCCAAATGAACTTAAGGTAATGAATGTACAGATTTATTTTTCACATGACGATATCGATGAAGACGCGACTGAATTCTCTATTGCGGCATGGTCGGGTATCCAACTGGCGAGGTTATTCACAGATTTTTGTAATGAGAACAATTTTAAAAATGTTCATATCGATACTGTGTACGTAACGCACGCTATTGGAACATGGAGGGAACTTGTATGATTCGAATAATCAATGGGTTAAAATACGATACCGATAAGATGAAACTCATATCAAGATACACATATGGATCACTTTTTATGTGTAATGAGATTAGTAAGAGGGTATGTAAAATTTATAAAAGCAAAAAAGGAAGATATTTGAAAATCGATAATGGTATATGGATACCAATCACGGAGAATGATGTAAAACGGTTATTAATGAGTCACGATGCAAGGACTTATGAAAAAATATTCGGAGAGGTGGAAGAAGCGTAGATGTTAACAAAAGCAGATCGATACATGAAAAAAGTGATCGAAGATATTATGGATTACGGTTATAAAGACATTAATCCAAGACCTAAGTATGCGGACGGTACTCCAGCACATACATATTCGATTAATCACGTGGTGAGATCTTATGATATTTCAAAAGGAGAGATTCCGATATGTACTTTAAGACCGATTGCTTGGAAAACAGGTATAAGAGAACTTCTAACTATATATCAGAAACCAACAAACGTTATTTCAGAAATGCAGAAAGAAGGAGTTACCTGGTGGGGCGACTGGGATATTGGAGATGGTACAATAGGTCAGCGATACGGAGCTACTGTAAAGAGGTATGATTTGATCAATAATCTTATCAAAGATATTAAAAAGGATCCGTATGGGCGTAGAAAAGTAATGTCGTTATGGCAGGAAACTGACTTGAGAGAAACCACAGGTCTTGCTCCATGTGCATTTTTGACTATGTGGAATGTACGAGGATTTTATCTTGACATGTGTCTTATTCAGAGAAGTGGAGATCTTTTAACTGCTTCGGGTCCAGGTTGTGTTAACGAAATTCAGTACACGGCACTTCTCATGATGATTGCTCGTCATTGCGGGTATTATCCTGGAGTATTCACCCATTTTATAGCAAATGAACAGATTTATGATCGACATATTCTTCAGGCGAATGAAATGCTGAAACGATATCGTAAAGGTCATATTGATGAAATTCATGCACCATTAGGTGAAAGGATCGGATTTATTTTAAATCATGAAAAAACTGATTTTTATGATATTTCAGTTGATGATTTTCGGATGATTAATTACGAACCGATGAAACCGCAACTTAAATTAGATCTTGGTATCTAAAGGATATATGAAAGAGAAGGAGGATTTTATATGTTATTAAGATATGATGAAGTTAAAGAGCATCTGCAGACCAGACTTTGCAATCCTAAGAGAAACACTGAACTTTTGAAAAATCTAGTTACAACCGACTATGGTATTTACACGGCATATTACACAATTCTCCTCGATGAAGATTCGTCCGAAAGTGCGACGACCAGTGTTTTAATCAGTAAAGATCTGTTGAGATATCTTGGTGTCACCAAAGAGCAGCTTATTTTAGATGCTCAGAAAGCCGATTTATGTAGAGGAGTATATGTATTTCGTATTCTTGAAGCTACTATTCGAAATCCAATGAAATACGATGAAAGTATTAACTTAATCGGAACTCGTATTGATATTTCAAAAGATCCTATTTCGGCACTGGTATTAACTAATAAAACAATTAATTATGGAGCATCTTTAAGTATACAACCACCAGTTCGCTACATGATAGGCGAAATATTTGGATGTGACTTCTATCTTATTCCATCATCAATACATGATAATATTATTATACCAGACACTGGGATAATCGACAGTCAGGATTTATTAGAGATTGTTTATTCGGTCAATATTAATCCAGCAGCTATCAGTCCAGAAGATGTACTTTCAGACGATATTTTATGGTGCAGTAGGAACGGTGACAAAGTAATACATATAAAGCATAAAGAGGAGGAATGATTGATATTTCGGGCTCGAGTGTTTGTTATAAATGTAACAATCGTTATGTTGGCTGTCATGGCAAATGTGATAGATATTTACAAGAAGTGGCAGTAAATAATGAAGAAAAGAAAAAGCTGCGAGAGAAGAAGGCTGTTGATAACTATATTTCAATATATGCTGTAAAAACTCGTGAAAAATGTCTTAGAAAATATGGACATACCTATGTGAAAGTGAGGTAGCAACTTGTGTTATTTAATAGATGGCGTAAATTCCCTAATCGAAAACCAAAAATTTCAGGATGGTATCAATGCACTTGTCAGCACGCTGGCGGAACTGATGTACCGGCTGTTATGGATCTTTTTTATGATAAAGTACATGATACGTGGATTGATTATCGCAGGCAACATGTATTTAACGGCTATAAGGTATACGAAGCCTGCAAGCCACCAATAGATGATTTTAGAAAATACTCAGATGGTGAATGTGAACGTATTGATATTCTCGCGTGGAAGAATTTGCCGAAATGCTATGGGAAGAAAAGGTGAAATGATATGGGATTTTGGATATTTTTATTAGGAGCGGCCGGGTTCTCACTGGTTGCTCTTTTCATCGTCTGGGTTGGATATAAAGTGTATCTGAACATTAGACGAGCAGAAGACAAATATGAAAACGAAAAGAAAATGGAGGAAAATAAACATGGGAATGAATAAAAAAGTAATCGGAGTAGCAGTTATTGGTGCAGCATTAATTGGTGGTGTATTTACCGTATCTCAGGCTAAGTATATCGATCAGGGTGAGGTCGGAGTTGTATGGACCGCAAAAGACGGTGTTGAAGACGAGACATGGGGGACCGGTTTACATTTTAAAGCACCTCTGGAACGAGTTAAGAAATATCAAATCTCCCAGCAGCAACTGGTACTGAGTAACAATCCCGAAGACTATGGTGATAAAAAACATGCGGACTGGCATATCGATGCTCCAGCTAATGGTGGTATGGTAAAAATGAACATGACTGTGAATTATAACTTCATACCGGACCGTGTTACTGACCTATATACAAAATTTAACGGTATGGACGGGGATGAGATCGTAGACAGTCGGGTTCAGAACTCTATTATCGCTTATGTAAAAGAAGTAACGCCGCAGTTCAGTGTCATGGATATCTACAGCACGAAGAGATCAGAAGTAAGCAAAGCTATCACAGACTATCTTAATTCAAAGCTGAACGATGAGTATGGGATTAATGTTTCTTCAGCTTTGATCATCGATGTGCAGCTGGACGACACTCTGACAGAAAAGATCAAAGCAAAAGAACAGGCTAAGCAGGACGCAGAAAAGGCAGAGCTCGATAAGCAAACAGCTCAGGCTCAGGGAGAAGCAGATAAAGCAAAAGCTGAAGCCGATGCAGCCGTAAAGAAAATCAATGCAGAGGCTAAGGCGGAACAGACGAGGATTTCTGCAGAAGCTGAAGCGGATGCTAACCGGGTTCTGAATGACTCTATCACCGATAATCTGATTCGCATGAAAGAGGCGGAAGCAAGACTCAAACATGGATGGGTAACAGTGAATGGAGCGAACACAGTTGTTACTGAAGAGGGGAGTGAAAACAAATAATGAATGAGTATGACGAAGTTGTATTAATGGGTAGATGCAAACGACTGAGAGATTCTATATTAGCACTGTATAATAACGATAGTGGCGCCGCATATGCTGCGATGATTGATATGGATATTTTAACGCAAAACGATTTAAAAATATTGTTTAATGGTAATGATTCGTATTTCCAAAATGCTGTGAAACCACCGTTAGGAATCACTCCTAGAAAAATATTAGATGCGGAGCGTTTGAAAGAAATCGCTGCTGGGATTCAGAGATTTATCGAGGCTGATGCATTAGTACCAGAGGTTTGGTTTGAAGAGGCTTTTGAAATATGTGATCATATGAGACGGAGATCTGAAAAACAAGAGGAGGCAAAAAGAATCATGAATGCTGAGTTTGGAGTCAAATCAGTACGGAACTACGAACCTTACGTTGGGAATAAAGGAGTAAAAGGAAATGAGTAAAGAATATGATTTATATTTAGAAGAACATAAAAGAAATGTTGGTAATGGGTTCAGTTGGATCAGAATCAATCTTCCAGAGATTATCTCTGATGAAATTACGGAAGCCTATAACCATATGGGTGTCGATTTGGAGCAACAGATCATATTCGCTCATGATGCTTCAAAAACGAATAAGGATGAATACGATGCTTATGATGCATATTTCTATGGCGGGAACAGATCTTACGAAGTTATGCAACAGTTCAACTTTGCCTGGTTGATGCATATTCATAAAAATCCTCATCATTGGCAGCACTGGGTATTAATCACAGATAATCCAGAGGATGGTGGCGAAGTTATTCTCGAAATGCCTTACAATTATATTATCGAGATGATCTGTGACTGGTGGTCATTCAGTTGGAAGACTGGAAATCTGTATGAAATCTTTGACTGGTATAACGAGCATAAGGACTGGATTAAATTGCACGATAATACAAGAAAAATCGTGGAGCAGATTCTGGGAGCTATTCACACTAAGCTGGATGAGAAAAAGAAAGAATGGGAGGAATGATATTTATGGAATCAATAGAATCACAGTTCACGACAGAAATAAAACAGCTGCTTTCTGGAGTTATTACCGATCCGGATATTGTAAATTATATCGCGTATAAAATCGCAGAGATTCATGAAACGTACAATGATAAACAATCCGCGTAAGAAACATCGTCCTTTATAGAGAAATAAAGGAGGATACGATAATGAAAAGAGATTTATTGAAACAGAGGTTAGCACTTATTGGATTCATTATATTTGCGACAATCGTGGGAAAATACCTGCAGGATTGGACGTTTAGTGTGATGATTTATCTGGTAGCTATACCATTGCTGTTTGTGAAAGAATCGGTATTGTGGAATTAATTTTCTAAAAGAGAGTACTTGTGATATTTACAGGTACTCTCTTATTTTTATTCGGAGGTGCATTATATGAAATTAAAAAGATTATTCAAGAAAAGAAAATGGGAGTTGGTATTTCATTTCGGTAATAATGATCGTGGACATATCGTTAGCTGTTACGGCAATTTCTTCAGATTTCAATGGATGGTAATACGAACGCTGGCGAAGGGATTTAAGAAAAAGTAAATCGCGACATTAACATAGCCTTTAATGAAAAATATTGATATTTCTAAATTTGAAAGGAGAAAATTATGTCAATTAAAGAAAAAGTAGTAAAAGCAAAAGAGTATGTAAAGGAGAACAAAACAGAAATCGCTATCTCGGTTGTAGGGGGTTGTATGTTAGCAGCTGGCTTTGTAATCGGATGGAAGGGTTGCTTGAAATCACTTGGAGTGAAGGAGGGCATGAATGTGATTACCAATAAAAATATTAATAAATGGTTTGATCATGTTAGTGCAACTTATCCAGGAGGGATGAACATAGTGACTCTATCATTTGAAAAGCCAGTTAATGTAAATGATCTCGGAAAGCTGGGGAAAGAATTTAAAGAACTGGGTGTTCTGGACACCGATGGTTTTACACATTTCTTGGCAATAGGCGGAGCAATGGAGAAATAAATGATATTTATCAAGAGGGGATCTTAGGTCAGAAATGACTTGGGATTCTCTTTTCTTTTTGCTTTTATTGGATATACAGAAAAGGAGGGATATTTTGAAGAAAGGAAGACCAGCTCTCGAAAATCCGAGAAAAGAAGGCTATAGATTACGGATGAATTCGGAAGAGAGCAAGAAACTTATTAATATTTGTAAATCTACAGGGATGACAAAGGCAGATGCTCTGAGGACAGCAATAGAGGATTTATATTTGAAAGAATGTGGAGGTAGGATAAATGGTTGAGAAGAAAGTAGAACCTAATGTAGTAAATTTATTAGAAAGGGATAAATGTATGAAAACCGAGAATATGATAAAAAAAGAGTATGAAATGTTCATAAAAACTCCAAAAGGTAAAGAGTGGATAAAAAAATGGGAAAATAACACTCCTCAGGATATGAAAAGTGGGGATTTTGGTGATTACTTATATGACTTTTATCCAGAAATGCTACTATAATTCAAGCATTCGATTGGTGAAACAACTTTAAATATTTCATGGTCGAAAGCGACGAACACGGAGGTAAAAGATGAATCTGAGACAGAAAAATAAAAAGTTAAAACAAGAGTTAGAACACTATAAGAAACTAATAGTCAGACCTACCGTATTGCAGACGGTATCGGACATATACACCATTAGGACTTTTGCTGTTCGAAAAGAATTTACGGAAGATCAACTTAGATTTTTTGATACTGATGATATTGTACAAATTCTTGCGGACGAGATAAAACCAGCAATTGTTAGAAACCTGCGTATCAGGACAAGCGAAGGTAGAATTTATTACGGAGATAAGTTATTTACGGGTGAAATTACACTGGCTATACCGAAAGGATGATATTTGTAAATCTACAGATTAAGTCTCATGAAAGGGGCGAAAGAGGGGATCTTAGGTCATAAATGATTTGAGATTCTCTCTTCTTTTTATTTCGCGAATTTCACATAGACTATTATGAGAAACAAGAACAATAATAAAGGAGGATATCGATATGAGTAAAAAACTACGATGGAATGAGATCGATAAAGAAACTATGTATGATTTAATTTCTAGGTTATTCTACGAAGGGATACGTTTCACTTTGTCTAACGATATTATTAGTATTGTAATACAACAATGCAATGGTAGTGAGACAATTGAAATAGTAACTTATCCGCCCGATTTGGACAGACGATGACGTGTATACCGTTAAAGCAGCTGTTCCGATCACCAAAGAAACAACTGGTCCGGAAAAGGCTAAAGCATTTATCAAAGCTGCAATTAGATCCAGAAAAGAATATAAGGGTTCTGGAAATCCGGATATGTATATCGATGAAGATATTCTGACAGAATGTTTACTGCTGGAAGATAACAATGGTCGTGTTATTTACGACACCACTGAAAAACTGGCCACAACACTGCGTGCTCAGGAACTTATCCCTGTTCCGGTTATGGAAAATTTGAAACGTGAAAAAGGTGCTAATACCCATATCCTGGGCGGTATCTATGTAAACCTGAATGATTACAATGTCGGCGCTGACAAAGGTGGAGCAGTTAACATGTTCGATGACTTTGATATCGATTACAACCAGCAGAAATATCTGATCGAAACAAGATGCTCTGGTGCGATGGTTACACCATATGGTGCTGTAGCAATCGAGTTCGTAGGAACTACAGCCGATCTGACTCAGGCAGCTGCGTAATTTCTATCTGATCGATTATAAAACTAAACAGGCATAATTGTGAGTCCAACTTCAAATCGGAGTGAGGGCTTATTTTTATGCCTAAAAATCAAAATGGAGTGAAGAACAATGAACAAATGGTGTGGAAAAATCGGGTTTGTAGCGTCTCAGGAAATCGAACCAGGAATGTGGGTTGATGAGGGCATTGTCGAAAGAAAATATTTCGGTGATGTTTCCAGTAATCGATGGAAGCGCCAAACCACTAGCGAAAAACTTTCAGATGACATTAATATGTCAAACCAGATAAGTATCGTAGCTGATCCATACGCCAGAGATCATTGCTCGAATATGGCGTATATCGAATTTATGAATGAAAAGTGGAAGATTACCGATATAGAAGTGCAATACCCAAGACTAATCTTGAGTATCGGAGGTGTGTATAATGCGTAGCCGTTTGGAATTACAAACAAAATTGGAAGAAATCTCAGGCACCAAACATGTCTACTTTGCGCCACCTGCGTCGCTAAAAATGGAATATCCGGCAATCAGATATGCACGAGGAAAAATAGATACGAGATACGCGGACAATAAGAAATATATCAGTAAGACTCGTTATGTTGTGACAGTTATCAGTAGAAGACCGCTGGACCCAATAGTTGACAAGATCATGGAACTTCCATACTGCAGCTATGACAGGGACTATGAGAGTGACAATCTGTATCATGTGTCAATGACTTTATATTTCTAAAAAAAACTGAAGATTGGTGGGAATCACGCATGTAATGGGACGAGCGTAATGCGGGCGTGATAAAAATAATTTAAAAGGGAGGAAACCATAATGCCAAGACTCGGATGGGATAAAGTTGGAGAAAAAATTTATGAAACTGGTGTAGATCAGGGTGTTTTGTATGTTCAGGATGAAACCGGCGCGTATCCGGAAGGCGTAGCATGGAGCGGACTTAGATCTGTTTCTGAGAGTCCATCTGGTGCAGAACCATCACCACTGTATGCAGACAATATCAAATATCTGAACCTGTTATCTACAGAAGAATTTGCAGCAACAATCGGAGCGTACTATTCTCCGGAGGAATTTGATGCTTGCGACGGAACTGCTACTCTCGCCAAAGGTGTAACGATTGGACAGCAGAAACGTAAAACTTTTGGTCTGTGTTATAGAACCAAAATCGGTAATGATGTCGATGGTGATGATCACGGATACAAAATCAAAATTATTTACGGTGCTCTGGCAAAACCGTCTCAGAAAGAGTATCAGACAATTAACAATGATCCAAGTGCTATCGAACTGTCCTGGGAAGTAAGTACCACTCCGGTTAAAGTGACTGGTATGAAACCTACGGCTACTCTGGAAATCGATTCCACAAAGATCGATGCTGAAAAACTGAAAGCATTGGAAGATGTTCTGTATGGAACCGGCGAAAATAAAGCAAGACTGCCGCTTCCGGATGAAATCAAAACCCTGGTAGGAATATCAGCGTAGTATTTACCGAAGACCCCATCTTAAAAGCGGTGGGGTCTTTTATTTTACATTTTGCCAAAGTTGAAAGGAGATAAACTATGTTAAAAAAACAGATGAAATATACAGATTACAATGGAACAGAGCGCGACGAAAACTTTTGGTTTAATTTATCAAAAGCTGAACTGATGGATATGGATCTTATGACACCTGGTGGATTCAACGGCATGGTGATGAAAATCATCGCAGCTCAGGACACACCGTCTCTTGTTACACTCTTTAAAGATATCATCTTCAAAGCATACGGTGAAAAGAGTGCTGACGGAAAACGGTTTATTAAATCCAAAGAACTGTCGACAGCGTTCTCCCAGACAGAGGCGTATTCAAATCTGTATATGGAGCTGGTTACAAATACGGAAGCTGCAATCGAATTCATCAACGGAATCGTTCCTAAAGACCTGGCTGAAGAAGCAGCAAAACAGCAGGCAACAGAATCAGCAGCACTTCCAGTAGCCTAAATTAAGTACGAAAAAGTAGGGTGGTGAAAAAATGCTTCCTATTATAATACCTGCCAGAGAAGCAACGGAACTGTGGGACGAACAGAATGAAATGTTTATCCCAGTTCCGGCAATGAAGGAACAGAAATTACAATTAGAGCATTCTCTTATCGCTCTTTCAAAATGGGAATCCAAATGGTGCAAACCGTTCTTTGATAGCAAGGAACTAACACCAGAGGAGACTATAGATTACATAAAATGCATGACGATTAACAGCAATGTTGATCAGAGAGCCTATAAATATATTGATCAGCCAACAATGAAAAAAATAATGAATTATGTATATGCTCCGATGACAGCATCTTCAGTACCAGATGAAAAAGGTAAAAATACTGGAGAACGGATTACATCGGAGCTTATTTATTATTGGATGGTCGCTTGCGGCATTCCGTTCGAATGTGAAAAATGGCATTTGAACAGATTGATCATGCTCATAAGGATTTGCAATTTTAAGAATCGAGATCCGAAGAAAATGAGTGCAAACGAATTACGTAGCAAATATGCAAGTATAAATGCGGCTCGACGTAAAAAATACGGTAAGCATTAGGAGAACAGAATGATTTCATTTAGACAAAAGGGCGATTTTTCAAAAGCCACTAGATGGTTCGAGAATCTGAAGCAAATTGCACATCTCAGTATTCTCGATAAGTACGGAAAAGAGGGGGTGGCTGCCCTTGCGTCTGCTACTCCTAAAGACAGCGGTTTAACTGCAAATTCGTGGGGTTATACAATCGAACGTTCATCTGGGTCTGCAAAGATAATATTTGAAAATTCGAATGTGAACAAAGGTGTAAATATCGCCATCATATTACAATACGGGCATGGTACCGGTACCGGAGGCTGGGTCGAAGGAAGAGATTATATCAATCCTGCGATTCAGCCTATTTTTGACAGAATAGCAGAAGAGGCATGGGAGGAGGTCACTAAGGTATGAGTAAGACAGTTGACAATAGAGTCTTGGAGATGCGGTTTGATAACCAGCAGTTCGAAAAAGGCGTGGCGCAGAGTATGTCCACACTGGATAAGCTCAAACAGAAACTGAACTTTACCGGAGCCTCCAAAGGTTTGGAAAGTATTAACGCTGCAAGTAAGGGTATTAATTTCAATGGAATATCGTCAGGTGTTGATGCTTTACGTGTTAAATTTTCAGCATTGCAAGTAGCCGGAGTGACTGCGATGCAGAATATAACCAACTCCGTCATAAATACAGGCAAACACATGATGAGTGCCATAACAACAGATCCTATTCGAGATGGTTTTAGGGAATATGAAACACAGATTAATGCAGTTCAGACTATTCTGGCAAACACCCAAAAGGAAGGCACAAATGTTGAGATAGTAAATAAAGCGTTGGACGAATTGAATACATACGCCGATAAAACTATTTATAACTTTACGGAGATGACTCGTAACATCGGTACTTTTACAGCTGCAGGTGTAAAACTAGGAACTTCCGTAAACGCTATCCAGGGTATTGCCAACTTAGCAGCCGTATCAGGATCTAACTCTCAGCAGGCTTCTGTAGCTATGTATCAGTTATCCCAGGCATTGGCAGCTGGAACAGTCAAATTGATGGACTGGAACTCAGTTGTAAATGCAGGAATGGGTGGTCAGGTATTTCAGGATGCGTTAACAGAAACTTCTGAAAAATTACACACTGGCGCAAAAGCTGCGATAGAAGCAGAAGGATCGTTTAGAGAATCGTTAAAAACCGGGTGGCTTACATCAGAAGTCCTTACAGAAACCCTGAAAAAGTTCACAACATCTGGTGCAACAGAATACGTTGCCGAATATACTGATCTATCAAAAGATGCAGTAGAGTCGATACTTAAAGAAACGGATGCTTGGGGAAAAGATAAAGACGCTATCGATAAAGCCGCGAAAGCCCTCGCTGAAAAATCAGGAAAAAGTGAAAAAGAAATTAAAAACATTCTTCAGTTCGCTAAAACGGCAGAGGATGCTGCTACAAAAGTAAAAACATTTACGCAGTTTATTGATACATCGAAGGAAGCTCTCGGTTCTGGCTGGACACAGACATGGAGATTGATTATTGGTGATTTCGAAGACGCAAAAGAATTATGGACAAACGTCAGTGATTTCTTCAGTGATATTATCAATAAGTCTGCCGAGACGAGAAATAAGATTGTAGAAAAAGCACTTGGCAGTCCGTTTGCGAAGCTTGTGGAAAAGATCAATTCTGTTACTACAGCTACAGAGACGGTTACGGAAGCAACAAAAAATTTTGATGAAATTGTTACACAGGTAATTCGTGGAAATTTCGGAAATGGACAGAAGCGCTACGATGCATTAACAAAAGCCGGATATGATTGGGCTTATATCCAGAATAAAGTAAATGAAAGACTTGGAGATAGCACTCGTCATGCTACTGATTTTAAAGAATCTACTGATAAGTTAAATAAATCCCAGGCCGAAACGGTAGAGACATTACTCAAAATGTCCGATGCAAAACTTAAAGATAAGGGATTTACAGATCAGGAAATAAAAGCTTTTCGTGAACTCGAGGAACAATCGAAAAAAACTGGAGTTTCGATAGAAGAAATATTCAAAGATTCGGAAAAATTAAGTGGTCGTAATTTGGCTATCGACTCTTTCAAAAATGCAGCAAAGGGAATCGTTACCATTTGCACATCTATAAAAGATGCTTGGAAAACAGCATTTTGGGGTGACTCAACAGAAGACGAAATAATAGAAACAAAAGCACAGGCTATATACAGCGCTATCGGTGCAATGCATAAGTTTTCACAATCATTAGTTGTAAGTAAAGAGACAGCTGATAATGTAAAGAGAACTTTTGCTGGCTTATTTTCAATTCTTGATATGGTGACCACGTTGACTGGTGGTGGTTTGAAATTAGGCTTTAAGATTTTATCGTCAATACTGAGTCAGTTACATCTCAATATTTTTGAAGTCACTGCGATCATGGGTGACGCTCTCGTAAAAATTCATGATGTGATACTCAATAACGGCATAATAACGACGTCAGCAAAAGCAATGATCAGTGTGATTCAAACGGTGATAAGTACCGTTAAATCACTTTATAACACATTTTCCAATATACCAGTGATTCAGCAGGCGATAGAAAAAATTACAGAAGCATTTAACAGACTATCTAATATTGACCTCAGCTCTATCGGTAAAAGGATAATGTCTGGCATTACCGGAATACTAAGTAAATTCGGTTTTGAGAGTGTTGGAACTAATATCACCAGTGGAATTCAAAATGGATTAATTTCCGGAGCAGGTAGTGTCATTGCTACGATGATAGAAATAGCTACCTCCATTATTAACGCCATATGTGATATTCTTCAAATTCATTCCCCATCTCGTAAGATGCAAGAAATCGGTAAGTTTGCGATGGAAGGCCTTTGTAACGGTATTAAAGATGGAAGTTCAAAAATATGGACGGTACTATCTGATATAGGAAGTAAGATTCTCGAATGGGCTAGCAGCATTGATTGGAGTAAAGTATTCGCATTTGGTGTTGCTGTTGGAATTATCGTTATCACGAAACAGCTCGCAGATGCGGTTACAAACTTCTCGAAAGCTTTTGCCGGATTTGGAAACGTGATGAACGCTGTTGCTAACGTGGTAAATGGCTTTGATGGTGTTCTTGATGGAATAAAAGCTGAATATAAATCCAAAGCACTAAAAAATCTGGCGATATCGATTGGCATTTTAACTGCTTGTATTGTTGCCATTGCTCAACTTCCAATTGGAAAAGCATGGAACGCTGTGGCGATAATAACTGTTTTATCCGGTCTGCTCATAGGCTTATCCTTTGCTGTAAGTAAAATGTCGGATGCATCTATATCAATAGGTAAAAAGGGTGCGAATATCGAAGGCTTAAAAACAGGTCTTATCCAGATAGGCGTAGCTCTTATAGCCTTGGCGGCAATTGTAAAATTGATTGGATCAATGAGTTTGGAACAGGCCGTACAGGGATTTGCAGGCCTTACGATTTTGATGGCTGAATTACTCGTATTTCTTAAAATCATGGGGAAAGTCGGCGAAAGTAAAGGGTTTGAAAATACTGATGGAATGACCACTATGATGGTTAAACTGGCAGTAGCGCTTGGTCTGATGGCAGTCGTTGTGAAACTGATTTCGACGTTATCAGCCGAACAGATGCTACAGGGAGCCGCTTTCGCACTTGCGTTTACATCGTTTGCAGTCTTGATGGGTGTTGCAGCAAGAATAGCGGGACCATTTGCTAAAACGTTTGGAAGCATGGTTAAAAGACTTACTATTTCAATGGCATTAATGGTTGGTGTATGTAAACTCGTCGATTTATTATCAGTAGAAGAGATGCTGAAAGGAGCCGCTTTTGTTACAGCGTTTGTAGTGTTTATTGGGTTGCTTGCTAAAGTAACTAAGTTTGCTGGCTCCAACACAGATAAACTTGGTTTAATGCTTTTATCTATATCATTCTCGATGACATTAATGGTAGGTATATGTAAACTCGCCGGAATGCTGTCAGAAGATGAAATGAAAAAAGGAGCCGCCTTTGCCGCAGCATTTCTTATATTCGTCGCTGCTCTGAAGAAAGTAACAACTATATCAAACACGGAACAGACTGCGAAATTAACAGCCACCATTTTAGCAATGACTATTGCAATCGCCGGTTTAGCAGCTATATCCATCACTTTGAGTTTGGTGGATATTCCGAGTTTAACAAAAGGCATTGTTGCTGTTGGATTACTTGGAGCTATATTGGCAGGAATGATCCAAGCCACAAAAGGCGCGAACGATGTAAAAGGATCCATTATTGCTATGGCAGTGGCTATAGGTGTTATGACAGTGTCTGTAGTAGCATTATCGTTTATCGATCCATCCAGACTCGCTGGAGCTACAGCAGCACTCAGTATCCTGATGGGTATGTTTGCTTACATCGAGAAATCGGCACCACTGATTAAGAGTTCCAAATCCACGATTATTATAATGGTCGCTGTGATGGGAATGCTTGCTGGAATTTTGTTGGCGATGTCTATGCTAAATGTCAAAAATGCACTTCAAAATGGAGCGGGACTTGGCATACTTATGTTGTCTCTTGGCGCAAGTATGAAACTGATAGGTAGTGTTGGAAGAATAAGCAGTAGCGCTATCTCTGCACTGGGTGTGATGACATTAATTATGACTGCACTCGCCGCTATATTAGGAATCATGAGTTACTTCAATGTAGAAGCGTCTCTGACAAACGTAGCTGCTATGAGTATATTGATGCTTACTCTGGCTGGAACTCTGAGAATTATTGACGGTGTTAGAAGAATAAGCGGTAACACTTTAGTGACGATGGGTATATTAGCTGGTATCATGGCAGCGATGGGTGCTATTGTCGGGTTGTTGAATCGTTATAATATCGGACCATCTCTGGAAACAGCTAAAGCATTATCTGTACTGATGATATCGCTTTCAACGGCATGTCTGATTATGTCAGCCGCAAGTTCGCTTGCTATTACAGCAGCGGCCGGTATTGAAGGATTACTGGCTATAATAGTTTCGATGGGAGCATTGATGACGGGCATCGGCTATCTATCGTCTAATGTTCCAAGCCTGGAAAAATTCCTGGAGAAAGCACTTCCGATATTAAAACTAATCGGTGCTGGAATCGGAGAATTTCTCGGTGGTATTCTTTACGGAATCGGAGATGCGGTACTGAGTTTGTTACCGAAACTTGGACAGGCACTGTCCTCATTCGGAGATAATGTGGCACCGTTCTGTGAAATGGCATCATCAATAGATTCTGATGTAGCAAAAGGGGTAGGCTTCTTATCTTTAGCTATACTTGAATTGACGGCAGCAAATCTGATTGCCGGAATTGGACAGTTCATGTCTTTTGGTTCAAGTTTTTCTAAACTCGGAACTCAATTAAGTAAATTCGGCGATGGTGTAACGCCATTCCTGGAAACTTTAAATACCATAAAGCCCGAATCTGTGCAGGCAGCTAAGAATTTGGCCGATATGATTTTGACTCTGACGAAAGCAGATTTTCTGTCTGGTATCGGAGAGTTTCTTGGTTTCGGTACTACCGATTTCTCTAAATTTGGAGAGTCCTGTAAAGCATTTGCAGAATCTGTAAAAGACATGTCTTCGGTTCTTACTGGTGAAAATGGAGAAGTATTGGTTAATGACTCTGCTATAAATTCTCTGTGTAAAGCCGGGGAAGCACTGAGTAAGCTGAATAAATCTTTGCCGAAACATGGGGGATGGGTTCAGGACATTGTCGGTGAGCAAGATTTAATGAATTTCGGAACATCGTGTGAGGCGTTTGGCGAAAGCATCAAAGCATTATCCAGTACTTTAACAGGAGAAAACGGTACGATTAATGTTAACGAAGCAGCGATCGAATCATTATGCGAAGCCGGAGAAGGATTATCAAAATTAAATAAATCATTACCACGATATGGTGGATGGGTCGATGATATTGTCGGATCACAGGATTTAGCCGCGTTCGGTGGAAAATGTGAAGGATTCGGCGAATCGATAAAAGCATTGTCGTCGATATTAACTGGAGAAAACGGCACAATTAATATCAACGAAGCAGCGATCGAATCATTATGTAAAGCCGGAGAAGGATTATCAAAATTAAATAAATCATTACCGGAATACGGTGGATGGAAAGATAAAATTGTCGGAGCTAAAGATTTCGAGGAGTTCGGTGGAAAATGTGAAGGATTCGCTAACGCTATGCGAACTATATCGAATTCTATTACCTCGGTGAATGGTGAACCTCTGATAAATGAAAATGCAATAACCTCGCTTGTAAATGCTGGTGATATGCTGAACAAACTTCAGGGAACACTTGACGAGACCGGTGGGCTTCTAAACCTATTTAAAGGAGAATCCGACCTTTCAGACTTCGGTACTAAAATTAGTGGGTTCGCATCTGGCTTATCAGACTTCGCTTCAAAGACAGAAAATATTGATACCGGCTCCTTAACAACCGTTATAGAAGCAGTAAATAAACTTGTTACAATAGCCGATCTCATTAACGGAACTAATTTCAGTAACGTGAATAATTTCGCTCAGGTCAGCCAGATCGGTACAGCTATGAGTGCGTATTATGATGAGGTGGCAGGTGTTGACGCTGGAGTAATCACTAAAACAGTTAATTCAGCCGTGAAACTGAGAGATCTCATAGTTAATTTATCAGGACTCGATACAAGTGGAATAGCTAATTTCAAAGTTGAAGGCCTTGGTCAAGCTATGCAATCATATGCCAACGCGGTAGCTGGAATGGATACCACGACTGTTGGCAATTCGATAGTAAATATTCGTTCGCTGATGAATCTCATTAACGATATGTCTGGAATGGATAGTAGTGGAGTTGATTCATTTAAGTCTGCTGTAACGAACCTGAATGGATTGGATCTATCCGGTGTGGCAAAATCATTTACCAGTTCAGCATCGCAGTTTAATGCAATTGGTACAAAATTCACGCAGAATATTGGACAGGGATTAAAATCTGGGCAGTCGCAGCTTATTGCTACAGGTACAGTAGTGGTTACCGCTCTTGCAAACACGATGCGAAGCAGAAGCTCAATGTTCCATGCTATAGGTGTTACTCTTATGAATAAATTTGTAGCTGGTATGAGAAGTCAGAATAGTAGTATCGCATCCTCAGCTACTGGAGCATTAAATCTTGCAGCAAGCAGACTCCGTAGTTATTATGGTATATTCCGTGGTGCAGGTGGTTATGTTGCGAGCGGTTTTGCTGCAGGTATCAGGTCTGGTATTCAGGCGGCGGCAAATGCGGCGGCTCAGATGGCATCAGCGGCATCCACAGCAGCCAGAAAGAATCTAAAGGTAGCTTCACCATCGAAAGTCTTCAAAAAGATTGGTGGATATGTTTCTCAGGGATTTGCAATTGGAATCAGTAATTACGCTTCCATGGTCCAGAGATCTGTGGGTAAAATGACCAATACTGCGGTGGATACCTCGAATAAAGCCATGACGAGAATTCTGGAAGCGGTCAACGGAAGTGTTGATTCTCAGCCATCTATCCGACCGGTAGTGGATTTAAGTGAAGCTAAGACTGGAATCCATGCTTTGAATGCTATGCTTAACACAGCTGATCAGAATATCGGTGTAAGGGCTGATCTGAGTGGCATTTCATACAATATGAACACGAGAAATCAAAATGGATCTAACAGTGACGTTGTAAATGCTATCAATAAGCTGAGAAGTGATTTGGGCAACATGGAAAGAAACAGCTATACGATCAACGGTATCACATACGATGATGGAAGTAATATTGCTGGTGCTATAACCCAGATTGTGCAGGCGGCAAGAATAGGAGGTCGAGCATAATGGCTACATATACAGTTAAAAAAGGCGACTGTCTCTGGAACATTGCCAAACGTTATCTTGGCAGTGGAACCAGATGGACAGAACTAGCTGATATTAACGGCATATCTCGAGGAAATCCAACAATCTATGTTGGACAGGTTATTAAGCTTGATACGGGTGGGACAGCAGCTCCTGCCCGAGCTACTCCTCAGCCTGTTGTACAGTCGAGACCTACGATTCAATATTTTGGTCTGCAGGCGGGATCTGATAAAACTGTTTTTGCCACATGGTATTGGGAACGGGCAAATACGGATCATTACGAAACATGGTGGGAATATGACACTGGAAACGGCGTATGGTTTGTGGCGAATACGGGAACTGTTCAAAGTAATATTAAACAGGCTACCTATACTGCCCCGTCTAACGCGGTCGGTGTGCAGTTTTGGGTAAAACCTGTAGCTCAGACCCACGACGTAAATGGATCCGAAGTAAGTTACTGGAATGGTGAATGGTCTACAGCTAAACAGTATTATTTCAGTGCGAATCCCCCAGCAACTCCTACAAATGTATCAATTGAGATTGATAAGTATAAGCTTACGGCAAAGGCCCAGTATACGAGTACAGTTTCTGCAGCTGGCGGTATTCAGTTCCAGATTATTAAAGATAATGAAGTGATTTTCAATACCGGAAACGCAGCACTCAAGACAACCATTGCTTCCTATTCCTGTAATGTAACAGCGGGTGGAGAGTATAAAGTCAGATGCCGTGCTTACCGTGGAAACCTTTACAGTGACTGGACTGAATATTCGAGCAGCGTTGCAACAATACCTCCAGCACCGACTGGAATCACGACGATTCGGGCAGCATCCGAAACCTCTGTATATTTGGAATGGCCTGCTTGTAAAACGGCTAAAACCTACGAGATTGAGTATGCTACGAAACTGGAATATTTTGATGGATCGGACAAGACCCAGACAGTAACTGGCATTGAGTATACCCATTATCAGAAAACAGGCATGGATTCCGGTGAAGAATATTTCTTCCGAGTTCGTGCGGCAAACGATAAAGGTACATCTGCCTGGACTGCGATCAAGTCAATTATTATCGGTAAGAAACCTGCAGCACCTACCACATGGTCTTCAACTACGACTGCGATCGTCGGAGAACCACTGAATCTTTACTGGGTGCATAATTCCCAGGATGGATCAAGTGAGACCTATGCTGAGATTGAGTTATATATTGACGGAACAAAAAAGTCAATAAGTGTGAAGAAAAGCACTGATGAAGAAGAAAAAGACAAGACGAGTGTATATGCCATCGATACTTCTAAATATGCTGAAGGAGTAAAGATTCAATGGCGTGTACGAACTTCAGGTATTACGAAAGAGTTTGGCGACTGGTCTGTACAGAGAACGATTGATGTATATGCCCCACCAACCCTTACATTTTCAATTGTTGATGTCAACGGAAATCCGATCGATACCCTTACTTCATTCCCCTTTTACGCAAAAGGTTTAACAGGACCTAACACACAGAAGCCAATCGGATACTATCTAACAGTCATTGCGAATTCGGGCTATGAGACGACTGACGGAACCGGCACAAATAGAACCATATCAAAAGGAGAGCAGATTTATTCAAAATACTTTGATACTTCTGATCCTTTGACTGTTGAATTATCGGCTGGAAACATCGATCTGGAAAACAATGTAGAGTACACAATAAAATGCATTGCGTCGATGAACTCTGGATTAACAGTTGAGGCCTCGACAGTATTCAATGTGGCATGGTCTGACGATAAATGTGAACCGACCGCAGAAATCGGTTTGAATAAAGAAACACTTGTCGCTTATATTCGCCCGTACTGTGATTATTATCCGTATGTATATTATAAAGTAAATTACGACGGAACAAATTATGTCCCTACTGACGAACAGATTGATGCGACCGACGGATTATCCATCGATGGTGTGCTGACTACGACCGGTGAAATTGTATATTCTGGAAAATCAACATCTGGTAATCAGGTGTTTTTTTGTGCCCGGATATCGGAAGTCGGAGTGCCATTACCGAATGTGACATTATCTGTATATCGAAGAGAATTTGATGGCTCGCTTGTGGAGTTGGCGACAGGAATCGAAAACGGTGAGAATACATACATCACCGATCCACATCCAGCGTTAGACTTTGCACGATATCGAGTAGTTGCAGTCATGAAATCTACCGGTGCAGTCAGCTACTTCGATGTTCCAGGATATCCGGTGGAAGAGAAAGCCGTTGTTATTCAGTGGGAAGAAGATTGGCAGGAATTTGATACGAAAGAAGATAAGCAGCTCAGTAAGCAACCATGGTCTGGATCGTTCCTGAAGCTTCCATATAATGTGGACGTGTCAGACAGTCATAGTTCAGATGTATCTCTTGTGAAATACATTGGAAGAAAGCGGCCTGTCAGTTATTATGGCACACAACTTGGAGAGACATCCAGCTGGAAAGTCGAGATAGCAAGAGATGATGTTGATACTTTATATGCCTTGAGAAGACTCTCGGTATACATGGGTGACGTTTATGTGAGAGAGCCATCGGGAAGTGGCTATTGGGCGAATATATCAGTATCATTCAGTCAGACACACTGCGAGGTCACAATACCTGTAGATTTAAACATAACCAGGGTTGAAGGAGGTAAATAATATGCCGAATTGGTTTGAGTCTATGCGACAGACTTACGAATATTATATTGTCGATCCTGGAACGTGGATGGATACGAAATTGCTTACGAATGTGAAATCGTGCAGCATAACCAGAGACCTATCCACAGAAACACTCGGATCAGCAACTATCGATATTGAGGAAGCTATCGGTGAATGTTACATTCGAGTGTATCTTGTTACAATTCAAAATGGAATCACTGAGAAGACACCATTGGGAACTTTTCTGGTGCAGACCCCAACTACCAGTTTTGATGGTAAAGCTTCTAGTGTTTCTATGGATGCATATACCCCTTTGATCGAGCTTAAAGAGAATAAGCCGCCATTGGGGTATTTTTTATTGAAAGACGATAACGTCATGGGTAACGCTTACCGGTTAACTCGTGAACATGCGAGAGCACCGGTAGCTAATACCGAAAATGAAAAGACCTTATATAGTGACTTCGTAGCCCAGACGGATGATACATGGCTTTCATATATTACCGATTTATTAGCGAATGCCAAATATCAGTTTTCTTTGGACGAAATGGGAAGAATCTTATTTATGCCGAAGCAAGAAATATCTTCACTGCAGCCGGTGGTTGAATTCGATGATGGAAACAGTTCGATTCTCTATCCGGAAATAAGCTTAAATAGAGATTTATACGGAATCCCGAATGTTGTTGAAGTCCTATATTCAAAAAATAACGAACACTATTATGCCAGAGTGGTAAACGATGATGCTAACAGCCTTACATCAACGATCGCTAGAGGACGAGAAATAGTGTATCGAGTATCTGATCCGGACCTTATCGGTAATCCGACAAATAATCAGATACAGGAATATGCAGAACAGACACTAAAAACTCAGTCTTCTTTGGAGTGCACGGTTTCCTATACACATGGGTATTATCCAGTACGAATAGGGGATTGTGTTCGACTGAATTACAAGAAGGCTGGTATGACTGACATAAAAGCAAAAATAATAAGTCAGACAATCAAATGTGAGCCGGGTTGTCCTGTGACTGAAAAGGCTACATTTACAACTAAATTATGGAGGTGATAGCTCATGGCTTTATCGAGTGATTTGATTGATCAGCTTGTAAAGGTCGTTCAAAACACGGAACCACGGGATAAGGATAATACAGCTTACGGTACTATAGTTATCATGGGTAGCAAAAAATACGTGAAAATCGACGGATCTGATTTAATGACCCCGGTTTCAACCACGGTTGCTGTCGAAAATGGCGATAGAGTAATTGTAACGATTAAGAGTCATTCAGCGACTGTTACCGGTAACACGTCATCTCCGGCAGCCAGTGATAAGAAAGTAACTGAGCTGGGAACAAAGATTTCCGATTTCGAGATAGTGATTGCTGACAAAGTAAGTGCAAAAGAACTGGATGTGCAGATAGGTCGAATCGATGATCTGACGGCTGATAATGCTACGATCAAAGAATCGTTAACAGCAAATAAAGCAAAGATTGATGATTTAACCGCGAAGAATGCTGAAATCACCGGTACACTGGAAGCAAATAAAGCAAAGATTGATGACCTTGATGCTAAGAAATTGGATGCCGAAGTAGCTGATATTAAATATGCAAGCGTTGATAGATTAGACGCCACTGATGCTAATCTGAGAAACCTTGAATCCGATTATGCCCAGTTTGAGAAAACTACAACCGGTGAACTGGAAGCAACAAATGCGAAGATCGACGGTTTGGATACCAAATACGCAAATGTTGATTTCTCAAATATCGGCAAGGCAGCAATTGAACAGTTCTATGCCACCTCCGGTATTATCAAAGATCTTGTTGTTGGCGATCAGACAATTACGGGTGAATTGGTCGGTATTACAATTACTGGTGATCTGATTAAAGGTAACACAATTGTTGCTGATAAATTAGTCATTAAAGGCTCTGACGGTCTGTATTATAAGTTGAATACAGATGGAGTAACGACAGAGAAAGAACAAACAGAATACAACAGCTTGAATGGTCAAATAATTCAGGCGAAATCTATTACAGCCACCAAGATAGATGTCAAAGACTTAGTTGCTTTTGGCGCTACAATTGGTGGCTTTAACATTGGACAAGATTCTATATTTTCAGGTGTGAAAGAAACAGTTGATAACAAAAGCCGTGGCATTTACATGGATAAAAACGGTCAGATTGCTATCGGTGACGTGAATAACTACATCAAATATTTCAAGGACACTGACGGAAGATATAGATTAAAGATTTCAGCAGCCAGCCTTGAGTTTAATGCTTCTGGTGATAGTGGAGAAGAATCAAAGGACTTAGAAACTGTCATTAAAGATATTAACGATAAGGTCGACGGGATTGCTAAAACGAATAAAGGAATAGGTAGCATTACAAATTACTATCTGGCTACATCTGAGTCAAGTGGTGTTACTACAAAGACTGCAGGATGGACTACAAAAATTCAAAATGTCTCTTCAAGTAAGAAATATTTATGGAATTACGAAGTTACAAAATATACGGATGATACGGTAGCAAATACAACTGAACCGTGCATTATTGGTATGTATAGTGCAGTTGGAGCCACTGGTAATGGTATTCAGAAGATTACTGAATATTATGCATTGTCGGCTTTAAAAGACTCCGTGCCTACCGTATGGAGTGAGAACGTTCCGAATCTTACTATTACGAATAAGTATCTGTGGAATTATGAAGAGATTTTGTATACGAATGGCGGAACTGAACTGACGAAGAAACGGATTATCGGCGTGTATGGCGATACTGGTAAAGATGGTGCTAAAGGTGAAGACGGATATTCTCCAACAGCAACGATATCTAAAAACGGTGATACGACAACTATTACGATCGTGGATAAAACCGGTACTCATACTCAGACTATAAAAGATGGTATAAACGGAACACCCGGTAAAGATGGTACAAACGGAAAAACTACATATTTTCATGTGAAGTATTCGAACGATGGTGGTAAGACTTTCACATCAAACAGCGGTGAGACAGTTGGAAGTTATATCGGAACATGTACCAATTATACAGAAGCAGATCCTACAGCAGTTGGCTCTTATGCATGGGCTAAGATCAAAGGCGAAAAAGGTGATACCGGAGCAAAAGGTGTTGGCGTAAGCAGCGTTGATGTTATGTATTATAAATCCACATCTGCTACATCGTTATCAGGAGGTTCTTGGGTTACTACCGATCCTGGTTGGGAAAACGGAAAATATATTTGGTCAAAAACTGTGATCACATATACGGATAAAACAACTGACGAAAGTACTCCTGTATGTATTACCGGAGCAAAAGGATCCACTGGAGGCACTGGAGCAAAAGGTGAAACAGGAGCTGCAGGTAAAGGTGTGACTTCAATAGTAGAACAATACTATCAGTCAACGAGTGCTACATCATTATCTGGAGGAAGTTGGTCTGAAAAGTATCCAGGATGGACAAACGGTAAGTATATTTGGACAAGATCCGTAATCACGTATACCGATAAGACTACCACCACAACCACAGCCGTTTGCGTAACAGGTGCTAAAGGATCAGATGGTAATAACGGTAAAAGTATCGGGTCAGTCATTAATTATTACTTAGCCACATCGGCATCGAGTGGTGTATCAACTTCTACATCCGGATGGACTACAGCAGTGCAGAACGTAACACTGGAGAAGAAATATCTCTGGAATTATGAAGTTGTTAAGTATACAGACGGAACTATAGCAAGCACCACATCTCCATATATTATCGGAACTTACGGTGACACTGGTAAGACCGGAGCGACAGGAAAAAACGCACTTCAGGTTCTGAAACAGTGGAATGGAACTTATACGACAATCGGTCAGGAGGTAAATTGCCCAACCGATCGATTTAACCGTATACCAGTTACCGGCGACATGTTTACAAATGTGGATGCATCTTCGAATCTCGGAACATGGAAGATTACTAAGGTAGCTGACGGACAGGCGTATTTCAAAATGGTTTCCTATGTTAGTGCTAAGGGGGCTACCGGTGCTACTGGAAATGGTATTAAAAGTATCAAAGAACATTATGCCGTATCAACTTCGAATACAGTAACCCCGACTTCCTGGCTCGATGATGTACCAGTAACAAATCCTGTAAATAAGTATCTGTGGAATTATGAAACTATCACATATACGAATGGTACATCTGTTGATAGCAAAAAGAGAGTTATCGGCGTATATGGTGATACCGGTAAAGATGGCGCTAAAGGTGAAGACTTTAAATGGAATCTGGTTAAAGGAACAAGTGTCGCATCTACTGCTGGATGGTCTGTGAATGGATGGGGCGGTTCTTTTGATACACTTTCTAAAGATGAACGAACGTATAAATTTGTAGCAAGTAATGGATGGCATGTTGCGCGATATGTTAACTTAAAAGAATATGTTGGACAAAATGTAACTATAAGCTTTTATGCCAAGAATGTGTCGGCAGAAACTACAGCTACTGAAGCATATAGTTTATTTATAACAAACGCGACAGGTGCAAATCCCTATGTCACAGGGTATTTATCAAATGATAATCCGGTGCAGGATTCGTGGATATATTGCTCTTATACTTGTAAGTTGAACTCAGATGGGCAATTAGGAATAGGATCCTTTTGCACTCCAGAAGGTAAAGGCTTCAAATCAACCTGGCTGATAAAAGACTTAAAAATTGAACTCGGCTCACCTGCAACCCCCTGGTCACCACATCCTGATGATTTAGTTGGAGCAGACGGCAAAGGAATCAAATCCACGGCAGTCACTTACCAGGCATCTACAAGCGGTACAGTAATTCCAACTGGAACATGGCAGACAAGTATTCCGACAGTATCAGCTGGTCAGTATTTGTGGACTCGAACAGTTATCACGTATACAGATGATTCTAAGTCCACCTCATATAGTGTTGGTCGAATGGGAACAAACGGAACAAATGGATCGGCTGGTAGAGGAATTAAATCCACAGCTATTACTTATCAGGCTGGATCATCTGGAACGACAGCACCAGCCGGAACGTGGCAGACAACTGTGCCTGCTACGAGTGCGTCAATGCCATATCTATGGACAAGAACGATCATCACCTACACAGATGATACGACGAGTACATCTTATGCGGTGGGAAGTACTTTAGAGGGTGTATCTGTTGGCGGCAGGAATTTGGCGAGAAAGACGTCGAATAAATATTGTGCTGCTTTTAATTCGTTCAATGGCGGTGATAATATTTGTCCTAATTTAGCGACGGTTTCTACCGCTGGTCTAACTGTCGGTGATAAGGTAACGGTTAGGCTTGTATATAAATATATTAACATAGTCGCGGTTACCGGTAAAACAGCAGCTGCTTGGCTTCAAGGAGCTGGCAATATTACTGAATGGAAGTCTGGAACATTTGTAAGTAATCAACGTATTGCTTTATCTGGCAGTGGTGAAAAAGTAATAAAATATTCGTTTGTGATAACTTCTGACATGATAAAAAATCAATGCTGGTACGTAAATATTCGACATGATGGAGTTAAAAGTGGATCAGTACAATGGAAAGAATTCAAAGTCGAAAAAGGTAACATCGCAACAGACTGGACTCCAGCACCTGAAGACAGTATCGCATCAGTGGATGTTGAATATTATCTTTCCGCATCAGCTACAGCTCTGTCTGGCGGATCATGGTCTACTACGGCACCTACGTGGGTGAATGGTAAATACATGTGGAGCCGAACAGTAACCACTGATGGCGCGGGTAATAAAACATACTCCCCAAATCAAAATGGAGTCTGTATTGCCGGAGCTAAGGGTGAGACTGGAAATGATGGTAAGAATGCGCTCCAACCGAAACGAAACTGGTCTGGAACATTTACCACTATTGGCGAAACTGCGAATGTGAGTACTTCAAGCTTCAACAGAACTCCTGTAGTTGGAGATGTATTTACGAATCTTGACGGCTCATCTAACACAGGTACCTGGGAAATCACAAAGATTGAAAATGGCAATGCATTCTTCAAACTTCTTTCCTATGTGAGTAGCAAAGGAGCAACTGGCGCTACAGGAGCTACCGGAGTTGCGGGTAAAGGTGTGTCGTCGATCATAGAACAGTACTACAAATCCACCTCAGCAACAGCTCTTTCCGGAGGATCATGGGGTACCACGTATCCTGGATGGGAAAGCGGTAAATATATTTGGACGAGATCGGTTATCACGTATACAGATAAAACGACTACAACCACTACAGCCGTTTGTGTGACAGGTACTAGTGGTAAAGATGGAATTAATGGAACAAATCTATGGATCAATCCGCTATTTGAATCAGATAAGCCACAGATAGGAACACGTGATACAAGCATTAAAGCACCAAATGGATCGGCTGTAAACCTTATAGATAAAAGAGATAATTACAATAGTAGTGCTAACTTTCCAGTATTCCCAGGACATTCCTACAGAATTACAGTTCACAGAAAAAAGAAAAGCGGAAGTGTGAATTTAAAAGCAGGTATATGGTATATAGCTCAAACCTCAGGATACTCGTTTGATACATATGTAGACGCCTCTTCTACAAAAAACCTTAGCGATGGCTGGCAAGAGGCTGTCTATAATATTACATGCCCAAATGGAAAATCTAAGGGATGCGTATTTTTACAGCTTGAAAAAACCTCAACTACCGATACAGATGCGGCATGGTATGTAGCTAATATTATATGCACTGACATAACTGGTTTAAAAGGAGATAAAGGCGACACAGGTGAAAAAGGCAACACGGGTGCTACGGGACCAAAAGGTGATGGATTAGATATTAAAGATACCAGATCAACCAATGAATCACCTAGCTGGTATTTTAAGAATTATCCAAAAACCACTGTAATGGAATTCAAAGAATGTAAAGCAATAGGTTTATCAAACGTTGGTACATATTGCAATCTTCAAACTATTGTCCCTTGGAATGACAGTAGTGGTGGATATCCGAGGCAAACTGCAAAGATAGATGGTACCGGTAAAGAATACTGGCGAGTTGGAACTAGCAATACTACGTGGAGTTCATGGATCGATCCATATGGAAAATCTCTTGAGGCAGCCAAAACAGCCACAAACTTCATGGAATTCACTTCCGGGACAGGTCTGCAGATCGGTGATAAAACAAACGGCACATGGAAGGGTTTCCGATCCCGTATCACTAGCACTGCATTTGAAATCTTGAACGAAGCAGGATCAGCTGTAGCAAGTTATGGCCGAAAACTGATTCAGCTCGGTAAAGATACAACAGATGCTGTTATTGAGTTGTGTGGGGGAAAGGGCAAAATAAGTTATCAAAGTAATGTTAAAATTGGTGACGTTATAGACGATTATATTAGTATTTCATCTGGATCACTAATGCTCAACGCTACGAAGGGAATTACGCTAAAAAACAACAGTCCCGACTCAGATAAAGGCGGAGAAAATTTTAGATCATACGTTCAATTCTTATACCATACGTTTGCTTTATATATGTCAAATACAGTAAACGATATATATAATTGTTCCAGAGTGCTGGTTAAACGGAATATGATTGAATTGGGAGTTATGGGAGGAAAATCTAAATACGCTGGCATAGTAATATCAGCAAATGATGTAACCGGTAACTATGATGTATCTATAGATGGAACAAATGTATACATAAACAACAAAACATTCCTCGACCGAACGTATCCAGTCGGCTCTATTTATATGTCCACCAATGCAACAAACCCAACAAACTTATTCGGAGGAACATGGGTTGCTTGGGGTGCTGGTAGAGTTCCAGTTGGCTTTAATGGTGGTGATGGTAATTTCAATTCGTCCGAGAAGACTGGTGGATCGAAGACCATTAATATAGAGCATAATCATGGACTTTCGAATGCCAGAGCTGCCGTAGGTCGTGCTGATTCGTCTCTGTCGACAATGTCGTATACTTCTGGTGGTAATCCTCATAATGTATATTTTGACAGAGAGTTCTCATATTGGGGAGGTATTGCTGGCGTAAGTAAGCACGCTACGGATACGGCAATGATATACGGTAACACGAATAATGGCGGCTCTACAGCAGCATCTGTACTACAGCCATACATCACATGTTATATGTGGAAACGAACAGCTTAAAGGTAACTATTAAATTTACATAATTAAAGGAGGAATTCAAAATGGCTTCAATCAGAAAAGAATTCAGAAAAAACACACAGTTCTCAGCAAACATCTTTGTGGATAATGTATCCGTAGTATCTTTGGATGCATCATTTAGTCTGGATGATCCGCAGGTACCTGTTATCAATCGTTACATTTCTGATGGCAGACTGTACCGTGCAAACAAACAGGAGATCGACTCTCAGGTGGATGAGTTCGAAAATACTGTATGGGGTGCATATGACAAGATGATGGCTGAGCAGACAGAGTCATCTAAAGTAGCGTAAGGAGGTCTAAGATATGGAAATGGATTTTACAGCATTACTCACAAGTCACTTTCTGGCAGTTGTAGTTCTGGCGTGTCTGGTGGTAGGATATATCATCAAACATGCCAGTTTTTGTAAGAGAATCAATAACGATGATATTCCAGTAATTCTGGCTGTTCTCGGTCTGGTTCTCAATCTGGCAGTATCTGGGTTATCGATTGAATCTGCAGTGTACGGTGCATTTATGGGTTTGGCTTCCACCGGACTGCATCAGGGATTTAAAAGATTTATCGAAGGTGATGCATCGAAAGGGGCTAAGTGATGAATTTAACCATAACAACAGATCAGATCATCTGGTTCTGCAGTTTCATCGGTGGCTTGTGGGCGTTATGGAAAATTGTGAAAGAAGCGAAAAAACCAAATGACGATCTAAAAAAGAAAGTCGAAAAACATGATCAACTTCTGGATACAGATAATAGGCGTCTGAACAAATTCGATGAATCGAATCAGATGATACTTAAATCTATGCTGGTTATGATTAATCATGAAATAACTGGTAATGGGATCGAAAAGATGAGAGAAACTAGAGACGAACTGCAGGAATACCTTATACGTAAGTAATTCGCGTTATAAACATCCTCCTTTATGAGTAACATGAAAACGTATTATTCATGAAGGAGGATTTATTTATGAGTATGAAAGAATTAAGAGAGTTAAGAAATACCGCATTTGTGATTGGATTCGGATTTACTATGGGTAAATTTACGGCTAATATTACAGCGAAATGCATGAGTAAGGCATATGATACTGTGACAAAAGAAGTCATCAAAATTATTGCCAACAACGGTAATAAACGAATGCAAGAGCTTTGTGACGAATATGGTATTGACTATAATAATCGGAGTAAAAATAAAACAACTGATAAAGTAATTATCGGTTTTCATGCATAACTCAGAAAGAGGGCTTTGGTCTACGGACTTAGGCTCTTCTTTTTTATGATAGGAGGAAATTCAAAATGGAAAAGAAATACCTCGATATACTGACTAACATCATCGGTGCAGTAGAAACCGGCGGACAGACATATGGAAAAAGAAGATATAACGCCTATGTCGGACCGAACAATAATACATCGAAAGAGCTGACATGTACGCTAGGCTGGGCTGGAAATTACGGTGAACGTGCACGAAGGCTTTGTAAAATGATATTTGATCGGGACCCAGTAGCTTTCAGGAAAGCGGATAATGCCGGAATCGAGAAGAAATTATCAGTTAACTGGGAAACTACAAAATGGCATCCGACTACAGTACAACAGAAAGCCCTGATCGATATTATCACGACAGCTACCGGTAAGAAATGTCAGGATGAGTTATTTCAGGAATTGATGCTGACATATATTTCGAAAGCTGAAGAATACGGAGTAAAAGATATTCCGTCGAAAATGATGTGGTGTGAAATCGAACATCTTGGTGGCGTTAATCCGGTCAAGAGGATATTTGGACGAGCTCAGAAACCATATACGCCGGATACTATATTTGCTTCATTAATCTTGGATCAAAAAGATGCAAAGAGCAATACCCAAGTTGGCGATAAGATTTTTGAATCGAGACACAGATGCTGCGTTAAATGGATCAAACAGTATGTCACAAATACTGAAGAAAAGAAAGAGGGAAAAGATATGGGAGTAATCGTTACATTGGCTGGTCACGGATCGGGAAGACCATCTAAAAAAGATATGAATACGTATTGCAAAGGTAGGCAGTCAAAAGGTCGAGGGCTAGTCGAAGTTCTGAGGTTGCCGCTTACCGATGCACAGAGAAAGAAAATGCATGATTATTATAAAGAGATTCTTGGAAGAAATTATTACAACCAGAATCTGAGGGCGTATTGCTATAAGGCGTATAAAGATGGTAAGTATTATTCTGACTGTAGCAGTTCTATCGGACTTACAGCTCAGAAAGCAGGAGCATCTGGCGTAGGTCTGTTTAATACTGCGGAAATGCATGAGCATTGGCCTAAAGTCAAAAATGTAGTAATCGTAAATGGTATTATCCAGAATCCAGAAATCCTTAAAATCGGTGATGCTTTAATGTTTAAAGGCAGTGATCCAACTCGACCACTGGGGATCGGACATACCGAAATGGTGTACGAAATCCACAAGACAGATAATGGGTCAAACGGCACCAGACCAGCCACACCGAGCAAACCGACGACTACCGCGAATAACGATAGTAACGTAAAAAAGGGTCAGAAATGGCTTAATAAAAATTATGGCGAAACTATTAAAAAGTACTGTGGTGCTGAATTAGAAGAGGACGGGTCTTACGGTACAAAATCAAGAGCAGCTGCAGTATGTGTTTGGAAAGATTTATGTAATCGAAAACATGGCGCAAAGTTAGATCCAAGTAATAGTAACTTCCTTGAAAGTTGTAAGAAAACTGCAAAGAATGTTACGATTAAAAAAGGTGCTTCAGGTACTCTCGTATATTTGATAGAATTCCTATTATCGGCAAAAGGATTCTATTTCAATGCTATGGATGCCGAGTTTGGATCAGGTCTTGAATCTTCAGTTAAATCTTTCCAGAAAGAGAGAGGTCTTACGGCTGATGGTATAGTCGGAGCAAATACATGGTTTGCATTGTTTAACTAAAAAGAAAAGAGAACTGACTTTTCCTCAGCCAATTCTCTTCTTCATAAAAAGATTATATATCACGTTCTTATATTAACATGATATCACCAGCATAGCAATAAGTACCACTCGACACTCATCGACAAATAGAAATTCAAAATGGTATTTCAAAGTATTATATAGTGATACATTAGAGTCCATTTGATATTTATTTGTCAACTAGCACTTCTAAAACACTTTAAAATAAGGGTTTACAGCTTCCATCGAGGAAGCTCACAAAGCTGGTAAATTCTAAGAAATACTTAAAACTACTTAACGAAAGTTAATATATGTCCAAACGTAAAAAAGCCACAGGCGATTTGCCTGTGGCTTTTTCTAAGGTTAGGATGTGATTCCATTTACGTTATCTGAATCTTGAGGATGCATGCGGTATTCTTCCGGCGAACAGTCAAAATATTTCCGGAAAATCTTCGCAAAATAACTTGGATTTTCAAATCCTGCCCGTAATCCGATTTCCAGAATCGATAAAGAAGTATGTTTCAGCAGATCAGCAGCCTGAAGTGTGCGATAATAATTGATGTAGGCCACAGGAGTCATCTGAAACTGCTTTTTGAAAAACCGGCAAAAATATTGTGGATTCATGTTAAGAGAAGCCGCCAGGTCTTCCAGATAGATTTTCTGGTCATAATGCTTATGGATATACCGAAGAATCTGCTTGTATTGTGCTTCCCGGTTTTTGCCCTGAGAATCTTGTACAGTAGTCTGCACCAGAAGATTTTCCGAAACAAGAATTCCCAGAATCCGGTACAGATTGCTTTTTAAAAACAAAGTCCATCCCATGGGCCGGGTATCATAATCATGAAGAATCTCCAGAAATGTTTTGCGAATAGATGATGCGCAGGGATGATTTCCGGATACATAGGAAGGAAGCCGAAGTTGATGAGACAGCAGCGGCTTCAGAAAAGACAGCTGACTCTGATCTGGATAGGAAAAAGAGAGCATGTCGGGAAGAAATACCAGTGCGTGATGAATAGATGCGGTATTCCCGATACTTTGTAGCTGATGCAGTTCGTAACTGTTGATCATTACAAAATCCCGTTCTTTGAGTACCTTATGCTGAGTTCCCAGTGTCAGTTCCAACTGTCCCTGTTCCACCCAGATGATCTCAATTTCTTTGTGCCAGTGAAAAGGAACCTGCAGGCCTCCATGAATGTAATTCTGATGATAAATATGGAAAGGTTCCAGTTCTGTTCCATGGATGGTATAATCTCTGATTCCAATTGGTTCTTTCATATATGATCTCCATTAAAAAAAGTCAAAATAATTGTATAAATTCCTAAAATAAAGGTAGAAAAGTATAGTTTGATATCATTATAATGGTATAGACGGTAAAAGAAAAGTATTTTCAGCCAAAATATTGTAAAGACAGGATTCCTGGAACGATAACGATGGAATCAGTAAACCAGGCGTCATAGAACGAATGACTATGATAATACGAATAATAGGAGAAAAGTAAAATGGATAAAAAATGGTGGCATCATCTGACCGCATATCAGATCTATACAAGAAGCTTTTGTGACAGTAATGGAGATGGTATCGGCGATTTTCAGGGAATTATCAGCAAACTGGACTATCTGCAGGAACTGGGTGTGGGAGCAATCTGGATCTCCCCGTTTAATGATTCGCCGAATTATGATAACGGCTATGATATCAGTGATTATTATGCTATTCTGAAGGATTTTGGCACAACGGAGGATCTGGAAGAGCTGGTAAAGGAATGTGAGAAGAGAGATATCATCGTTATGATGGATCTGGTTTTAAATCACAGCTCCAATGAACATCCGTGGTTTCTGGAAGCAGCGAAAGACCGGGACGGAAAGTACCATGACTATTATATCTGGGAAGAAGGTACCGAGGATCAGCCGCCACAGGGGGAAGGGGCATTCTTTGGTGGAAATGTATGGGAATGGACACCGCAGATCCAGGAATATTATTACCATACCTTCAGCATACAGCAGCCGGATCTGAACTGGAAAAATGAAGATATGAGAAAAGATCTGTATGCCATGATCCGATACTGGATGGAAAAAGGTATTCGGGGATTTCGTATGGATGCGATTGATAACATCGTAAAGAACGGTCATGGCGGAAATGATCAGCAGTCGGAGAAAATCCATACATACCTGCAGGAAATGAACAAATATTCGTTCGGACTGCAGGACAATCTGCTGACAGTTGGAGAGACCGGAGGAACAACGCTGGAGATGGCGAAAGTGTATTCAGACCCTGAGAGAAAGGAGCTGGACATGGTATTCCAGTTTGAACTGATGGGAATTGACGGAGTCCGGAGTGGTAACTGGGATCCAAAGTCCTATACGCTGCATGATCTGAAAAAACTGATGGAAAAATGGCAGGTTGGATTGGAACAAAAAGGATGGAACAGTCTGTTTCTGGGTAACCATGATTATCCGCGGGCGCTTTCCCGTTTTGGAAATGATACACCGGAGTATCGGATCGTATCAGGAAAAATGCTGGCAACTATGATCTTCGGTATGAAAGGAACACCGTATATTTACCAGGGAGATGAGATTGGCATGACCAATGTGATCTATACAGAAAGCTCCCGGTATCAGGATATCGAGTCTGTGAACTTCAGAAAAGAAAAACAGGAACTGGGCTGGAGCGAGGAGAAAATCCTGAGCTATCTTCTGCGAAACAGCCGGGACAATGCCAGAACACCGATGCAGTGGAATACACAGGCTCACGCAGGATTTACTACAGGAACTCCATGGATGGAAGCCAATGAAAATTATAAAGAGATCAATGTGGAAGACAGCAGAAAGGATCCGGCTTCCCTGTTTTATTACTACAAGAAACTAATTGCTCTGCGAAAAGAGCATGATGTGCTGATCTATGGAAACTTTCGCCTTCTGGATGAAGAACATCCACAGGTTTTTGCTTATGAACGGAGTCTGGATGGAAGAAAGGTCGTAGTGGTATGTAATTTTGGAGAAACACCGGCACAGATGAATGCGACGCAGGATCTGACCGATGGAAAAGTTCTCATTCATAACTATGAAGGAGAAGCGGTTGGGAAAGAAATATGGGCATTGAAACCATATGAAGCGTGGATGATCGAAATATAATCTCAGAGGCAGGTATCTATTTTGTTGAAAACAGAACAGATACCTGTTTTTTTTCGTTGACTCTACAATTATTGTAGGGTTTATAATGCAACGCAGGTAATAAAAAGTGGTTATATCATAGAAAACGCTTACCAAATAGAAAGAAGCAAAGGAGTAAAGAACTATGGAAAAGAATCTTACATCTGGAAATGTCTGGAAGAATATCCTGTATTTTTCTCTGCCCTACCTGTTATCGTATTTTTTACAGACGTTATATGGAATGGCGGATCTGTTTATCGTAGGACAGTTTGACGGAGTGGCAAGCACAACAGCAGTATCGATCGGCAGTCAGGTGATGCATATGCTGACGGTTATGATCGTGGGGCTGGCTATGGGAACGACAGTAACGATCGGTCGTGCGGTGGGAGCCGGCGATTCCAAAAAAGTATCAAAGACTGTGGGAAATACCACGGTTTTGTTCCTGGGAGTTTCTATTATCCTGGCAGGTATGTTGCTGTTTCTGGTTCGGCCGATCGTAAGTGTGATGTCAACACCCACAGAAGCGGTAGATGGAACGATCCGCTATCTGACGATCTGTTTTATCGGAATTCCTTTTATCACTGCATATAATGTGATCGCATCGATCTTTCGAGGAATGGGAGATTCGAAAAGCCCCATGTATTTTATAGCGATTGCCTGTGTGATCAATATCGGACTGGATTATCTGTTTATGGGAGTCATGCATATGGGCCCGGCCGGTGCGGCTTTGGGAACGACTCTTTCCCAGACCATCAGTGTTATCATCTCTTTGTGGGTAATCTTGAAGAAGCAGACAGGCATTACGATGAAAAAAGCAGATTTTTCACCGGAGAAACAGACGATGGGTCAGGTGCTGAAGATTGGTATTCCTATTGCGGCACAGGATGGTTTTATCCAGATTGCATTTATCATAATCACGATCATTGCCAACCGGAGAGGACTAAGTGCAGCGGCGGCTGTAGGAATCGTGGAAAAAATAATTAGTTTTCTTTTCCTGGTACCATCTTCTATGTTGTCTACGGTCTCAGCGCTTGGAGCACAGAATATGGGAGCGGGAAAATACGACCGGGCAGATCAGATCCTTCGCTGTGCCATGGGAATCGCAGTGGGATTTGGAGTATGTGTGGCAGTTTTGATTCAGTTTATTGCGGAACCTGTAGTGGGACTGTTCACAACAGATACGATGGTCGTTATTCTGGGTGCACAGTATATTCGTGGCTATATCTGGGACTGCATCTTTGCCGGTGTGCATTTTAGCTTCAGTGGATATTTTTGCGCTTACGGAAGGTCGGAAATTTCATTTATTCATAATCTGGTTGCCATTCTGTGTGTCCGTATTCCGGGGGTATATCTTACTTCGAAGTTTTTCCCGGATACGCTGTTTCCTATGGGACTGGCAACAGCGACGGGATCTTTGCTTTCCGTGATCATCTGCGTGATTTTCTTCGGATGGCTGAAGAGACGGGAACGAAGCAGAAAGAAAATTACTTCTGTTTGACAACTCTATACATAAGTGCTATCATGTACAAGAATAAAGAAACGGGAGCTTGTGTGACAGGCTGAGAGGAAGATAAATCTTCGACCGCACCTGATTTGGGTAATGCCAACGGAGGGATGAGAAAGAGAAAGTTAGAATCTGTCCGCAGGTATGCGGGCAGATTTTTTTGCATGGCATATCAATAATTGGTCCGGTGGACCAATTTTGATTACGCGAGCAACGAGCCAAAGTCTGTGCTTGTACGAGATCTTGGCGACTGCTGTGATAACAAGACTTTTGTTTCTTTAAAAGAAGATATCTGTGATGCAGGCAGCTTATGAACGTATGATTTTACGAATTTTGCAAAGAAAGAATCTGTAAGATAAAATTTTATAAGAAGTGCAGGTGAATCTGAGGGGGAGCGCCCTGAGATCCGGCATGCAGAAAAAAGCGATGGGAATCCGTGTTTCGGAGTGAGAGGAAGTAAGGGAACTTCGACCGAAAAAACAGGGAAACTGCGCTTTTTTATGCCCACAGACAAAAAGTAAAGTTTTCCCGGATATAAGAGAGGAAAACAAAGATGGAAAAACAAAGACTGAACACATTTCGAATGGTAATGCTGGCTATGATGGTTGCGATCGGTGTGGTAATATCTCCGATTCTGCGTATCGAAGGGATGTGCCCGACCGCGCATCTGATCAATATTGTCTGCTCGGTACTGATGGGACCATGGTATTCTCTGCTTTGTGCTACGATGATCGGAGTGATCCGTATGCTGTTTATGGGAATTCCGCCACTTGCCCTGACAGGAGCTGTATTTGGTGCATTTCTTTCCGGTGTCTTTTACCGGGTATCCGGCGGTAAGATCATCTGTGCGGTGCTTGGAGAAATTTTCGGAACCGGTATCATCGGATCTATCGTATCGTATCCGGTGATGGCATTTATCATGGGAAGAGATGGCCTGAATGCATTTTTCTATACCCCGATGTTTGTATCTGCAACGATCATGGGCGGGGCAGCAGCCTATGTATTTTTAAAAGCGCTGAGTCGTGCAGGTCTGCTGGCAAAATTTCAGAGAAGTCTTGGAGCGAAAGTTTATGATAAAACAGTTAGAAAATCAGTTGAGGAACGTGCGTAATGCCACGAAAGAAAACAGTCCGCTGATTCACTGCATCACCAATCCCATCTCCATTCATGGATGTGCCAATATGATTCTTGCGGTGGGAGCAAGACCCATGATGGCAGAACATCCGCTGGAGGTGGAGGATATCACGAGGACAGCAGGTGCACTGATGCTGAACCTTGGAAATATTACGGATGCCAGGATGGAATCTATGCGCCGCTCAGCCCGGGTAGCCATGGAGTGTGGGATTCCGATATTATTAGATCTGGTAGGAGTAACGTGCAGTAGGATCCGGATGGAACTTGCCCGGGAACTGATCGGGTTTGGGCAGATACAGATCCTGAAGGGAAATATATCTGAACTTCTGGCAATCGCCGGCCAGTCCTTTCATGGAACCGGAATCGATGCAGGAAAAGAAGATGCGATGACAGATGAAAACGAAGAAGAAAGAAGAAGGATCTTCCGGACGTTTTCGCAACAGACAGGCAGTGTGCTTCTGGCTACCGGAGCCAGAGATCTGCTGGTAGATCAGGAACGGTGTCTGATACTGGAAAATGGTACCACAAAGCTGTCCGGGATCACAGGTACCGGATGCATGGTTGGAGCACTTACTGCCGCCTATCTGGCACAAAAAGATCCGTTTACCGCAGCCGTGCTTGGCACTTCTGTCATGGGAATCGCAGGAGAACTGGCGGAACGGTCTTCGAAAGGCCCCGGAAGCTTCCAGATAGAACTGCTGGACGCAGTGGCAGGGATGCGCCAGGAAGTACTGGAAGCGAAACTTCGGATCCGCGAGACAGAAGCGTAACATACGTGAACAGTGAGTTTAAGCGTATGGGTGCAAAAAAGTCCTTGCTTGCATGAGCCCCCGGAGACTGCCATGATAACGAGTAAAATCGCGGGGAGAATGCCAAAAAGAAACATAGGAGATATAAGGGATATGAAAGCAAAATTTGATATGACATTATATCTGGTTACAGATAGCACGTATCATACAGAGGAATCTTTTTATAAAACCATAGAGGAAGCCTGTCAGGGTGGCGTTACCCTGGTACAGCTGCGGGAAAAGAACTGTGGGGGAAGAGAATATCTGGAGAAAGCCAGAAAGGTAAAAGCCATCACAGACCGCTATCAGATTCCGTTGATCATTGATGACCGTGTGGATGTGGCTATTGCCTGTGATGCTGCCGGTGTTCATGTGGGATCTTCGGATCTGCCGGTCTCTGTGGCAAGAAAACTGCTCGGACCGGATAAAATCGTAGGGGCTACGGCAAAGACGGTGGAAGCTGCGAAGAAAGCATATGAAGAGGGTGCGGATTACCTTGGCGTGGGAGCAATCTTTCCGACGACAACAAAGGTGGTAACAATCCGGACCTCCGTGGAAACACTGAACGAGATATGTCAGGCAGTACCGATTCCTGCGGTAGCTATCGGTGGACTGAACGATGGAAATATGGATGTGCTGAAAGGCGGAAACATGGATGGAATCGCTGTGGTATCTGCGATCATGAAAGCAGAGCATCCGAAGGAAGCAGCACAGAAACTGAAAGCACATGTAAAAGAGCTGAAATAATAAATAAAACGCCTAAGATCACAGAGAATAATAAAAAAAGATATGGCTGTCACATGAAAACAAGAAGACCGTTTTCATGTGACATTTTTTTGCGTTGCATATCAATAATTGGTCCAGTGGATCAATTTTGATTTTACGCGAGCAACGAGCCCAAGTTTGTGGTTGCAGCTTGCATAGCGGTATGAAACAGTATACCTATACTGTCATTTATGTAGACACCGAGCTAAATAATGTTTGGGAAAAAACTGGGTAGTTGTTTAGATAATGAGATGATTTGTAAAATACATGTTTGATTCTTATCGATCCGTACAAAAAAAGAATAAGACATCTGGAGTATGTTTGAAAAAACAATAGAAATACAAATTCCCTCTTGAAAACCATAATAACCTTGTGGTAAACTAGGTATATAGGAAATATGGAGGTTAAAGCATGAAAATATCGACAAGAGGACGTTACGCGATTCGTGTAATGTTAGATCTGGCAGAGCATAATACCGGAGAATATATTCCGTTGATGGATATAGCAAAAAGACAGGAGATCTCAGAGAAATATCTGGAAGCGATTGTGGCATCACTGAGTAAGAACGGTTTTGTACGTTCCCTGAGAGGAAAAGGAGGCGGATATCAGCTGTTAAGAGCTCCGGAAGAATATACCGTCGGAAGCATCCTCAGACTGACCGAAGGCTCCCTGGCACCGGTTGCCTGTCTGGAACATGAACCAAACCAGTGTGAACGTGTTGCTACCTGCAAGACACTGAAGATGTGGGAAGGTGCATATAAGGTTATCACCGAGTACTTTGACGGGATTACGATCGCAGATCTGATGGTAGACACTACAGATGTGGGGAATTATATCATCTAAAGAAAATACAAAAACAGCGGCCATGCATATGGAGGCTGTTTTTCTTGCTTTGCATATCAATAATTGGTCTAGTAGACCGATTATCATAAAATTATTCCGAAAAGGGTTGATTTTCAAAATAAGAAGTCTATAATAACAGGTATGGAAGCATAGCTCAGCTGGGATGAGCGTTCGCCTCACACGCGAGAGGTCAGGGGTTCGAGCCCCCTTGCTTCCATTTTTTGTTTGAATAAATATCAGCCATATTTTGGTAAAACATTATATATAAATAACGCCGGAAGTCATGATTGAAGACGACTTCCGGCGTTATTTATAGAAGCAAAAATTATTTTTTTAACACTTCCTGCAGTGCATCCAGCACTTCCTGAACCTTTTCCATATAAGCATTTTCACCCATATGTCCGATGCGGATCAGTTTTCCGGCAAAACATCCGAAGGAGCCTGCCAGCAGAATATTATGCTCATAACGCATAGCGTGAAGAATCTCTTCGGCAGTATGTCCCTCCGGAACCTGGAAGGTGGTCACGGTGTTGGAGTATCCGGATTCCGGATAGAGCTTCAATCCCATGGCAGTGACAGCTTTGCGGGTATAGGCGGCAACCTTTGCGTGGCGCTCCAGCATCTGCGGGTCAGCTTTGATATTTTCCAGAGCGGTGCGAAGCCCATAGATATCGCTGACCGGCATGGTGTATGGGAACCATTTGGCTTCATAATATCCTTTAAAAGTCAGCAGATTGGCATAGAAAGAAGCAACAGGTGTCTTTCTGCCTTCCATGGCAGCTTTTGCATCAGCACTGATCGTTACCATAGTAAGTCCCGGAGGAGCGGACACCGCTTTCTGGGAGCCACCGCATAACAGGTCGATCTTCCAGTCATCTACACGGACATCTTCACCGAACATACCGGCTACAGAATCTACAACGGTAAGAATACCGTAGGATTTTAACAGCGGGCAGACAGAAGCAATATCATTTAACATACCACTTGGTGTGTCACAGTGTACGACGGTAGCATATTTGAAATCATGATCTTTTTCCAGATAATTTTTCAGATCATCCATGTCAAATGGTCTGGAGTAGTCTCTGGTGTAGAGAATCGGAGTACCGCCATACATGGAGACGAAATCCTTAAAACCTTCACCGAAGACACCGTTATCCAGAACCAGAACCCGGTCACCTGGCTCTGTGAGAGAGGCACAGGCTGCTTCCAGACCAAGAATACCTTCTCCGCCAAGGATCAGGGATTCGTTTTCTGTGTGCAACAGGCTGCTGTAGAGGATACAGGTATCGTGATAATATTCAACAAAGTCACTGTCCAGATCCGGGTTCTGAAACTGTCTGCTTCTTGCCTGCAAAACATTTTCACGGACCTGAGAAGGACCGGGAGTCATCATTTTGTACATAAGCCCATCCTTTCTGCCAGTTTCTGTAACTGACCGGAGATAATCAGAACAACTACAGCTGCAACCCCTACCTGCAGCAGGTTACCCGGAATAGAAGATGCAGGAGTGATCCAGTTACCGTAAATGATACCCTCTGCGATGTAATAACCGGCGATTTTGATCACACATGCAACCAGGATTGCAACAATTTTCCAGCCAAAGCCTTTTTTCTTCTCTGTGATCGCGCCAACGGAGAATCCCATCAGACCAACAATTACGAAAGTGAACGGAGCCCATGCAGTCCAGCCGGAGAACAGGTCAAAGAGCCCCATACCGAAAGCACCGCTGAGTGCGCCGGTTTTCCTGCCGAAGATGATAGCGGCAAGGAATAACGGAACATTGCCAAGATGGATCAGTCCACCGTTTGGTGCAAACGGTAAACGGATATTAACAACTGCTGTAAAAATATAAGTCAGTGCGATACACATGGCGGTTACCACGATCGCCTGAGTATTGTTTCTTGCCTGCGTTCTGGTGCCGGCTGCCTGATTGAAAGATGCCATTTTAATTCCCTCTTTCTTCTTATTAATATAATTTTAATATCACACTGAATCATAAAGGATAACTGGCCAGATAGAAATAACCAGTTTTGAAAAAAATAACCAGTCCAGTTTGAAAGAAAAAGAAATATTATAAAGGAGACATACTGCGCGAATCTATGTGATCAGGATAAATTTTGTGTACCGAGAAGCGTGTTACAGGGAACGGAGTGAACAGTAAAGAGATAAGGATTGAATGTAAACTATAATAAACACAAGGTTGACAATGCAAAAAACAGGTGATATAGTAGTATTAGCATAGCGGTGGATATTTTCTCGGCGCAGATGCAGCAAAATCATGGAGGATATGAAAAATGACAACGACAACAATGAGCAGAGGCAAGACTTATGACATGGTATACATTGCGGTATTTGCTGTGGTAATGGCGATTTGTTCCTGGATTTCCATACCGGCAACCGTTCCGTTTACATTGCAGACCTTCGGTGTATTCCTGGCAGTTGGAGTGCTCGGAGGTAAGAGAGGTACCCTTTCAATTCTGGTGTACATTCTTCTTGGAGCAGTCGGCGTTCCGGTATTTGCCGGATTTAGTGGTGGAATCGGCAGTCTGTTTGGCAACGCCGGTGGCTACATAATAGGTTTTCTGGTGGGTGCTCTGATTATGTGGGGCATGGAAAAAGTAATGGGAAGAAAAACATGGGCACTGGCAGTCCAGATGGTAGTTGGCCTGATTGTGTGTTATGCATTTGGAACTGCCTGGTTTATGATTATGTACACCAGAAGTGCAGGACCGGTTGGTCTCGTGACTGTACTTGGCTGGTGTGTATTCCCATTCATTATTCCGGATCTGATCAAGATCGTGGTAGCACTGGGACTGACAAAGAGTCTGAAAAAAGTACTTCCTATTATGCAGTAGCCATAGGATATCCAGAAGAAGAGATCTGTAAGACGCCCGGCCCTCCCGGATTTACAGGTCTCTTTTTTGTTGCGCCACGTATAGAAGTTGTCTGGCTCAGATGATAAGAATTATCATAATATGAAAAAAAAGAGGGTAAAAGATGTGAAAAATTGCCAATAGAACCTTGCGAAGAAAAAAAGAGAGTTATATAATAAAAATAATCATACTTATATATGTAATTATAAAATGTAATGATTGAGCAAGGAGGTAACACATGCATAAGTGGAAAAAACTGGTTGCAGGAGTTTTATCAGCCAGTATGATCATACCGGCAGCACCATTAACAGCAGGAGCAACAGAACAGGTGGAACTGGTGCAGCAGGCAGAAGCAACACCGGAAGCGCAAGCAGCCCCGGTAGCAGAAGTTCCGGTTTCGGAACCGACAGCAGCACCGACGGAGATCCCGACACCGACAGAGACGCCGGCACCAACGGAGGCACCGGCAGTCCCGGCGACCCCGACACCGACAGAGACGCCGGCACCGACAGAGACCCCAACACCGACAGAGACGCCGGCACCAACGGAGACTCCTGCGCCGACAGCAACACCAACCCCGGCACCGATACAGCCAACAACCCCGGCGCCGACAGAGACTCCGGCAGCCGAACAGCCGACACAGGAAACACCGGCAGGAACACCGGAGGAAACACCGCAGCCTACGCCGGAAGCTACTCCGACGCCGGAAGCAGAAGCACAGGGAAGCAACGAAGCACTGATCGCAGGACAGCAGATAGTGATTCCGCCACAGATTGAAGAGGACTTTCGTCTGACAACTGTTGATAAAGTATACGCATTTGCAAGGAAAGACTGTAGGATACTTGAAGAAAAAAGCGATGAGGAAGATGCTGCAGCTACCGGATCTTTACCGGGCGGTGGTGTCTGCTATATCTTACAGGAAGACGAAGACGGATGGGTGTTTGTTGAATCTGGAAGAGTCAGAGGATTTATCAGAAAAGACGAATTAAATACAGGAGAAAAAGCGGATCTGATCATAGAAGAGGCAAAGGAATTGTCCGGGGAGGAAAACCCGGTATTTGAAAAGGCTACAAAACTGATGAATCCGCTGAAAAATAAAAATCTTCTGTATACAAAAACAACAGCGGGAAAAACAGTAGTAGACAAAGAATATGCATTCTGTAACACCGATAAAGTAAATATCCGTGAAGGGAAAAGTACGGATGCACGGGTGATCGGCACGTTATCTCAGAATCAGGTTTGTTATGTACTGGCAAGTAAGAATCAAGAATGGGTATATGTGGAATCCGGTGATGTGCGTGGATTTGTAAAGAGTGAATACCTGCTGATGGGTGAAGACGCAGAAGAAAAAGCAAAGGCATATAGCGATGCGGGACAGGATCCGGAAACTGTATGCGGACTTGCTGATCAGATGGTCGCACCGGAAGACAATGCTGTCTGCTATTATACGTTCAAATCAGTGAAAGAAGCCTCTGTTGAGAATCCAACCCGTCAGGCTCTGATCAATTATGCACTGCAGTTTATCGGTAACCCATATGTATGGGGAGGAACAGATCCAGTTCACGGAGCAGACTGTTCCGGTTTCGCACAGCATGTATATGCACAGTTTGGTATCGGTCTTCCAAGAACATCTGCAGCACAGTCGCAGTATGGAATGAAGATTCCAGTGAGTGAAGCAGCACCGGGTGATCTGATCTTTTATGCGAAAAACGGTCAGGTTTACCATGTAGTTATCTATATCGGTAATGGAAGAACTGTAGAAGCTGCCAGCACAAGATCCGGTATCTGCAGCCATGGCGTGAATTACGCAAACGCTGTATGGGCAACAAGACTGTTATCCTGATTGTGTCGTGCTCAGGACAAACACCCTGCGGGATATTCGCTGCGGAAGAAAGAATGGATTTGAATGATAATATTTTGATAAGTTCATAAAATACGGTTGACATTCCGTCAATATGGTGCTAAATTAAAGCTAGAGAAGATAAGTTTTATAAAACTTATACAATGAATGCAGAAAATCTGATTACTGACGGAGAAATGTGGATTACCACAGGGGAATCAGATTTGCAGGATGCCGACCGTCTGGGCAACATTTGTAGAGTTACAAGTGTTGCCCTTTTTTTACCTTTCAGGAAAAAGATCAGGGCATCGAAAAAGGAGGTGCGTCTGCAAAAAAGAAATTATGGGGAAATGCCAAAGAGATTATGAAAAGACGGTAATGGTTTGTGGCTGAACGATTACAGATAATGAAATGTGATGACAAGGAGGAAAAAGTTATGTTTCATGAAGAGTATACGGCATTATGTAATGCAGGGGTGGCAAAAAATAATCTGTTGAAGAAAAATCCACTGGGATATTTTATCTCATCCATGGTAGCAGGAATGTTTATTTCATTTGGCAGTATGGTAGCGTTTGTGCTGGGACAGTCGATGGATGGAAATGGTGCAGCGGCTGCGGTAAAACTGATTCAGAGTGTTGCTTTTGCATCTGCTCTCAGTCTGGTAGTTATGGCAGGTGCTGAATTATTCACCGGTAACAATCTGGTGATGGCTGCAGCATCCCTGAGAAAGAAAGTATCCTGGGCGGATACTGTGAAACTGTGGTGCGTCTGCTGGATCGGCAATCTGATCGCCTCTTTGCTCTGTGTAGTGGCTTTCCAGCTGACCGGACTTCCGACAGCGGGAGATGGAGCAATCGCAGATTACTTTATCAAAATTTCTTCAGCAAAAGTTAGTCTTGGTGTCGGAGAGATCCTGGTGCGTGCGATCCTGTGTAATATTCTGGTCTGTCTTGCAGTATGGTGCGGAACCAAGATGAAAACGGAATCCGGAAAACTGATCATGATTTTCTGGTGTATTCTGATTTTTATGACCTGCGGATTTGAACATAGCATCGCAGATATGAGCATCATCGGAATCGGTGTGGCAAACGGAGGAATCACCGTCGGTCAGTATCTGTATACTGTACTGCTGGCAACGGTCGGAAATATAATCGGCGGAGCAGTGTTTGTGGCAGTACCGTATCATGTGATTTCAAAAGAAAAATAAAAAAACGAAAATGCAAAGACAGCCGTCCGGAAGATTGATATGTCCGGACGGCTGTCTTTTTAGTTACGCGAACAACGAGCTAAAGTCCGTGACTGATGAAACGATTTTAAAGAGACAAATTAAAAATTTTGTGCTTTTCATGCAAAAAATTTATAGAAATCGCTAATAAAACTGGATAATATTGTGAATTTATGGTACTCTTAATAGGACGAACTTATTTATCGGGTTTTTGCGGTCTTTTCCGGGAACGTGCGGAGGAGGAAGAGAGAGCAGAGACAGGTAATTATAAGGATAAAAAAATATCAAGGAAGGTGAGCAATTGGAAAATTATACGAAGTATAAGCTGAAAAGCAGGGAAGAACTTACAGCCGTGCTGGAAGGCAAAGACAATTTGTTCGTGATTGCCTGCAACAAATGTTTCAAAGAATTTGAGACAGTGGATGAACCGGACTGCGACGAGTTTTTAGCATTTGCCGCGGAACAGGGAAAAACGGTTACAGGCAGTGCAAAGTTTGATTTCTTATGTAATAAGATGCACACAGAGAAAAAATTACAGGATCTGCTTCCGGAAGGAACAGAGAACGTAGTTGTGATCTCCTGTGGTCTTGGTATCCAGACGATTGCGGATCTGTCAGGAAAACCGGTAGTTGCAGCAAGTAATACGCTCAACTACAGAGGTCATCACGGTATGGCACTTACCAAAAAGAGCTGTGACGCATGTGCACAGTGTTATCTGAACATTACAGGTGGTGTCTGTCCGATCGTTGACTGCTCGAAGAGTCTTGTCAACGGACAGTGTGGCGGTGCCAAGAACGGAAAGTGTGAAGTAGACCCGAATAAAGACTGTGCATGGGAAAAAATCTATCAGAGACTGGCAAAACAGGGTCGTCTGGAAGAATTCCTGCACCAGCCGGTACAGGTACGCGACTTCTCCAAAGTAAACTTCAAAGTCATCAACGACTATGTTAAAGCAGCCAGAGAAGACAGACTGAACGGATATTACGGTGGAGTACATCCGTCAGAACGCAAAGAATTCAGTGAGCATATTGCCCTGAAGAAGTTCCCGGATCCAAAGACCGTTGTTATTTCCATGTCCCAGCATCTGGGTGCACCGGCGAATCCGATCGTTGAGGTTGGCGATACCGTAAAGGTTGGACAGAAGATCGGTGAAGCAGCAGGATTTATCAGTGCTCCGGTACATTCCAGCGTAAGCGGAACCGTAGTTGCTGTAGAACCTCGTATGCATGGAACCAGAGGCAGTGAAGTGATGGCTGTTGTTATTGAATCGGATGGTAAAAATACTCTGCACGAATCCGTACAGCCACATAAAGATCTGGACAACCTGACTCCGGACGAGATCATTGATATCATCCGCGAAGCAGGTATCGTTGGTATGGGTGGAGCAGGTTTCCCGACCTGTGTGAAACTGAAACCGGCGAAACCGGTAGACACCATTCTTCTGAACGGATGTGAATGTGAGCCTCTGCTGACCGCAGACCACAGAGTACTTCTGGAATATGCAGACGATATCATCTATGGTTTAAAAGCAATCCTGAAAACAACAGGTGCTGAAAAAGGTATTATCGTCATTGAAGATAACAAACCGGATGCCATTGAACTGATGCAGGAGAAAGTTGCCAATATCGGCAATATGGAAGTATTTGTAGCAAGAACCAAATATCCGCAGGGCGCTGAGAAAACTCTGATCAAACGTGTCATGGGCAGACAGGTTCCAAGCGGCGGTCTCCCGGCAGATGTTGGCGTTGTTGTAGATAATATCAGTACCGTGAAAGCGATTTCCGATGCGATCCGGAAAGGTATGCCGCTGATCGAGCGTGTTGCAACCGTAACCGGCGAGAAGATCAAGAATCCAGGCAACTTTGTCATCAAGATCGGTACCAGCGTAAAAGAACTGATCGATTACTGTGGCGGATTTACCGATGACGATGTTCTGGTTAAGATGGGCGGACCGATGATGGGATTCCCGTTAAAAGACCTGGAAGTACCAATGATGAAAGGATCCAACGGTATCATCGCGATCGATACCGACGAGACCAAAGAGCAGGCATGTATCAAGTGCGGACGCTGCGTGGATGTCTGCCCGATGGAACTTTCACCGCTGTATTTTGTAAAATATGCAGATCAGGAGAACTGGGAAGGCATGAGAGACATGCACGTAATGGATTGCGTGGAATGTCGCTGCTGCCAGTATATCTGTTCTTCCAAGATCTCGATTATTGACAGAATCAAAGCCGGAAAAAATGCAGTAAGGGGGATGAAATAATATGTTAATTACCCAGTTAAAAGACAAAGAGACGATCAACTCTCTGGTGGCAGGGAAAAAAGTTTTCATCATCAACTGCCATGGATGTAAAGAAGTGCATTTTCCGGAAAAAGAAGCTGTAGAACTTCAGAAGGAACTTTCCGCTGAAGGCAATGTAACAGGAATCATGACTACCGATTATATCTGTAATCCGGAAAATATGGAATTACGCCTGAAAAAACATATGGAGAAGATCCAGGACTCTGATCTGGTTTTAGTATTCTCCTGTGGTGTTGGCGTACAGACAATCGCAGAATATCTGGATGACAAGAAAGTATGCGCAGCCTGCGATACCATTCCGCTTCCTGGTTTCCAGGGTGTGACACCGCTAGAGTACAAATGTGACCAGTGCGGTGAATGTTATCTGAACCTGACCGGTGGAATCTGCCCGATCACAGCATGTTCCAAGAGCCTTGTCAACGGACAGTGCGGCGGTTCCAAAAACGGCATGTGCGAAGTTGACAATACGATGGAATGTGGATGGGAACGTATCTACAGACGGCTGGAAGCTATCGGACGTCTGGACGTACTGAAATGCCCGACACAGATTCACAATTTTGCGACAGACGATGAAGTGACAAAATAATATAATTAAGATACATAATACGATGCATCTATACAAATTTTAATATGATTGGAGCAATGTATAATGAAAATGAAAGAATTATTCGACCGTGGTGAATTTGTAGTTTCTGCAGAAGTAGGACCGCCAAAAGGGATCCACGTGGACGAACTGGTAGAAGAAGCGAAAACTTATCTGAAAGATGTTCATGCAGTTAATGTAACCGATAACCAGTCTTCTGTTATGCGTCTGGGCTCTCTGGCTATGTGTAAAGTCCTGAAAGATGCAGGGATGAACCCGATCTTCCAGCTTGCCTGTCGTGACAGAAACCGTATCGCTCTGGAATCTGATCTTCTGAGCGCAGCAATGTTCGGTATCGACAACATCCTGTGTCTGACCGGTGACCATACCAAGATGGGTGACCATCCACAGGCAAAACCGGTATTTGACCTGGATTCCGTATCTCTGCTGCATACCGTAAAACTGCTGGAAGAAGGCGTAGATCTGGGTGGCAATCAGCTGGTTGGCGAACCGCCGAAGTTCTCCAAAGGTGCTGTTGTATCTCCATGTAGCGATTCCGTTGACGCACAGCTGGCTAAGATGGAAAGAAAAGTAGCTGCAGGTGCAGAATATTTCCAGACACAGGCTGTTTTTGAGCCGGAAAAATTCATCAAATTCATGGAAAAAGCAAAACAGTTCGGAAAACCGGTACAGGTTGGTATCATCATCCCGAAATCAGCCGGTATGGTAAAATTCATGAACAATAACGTTGCCGGTATCCATGTTCCGGATGAGATGATCGAAGAACTGAAAGCAGACAAAGAAAGAACAAAAGCAGGTATCACCGGCGTAGAGATCGCTGCACGTATTATCAAAGAGTGTAAGCCATACTGCCAGGGTGTTCATATCATGGCTCTCGGATGGGAATCCAAGATCCCGGATCTGCTGAAACTGGCTGAGATCTAAAATTATATAAAAGAAAATGTATTCAGATGGTGTGAACCGGAAGATGCAGAAAGATAAGATGGATGCAGGTTGTAGAAATACAACCTGCATCTTTTTTGCATTGTATATCAATAATTGGTCCGGTGGACCAATTTTGATTTATAATATTTTGCCGTGAGCTGGTATTGACAAACGAGGAAATGTGTCATAAAATAGTTCGTGAAGGAACGAACGCTACCGAACTGTTCGCATCCGAACAAACAGAAAGGAGGTCACAGGATGCTGAAAGTAGAATACAGGGATCACATCGGATTTGAAAATAAACGGCTGGAAAATGAGATTCACAGTCGGATGACTGCCTATCGTGCAGCGATGGGAGGCGAGGAATTGACGATGATGCAAAGCTGGATTATCCGGTTTCTATATGAGCATTCCGAAGAAGACATTTATCAGTGGGATATTGAGGCGAAATTTTCCATAGCCAGGTCCACAGCGACAGGGATCCTGAAGTTGATGGAAAAAAGAGGATATATCCGCAGAGTCAGTGTGGAACGAGATGCCCGGTTAAAGAAACTGGAGCTGACGGAAGTTGGTATCAGGATGCAGGAAGGAACGATCCGCAACATCAACCGGCTGGAAAGCACACTTCGTCAGGGAATATCGGACGAAGATCTGGAAGTGTTTTTCCGGGTAATTCGTAAGATGCGTTCTAATATCGAGATCCAACAGGGAGAAACAAACAGGAGGAGAGAGTAATGCTTAAAACGCTGGGAGCTCAGATCAAAGAGTTCAAGAAAGACTCCATCAAGACTCCGTTATTTATGATTCTGGAAGTCCTGATGGAGATGCTGATTCCTTTTCTCATGGCATCCATCATCGATGATGGTGTGGAGAAAGGAGATATCCGCCATATCTGTATCATAGGCGGATGGATGATCGTGGCAGCACTGATTGGTCTGTATGCAGGTATCATGGGCGGTGTCTATGGAGCCAATGCTTCCGCAGGATTTGCAAGAAACCTGCGAAAAGCCATGTATGAAAACATTCAGCAGTTTTCATTTTCCAATATCGATCGATTCAGTACCGCCGGACTGATCACACGACTGACCACGGATGTAACCAATGTACAGAATGCATACCAGATGCTGCTTCGCATGTTTGTGCGTGCGCCGATCAGCATGGTCTGTGCGATGATCATGTCTTTTTATTTCAATGCAAAACTGGCAAGTATTTATCTGGTGGCAGTTATTATTCTGGGAGCATGCCTGTTCTTTATCATCAGCCGGGTGTCCGGATATTTTCAGGAAGTATTTAAGAAATATGATGATCTGAATGCAAGCGTGCAGGAAAATATTGCAGGTATCCGCGTGGTAAAAGCGTATGTGAGAGAAGATTATGAAGACAAAAAGTTTTCTAAAGCAAGTTATAATGTATATAAAATGTTTGTAAAAGCAGAAAAGATCCTGTCTTATAATGCACCTCTGATGCAGTTTGCGGTATACAGCTGCATCCTTGGAATCAGCTGGCTGGGTGCGAAGATGATCGTAACCGATCAGCTGACTACCGGAGAACTGATGAGTCTTCTTACATATTGTATGAATATTCTGATGAGCCTGATGATGGTGTCCATGGTATTTGTTATGGTATCCATGAGTGTGGCGAGTGCAGAACGAATCACAGAGGTTTTGGAAGAAAAACCGGAACTGACCAATCCGGAAAGACCGGTGACAGAAGTAAAAGATGGAAGTATCGTCTTTGATCATGTAAACTTCAGCTACAAAAAAGGAAACGGCGAATATGTCTTAAAAGATATCAATCTGAATATTCATGAAGGAGAGACGATTGGTATCATCGGTGGAACCGGAAGTGCGAAGTCCAGTCTGGTTAATCTGATCAGTCGTCTGTACGATGTGACCACCGGAAGTATCAAAGTCGGTGGTATGGATGTGCGGTCTTATGATATGGAGACTCTGCGAAATCAGGTAGCCGTGGTACTGCAGAAAAATGTGCTGTTTTCCGGAACGATTCTGGAAAATCTGCGCTGGGGTAACAAAGAAGCCAGCAAAGAAGAATGCATCCGCGCCTGCCAGCTGGCCTGTGCCGATGAATTTATCGAGAAGATGCCTGAAGGGTATGAAACCTATATCGAACAGGGTGGTTCCAATGTATCCGGTGGACAGAAGCAGCGTCTGTGTATCGCCAGAGCATTGTTAAAGAAACCGAAAGTACTGATTCTGGATGATTCTACCAGTGCCGTTGATACCGCTACCGATGCACGGATCAGGGAAGCTTTTGCAAAAGAGATTCCCGGTACGACGAAACTGATCATCGCACAGAGAATCTCCAGTGTACAGGGGGCAGACCGGATCATCGTCATGAATGACGGTCAGGTAGATGGCTTTGGTACTCACGGAGAACTGCTTGCAAATAATCAGATTTACAGAGAAGTATATGAATCTCAGACCCAGGGCGGCGGAGATTTTGACGAGAAAGGAGGTGTCTGATCATGCCAGGACCAGGACCAAGAGGACCGAGAGGTCCGAAACCCCGGGTTGAAAATCCGGGAAAACTGATGGGACGTCTTTTAAAATATGTCGGAAAAAATTATGGAATTCATCTGGTAATTGTGGCAGTGTGTATTTTCGTCAGTGTCATTGCCAATGTCCAGGGAACCATGTTTATGAAAAATCTGATCGATCTGTATATCATGCCACTGATCGGGCAGAGCAGTCCGGATTTCGGTCCGCTGCTTGGAGCGATCTTGAAGGTTGCGGTATTCTATCTGATCGGTGTTTTGGCTACCTTTTCCTATAACCGGATCATGGTATATGTGACACAGGGAACACTGAAGAATCTGAGAAATGATATGTTCCATCACATGGAGAGTCTTCCGATCAAATATTTTGATACCCATGCGCATGGAGATATCATGTCGATTTACACGAACGATATCGATACGCTGCGTCAGATGATCAGCCAGAGTATGCCACAGCTGTTATCCAGTGTGATCACGATTGTCAGTGTCTTTGTCAGCATGATCATCCTGAGTATACCGCTGACACTCGTATCTCTGGTGATGATCGCCATCATGCTGTTTACTACGAAGAAAGTAGCAGGACTGAGCGGCAGATATTTCCTTGCACAACAGAAATCTCTGGGTGCGGTAAACGGTTATATCGAAGAGATGATGGAAGGACAGAAAGTAGTAAAAGTATTCTGTCACGAAGAAGAAAGTCTGGAAAAGTTCAATCAGTTAAACGATGAACTTTATGACAGCGCCAACAATGCAAACAAATATGGTAATATCCTGGGACCTGTCAATGCACAGCTGGGAAATGTCAGCTATGTGGTGTGTGCGATCGCAGGTGGTATCTTTGCCACTTACGGAGTCGGCGGTCTGACTCTTGGTGCACTGGCCAGTTTCCTGACCTTTAACAAAAGTATTAACATGCCGATCAACCAGGTCAGCCAGCAGTTAAACAGTGTGGTTATGGCACTGGCAGGTGCAGACCGTATCTTCCGTATCCTGGATGAAAAACCGGAACTGGACGAAGGGTATGTTACACTGGTTAATGCGGAAGTTGAAAACGGAGAAGTACGGGAAGCACAGAAACATACAGGTCACTGGGCATGGAAACATTACCACAAAGCGGATAATACAACAACTTATCAGCTGTTGGAAGGTGATGTGGTATTTAACGGTGTGGATTTTGGATATGATGAGAAAAAGATGGTTCTGCATGATATCAAGCTCTTTGCAAAACCGGGTCAGAAGATTGCATTTGTTGGTTCTACCGGAGCAGGAAAGACCACGATCACCAATCTGATCAACCGTTTTTATGATATCCAGGATGGAAAGATCCGATATGATGGTATCAATATCAACAAGATCAAAAAAGCAGATCTGCGTCGTTCTCTGGGCATCGTTCTTCAGGATACGCAGCTGTTTACGAATACGGTTATGGAAAATATCCGTTACGGAAAGCTGGATGCTACGGATGAAGAGGTGATCGCGGCGGCTAAACTGGCGAATGCGGATGGATTTATCCGGAGACTGCCGGATGGTTATCAGACGAAACTGACGAATAACGGTGCCAATCTGAGCCAGGGGCAAAGACAGCTTCTGTCTATCGCCCGTGCAGCGGTAGCGGATCCGCCGGTGCTGATCCTGGATGAAGCGACTTCTTCGATTGATACCAGAACGGAGAAGCTGGTACAGGATGGTATGGATAAGCTGATGCATGGACGGACCACTTTCGTCATCGCACACCGCCTGTCCACCGTAAGAAACAGTGACTGTATTATGGTCCTTGAAAACGGACATATCATCGAGCGTGGAACACACGATCAGTTAATTGAAGAAAAAGGAAAATATTATCAGTTGTATACGGGGAATACGGGGGAACTGGCGTAGTATAGTTTTTTCCCTAAGCGGACGAAACCGGGTTCCTCACATAGAAAAACAGAATAATATGTTCGACAGTAAAGAGAGAATGGTATGATCTGGGATTGGTTCGTGTGAAATCGCCGGGAGAAAATATCATTACCACATACAGCATAGAGAGGACATTATGTGATATTCTACGAAAACGAACAGAAGTAGATATTGGTATTGCTGCTGAAGCATATAAGCGATACGTGGACAGAAAAGATAAAAACATTCCTCAATTATCGGGATATGCAAAGAAATTCCGAGTAGAAGAAAGAGTGCGGAGATATTTGGAGATACTAATATGAAAAATGCGATGCAACTAAGCCCTGACAGATGAAAAACGCCTGGATCTCACATTGAGATTCAGGCGTTTCTCTCTTAAAAAGATTTATTTTCCTTCTGCAGCAAAATACTCCTTCACCATCTTTACAACCGTCCCCGACAACAGGAACACCGCAATCAGGTTTGGAATCGCCATCAGACCGTTGAAGGTCTCTGCAATACTCCATAGAAGTCCAAGTTCCACTGTAGCACCAAGAATGGCTACCAGAGAATACACAACCATAAACGGCTTTACGACCTTCTCACTGGAAAACAGAAACTCGATACATCTTGCTCCATACAGTCCCCATCCGATGATTGTAGAAAAAGCGAAACAACACATCGCAACGGCTGTAAAAACAGAAATCCAACTGCCATATACAGAAGTAAATCCTGATATCGTGAGTTCTGCACCGGCAGCCTGTCCATAAGTGACCGTGGTGCCGCTGCACAGAATAACCAGAGCAGTCAGGGTGCAGATGACAATGGTATCGGCAAATACTTCAAAGATACCGAACAGACCCTGTTTCACCGGCTTTCTGGTATCCGCACAGGCATGGGCGATGGATCCGGTACCAAGACCTGCTTCGTTGGAGAAGATACCACGGGAAACTCCTTTTTTCATGCTGAGAAAGAAGCTTCCTACCACACCGCCGGTTACAGCACGCGGGCGAAAAGCACCATAAACAATAGAATAAAAAACATGCGGAATATTACGGAAGTTGATCAGTATAACACCAAGTGCCAGAAGAATATAAAACAATGCCATAAAAGGAACCAGTTTTTCCGTCACACTTCCGATTCGCTTGATACCGCCAAGAAGGATCAGACCGACCAGAATCGTGATCACGATTCCGATGATCAGATTCAGTGCGCTGACAGACTGATCAGAAATCAGGTGGAAATTAATCAGTGCGGAATCGACAGCCGTTGTGATCGTATTGACCTGTGTGGCATTACCGGTACCGAATACGGTAAGGACACCAAAAGCGGAAAAAAGGTACGCCAGCCAGTGCCAGTGTTTTTTAAGACCATTTTTTATATAATACATAGGTCCACCGACAAGATCTCCCTTGGCGTTAGTTTCACGAAAATGTACGGCAAGGGTAACTTCAGCAAATTTGGTACACATGCCAAGGATAGCCGAGATCCACATCCAGAAGACAGCACCGGGACCGCCGATGGCGATGGCACCCGCGACTCCGGAAATATTACCGGTACCGACCGTCGCGGCCAGAGCGGTACAGACTGCCTGGAAAGGCGTCAGAGAACCGTCAGATGCGTCTTTTTTTCGGAACATACGTCCGATGGTGGTCTTGATTGCATAGGGAAATTTACGGATCTGTAAAAAATGGGTGCGGAGGGTCAGATACAAACCGACACCGATGATACAGATCATAGCAGGGACTCCCCAGATAAAATTGTTGACCGCCGAATTGATGGATTCGATTGTACTTAACATAGATTATCCCTTTCTTTGGTTAAAATAAAAACTGTTATGCTATTCCGGGCAAAAAAAGCTGGAATAACTTTATCAGTATAGCATAGTTACGTGAAAAAGTGAAGAAAAATATCCCCCGTGGAGGCTTGTGAAAAAAGAAACAAACATGATATAATGAGCATTAGCGAGCCAGAAGCGTGCTTGCACGGTTATGGGGAGCGGTGAATGTCGGTCATGATAGCTGCGAAAGCAGCGTCAAGCACCAAAGGTGCGAATCATGACATAATGAGCGTTAGCGATATAGTCATGCGGAGGGACGAAAAATATATGGAATTACTGGAACAGATTGAAGATTACTGGACTGACAGAGCCGAAGGGTACTCTCAGGTGAATCAGGAAGAACTGGCGGGTGATAACCGGACAAACTGGAGACGGGAACTGGAACGTCATTTTCCGGAAAACAGAACAAATGAGACCTATAAGATTCTGGATATCGGAACCGGTCCAGGATTTTTTTCTATTATTCTTGCAGAGGCAGGCTACCAGGTGACCGCTGTGGATTATACAGAAGCGATGCTGGAAGAGGCTAAAAAAAATGCAGGAGCATTCGCACAAAGGATCACATATTGTCAGATGGATGCCAGTCATCTTGCATTTGCGGATGAAACATTTGATGCAGTAGTCAGCCGGAATCTGACCTGGAACCTGGAAGATCCGGAGCAGGCGTATAAAGAATGGATGCGTGTGCTGAAAAAAGGTGGTATCCTGTTAAATTATGATGCTAACTGGTATCATCATCTCTTTGATGCTGAAAAAAGAGAAGAATATGAGAAAGACCGGCAGATGGTAACTGAGGCCGGACTGGAAGATCACTATACCTGTACAGATATCGATACGATGGAAGAGATTGCCAGACAGGTGCCGCTCAGCAGGATCGATCGCCCCCGGTGGGATCAAAAGATACTGCAGGAACTCGGAACAGCCCGGGTAAGTGTGGATACGGAAGTCTGGAAACAGGTATGGTCAGATGTGGAAAAGGTCAATTATCATTCGACACCAATGTTTGGTATCGAAGCAGTCAAAGAGTAAGAATAATACAGGACGGATTGAATGTGAAATGATGAAGAATGAGAATAAATTTCAGATAGCAGGGTTGGAAATAACCCCGGGCGAGAGATGGCAGGGAACGCTGATGATCGGAGGTGGAGAATTCGTACTTCCGGCGGCGGTTCTGCACGGGGAAAAAGAGGGAAAGACCGTGCTGATCACTGCGGCCGTGCACCCGGGGGAATATGTGGGTGTGGAGACAGCAGTGGAACTGGCGAATGAATTAAAAATGGAAAAAATCACAGGAACAATAGTGATCGTAAAGGTAGTCTGTCCTGAAGAATTCGAGCAGCGGGCAGGAAGTCTCTGTCTGGAAGACAGGAAAAATCTGAACCGGCAGTTCCCGGGAGATGAAAAGGGAACCAGAACACAGAGACTCGCCAGTGCCATAAAAAAAGAATTACACAGTGTGGCAGATTATTATATTGATCTTCACAGCGGAGATGAATATGAAGATCTGACGCCGTTTGTATATTATGCGGGAAAAGGAGAAAAAGAAGTCATCGAGGTTTCCCGAAAAATGGCGCAACACGTGGACGTTCCGTATATGGTACGCTCCAATGTGGAATCCGGTGGTTCTTATAATTATGCAGCCTCCTGCGGAATTCCGAGCATCCTGATTGAGAGGGGTGGTATGGGACGATGGACGAGAGAAGAAGTAGAGTCCAATAAGAGGGATCTGAAAAATATCCTGCGTTACCTTGGCATTTACCGGACCAGCCGTGGTTACTGGAATCATTATCCCATGGAAGTGACGGATGTGGTATATCAGTCGGCAAATCAGGCCGGTTTATGGTATCCGGATAAAAAACCGGGAGATATGTTTTCAGAGGGCGAAAAGCTTGGAAAGGTCACGGACTATGAAGGAAAGACCCTGGAGACGAGTTATGGCGGATATGACGGTGTGATTCTTTTCCAGACGGGAAGTCTGCAGGTGACAAAGGAAGGACCGATGATCGCCTACGGAAGAATCGCTTATGAAAAAGATGACCGGAAAGAAAAGATCGCCGGTTACTGGACAAAACGAAGTTCAGATTTCAAAGAGCAGAGAAGAGAAGAACTTCACAGTCCACTGGCGAAACGATGGATGGAAGAAATCGATAAATATTTGCCTGAAAAAGAGCATCTGCGGATCCTGGATGTAGGATGCGGTGCGGGATTTTTCTCTATCCTCCTGGCGAAGAGAGGACATCAGGTGACCGGGATTGACCTGACACCGGATATGATCCTCCATGCCAGAGAACTGGCAAAAGAAGAACAGGCAGATTGTGAGTTTCGGGTAATGGATGCAGAGAATCCGGAATACGATAACGATACCTTTGATTTTGTGATCTCCCGGAATCTGACCTGGACGCTTCCGGATGCACAGAAAGCCTATAAAGAATGGATGCGTGTGTTGAAACCGGGCGGTGTGCTGTTGAACTTTGATGCCAATTATGGAGCGGTTGATTTTACGGATACTTCTGATCTTCCGAAAAATCATGCCCATAACCAGATTGAAAATACACTGATGCAGGAGTGTGAGGATATCAAACGCCAGCTGTCCATAAGCAATTATGCCCGTCCTGCCTGGGATCTGGAAGCTCTCAGCAGCAGCGGTGTGCAGCAGTTCCAGATTGATATGGGAGTCAGTCAGCGTGTCTACATGGAAAAAAATGCGTTCTATAATCCGACTCCATTGTTTGCGGTCTGTGGAAAAAAAGGTGACTTATGATCAATATCAAACAGTTAAAATATTTTATCACCTGTGCAGATGCCGGTTCTTTCAGCGAGGCGGCATCTGTTTTATATACAACCCAGTCCAGCGTCAGTAAGGTGATCCGGGCACTGGAAGAAGAGATGCAGGCATCGCTTTTTATACGAAATCCTCATGGAATCAGCCTGACACAAAACGGAAAACAGGCATATGCCTATGCCAACCGGGTGCTGGAAAACGTGGAAGCGATGGCAGAGCTGTCCGCGGTGGGAGATACCCAGTGGTTGAATATTGCATTTAACCCCAGTTCCTGGATCGCAGACTGCTTTGTACGGTTTTATCAGATTCATGAAAAAGAAAACCTGCACTGTCAGGTACACACCGGAAAAATGCGGGAAGTGTTGGAGCGGATCCATGAATACAAAGACGAACTCGGTTTCCTCTATGTGACAACCCGTCAGCAGACGGATCTGCAGTATCTGCTGGTACGAAAACAGCTGGAATTCATTCCGCTGAAAGAATTGGACACCTATCTGTATCCCGGCGGTGGATACCTGCAAAAAGAAGGAATACAGCTCACCCGGGAAACGATCGAAAATCTGCATTATATCCAGAACTTTCTGGAAGACGCCGGCAATTACGAAGGCTGGAAACTGGATACAGAAAATAATCTGACCCTTGGAAAAATCGATGTCTCCGTCGTAACCAACAGCGACTATATTATGGAAAAGATGCTGGATCACGGCAGCCTCGCCAACATCAGCGGTGACAGTCTTACCCCTGGAAAAACTCCTTCCCGTCCGGGCATTTGTCTTACCGATGAATCCAGTAAGATTGTGTTTGGATATGTAAAAAGAGAAAAGACACCGTTGTCGGATCTGGCAATGAAATTTCTTGATTATGTAAAACAGGAGCTGATCGGATAAACAACCGGGAAATTTGTATGTTTTGGAGTAACTATTCAGTAGCCATTGTACCGCGAGGTGTTTTGGCATGAATATGCCAAAATCCCGAGACATACAAGCCAAAATGCCATCACCGAAGGTGATTTACGCGAGCAACGAGTCAAAGTCCGTGCTTGCACGGAACCTTGAGGAGTGCCGCGATAACGATAAAAACTCGCAAAGCGTGTTTTTATCGTTTAAATGCATTTTGGCTCGTAACTGTGAAGGTACTGAACAGTTATGTTTTGGAATATGGTCAGTCCAAAATTGAATACCTCAAAACCCCCTACGGGGCTTACGACAGAAATATGGAAATGATATACTTATTATAGTTCTTTCGATGAGGTGATAAAATGAAAAAGTATGTATTGCATAGATTTTTACAGTTAATCCCCATTTTACTGGGGATTACTTTTTTGTCTTTTGCCATGATGCGCCTGGCCGGTTCGGACGTGGTTACGCAGATGTATCAGAACAGAGGAACGGAAGTATCCCAGGAAATTATAGATGCGAAAAGAGCAGAATTGGGACTGGACCAACCTTTCCTGATACAGTATGGCAGATGGCTTGGCGGAATGCTGACAGGGGATATGGGAGAAAGTTATATGACCGGGAAACCGGTGTTCCCTACTTTTCTTTCCAAACTTCCGGCAACCTTGCTTCTGACAGCTTTATCCATTATCCTTACCATACTGGTGTCGATTCCTTTTGGCATACTTGCAGCGGTTACGCATGATAAGATTCCGGATCTGATCCTGCGATTTTTTAGCTTTATAGGAAATGCTTTACCCAATTTTTTTGTTGCTATGTTACTGATGCAGCTATTAAGCATTAAGCTTCAACTGCTTCCGGTGATTTCGGATGGAGTGACCCTGAAGAGTGCATGGATGCCGGCTCTTACACTGGCTGTTTCCATGTCAGCAAAATATATGCGGCAGGTTCGAACCGCAGTGCTGGAGGAATGGAATAAGGATTATGTGCAGGGAGCGCGGGCAAGAGGTGTGCGCAGTCGCGTGATCTTATGGAAAAACGTAATGAAATCTTCGATGCTGACGATTATTACACTACTGGCACTCTCAATCGGAAATCTGCTGGGGGGAACTGCTATTATAGAAAGTATTTTTATGTGGGATGGCGTTGGAAAACTGGCAGTAGATGCGATTACCATGCGTGATTATCCGATTATTCAGGCTTATGTGGTATGGATGGCAATTATTTATGTGCTGGTGAATCTGATCACGGATCTTTTGTATCACCGACTGGATCCGAGAATTCGTCTGGGGGTAACAAAAGGATGAGAGAACCAACAATTAGAAAACAGAATATACACAGGAATAATTTGAAGATTCGTCTGATTTTTTTTGGAATACTGGCGTTGGCACTGGTGATCGCATCGTATTTTAGTGAATATTTATGCCCATATGATCCCTATCTGCAGGATCTGGGTAATGCAAAGGCAGTGCCGTCCGCTGCACATATCTTTGGTACTGACCGATATGGACGGGATATGCTGTCCCGTGTGATCGTGGGAAGCAAGACCAGTATTTATTCTACGTTATTGCTGGTTGCATTTATTACAGTGCTTGGTACGATGATCGGAGTGTTTTGTGCCTGGAAGGGAACATGGGTCGATACGGTTCTGATGCGTATTTCAGATGTATTCCTTGCTTTCCCCGGGCTGGTGTTTGCGCTGGCGGTAGCGGCAGCTCTTGGAGGTGGTGTCCATAATGCGATCATAGCACTGGGTGCCATCAGCTGGCCAAAATACGCCAGAGTGGCAAGAAGTGAAACTCTGGCACAAAAAGAAACGGTGTACCTCCGGGCAGCAAAACTGTCCGGCTGTGGAACCTGGAAACTGATTTTTAAGCATATACTTCCTAATATTACAGGCCCCATCCTGGTTACAGCGATGCTGGATATCGGAACGATGATGATGGAACTCGCAGGTCTGTCTTTTCTGGGGCTGGGAGCAAAACCGCCGGTGGCTGAGTGGGGAAGTATGATGAGCGATACGAGAAATCTGCTTACTACTCATCCATGGGTAACACTTGCTCCTGGTGTTGCAATCTTTGTATCGGTTATGATATTCAATCTGTTAGGTGATACGGTCAGAGATTGGCTGGATCCCCGCAATGGGAGGTAGAGAAAGTGACGGAAGTCATTCGTTATGAACATGTAGATATCAGTTATAAAGGAAAAAGGGTTGTACATGATGTCAGTTTTTCTGTAGAAAAAGGTGAAATCCTTGGAATTGTAGGAGAAAGTGGCAGTGGAAAATCGACGCTGATCAAAGCGGCGATGGGTCTGCTTGGAAAGGACGGTCTTGTTACCAGAGGGGATATCTGGTATAAGGGAATGGATCTTCCCGACCTGAAACCGAGGGAGATGAGAAAACTGTGCGGACCGGAGCTTGGAATGATCTTTCAGACGGCCGGAAGCTCTTTTTGTCCAATCCGTACGGTACGGGCACAGCTCTATGAATTCATGACAGAACATAAAAAAATAAAAGCAGATGTATTTGAGAATCAGGCAAAGGAGCTGCTTGAAAAATTTGGTTTTGAAGATCCCAAAAGAGTACTGGACAGTTATCCTTTTGAACTTTCCGGTGGTATGCAGCAGCGTGTGGGCATTGCGGCGGCCATGCTTTTGAACCCGAAGATACTGATGGCAGATGAGCCGACTTCTGCACTGGATGTAACAGTTCAGAAACAGGTGGTAGAAGAGATGCTTATGGTGAGAAAAATATTTGGAACATCTATTCTGATGGTAACTCATAACATGGGAGTGATCCGTGCGATGGCAGACAAAGTGCTGGTTTTACATGAGGGTGAGATCATGGAATACGGAGTGACAGAAGAAGTATTTGAACAACCTCAGTCAGCGTATACAAAAAAATTGCTGGCAGCGGTCCCAAAACTTCGGAGGTAGGAAAAATGAGTGTGGTACTAGTAGCAGAACATCTGACAAAAACATTTGTCTCTCAGGGAAGAGAGAACTACACAGCAGTAGATGATGTGAGCTTTTCTGTAGAGTCCGGTGAGAAGCTTGGAATTATCGGAGAAAGCGGAAGTGGGAAGACTACCGTTGTCAATATGATAACCAGATTACTGGATGCTTCTTCCGGAATGATCCGGCTGGATGGAGAAGATATTACTCTGAAAAAGGGAAAAGAGTTAAAAGAAGTATATAAGAAGATGCAGATGGTATTTCAGACTCCAACGGAGAGCTTTGATCCGCGCAGGAAACTGGGGGATGGAATTGCAGAAAGTCTGATCAATTTCGGAATGAAAAAAAAAGAAGCAATGGTGAAGGCGGGACAGCTGCTGGAACTATGCGGACTGGAAAAAGAATATGCAGGGCGCTATCCTCATGAAGTCAGTGGCGGGGAGTGTCAAAGGGCTGCAATCGCGCGTGCGATCGCTATCAATCCCCGGCTGCTGATTCTGGATGAGGCGACATCTGCGCTGGATGTTACGATTCAGGAAGAAATCCTTGAATTGCTGGATAAACTGAAAACAGAAAGAAATATGACATATCTGTTTATCTGCCATGATATTGCACTGGTTCAACAATTCTGTGACAGAGTGCTTGTCATGCATCAGGGAAAGATCGTGGAAGAGGGAACGCCGGATGAGGTGATCCGGAATCCGAAGACAGAATATACCAGAAGACTTATTGAAAGCGTTCTGTGATAATAACAGAAAACCCTGGCCGGAATATGAGAACAGATACGAACACCGGCCGGAGATTCTGTAAAAGAATAATAAAGTGGGAAACAGAAAGAGAGGAACAGAAAGGATGAATGCAAAAAAACTGATCGGTACTGCGTTAAGTGTTGTTTTATGTGCAAGTATGCTCGCAGGATGCGGAAACAAAAAAAACGAAACAGAGACAACAACTGAGAAAGGGAAAAAGACTCTGGTAATCGGTGACACAACCTTTAACAGTTCCAATGAAGAAAACAATGTGAATCCACACGATGCTTATTCCGGTTGGGCCTGTATCCGGTATGGGATTGGTGAGACACTGGTAAAATATTCGGATACCATGGAAATTGAGCCATGGCTGGCAAAAGAATGGGAAAATGTGGATGAACGGACATGGAAGATTACCCTGCAGGATAATGTAAAATTCTCCAGTGGCCGGGATATGGATGCGGAAGCAGTGAAAGAATGTCTGGAGCATCTGACTGAAAATCACGAACGAGCAAAAAATGACCTGAAAATAGAATCCATGGAGGCTGACGGACAGATTCTTACGATTCATACATCAGAACCGAAACCGGCGCTGTTAAATTATCTTGGCGATCCTTATGGATGTATCATTGATGTGGAGGCAGGATTTGATGACGGAATCGTGGCAGGTACCGGACCATACATCGCTGTGGACTGTCAGAGCGATGATCATCTGACACTGGTAAAAAATGAGGATTATTGGAATGGAACGCCGAAGATTGACGAGCTGACAATCCGTACTATTACAGATGGAAGTACACTGGCCAATGCACTTCAGTCGGGAGAAATACAGGCAGCTTACGGTATGGCTTACGAAAGTTATCCGTTGTTTGAAAATGATGCATATACATTTTCGCAGATTTCCACTTCCCGTTGTTTCTTTGGAAAGATGAATTTTGATGAAAGCTCTGTATGTGCAGATCCGGCAGTCCGAAAAGCGATTGCCATGGGGATTGACAAGGAGAATTTTGTTGCAACCTTACTGGAAGGCAATGGTTATGTGGCAAATGGAGTATTTCCGGAAGGTTCCGCATTTGGCGGAGATAAGGTGACGACAGAAACTTATGATCCGGAAGGCGCGAAAGAAGTTCTGGAAGCGGCAGGATGGAAAGATACTGACGGAGATGGCATCCGTGAGAAAGATGGAAAAAAATTAACAGTAAGATGGCTGACCTATCCAAGCCGTCAGGAATTGCCGCTGCTTGCAGAATCCGCACAGGCAACTCTGAAGGATATCGGGATTGATCTGGACATCAACTGTACGGCGGACAATAACTCTGTAGCAGATGATCCCACTGCATGGGATGTCTATGCAATGGCCAATGTACAGGCACCTACCGGTGATCCGGAATACTGGTTTACTGTTTTTGCAACTTCCGATGCGACAAGAAATCAGGGAAAATACAGCAGTGAAAAACTGGATGAGCTGGAAAAAGAACTGAGTGCGGAATTTGACATAGAAAAACGTGCAGAACTTGCTGTACAGATGCAGCAGACCGTTCTGGATGATCATGCATTCGTCTTCTGCTCGTTCCTGAAAATGAGCATGATCTCCAAAGCAAATGTTACCGGATATGAATCCCATGCCTGCGATTATTATCAGGTTACGGCAGATCTGGATATTAACTGAGAACAGATGTCAAAAAGATGCAATGTTTTAAAGCATGGCATCTTTTTTCAGGTTTGGAAACAGAAATATGCCGGTGGAAGAAAAAGAGATTATGCAGTATAATAAGGGAAAACGGGAGAGGAGTAACTGAATGAAGAAAAAAATCATAGGAAGTGTGCTGGTTCTCGGAATCGTTGCGGTTGCAGCAGGTCTGTTTGTACCAAATGCAGTACAGAAGATAACAAAAGAAAGCGTAATTACTTCCTCGCAGCTGGAAAAAGCGGTGGATATCAGTGAACTGTCCACGGCAGAGTTCATATACAACGGGATCGCAGACAAGTACAGTGATGGAAACCTGGAAGAAACCGAGTGCCATATCGCGTATGCCTCCACGGTGAAAGTAGGAATCGCGCTGGATCAGATAACATTTACCATTGATGAGGAAAAGAAAACGGTAACGCCGGTACTGCCGGAAATTACGGTAAATACAGTAACCGTGGATCCGGATTCGCTCAGTTTTATCCCACAGAATCCAGATGTGGAGCTGAAAGATATCATGACGGTGTGCAAGGAAGATGCCCTAAAGGAAGCGAGTGAGTCAAAAGAACTCTATCAGACGGCCGAAGAAAATCTGCAGTCAGCCATCGAAGCACTACTCTCGCCGATCCTGAAAAATGCAGGATATACGATGCAGTGGGATATATAGAAGACCTTGAAATTTGCCGGGGAGGAAAACAAAATGAGAGTACGAAAGATAACAAAAACATGGATGCTTCTCGTTGGGACCGTTGTTCTTTGTCTGACAGGATGCGGAAAAGAAACGCAGACTGCTGATTTTTCAGGGGTTACTTCGGTGTGTGAACTGGCCACTTTGAAGTGTTATTATCATAATGTTGCGAAAGCGGAGACGGAAGCAAGTGGCATTTTCGCAAAATGGCTGAAAACCGGATATAAGAAAATCTGGACGGAATACAGTGGGATCATTGAATATGGCATCGATATCAGTCAGGTCACAGTATCGGAACCGGACAAAAACGGTGTGGTGACCGTGACGATGCCGGATGCACAGGTTTTGAATGTAGATGTGGATGAAGATTCTCTTGGTACCCCGCTGACCGATACCGGTTTTCTGACCAGTGTTACCACAGAAGAGAAAACAACGACACTGGCGGGTGCGCAGGAAGCGATGGAGCAGCAGGCAAAAGAAAATACAGAGATGCTGTCGCAGGCAAAGGCACGGGCGAAGACGCTGATCGAGGAGTACATAAAAAATGTGGGTGAGAGCATCGGTGAGGAGTATACGGTAGAGTGGAAAGATGCAGAGCCGGGAATGACGGAGAGTGAGAAAAAGTAAGAAAATAGATAAGGGGAATGTAAGAACAGGGCTTTACCATAGTTTTGAAAATACTGTGGTAAAGCCTTTTATAGTAGATTATTATTGCCTGTTTGACAACCAGAACCTCTGAAATCGCCATGAAATATCTGATAAATACTTATTTTATTGGATTTTCGGGAGCGAAAGTTCTTGCAACTCCGTCTAATGTATGTAAACCTTAAAGAAAAGCACCTGTTTTTGTACGTACAAACAGAAAGGACAACGAATGGAAAGATTAATCAGTCAGGCAAGGAAGGGAGATCCGGATGCTTTTACGGCACTAATGGAGAGTCAGATGCAAAATATGTATAAGGCGGCGCGGTCGGTTCTTTGCAACGATGAAGATATTGCGGATGCGATTTCAGATACGATTCTTGTGTGCTGGGAAAAATTTTCCCAGTTGAAGGAAGACAGATATTTTCGTACCTGGATGACCAGGATCCTGCTGAATAAATGTACTGATATCCTGCGAAAAAGAAAGCAGATGGTCTGGATGGACGAGATTCCGGAGACACCGGATGTGGACGCTGGGTTTGAAAACAGTGAGTGGAAAGAGGCACTGAACAGTCTGTCGGAGAATTTTCGACTGGTGGTGATGCTGTATTATATCGAAGGATTTAAGACCAGTGAGATCAGTCAGATTCTTGATATCCCGGAGGGAACCGTGCGCAGCAGGCTGGCGCGGGGACGGGAACAGCTGGCGGGACTTTTCCAGGTGAAGGTCGTGAATTAGGTGGACAGAAAGCTTAGAGCGTGTCTGAAAAATCATTTCCGCAATCTGCAAGCCCCACTTTGTGGTATATTTTACCCTCATTCGGTTGCCGTAGCCCGCTACGCCGCCCTCATTCGGATAAAATCTCCCACAAACTGGGACTCGCAGCTCACGAAAAGCCTTTTTCGAACACGCTCTAGGGAAAGTAACAGTCGGTTGGACAGGAAACAGAGAGTACACGAACACAGACAAGAAAGAGATGCAGACAGGAGAGTATTTATATGAGTAATGATAGAATTTTACGGACACTGCAGCAAGATGTTGAAATCCCGGAAGTAGTAAGGAAAAAAGCAGATCAGGCATTTGCCAGGATTCATGCAGAACAGGAGAAAATGGAACCGGATAACAGGAAAGTGGTTTTGTATAATAAGAAAGAAACAGAAAGAAAAGCTATTTCCAAAAGGAAAATTGCAGTTGTGGCAGCAGTTGCAGCACTGGCTACCGCAACCGTGACGGCAGGAGCCACTGCATATATGAAATGGAGTGCAGGTATGGCAGAAGGAATGCAGGCAACGGAGACACAGCAGAAACAGCTGGAGGACAATGGAATGGCAGCATTTACCAGTCAGTCCTGCACAGATGCGGGCGTGACCGTGACGGCAGAGCAGAGTATCACGGATAATTACAACAGCCATATTTCTTTCAAAGTAGAGGGATTTCAGGTGGAAGACGGACAGCAGCCGGACTTTGGAAGCATCAGCGTGCTGGTGGACGGAAAAGAGGATCTGAATCTGGGCGCCGGATTCTATGACGGCATCATCGCCGGAGAAGACGGAATGCCGGTGCGTGCTTCCGACGGAAGTTCTGCATTGGATGAAAATGGAGACATGATATATTACTATGTGCAGGAAGATGGCAGCATGGAATTTGATATAAACATGAACAATTATAGTGAAAAAGGATTCTTTATCGGAAAGGACATCCAGGTGGAACTGAAGGATCTGGGAACGGTAGATAGGGCAGAATTTACCAAGACGCTGGAAGGAACCTGGAGCTTCGAATGGACACTCGGCGGAGCAGATACCGCAAAGACATATACTCTGAACCAGCCACTGGGAGACAGTGGAGCAACGATCCAGACCGTGGAGATTTCCCCGATCTCTGTTTATGCGGAATACAATTTCCCGATACAGAAGGAAACTATTACCGGGGAGAATGAAGACGGAACCACTTCTGAAAGTACGACATTTAAGGAAGCTCCTCCACTGATGGGAATCAAATTAAAAGACGGCACCGTGATCAAAAATATGTACATGGGTGGCGGTATGATCGGATACCAAAACAACAGTTCCGATGACTATGTCTATGCTTACGCAACAGACCGTATCATCGATCCGGACCAGATCGCATACTTCCTGTTCATAAATGATGATGTACCAATCGGCGAACAGGGAATGACAGAAAATAATTTCTATGAGGTAGCTGTTGGGGAAAACCAGTAGGGCAGTTGTTGCTACCGGAAAAATTTAAAAAATAATGGGAGTAACCGGCGAATGCAGGATAATGGATGCATTCGCCGGTTACTTTTTGCGTTGTGTATCAATGATTGGTCCGGTGGATTAAATTTAATTGTTGCTCTGCCCCGAAGAAAGTTGCCAGTGGCGTTGGATGTTTGAAAATATTTTAAATATTAGAGAAATACTTGTCGGATGAAAAGAAAACTGCTATAATATAACAAACATATGTTTTGCACACGTTAATGTCCTATCGGAAACTCATATCAACCTCAGATTCCTGAGAAATAATCCGATACAAACCAAAGGAATATTACAGGAAAATTCTTCATGCGTTCTGTCTTTTCGAGCAGAAAAAGATATGTTACTATGGTGGTAGAAAACATTCCTGTATATATTTCGTAAATAAGAAAGATACAGGAGAAAATGAATGGAGAAAAAGAAAGATCCTTATATGCAGGAAGCATATGATATGCTGGAACAAATGAGTGCAGACGAAAGAAAACGGCTGGAATATGAGGCAAGGGAGAAAGCAATATGAGATTACAATACGCAGATGTATAGTGCGCGAAAGCAAGGGATAACGGATATTATTACGGTAATGTTGAAAAAAGGAAATACGGCAGAAACGATTGCGAGTATGACAGATGTAAGTCTGGAAACAGTGAAAAAAATCGAAAAAAAGATTTTAGTAGCTGTATAAATGGAAAAAATACATAATAAAGAAAAATAGTAGGAGAGGAATAATGGAGATTATAAAGGCAAATGAAACACATATACCAGAGATCCTGGAGATTTATACAAAGGCAAGAAAATTCATGAAAGAAAATGGCAATCCAACACAATGGGAAGAGGGATATCCGTCGCGAGAGATTGTGGAAGAGGATATTGTAGCAGATCATTGCTATGTGTGCATAGAAAATGAGAATGTGGTTGGGGTATTTGTCTTTATCATTGGAGAGGATCCTACATATCGCGTAATCTATCAGGGTGCATGGCGCAGCGAGAAAGAATATGGAACGATTCATCGAATCGCTTCTGATGGCACTACAAAAGGATTTGCGAGAAGGTGCTTTGATTTTTGCAGACAAAAGTGCAGATATCTGAGAATCGATACCCATGCAAATAACAAACCGATGCAAGGAGCCATCCGCTCGTATGGATTCCAGGAGTGCGGAATTATCCATACAAGAGACGGAAGCGACAGGATTGCGTTTGATTATATTGAGGAAAAATGAGAGACAGGAGTGAGAAATTATTAAAACAATACTTATCCCGTTAGGAGAGATAAGTGATAAACACAAAAGAAAAAGAGGATAGTTCTATGGAAGAGATGCGGACAAAAGAAAAGCAGATAGTATATGATCAGGCACTATACGAAAAAGCCTATGAATTTGCAAAAGAGAAACATGGAACCCAGAAAAGAATCGGTGGGGCTCCGTATATCACGCACCCGGTGGCGGTAGCCGATATTCTGAAAAAAGAGAGTTATGATATCGAGTATCAGATTGTAGCCTTGTTCCACGATCTTCTGGAAGACACGAATGCCACCGAAGACGAGATCCGCTCCATCGCCGGTGAAGAAGTCCTGCAAGCGGTAAAACTGCTCACAAAAGAAAAAGGCTATGACATGCAAACTTACGTCACCCGCATCCGCCAAAACCCCATAGCCTACGCCGTAAAAGGAGCCGACCGTCTCCACAACCTGAGAACCGCCTCCTGCACCAGCAGACACTTCCGCCAAAAATACATCACCGAAACCGAAACCTGGTACCTCTCTTTTCACCCGGATATCCCTGCAGAAGTGGAAAAACTCAAACAGACCCTAGAGCGTGTCTGAAAAATCATTTCCGCAATCTGCAAGCCCCACTTTGCGGTATATTTTACCCTCATTCGGTTGCCGTAGCCCGCTACGCCGCCCTCATTCGGATAAAATCTCCCACAAACTGAGACTCGCAGCTCACGAAAAGCCTTTTTCAGACACGCTCTAG
>OODK01000038.1_pt1 | contig 161054 bp, 137 predicted proteins | sample 1671371 | NCBI WGS metagenome assembly OODK01 (sample SAMN06348150, study PRJEB24527) | human gut metagenome | biome: human gut; feature: ankylosing spondylitis patient; material: feces | host: Homo sapiens | place: China | collected 2015-10 | reverse complement strand
CATAACGTCAAGTTAGTAAGACCCCTTGAAGACGACGAGGTAGATAGGGCAGAGGTGGAAGTGTGGTAACACATGGAGCTGACTGTTACTAATAGGTCGAGGGCATAACCAAAGCAGTGATAGGTTTGGATGATGATGTTGGTTTTAACTGTATGTAGTTTTGAAGGTACATGGAATATAGACAGGAATGAGAAGCAGTGCGAAAGCACTGTTTTTTTGTTAAACAATTTGAGTTTATAATGAAAAATAAAAAGAAATAACGTAATATAGGTAGTAGAATAAGCAAAAAGGAGTGTGTCAGGATGGCAAGAATCGATCACGCGGCAATCCGTACAAAATTATATGAAGAAGCTCAGAGATTCTTTGAAGATGTATTTGAGATGCATATGTGGAGAGAAATCGGTGAAAAACCGGGAAGAAAATGCTGGTACAAAGAAGGTATCCAGCTTTGCGAAGTAGAGGAGCTGGATGCAGCATCAGAAAATGGATATGATCATATTTCCATTGCAGTAGATTCAGAAACAGAGATTATGGAGAAAATCAAAGCGTATCCGGTAAAAGCAATCAATGACCATTGGTTTTCGCTTCCAAACGGAACAAAAATTGAGCTAAAACCGCTGGCAGAGTGGAAAGTAGATGCATAAAACCTCACAAGGAGATTATGAAGTATGAGATTAAGAAATATTTTGATTGTTGTAGAAGATATCGAGAAATCGAAGAAATTTTATCATGATTTATTTGGACTTGATGTAATACTTGATAATGAAGAAAATGTCATTCTGACAGAGGGACTTGTTCTTCAGGAGAAAACAATTTGGAAGAACTTTCTGGAAAGAGATATCATTTCAGAGAGCAATTCCTGTGAGCTATATTTTGAGGAGAAGAATATCGAAGCTTTTGTCGAAAAACTGGACAAACTTTATCCGGATATAAAGTTTGTGAATCGTTTGATGACGCATAGCTGGGGACAGAAGATTGTTCGTTTTTATGATTTGGATGGGAATTTGATAGAGGTTGGAACACCAATGTAAAAAAGCAACTTAATAGTACTAGTAAAAAGAAAGAAATCGACAGGATGAAAATGATAAGCTCATTTAGAAAACATCCTGTCGGTTTCTTTTATTTACGCGAGCAACGAGCCAAAGTCCGTACTTGCACGAGACCTTGGAGAATGCTGCGATAACTATCTGATCATCCCTAGAAATGCTTCATGAATCCGTGTGTCCTGATCTAATTCCGGATGAAATGCAAATGCAATCTGATTCTTATATTTCACTCCGACAATACGATCCTGTACGATACTGAGGATCTCAGGTGTATTTCCGGACGTGTCTGTATGAACAGATTCTACATAAGGTGCTCGGATGAAAGTCATAGGAATTTCACCGATACCGGCTGCTTCAGCATTCGTATGGAAGCTTCCAAGCTGGCGACCATAGGCGTTTCGCTTGACTGTCATAGGAATGGTTTCAAAATAGGTTTCGTCTTGTTCAGCAATGTCAGAAGCCAGGAGAATCATTCCGGCACAAGTAGCCAGAACGGGAATACCGGATTCAATCTTCTCTTTTAAAGGTTCGAACATGTTAAGATCGTGTAAGAGTTTTCCCTGAACGGTGCTTTCACCGCCGGGAAGGATAATCCCATCAAAATCTTTTTGCAGATCAGAAGCCTGTCGGAGTTCAATGGTATGAACTCCAAGCTTTTGAAGCATTTGTTCGTGTTCTATGAATGCTCCTTGAAGGGCAAGTACTGCGATTGTCATTTTATTTTCCTCTTTCTGCCATGAGAAGTTCAATTTCCTGTTCGTTGATGCCGACCATAGCTTCACCAAGGTCAGATGAAAGTTCAGCGATAAGTTTTGCATCTGTATAGTTTGTAACGGCCTGTACGATAGCGGCAGCACGCTTCGCTGGATTTCCGGATTTGAAGATACCGGAACCGACAAAGACCCCCTCGGCGCCTAACTGCATCATAAGAGCAGCATCAGCAGGAGTTGCAACACCGCCGGCAGCAAAGTTTACAACAGGAAGTTTTCCGTTTTCATGTACATAAAGGACAAGATCATAAGGAACCTGCAACTGTTTGGCTGCCTCGAAAAGTTCATCTTCACGCATACTTACTAGTTTGGAAATTTCACTGTTCATTTTGCGCATATGGCGAACTGCCTGAACAATATCACCGGTTCCCGGTTCACCTTTTGTACGGATCATAGAAGCTCCTTCATTGATACGTCTGAGTGCTTCGCCAAGATCTTTTGCACCGCAGACAAATGGAACATCAAACTCTCTTTTGTTAATATGGTAGACATCATCTGCAGGTGAAAGGACTTCGCTTTCATCAATATAGTCGATTTCAATTGCCTGAAGTACCTGAGCTTCTGCAAAATGTCCGATTCTGCATTTGGCCATAACAGGGATTGAAACAGCTTCCTGGATTCCTTTGATCATCTTCGGGTCACTCATACGGGAAACTCCACCAGCAGCGCGGATGTCAGCCGGAATTCTTTCCAGCGCCATAACAGCACATGCACCGGCAGCTTCTGCAATCTTTGCCTGTTCCGGAGTTGTAACATCCATGATCACTCCACCTTTTAACATCTGTGCCAGATTTTTATTCAATTCATAACGTTCATTATTTATACTCATTTTTAAATCCCCTTTTCTTTACTAATTCGATAGGTAATAGTATAATGACAAAGTGACTATATAAAAATACTCAGTTTTGATATATTCAAAAAGGTCAGAATGGAGAAAAAAGTAAATATGTTGACGTATAATTTTGAAAATATAGGGTCAGATACGCTCTATGAATATTTGTATAAATGTATCAAGAATGACATTATTCAAGGGAAAATTAAGAGTGGAGAAAAACTTCCATCAAAGCGTGCACTTGCAAAAAATCTGGCCATAAGTGTGATCACTGTCGAGAATGCCTATGGTCAGCTTGCAGCAGAGGGATATATTTATTCCGTTCCAAAGAGTGGATTTTATGTAGCAGACCTGCGGGATGACAGAATGAAAAGCGAGAGTGGTTTATCAGAAAATAGGATTTACAGCAATAAGTTAAACCTTACCGGTGGAAAGAATGCTTATATCGCAGATTTTACGAGTAATCAGACGGAACAGAGTGCTTTTCCATTTTCTATTTGGACAAAGACGATGCGGGCAGTAATGAATGACTATCAGACTGAATTGATGCTTAATCCACCGTGTGGCGGAGTAATGGAATTAAGACAAAGCATTGCGGATTATCTGAAAGCATTCCGAAACATGACGGTGCGGCTGGAACAGATCATTATTGGTGCTGGAACAGAATATTTGTCCAGTCTTTTGATTCAGCTTTTGGGAAAGGAATTGAAATATTCAGTTGAAAATCCGGGATATCATAAAATCGCAAAAATTTATCGCAGTATGGGAGCTTGTTATGAGTATATAGAAATAGAAGAGGACGGACCGAAGGTAGAAGAACTGGAAGAAAAAGAAATCAATGTGATACATTGTTCTCCGTCACATCATTATCCAACGGGAATCGTAATGCCAATCAGTAAACGTTATGAGTTACTTGGCTGGGTGACAAAAACGAAAGATAGATATATTATAGAAGATGAATATGACAGTGAACTTAGATTGAACGGTAAGCCAATTCCATCGCTTCAGAGCATTGATGTATCAGGAAAAGTGATTTATATGAATACATTTTCCAAGACTTTGTGTTCAACAGTGCGAATCAGTTATATGGTGCTACCGGATGAATTGGCAGAACGATTTTACAGAGAACTTTCTTTTTATTCCTGTACGGTATCAAATTTTGAACAATATACGTTAGCGCAGTTTATGAATTCAGGATCATTTGAGAAACATATTAACCGGCTGCGTAATTATTATCAGCAGAAGAGAGACCGGATCCTGGAAGCATTTTTACAGGGAGTATTGAAAACTAAAATCAAGATTCTGGAAGAAGATGCAGGAGTACATTTTTTAATGAAAGTAGATACAAACCTGAGTGAAGAAGAATTTCTGGATAAAATGAAGAGCAAAGGAATTAAGCTGGCTGCATTGTCATCCTATTATCATTCAAGTGAGAAGAAGAAAAAGTATGAAAATATTTATGTTATGAATTATTCATTTGTTGATTGTGAAAAAATGGAATATGTTGCAAAGATGATAACGCAAGTGGAATGACATGGAGAAAAGTATGGAGGGAGAAAGATAAAATGACTTTACGAAAGAAGTTAATGCTCTCTTTTTTAATACTGGTGCTTTTGATGGGATCAATGATTGGATATTTTTCTTATCAAAATGCAAAAAATCTTGTATTGGAAAACAAAGAACAAGAGATGGCTGATACAATTAACAGAATTGATATCTCTATTAATAGTCAGGTTCAGCAGATCAATCGTCTGGCTGAAAATGTAAAATCCAGTCAAATCGTGAGGGCATATTTGAAAAAAGAGATACATACGCAGGAAGAAACAGAAGAATTAAATGATTGGATGGAAGGGCTTTTAAATCTTATATCAAGCTGCTCAGATTTGATACTGATGAATGAAGATGGAACCGTGTATTACAGCTATTCAGGCTGTCAGGCAGTGAATGATAAAAGGCGGATGGAAGTATATGAGAATGCAGCAAGTAACTTTGTTGGAGATGGTACCTGGACGGAAAAAGGAAGTTCGCTTTGTCAGAAAAATGCAGAAGAAGTAGTAACATTTATAAGTTCTATCAATAAGGTAATTCTTGCGATAGAATTGAATCCGGAGACGTTTGGACTTTTGATGTTGAATAATTATAGTACCTTTCAAAATCAGTACACTTATCTGGTGGATTGCGCCGGAAATGTTCTGTGCTCGAATAAGACAAATATTTATGATTGGGGAGATGTCGTAACAAAAGGGATGGAAAAAGGAGTTAGAAGATATGAATTCAACTGGGATAATAAGGATTATTTTGCCTGTAGGCAGTATAATGGACTGACCGGATGGGAGACTTATTCAGTGGTTTCGACAGATGATTTCTTTCCACAGGCAAAGAGACTTCGAGAAGCAATTATGGGCCTTGTTTTGCTGGCAATGCTGGCGGCAGGAGTTGGAATTTTTATTTTGTCCTATACATTTACAAGGCCAATCGGGAGATTGAAAAATGCTATGAAACAGGTCGAAGCAGGAGATTTTGAAATACAGGTAGAATCAAAAGCACATGATGAAATAGGAATGCTGATTCAGTCTTTTAATTATATGGTCAGTAGATTACGCCAATTGATTATGGAAGTATACCAACAAAAACTGGCACAGAAGAATGCAGAACTTACAGCACTTCAGGCTCAGATCAATCCACATTTCCTTTACAATACATTAGATTCTATCAATTGGATGTTAATTGAAAAGGGAGAATGGGAGATAAGTGATGTTGTAGTATCTTTAGGAGATATTTTGAAATATTCACTTCATGGAGAAGAGATGCTTGTACTTTTTGAGGAAGAATTAAAATATATTGAAAGTTATCTTTGTATTCAGAAGAACCGATTAGAAGATCGTCTGACAGTTCAGATAGAAATAGATGAAGAAGCAAAGCTGTGTTTTGTTCCGAAGCTGATTCTTCAGCCGATTGTGGAGAATGCGATTCTGCATGGAATTGAGAAGAAGAAGGAGATGGGCAGAATCCAGATTCAAGCGATCGTCAGAGAACGAACTCTTGAGATACGTGTAACAGATGATGGAATCGGTATGCAGCCAGATCGTTTGATGAGGTTTAGGGAGAGTATTATGTCAGATGAAATCAGTGGAAAGCATATTGGAATGCGAAATGTACATCGTAGAATTCAGTTGCATTTTGGAGAGGCATATGGATTAAAAATTGACAGTGAATGGCAGAAAGGGACAACCGTTACTATTCTTCTCCCGGTAGAAGAAGTGAATCAGGCAAAGGAGGTTACAGAAGATGAAAATCGTAATTGTAGATGATGAACCGAAGATCAGGAATGGTCTATCAAAATTATTGTCATCCAGACCTGGATTTGAGATTATAGGTGTATTTGAAAATGCCATGGAAGCGCTGGAACAGTTGTCTGTTTCTTATGCGGATGTGATTATTACTGATATTAAGATGCCGGAGATTAATGGTCTGGATCTGATCAATCGAATCCGTGAAAAGGATGAGAATACAAAAATTATTATATTAAGTGGTTATAGTGATTTTTCTTTTGCACAGAGAGCAATAGAGCTTGGTGTGACCAGATATCTGACAAAGCCTACAAATGCCAGAGAATTGATTGGAATTCTGGAAGAAATTGAGAAAAATATTCAGAAACCTCGAAGTGAAGAAAAACAAGAAATGAAAGTGACAAATCTTTTTGTTCAGAAAGCGATGGACTACATTTCTATGAATTATTCACAAAAGCTGACCTTGACAAAGATTTCAGAACAACTTTGTATCACGCCCAACTATTTGAGTGAGTTGTTTAAAAAACATACAGGTCAGAATGTATCTGAATATATTATAGATTACCGGCTGGAGAAAGCTTGTCAATTTCTTAAGAATCCGCAGCTTAGAATAGGAGAAGTTTCAGAAAAAGTGGGAATTAACGATGTTCGTTATTTCAGCAGTATGTTTAAGAAAAAATATAATCTTACGCCGACAGAATACAGAAACAAACAATAAAAGATAAAAAAATAATAATTCTCTCATGAAAATGTAGAAAATCTAACATAAAAACCGTAAATATTAAACAAAAGTAGAAGGTTATCACATTGAAAAAGCGACAAAATGTACTAAAATTGAAGTATAAGATATCAATGCGCAAATGATATATCGAAACAAAAATGAAGAACAATGGAGGTACATTATGGGGGCTTTTCAAAGACAGATAGGCGATATGGTAGAATTGACACCGGAAGGTGAAAAGGAAATCCATAAATTCAAAAACAATTATGCGGATGCGACAAAACCATTGAGTTCAAAAGAGCGTAACTGGTCAGCATGGGACATGGGAAATCTGTGGATTGGTATGATTGTATCTATCGCAGTATACCAGGTAGCAAGTGGACTGATTGTATCTGGTATGTCATGGGCACAGGCATTGTTAACGATTGTATTAGGACATACACTTGTCATGATTTTTGCAGTTGTTCTTGGACATTTCGGTACAAAGTATGGACTTGGTTATCCGATGCTCAGTAAAATGGTGTTTGGGTCAAAAGGAACTGTAGTCCCGTCAATTGTCCGTGGAGTACTTGGGTGTTTCTGGTTCGGTGTTCAGGCATGGATTGGCGGTCAGGCACTTAATGCAATTATCGGAGCAATCATTCCGGCATGGCATGGACTTGGATTTAAAGGTTTATTTATTTCATTCTTATTATTCTGGGCAATGAACGTATATATTGCAGGATCAGGATCCAGTGCATTACAGAAACTGGAAAAGTTTGCAGCACCGGTATTGATTGTGTTGAGCTTTATCGTAATCATCTGGGGAATTAGAAGTGCAGATTGGAGTGTGTCGAAACTTCTTTCTGACCCATCTCTTCAGGGAGATCCGTCCAAGAATTTCTGGACACTGTTTTTCCCGGCATTGTCTTCAATGATTGCATTTGACGGTGGTATTGCACTGTCTATGGCAGATTTCACAAAGAACTGTAAAACACAGAAGGCACAGGCAGCAGGACAGCTTGTCGGGGCACCTGTAATGACAGCATTCATTTCCTTTGTAGGAATTTGCGGAACAGCAGGAGCAGCAATTGTATTTAAAGAAGCAATCTGGGAGCCGGCAGTTCTTGTAAGTAAATTTGACAATCCACTTATTGTAATTATTTTCTCATTGTTCATTATTATGGCTGTACTGACAACAAATGTTGCAGCAAATCTGGTTCCACCGACAAATGTTATCGCAACTTTATTTGCAAAGAAAGTAAGCTACAAAAAGGCTGCTTTGATTGCAGCAGTACTTGCTTTATTTGCTCAACCGTGGAATGCACTGGCAAGTGCGTACGATTTGATTTATAATGTATGTGGAATGCTTGGAGCGTTGCTGGGACCTATCTCAGGATTATATCTGGTATCCTATCTGTTTGAGCATAAGACAGAGGTTGATATGGTTGATATGTACAAGGAAGACGGCGGAAAATATTATTATTCAAAAGGCTTTAATGTACCGATCATCATTATTTTTGTGGCAGCAATGATCATTATCTTTGCCGGAAAATATATTGCACCACTGAAATTTATCTTTGACAATGCATATGTAGTAGGAAGTATCGGTGCAGGTCTTGCATACTTTATCTATATTAAAGCAGCAAAAAGAGGTTAGAAACAGCACTTATCAGGCACAAAAATCACCGCAGCTATGGAAAAGCATAGACTGCGGTAGAAGTATAACTGAAACTAAGAGAGGAGTTGAAGTATCATGAAAACACTTGTAAAAAATGGAATGATCGTATCACCGGAGGACACTTATGAAGCAGATGTCCTAATTGAGGATGGTGTGATCGAATGTATCGGAAAGAACCTGGAAGCAAAATTTGGGGATGCAGATAAGGTGATCGATGCAAAAGGAAAATATGTTCTCCCGGGAGGTATTGATGTTCATACACATATGGATATTGATGTCGGAATCGCGAGAGCAGTAGATGATTTTTATACAGGTACTGTTGCAGCCGCATGCGGCGGAACTACAACAATCGTAGACCATATGGGATTCGGACCGGCAGGATGCCCATTACATCATCAACTGGATGTATATCATGGACTGGCAGACGATAAAGCTGTTATCGATTATGGATTCCATGGAGTAGTTCAGCATGTAGACGAGTCTATTTTAAATGAGCTTGAGACAATGATGGATGACGGAGTCCAGAGCACAAAGGTTTATATGACTTATGGCTATAAGATTGATGATGATGGTATTTTAGAAGTTCTTAAGAAGATGAAAGAACTGCATGGAATTACAGCATTCCATTGCGAGAATCATTATGTGGTAGAGCATCTGAAGAAAGAATATGGTGATGCCGGAAAGACAGCACCGATCTATCATGCAAAGAGCAGACCGAATCTTGCAGAAGCAGAGGCTGTAAGAAGAGTCCTTTATCTTGCGAAGCTTGCAGGTGATGCACCGGTGTATATTGTACATCTTTCTTGTAAGGAAAGTCTTGAAGCAGTTGAAGAAGCAAGAAGAAATGGACAAAAAAACATTTTTGTTGAGACATGTACACAGTATCTGACACTTACAGAAGACAGATATAAAGATCCGGATGGATTGAAATATATTATGTCTCCACCGCTTCGTACACAGCAGGATCTTGATGCGCTGTGGAAAGGATTAGAGGCAGGAGAGATTCAGATCGTTGCGACAGATCATTGTCCATTCAATTATGCAAAAGAGAAACAGGACGGCAAGGATGATTTCAGAAAATGTCCGAATGGCGCCCCGGGAGTTGAAGAAAGAATGATTCTTCTTTTCTCAGAAGGTGTAATGAAAAACAAAATCAGCATCAACAAGCTGGTAGAAGTTGCCTGCACAAATCCGGCAAAGGTGTACGGAATGTATCCTAAGAAGGGAATTATTGAACCTGGAGCAGATGGAGACCTTGTGATTATTGATGCTGATGCAAAACAGACATTGACTCATAAGATGATGCACGGAGCTGTTGATTATACTTCTTATGAAGGAACAGATCTGCACGGAAAGATTGATCTCGTAATGCAGAGAGGAAATATCATCGCTGAAAATAATGAATTTAAAGGGAATCGAGGAGATGGAAAGTATCTCTACAGAAAGCCTTTTTTAGGAGATTTATAATCGAAAGACAGAGAATCTGAAATATACAGAACTCAAAAATAAAGGATAACAAGGCATGGAAGATACCAGGGAAAAAAAGAAAATAAAAGCTGAGACAGGCTTCATTGTTGCAGTATTACTTATCATTGTTGCAGTAATCGAAGTAACTACTTATCGAAAAATTATTCCGGCCAATCAGCCGAAAGTTGTTGTAATTCTTCCGGGAGATATAAATGATCAAAGTTGGAATAAGGGAAATTACGAAGGGATTCTTGCAAATCAGAACAAAGATAAGAAAATTGATCTGGAGTATCAGAGCAATGTCGAGGAGAAAGACTTTGAGGCAGTGATTCGCAGATATGCAGAAGATAATTATAATCTGATCATACTTGCAGGATCACAGTTCGAGGAGGTTGTTTCTTCCGTGTCAGGAGATTATCCGAAAGTTGATTTTTGTATTTTAAATGGCCGATCGGCATCAGGTAAAAATACATTCTCTGTTTATCCAAAAGAAGAAGAAGCAAGCCATCTGGCGGGAATCATTGGTGGAAATCTGACGAAGACAGGAATACTTGGTATCATTGCCGGTTATCCGAATGAGGCAATGGAGACCTTGCTGGATCAGTATGAAAAGGATGTTCGTCAGCTGGCTGTGGATAGAAAGCTTCCGAATGCAACAGTACTCAGGGCCTATGCGAATAGTTGGGAAGATGAGGAACTTGGAAAAGAGATTGCAAACCAAATGATCGGAAAAGGTGCAGATGTTTTATTTATTTATGCAAATAAAGTTGGAAATGGCTGCATTGAGGCTGCAAAGGAAAAGGGAGTAAAGGTGATTGGATTTTCGGAGAATCAAAATGAGCTTGCTCCGGGAACGGTTGCAGCATCGATCAAGTTTGATTTCGGGAAAATATATTCCTGGATTTTAGATCATTATATGGATGGAAAACTCAATGGTAATGAAGTTTATGGAGTAGGCATCGAAGAAGAAATTTTTATTCCGATTTTTACAGATGAAGTACCAAAGGAAGTACAGCAGACGGTAGAAAATAGTATGAAATAATGAGAGAACCCCCAAAACAGAACCGTTCACGGTAATGTTTTAGGGGGGTTTTGTAGTTATATATTTTAGACCATTACATTAGATCAGATGTGTACTTTCAAGCTTCTCCATAAATGCCTCATTCATCTTGATGATCGGTTTTCTAAGAAGTAGTCCAAGCAACAGTGAAGGAACGAGGTAGATTGCCAGTTTTCCAATTTCTGCTGCATAAGTTGTTCCGTAGAATCCTGCAATACATTCACGCATCGCATTCATGCTGTGTGTGAACGGCAGAAGTGGATAAACAACCTGGAAAAACTTCGGTGCACACTGGATCGGGAATGTTCCACCACTTCCAGCAACCTGCATTACCATCAGGACAACGGCAATTGCTTTACCGATATCTCCAAAGGAGACAGTCAGTGCATAGATCAGATTCACATAGACAAAGCTTGTGAACATACCTGTTAGTACAAACATTACCGGATGCTTACACTGAATACCAAGGAAGAAAAGATCTCCAAGACAGATGAGTGCACTTTGCATGAAACCGATAATGATCAGAAGTAGGATACGTCCGATATAGAGCTGATATTCTTTCGGATGGAATAGTTTCTTCTTTGTAGAATCAGCTACAGTGACTTTTAGCATGGCAGCCATAACAACAGCACCTACCCAGATCGCAAGAGTGGAGTAGAATGGAGTCATTGCAGACCCGTAATTTTCAATTGGATAAATCTTTTTCTCATCCAGTTTGACCGGGGAGGAGAGAAAAGATGAAATCGTTTCGGAGTCTTCGGACAACAGGTTTGTTACGGCAGCCATACCTTCTGAATCATCGGTGGAAAGTTTTGTAGCTATAGCTGTCAGCTTTTCAGAAGATTCTTTTAACAGAGCAGCAGAATTAGTAAGTGCTGTCTGAAGTCCCGTAAGTCCGCTGGAAGCAGAACCGGTAACGTTAGCAATATTTTCAATGCTACTGTCAAGGCTTCCAAGCATAGAGGAAACAGAACCTGTTGTAGAACTCAATGAATTGGAAAGATTATCAAGATTTCCTTTTACATTTTGTTCGTAAGTTGTCTCGACTGCTTTGACAGAAGAGGTTGCTTCGCTGATCAGACTATCAAGTTCACTCTTTAATGTAGTGGCATTTGCAGTTGCTGTAGTAATTGAAGTTGCAGCACCGTTAATTTTATCACGGAGTGCAGTCTGTCGTTCAATTGCCAGCTGAATCTGCTGATTGATTCCGTTGATCGCATTCTGAATCTCAGGATAATCTGAGGAGGCGTCTGCAATAGCAGATAATGCAGCAGAAAGCTGATTATACCCGTCAATGACATTCTGTACGCGGCTACTTACGGAAGACAATGCATTTGCTGCCGCCTGTGCATCTGAGTTGTAGGAACTTAAAGCTTTGTCTATCGTATCAGAGACAGCGGTGTAGAAGCTTGCATTCTGTGCTAATGCGTCAGAAATCGTGCTTGTAGTTCCGGATAGGGCAGCAGTTAATGAATCGATGCCGGAATCAGAATTCTTCAAAGAATTCAGGCTGGTTTTTGTGCCGGAACCGGTTTCCTGAAGAAATTCTGTTGTTGTGTTCAGCATTGTAACTGCAGAGTTTGTCATGTCTGAGAAGGACTGAACAGTTGCAGCAACAGTCCCAAGATCAGATCCCATCTGATTCAAATTACTACTCATATTGTTGATCAGAGAATCATCACCTGTCTTCTTTGCGATTGAATCTACCGTCTGAAATGCATCAAGTGCGGTCTGGGCAATTGTCTCAATGAATGTCTGATTAATTTGTTTTTGGACAGCCGTTGCGCCTTTTCCGGTAATGATCGGAGCAATCGCATTTTCTTTTTCATTTTCATAATAAGTCAGATCCGGATGCTCAGCTTCAGAAGAGAAGACACTCATCATTTTCTGGCTAAAGTCTTCAGGGATTACGATCGCAGCATAATATTCTCCGGATTTTACACCTTTTTGAGCATCTTTTGAATCGGTAAAAACCCAGTTGAACTGAGAATTTTTATGCAGAGAAGAGAGGATCTGTTCTCCCATGTTAATCTTTACAGCAATAAGATCACCTTCATAACCTTCGTCATCACTTGCAACTGCAAGTTTCAGCGCACCTGTATTTCCGTAAGGATCCCAGCTTGCGGAAATGTTAAACCATGCATAAAGAGTCGGAATTACAGTGATTCCCATAATAACGATCATTGCGATGACATTTTTCTGGATCTTCATCAGATCATTTTTTAGGATTAAAAAAATATTTTTCAAATTATTCCGCCTCCTTTCCACGGAAGTTTTCAAGCATTTCTTCGTAAGACATACCGGCAAGTTCTTTTTGTTCTTCTAATTTTGTATGAATGTATTCTACAACGATCAACCATACTGAGATCGCAATGATGGAAATGATCCATAAAGTCAGGAATACAATCTTTGATTCGAGACTGAACATCAGAATCAGGAAGATCAGAGGGATGATCGCAATGGCAAGGAAGCCGATACGAATCATCTTACGGTAATTGTTTTCAAATTTCTGTGCCCGTTCAGCTGTTACAAGGCGAAGGTCTTCGATGGAAAGAGATGCCTGTAAGAGCATGGAGAGCTGTGTACTTCTGCTAAGTTCTGCTTCGTGAGGTTCGCACATCATAAATTCTGTCTCTGCCAGTTTCTTGTCGAACAGATGGTTCAGTCCGGAAAGAGCCGGGCGCAGTCTAAGTCCAATAAGCAGAGAGATCGGCACGTAGCACAGGAGCAGGATCAGAAGATCGTTGCGGAAGTTAGAACCGTAGAAACCGGCAATTGCTTCACGCATAGCATTCACACCATATGTAAATGGAAGGAGTGGATGCAGTTTCTGGAAAAAGGCTGGTGTCATCTCAATCGGGTAGGTTCCGGAAGAACCAGGAATCTGCAGGATTACGAGAATAACACAGAGCGCTTTACCAATATGCTTAAATGTAAGTGACAGTGCATAAATAATATTTACATAGACGAAAGAGCAAACCATTCCTGTCAGGATGAATTGTGCCGGATGATTGCATTGGACTCCCGGAAGGAGTGTATCACCAAGGCAGACGATAAATCCCTGAACAAGACCAACGGCTATGTATAAGAGCCAGCGGCCAAAGTATAATGTTGTCTGTCCGTAACCGCGCATGGATTCGTCTTTGTCCACTTCCATCTTAAAGATTGCGATCAGTACGATACCGCCGACCCAGATTGCAAGATTAGAGTAGAACGGTGTCATAGAAGAACCGTAATTATCTACGGCATAATAAGTCTCCGTTTTAATCTCCACAGGAGAGGACATAAATGATGAGATAGATTCTGCATCAATGCCTTCAAGAGAGAGCAGTTTTTGGTATGTAGCAGAGCCTGTCAGTGCATTCAGATCCGTCTGAATTGTACTTAGTTTGTCGCTTACGGCACTTAAAGATTCCTTCGTACTGTTAAGGAGGGCAGTTGTATTTGACAATCCACTCTCTAACTGGTCGAGCATATCATTGATCTGCTTAGAAGTAGCCGGTACTCCGTTTAGCATTCCTTCTACCTGACCGGTCAGTGTGGAAAATGTATCCAGTGTCTGACCGAGCAGTGGAAGAATATTCTGGTCAAATGTAGAACGGAAAGTGTGCAGGTTATTGATACTTTCTTTTGTCAGAGAAGTAAGCTGTTCCTGTGTTGCAGTTGTTGTATCAATCGCATCTTTGATTCCATTATTTCCAGTCTGAAGACTATTGATCAATTCCTGATTTGACTGGTTCTGAGTTTGCAGGGCAGAAATCTGTGCATTGATCTGATCTCCGATCGTTCCCGGAAACTTATTGGCAAGTTCCTGCATTTTTTTAAGAATATCTGCATTCAGTTCATTGACTGAGTTTGCATAACCAAGCGCATCACTGACAGAAGTGTTGATCTTTCCGGCTGCGGTAGCAAGTTCTGTCAGTCCTGTGGATGCTGAGCTGCTTGCCTGACCAAGTAAAAGTTCTCCGTCAGAGAGGGACTTAGAAAGTGCGGAAGAAAAATCTCCGGCAGAAGAACGTGTCGTATTCATGACAGAGTCAGCACTGGACAATGCATTTGCTCCGGATGTTGCTACATCTCCGAGAGATGTAGATGCATCTTTTGCATTTTCTATCAGCTTTGAGGTATTGGATGAGTCTTTACTGAATTTTTCTAGAAGCTGTTCGTATTCTTTGATATTATTATTTGCTTTTGTAAGCAGATCATTAATCTCTGCATTTGTTGAATCAACAGAGTCGGAAATGTTGAATACAGAATCCTTTAAAATCTCAGCAATTGTCTCAGATGCAACAGAGGAAAAGGTGTTATTAACCTGTGTTTGGATCGTGCTTGCACCTGAACTGGTGATCTTTGGCGCAATTGCATTGAGTTTTTCATTGATATAGTATTCAAGTTCCGGAGTTTCAATCTTTCCGGACAGGACACTTAGCAGGGATTCGCTAAAATCTTGCGGAATAATGATTGCTGCATAATATTCACCGGATTTGACTCCCTTAATAGCAGCATCTTTGGGAACAAATGTCCATCCTAATTGGTCATTTTCCTTTAGTTGGTCAATGATCTGGCTGCCGGCATTGATCGTCAGATCATCATGTGTGGCATCGGTGTCCAGATTTGCTACTGCTACCTTGATGCCGGAAGTATTGGCATAAGGATCGATATTTGCTGCAATATTAAACCATGCGTAGAGTGAGGGGAGAATAGATACTCCGATCAAAACAAGTATTGCTGCCGGATTACGGAGCAGGCGTTTCATATCGCGGCGAAAAATCCGAAATGCGTTTCTCATGGATAAAACTCCTTTTCTTAAAAATATTTCTAGTAATAGATACAATGTTGATTTTCATGTCAAAAAGTATTATATTAATGTAGAAACTAATTTACAACCATTAATCAACACTGGATATGTCTAATAATAGACGAAAGATTGAAAAATGTCTAGCAGGTGAACAAAATCATTCATTTAAGCCATAGAAACGTTACTGTTCACTCCCGTGTCAATCACTCCGCTGATTGACACGGAGGATGCGTGTTTTGACTTGAATGCATCTCGCCCCATCGCCAAAGGCGATTTAAAATGGCGAGATGCGTTGCTGGTCGCACATCGTGTGAACAGTAACATAGAAACAAAGTAGAGAGTTGTTGGTCAGGAGTACTGTGAGTTATAAAGGGGGAAGAGAAGATGCAGAAGAAGACAGATCGCAGAGTCAGAAAGACAAAAAGTCAGCTTAAAACAGGTCTTGCTCAATTGATGAGGGAGAAGAGTATCAGAGAGATTACGGTAAAAGAATTGGTAGATGCGGTGGATATCAATCGTTCTACCTTTTATCTGCATTATTCTGATATACCGGGGCTGCTTGCAGAAGTTGAAAATGAAATGATGGAAGAGATGCAGCGCGCAATCCGTGAACATCCAATTGATCCGGGAAAAGATACCGTTTACTATTTTATTCAGGATTTATTTCATGTGCTTGATGAAAATCGTCAAATTGCAAGCGCACTTGTAGGACCACATGGGGATATTGGTTTTGTACATAAGTTAGAGCAGCTTTTAGAGGAAAAGAGCCGGGAGTCACTTGCAGCTCTTGTACCGGAGAAAACAGGTGAAATGAAATATTTTTATTCTTATTGCCTGAACGGTTGTCTTGGTTTTGTGAAAACATGGTTGGAAACAGGCGAAAAGGAAACACCGGAATATGCAGCAGAGATGGCTTATCGAATGGTTGTAAGTTCAGTTACAGCATTTTATGACACTAAAGAAGGAAGAGAGGACAACTAAGAAATGAAACGAGAGAAATTTGGCTCACGTCTGGGATTTATCCTGATCTCAGCGGGATGTGCCATTGGCTTGGGAAATGTTTGGCGTTTTCCGTATATTACAGGAAAGTATGGAGGAGCAGCATTTGTTCTGATCTATCTGCTGTTTCTTGTTCTGTTGGGATTGCCAATCATGGTAATGGAATTCGCAGTGGGTCGTGGAAGTCAGGCAAGTATTGCACTATCCTTCGACCGTCTGGAACCACTGGGAACAAAGTGGCACTGGTATAAATGGTTTGGAATCGGTGGAAACTATCTTTTAATGATGTTCTACACAACAATCGGCGGATGGCTTCTTCTATATACAGGAAAGATGGCAATCGGAGAGTTTAAAGGACTTGATGCGGATGGTGTGACCGGAGTATTTACATCACTTCTTGGACAGCCTGTTACAATGACAATCTGTATGATCCTTGTTGTTGTGCTGTGCTTTGGAATCGTCTGTATGGGACTTCAGAAAGGTGTGGAGCAGATCACAAAGAAAATGATGATCCTCCTTTTCGTGTTGATGATCATTCTTGCAGTGCGTTCCGTGACATTGCCGGGAGCAGAGAAAGGACTGGAGTTCTATCTTCTTCCTGATTTTAAGAAAGCAGCAGAATCAGGATTGAAAGAAGTTATTTTCGCAGCGATGGGACAGGCATTCTTTACATTAAGTCTTGGAATCGGTGCGATTGCGATCTTTGGAAGTTATATCGGAAAAGAAAGAACTCTGACAGGAGAAGCAGTCTGCGTAACAGTTCTGGATACATTAGTTGCATTGATCGCTGGATTTATTATCTTTCCGGCCTGCTTTGCATTTAATGTCCAGCCGGACAGCGGTCCGAGTCTGATCTTTATCACACTTCCGAACATTTTCAATGCAATGAGTGCAGGGAGAATCTGGGGAACAATTTTCTTCCTTTGTATGTTTTTCGCAGCATGCTCTACGATCATTGCCGTGTTTGAAAATCTGATCGCATTTGTGATGGATTTAACGAATTGTTCAAGAACAAAGGCGGTTGTGGGAAATCTGATCGCGATTATTGTACTTTCCCTTCCATGTATTTTTGGATTCAACATATGGAGCGGCTTCATGCCTCTGGGAGCAGGAAGCAGTATTCAGGACCTTGAGGACTTTATTGTAAGTAATAACCTGCTTCCGATCGGAAGCCTGATCTATCTTCTGTTCTGTACAAGCCGCTATGGTTGGGGCTGGGATAAGTTCCAGAAAGAAGCGAATGCAGGAAGTGGAATCAAGTTCCCGGGTTGGGCCAGATTCTATGTATCCTATATTCTGCCATTGATCGTATTATTTATCTTTGTGCAGGGATATTGGAGTAAATTTGTTGGATAAAACAATAACAATATTGTGAGATAAAAAACGCTATAATAACCAGAAATTCATTGCTATTCTATTCGTGATAAGTTATAATTTAACTAATGGTTTTGCAAGAGATTTACAACTGTTCCAAACGGAAAGAATACGTTTCGATCCGAATGCAGCAGAGGGGAATCTCATGGCGGATAAAATGTGAATTTCGAATAGAATATAGACTCTGACGGCAAGGAAGTGAGAGATACCGAGCGGGAATAGTTGTAAAGAAGCGTTTAGACAAAAAAATATTTTGTGATTTTAACAGACTCTTTTTCCGTTGGGGAAGAAGGGTCTTTCTCTTTACCAGGGAAATAAAATGGGAGGATCAGCAATATGTTAAAGGTAGCAATTTACGGAAAAGGTGGGATTGGAAAGTCCACGATTACATCGAATCTGGCAGCAGCATTTGCCGCTATGGGGAAGCGCGTAATCCAGATCGGATGTGATCCAAAAGCAGATTCAACGATCAATTTGTTAGGCGGCGAGCCATTGCGTCCGGTAATGAATTATATGAGAGAAGAGGATGAGGAGCCGGAAGAATTAGATCAGATCGCAAAGGAAGGATTCGGTGGTGTACTCTGTATTGAGACAGGGGGACCGACACCGGGACTTGGATGTGCAGGACGCGGAATCATAGCGACATTTCAGTTATTAGAAGACTTGCGGTTGTTTGAGACATACAAACCGGATGTTGTTCTGTATGATGTGCTTGGGGATGTTGTCTGTGGCGGATTCGCAGCACCGATCCGGGAAGGATATGCAGAGAAGGTTGTGATCGTTACATCCGGAGAAAAGATGGCATTGTATGCGGCTAACAATATTTCCAGCGCAGTACGCAATTTTGAAGACCGCAGTTATGCAAGAATCTTTGGATTGATCCTGAATCATAGAAATGTGGAAAATGAGACTAAAAAGGTACAGGCATTTGCAGAAGAAAAACAGATTCCTATTGTTGGTGAGATCCCAAGGAGTGACGAGATTATACGCTGGGAAGATCAGGGGAAGACTGTGATCGAAGGCGACGCAGATTCTGAGATCAGTAAGAGATTCTTTGAACTGGCAGAAAAGCTGTTAGAGGATGAAACAGAACGTGTGAGATAAAATATAAGTCGAGGGAAAATATATGAAGAAAGCATATTTTTGTACAGCGGAAGAACTGGAACAAAGAGGAAAGGATAATCTTCCAAAACAGTTTCAGTCAGGGGAACATTTAATCTATAGTTCGCCGGCTACGCTTGCCTTTAACTCTCCGGGAGCAGAAGGGTTCGGAGTGAAAAGAGCAGGACTTGCAGTGCCGGGATCGATCATGTTGATCGTGGCACCGGGGTGCTGTGGAAGAAATACGTCCATGATCAGTTCAATGAAAGAATATAATAATCGTTTCTTTTACCTTTGCATGGATGAGACTGATATTGTAACAGGGCGTCATCTAAAGAAGATCCCGAAAGCAGTTGCATCAATCTGTGAAAGTCTTGAGAAGAAACCATCCGTTGTGATGATCTGTATTACCTGTGTGGATGCCCTTCTTGGAACAGATATGGAACGTGTCTGTAGAAAAGCGGAAGAAAAATCCGGACTTCCGGTGCGTCCGTGTTATATGTATGCATTGACACGAGAGGGAAGAAAACCTCCGATGGTTCATGTAAGACAGTCTCTGTATTCACTTCTTGAACCGGGACATAAAAAAGGAAATGTGGTAAATCTGCTCGGATACTTTTCACCACTCGTAGATGACTGTGAATTATATACACTGCTTCAAGAGGCAGGAGTGAAAACGATTCATGAGATTTCGAGATGTGAAGATTTTGAAGAATATAAGAAAATGTCTGAGGCGAATTTTAATCTTGTTCTTCACCCGGAGGCACGATTTGCAGCAGAGGATTTTCATGACAGATTAAAGATTCCATTTATTGAACTGCGCAGACTTTATCAGATTGATAAGATTGGAAGCCAATACCAGGCATTTGGCGCAGCACTTGGAATAGAATTCCATGCAGAGAAACAGAAAAAACAGGCACAGGAAGCAATTGAGCGGTTCCGTGAAGTCTGTCCGGACCCGGTATTTGCTATTGGGGAATGTGCAAACGCGGATCCGTTTGAATTATCATTAGCATTGGTGAAATACGGATTCAAAGTAGCAGAAATTTACGGAACAATCACTGGAGAGAACTTTATTTATATCAGACAGTTGAAAAAGTTAAGTCAGCAGACAAAGATTTTCTCCAATATGGAACCGACGATGCTCTATTATGATCCATCCGAAAGTGGCGTGACACTGACGATCGGAAAGGATGCCTGTTATTATCATCCGAACACAAAAGGAATCCATTGGAATGAAGAGCGCCAGCCTTTTGGATATGCAGGCGTGAGAAGACTGTTTGAGGCGCTTGAACTGGCTGTGACAGAACAGGCAGAAGGTAATGTTTTGCAGAAACAGGTGGAAGTGATCGGTTCTAAATCACAAGAAGCAATTGTAGAGCAGAGTCAAGAATCACTGTTCAAAGAGAAAGTGGACAAAAAAGAAGACGTTTATGTACGTGGCCTTTGGAAAGGACTGACTCCATTTGCACCGGATCAGTCAGGTGCAGCGTCCGTTTTCTATGAACTGGGAGGAATTTTTGTCATCTGTGATGCGGGAGGCTGTACAGGAAATGTATGCGGATTCGATGAACCGCGCTGGTTCGGGGAACGTAGTGCGATTTTCAGTGCGGGCTTGCGTGACATGGATGCAATCCTTGGAAGAGATGACAGGCTTGTTGCGAAACTTACGGATGCAGCAGAGAAGATTGATGCAAATTTTGCAGCGGTGATCGGTACTCCGGTTCCGGCTGTGATCGCAACGGATTATAGAGCATTACAGAGAATGTGCGAGAAGAAGACAAATCTTCCGATTCTGACTGTAGATACGAACGGAATGGAACTGTATGATGTGGGAGAAGAGAAGGCATGGCTGACTTTATTCAAGACATTTGCAGGAAAAGATGTAGCATCACAGAAGGAAGCTTCAGAAGAAGACGATTCTTCTAAAAAGATGAAAATCGGAGTTCTCGGTCTGACGCCACATGATGTCAGTGACCTGCATGTAGAAGAGAAGTTCCGGAAATCAGAAAATGAGAATACGCATTATATTTGCTATGGAATGAGAGCAGGTATTGATAAAGTAAAGACAGCAGGCTCTGCAGATAAGAATCTGGTTGTAGCACCGGCGGCACTTGAGACAGCAAAATATCTGGAAAAAGAGTTTGGCACACCGTATGAAGTGGGATATCCATTCGTAGATGAATTGATACCTGAACTTGGTTATGAAAGGAAAAAGATACTGATCATTCATCAGCAGGTGATTGCAAATGCCATCAGACAAGAAATTCGTACAAGAAGTGATGAACAGAATACAGAAGTTACGGTGGCAAGCTGGTTTATGATGAAATCCGAGCTTTCAGAAGAAGGAGATCTTTCACTGAAAGAAGAGATGGATTATTGTAAGCTTGTTCAAAATGGGAACTATGACATTGTCTTTGCAGATGAAAATATGAGAGGCCTGGTACCGGGATTCAAAGGAACATTTGTTAATGTACGGCATTTTGCAGTCTCAGGAAAACTGCAGGAGTCATAACGGGAGGAAAAAGTCTATGGAGAAGGAGATAACGAAGAAAATCCGTGTCTATGGAATTGTACAGGGAGTAGGATTCCGTCCGACCGTCAGCCGACATGCAGATTCCTGTAAGATCAGAGGAAGTGTCAGTAATCGTGGACCTTATGTTGAAATCTTCGCACAGGGAAGCGAGACGGCAGTGAATCTGTTTATTAAGAAAGTTCGTACCTGTCCGCCAAAACGTGCAGCGATTCTTAAAGTTTCAGAAGAAATACTGGATACAAAGGAAAAATATCCGGATTTTTCTATCATAGAAAGCGAGAAGACAAAAGGAGAGATCTTTATTTCTCCGGATATTGCAATCTGTGAGGAATGCAAGGAAGAATTGTATGATCCCAAGGATCGCAGATACTTACATCCGTTTATTAATTGTACGTGTTGTGGTCCGCGGCTTACGATTCTGGATGCTCTTCCATATGACAGAGAGCGTACGAGTATGAAAGAATTTCCGATGTGTCCGGAATGTGAGGCAGAATATTACAATCCGGAAAGCAGAAGATACGATGCGCAGCCGGTTTGTTGTAATGCGTGCGGACCGGAAGTTTATTTGATCAAAACTTCTGATAGAACGATAGACATGAAAGGTTCTGATGCAATTACGGAAGCAAGAAGAGTGATTTCCGAAGGCGGAATCGTAGCAGTGAAGGGAATCGGAGGATTTCATCTTTGCTGTGATGCATCAAATGAGGCAGCAGTGGAACTGTTAAGAAAGAGAAAACGCCGCCCGGCGAAACCATTTGCAGTGATGGCAAGAAATCTTGAGGTAGTGCAAAGTGTCTGTGAGTTGAGTAAGGAGCAGGAAGAAATTCTCTCTGGACATCAGAAGCCGATTCTTCTTTTGGTGAGGAAAGAGATAGAAACGAAGCAGCTGTGTTCATCTGTCGCACCGGGCAATCCAAAAGTAGGAGTGATGCTTCCATATGCGCCGGTGCAGTTACTTCTATTTCAATATCCAGATGGAATCAAGATGCCGGACTTTCTTGTAATGACCAGTGGAAATGTATCCGGTGCGCCAATCTGCAGATCGGATGAGGAAGCACTCGAAGAGCTTTCGGAATTTTGTGACTGCATCTTGTCTCACAATCGAAAAATTCGTGTGAGAGCAGATGATTCCGTGATGGATTTCTATAAAAACAGACCATATATGATTCGCAGATCAAGGGGATATGCGCCACTTCCGATCCAGACGTCAGGAAAATGGAAAGGACAGGTATTAGCTGTCGGCGGAGAATTGAAAAATACATTCTGTATCGGTGTGGATAGTAGATTTTATCCTTCGGCTTATGTGGGGGACTTAGAAGATTTAAGAACGGTAAATGCATTGAAAGAGACAATACAGCGGATGGAAACATTGTTAGAAGTGGAACCAGGCGTTGTCGTCTGCGATATGCATCCCAAATATAATTCGACGGTGGTTGCGGAAGAACTGGGACTTCCTGTTTTGAAAGTGCAGCATCATTATGCACACATCTTATCCTGTATGGCAGAGAATGACTGGATGGAACAGGTGATCGGAGTATCTTTTGACGGAACCGGCTATGGAACGGACGGAACCATATGGGGCGGAGAAATACTTCTAGCAGATCTTGACGGATTCCGGAGAATCGGAAGTGTTGAACCATTTTTACAGGCTGGAGGCGACCTATCAGCAAAAGAAGGATGGCGTATCGCAGTTTCTTTAATCTGGCAAATATCTGAATCAAAAGATGAGGCGATGCAGATCATTCAGAAGCTTGGTCTTTGTGAGGAAAAAGAAGCGAAAGTTCAGCTTGCGATGCTTGAGAGAAAGATCAATGCGGTAGAGTCAACCAGTGCAGGAAGATTATTTGATGGAATCAGTGCGATACTTGGAATTCGAAAGAAATCTTCTTTTGAAGGAGAAGCTTCCATGGCATTGGAATTCGCAGCAGAAGCTTATGAAAAAAGATCTGGTGAGAAGAAAATAAATGTCTTAGACGGGCAGAAGTGTTTAACTGAATCAGCAGACGACGGAAGAGAACTTCTTCAGACGGGCAGATTAGTGAAAACAGCAGTAGAAATAGTTACAAGCACGGATGTAAATATAGCAGAAGATACATCAGAACGCGAAGTAATAGAAAAAGCGGCATATGGATTCCACAAAGGACTTGCAGAGCAGATTGTCACAGCATGTATCCATGCTAAAGAGAAAACCGGATGTCAGACAGCCGCACTTAGTGGCGGTGTATTTCAGAATGGATTACTGCTTCGTCTGACGGAAGACGGATTAATTGCAAATGGTTTTCATGTGCTGACACATCAGATGATTCCGCCGAATGACGGAGGAATTGCGCTTGGTCAGGCATTTTATGGAATGAATCATGAAAGAAAGGAATAGAAAATATGTGTGTAGGATTATCAGCTAAAGTGGTTCGCATCAGTGACGGAACTGCAGTGGTAGATGCAGGTGGTGCGAAAAGGGAAGTGTCTTCAGAGTTATTAGAAGATCTGGAGCCGGGCGATTACGTGATGGTGCACGCCGGAGTCGCAATTGCAAAGATCACAGAAGAAGATGACGAAGAGACCGATCAGCTTATGGAAGAACTGCTATAGAGCAGTGAACAATGGGGTGAAAAGAATAAATGATGATGCAGGATATAACAAAAAATCAAACATCTGAAAGAAATGAGAAACAAAGAAAAACAGCGAGGGAAATCATCGAGCAGTATGATGGACCTCCGGTTCGCATTATGGAAGTGTGCGGAACACATACACATGAGATCTTTCGCCTTGGAATCCGCAAATTACTTCCAAAGCAGGTGGAACTGATCTCAGGACCGGGATGTCCGGTCTGTGTGACACCGGTTGGGTTTATTGACGAGGCAGTGTGGCTTGCACTTCAAGCAGGTGTGACAGTCTGTACGTTTGGAGATCTTGTCCGTGTACCGGGAACAAAGATGAGTCTTGCGGGAGCAAGAGAAAAGGGCGCAAAGATCCAGATTGTTTATTCACCGGCAGATGCAGAAAAATATGCGAGGTTACATCCGGAGGAACAAGTCGTGTTCCTGTCCGTTGGTTTTGAGACAACAACACCTTCTTCTTGCTTATCAGTAAAGAAAGCGAAAGAAGAACAACTAGAGAATTATTCTATCCTGACGGCAAATAAGACGATGCCGGGAGCTTATGAAGCATTAAAAGGAAGTGCAGATGTGTTTCTTTATCCGGGACATGTAAATGCAATTACCGGAACGGCATTGTGTGAATCTCTGACAAAGGAGGGAGTCAGTGGAGTTGTAGCAGGATTTACTGCGAAAGAACTGCTGACAGCATTGGCTGTTTCATTGAAACGCTACCAGGAAGGAAAACCATTTTTTGTAAACTGCTATCCAAGAGTAGTAACAGCAGAAGGAAGCAAAGAGGCACAGCGTCTTGTAGATGAACTGATGGAATCCTGCGACAGTGAATGGCGTGGTCTTGGAGTGATTCCAGATTCCGGAATGAAGCTTCGTAAAGAGTGGGGAATGTTTGATGCAAGAGTGAAATATCAGATTCCGGAAATGGAAGGAAGAGCAAATCCGGCTTGTCGTTGCGGAGATGTTTTACAGGGAAAATGTAAGCCATCAGATTGCAAAGTATTTGGAAAAGTCTGTACACCGCAGCATCCGGTAGGAGCATGCATGGTTTCAAATGAAGGTGCGTGTTCCGCTTATTTCATGTACGGAGTATAGAAGAAAATAGAAATGGTTACTGTGAACAGTGACGGAAAAAGAGGAAATAATATGAGCGAAAAAATAGAAAGCCAGACAGTTACAATGGCACACGGAGCAGGCGGAAAACAGACTTCAGAACTGATCGACAAAGTATTTGCAGCACATTTTGCAAATCCGGATCTGACAGCAGATGATGCAGCCGTATTAAATCCGCCGGTTGGGAAAATGGCAGTGTCAACAGATGGATTTATCGTATCTCCGGCATTTTTCCCGGGAGGAAATATTGGAAAACTGTCTATCTGCGGAACAGTAAATGACCTGGCCTGTATGGGGGCAAAACCATTATATCTGACTTGTGCATTTGTGATCGAAGAAGGATTCCCAATGGAGAAACTGGAGCAGATTGCGGAGGCAATGGCTAAAACAGCGAAAGAAGCAGGTGTTCGCATCGTATCAGGAGACACCAAGGTCGCCGGAAAAGGACAGGTAGACGGAGTCTTTATCACAACAACCGGAATGGGACAAATTGAAGATGGCGTACAGGTTGGCGGAGAACTTGCGAAGCCAGGAGATGCAGTTATCGTAACCGGAGATATCGGCCGACATGGATGCACGATCCTTCTTGCGAGAGAAGATTTCGGAATCGAGGCAGATGTGAAGAGCGATTGCGCCCCACTTTGGAAGACGGTGGAGGCTGTTATGGACACGACACATGAACTTCATGTGATCCGCGATGCGACAAGAGGCGGTGTCGGAACTGTATTATACGAGATCGCAGGACAGAGCCAGGTTGGAGTACAGATTGATGCAGCAAAAATCCCGGTAGCTACCGAGGTGCAGGGAGTCTGTGGAATGCTTGGACTTGAACCACTTTATCTTGCCTGCGAAGGAACAATGGTGATCATTGCTCCGGCAGAACAGGCAGAAAAGATCGTAGAGACACTTCACCAGTGTCCATACTCTCAAAATGCAGCAATCATCGGAACAATCACAGAAGAAAACCCAGGCAAAGTTATCCGTATGACAGAAATCGGAACCCAGTCCCTCCTCCCACAGCCAGGTGGAGAGTTGTTGCCTAGAATATGCTAAACCAGTTCCGAAATGCGGAGAAAGTTGTCTCTTCATGCGCTGCAAGCTAGCTTGCATAAGCAAGAAGAGACAACTTTCTCCATATGGCGAACGCCATACAGCGAAATGGAGCGTGAGCGGAATTAGCTGTAGCATGAGGAACAGAAGAGAGCAATACAGCGAAATGAAGCGCAAGCGGAATTGAGCTGTAGCATGAGGAACGGAAGAGAGCGATACAGCGAAATGGAGCGCAAGCGGAATTGAGCTGTGGCATGAGGAACGGAAGAGAGCGATATAACAAAATGCGGAAAGGAGTCAAAATGGATACAAGAGTAGCAGTAATCTCCATAATTGTGGAAAATCCGGAAGCGATCGTTACACTGAATGATCTTCTTCATGAAGCCGGAAATTATATTATCGGGCGTATGGGGATCCCATACAGGGAAAAGGGAATTAACATCATCAGTATTGCAATTGATGCACCGCAGGATATGATCAGCAGCCTTTCCGGAAAGATCGGAAGACTCAAAGGTGTGTCAGCGAAGACTGCCTATTCAAACATCATTACAAAAGCGGAGGCACAGAATGATTAAAATTGCAGTATATGGAAAAGGTGGAATCGGAAAGTCGACGACAGTCTCCAATGTGGCAGCAGCACTGGCTGAGCAGGGATTAAAGGTTCTTCAGATTGGATGTGACCCAAAGGCAGATTCAACGATTCTGCTCCGACATGGAGAAGAAGTTCCAACCGTACTTCATATGTATCAGGAAAAGAAAAAGAACCTGAAACTGGAAGATATTGTGAAAATTGGATACAAAGGAATTGTCTGTGTAGAAGCAGGTGGCCCGACACCGGGACTTGGGTGCGCAGGACGCGGAATCATAGCTGCACTGGAAAAACTCGAAGAGACAGGTGCATATGAGAAATACCAGCCGGATGTAGTGCTTTATGATGTGCTCGGAGACGTTGTCTGTGGTGGATTTTCTATGCCGATGCGAAATGGGTATGCAGACAAGATCTTTATTGTTACATCTGGAGAAAATATGGCGATTCATGCAGGTGCGAATATTGCTATGGCGGTAGAAAACTTTAAGAATCGCGGATATGCCACACTGGGAGGGCTGATCCTGAATCGAAGAAATGTCCTGCGTGAGGAGGAGAAAGTAGAAGAACTGGCGGAAGATTTTCATACAAGTATCGTAGGAACTTTGACAAGAAGTGATCTTGTTCAGCAGGCAGAAGAACAGAAAAAGACCGTTCTTGAAGCATTTCCGGAAAGTGAAATGGCAGAAGAATATCGCATACTTGCCAAAGCAATCCTGATGAAAGTGAGAGAAAAACAAGAGGTGTCAAATGCTTAGAAAAGTTGGAGAATCAGCCTGGCCGATCAGTGAGAAAGATGCGGTTGTCAGCATAAAAGACGCATCCTATCCAATTCCGTTCCCACAAGGGCTGGAATTTAATTCACCGGCACATGGCTGTTGGAATATCGTTCATACTGGAATGCTGATTCCGGAAGCACATCAGATTTATGTCTGTGCGGACAACTGTATGCGGGGCGTTGTGCTTACTGCAGCAGAGATGCATGCAGAAGACAGATTTTCCTTTGTAATCGTGGAAGAACAGAATCTGCTGAATGGAGACCTGGAAGATCTGACAATCGAAGGGACGGCAGATCTTATAAGAAAATTAAAGAAAATGCCGAAGGCGGTTCTTTTGTTTACAGTCTGTCTTCATCATTTTATCGGATGTGATCTGGAAAGAATTTACAGAGAATTGGAAGAACAATTCCCGGAAATCACATTTCTGAGATGCTATATGGATCCAATTATGCAGAAACACGGACCGACACCGGATCAGAAACTCAGAAAAGCAATGTATGAGTCATTGGATTCAGAACCTGATAAAATGGATACAAAACAGATTTCTATTTTGGGAAGTGACTTTGCTTTAGATCAAAGTAGTGATCTGAAAGAATTGTTATCAAAAGCAGGTTATACAGTTAGGGAATTGCAGAGCTGCAGAACATGGGAAGAGTATAAAGAATTGGGAAATGCAGGAACATTTCTCTGTTGTTATCCATCTGGAAAATATGGGATAGAACTGTTGGCAAAACGACTGGACAGAACATTTCTTTATCTCCCACTGAGTTTTGATTATGAAGAAATCAAGAAGGAAGAAGAGGTTTTGTGGAATACTTTAAAACCTGAAGACAATCAGGAACTGTTACCATGGATAGAAAAGAAAATTTCACTCTGTGAGGCGGCATTAGAACACACGAGGCAAGTGATCGGAAACACACCGATTGCAATCGACTATACATTCCATCCGCGTCCGCTTGGATTGGCGAAACTGTTACTGACACATGGGTTCAACGTAGAGACGGTGTATCTGGACAGTATAAGTCCAGAAGAAAAAGAAGCTTTTGCGTGGCTGAAAGAGAAGAAACCGGAGTTGGAACTTCGTTCAACAGTCCATGCGAAAATGCGTCTGCTACATGAGGAGCATGCAACGGATAAGATTCTGGCAATCGGCCAGAAGGCAGCATGGTTTACAGGAAGCCGATATTTTGTAAATCTTGTTCAGGGAGCAGGATTACAGGGGTTTGACGGAATCCGCAGGACTGCCGAACTAATGGAAGAAGCATTTTTAGAGGAAAAAGATCCGAAAACGCTTATTGTAAAAAAAGGATGGGGGTGTACAAGCTGTATATGAGACAGGCATATCGAATTATACCGATTTATACCTCAGATGTATCAGGAGTCTGTTCTGCACTATATGAATTAGGTGGGATGGTTGTTATACATGATCCTTCTGGTTGTAATTCCACTTATAACACGCATGATGAAATCAGGTGGTACAATCAGGACAGTCTGATCTTTATTTCCGGATTAACAGAGATTGATGCAGTGATGGGGAATGATGAAAAATTCTTATCTGATATCAAAGAGGCGGCAGATGAATTACATCCGAAATTTATTGCTCTTGTAAGTTCACCGATTCCATTTATGAATGGAACAGATTTTCCGGCACTTGCAAAAGTACTGGAAACTGAGACAGGACTCCCTTCTTTTGCAGTGCCGACCAATGGGATGCATGATTATGTGTATGGAGCAGGAATTGCACTGGGAAAAATTGCAGAGAGGTTTACTGGCGACAGCAATGAGTTGATGGAAGACAGTATAGAAAAGGGCATTGGATGCACAGAAAATAGGAAGTATAAGGATCATACTGTAAATCTACTTGGTGTGACACCACTAGATTTTGGTCCATTTCCCAGAGTAGAAGAATTAAAAAATAATCTGGAGAAATGTGGATGGGAGATCCTTTCAACCTGGGCGATGGGAGACAGTTTGGAAGATCTTGCAAAAGCAGGAAATGCAGAGATCAACCTTGTCGTGTCATCAGTTGGGCTGCGGGCAGCAAAAGCGTTAAAAGAAAAGTTTGGAACCCCGTATGTGATTGGAACCCCTTATAAAGGGTATGAACAAAGAATCTGTGAGGCTTTGGAAAAGAAAACACCTATGCCGGCATTGGAAGATCGAAAAGGATGGGAAAAGAATACAGCTATAGAAGATTGGAAATCACAAATAGTTACTCTGATCGGTGAGCCGGTTACAACAACATCTCTTGCAGCCTTAATTGAAAAAGAATATCACTATAAAACAAAGGTTCTTTGTCCGTTAGAGGAAACGGATGGACTGATTGGAAGTCAGGATTTAAAAGTATGCGGTGAAGAAGAGATGGAAGAGGCACTGAAGGATGCGCAAATTGTTGTAGCGGATCCATTATATCGCCCAATCTGCCCGGCTGAGTGTGAGTTTTATGAGAGAGCACACATAGCATTTTCAGGGAGAATGTTTCTGAAAAATGAATAAATAGTGAATGGCCTGGATTTGTGAATAATTCTTTCAAAAGGTTGACCATGAGACAAGTCAAGCGATGAAGGCATTTTTAAATATGAAACAGATACCAGGTGAGACCGAGAATGAGGAGGAGATAATCAATATGTGTGAAGCAATTCAAGAAATGTATGACGATGGCGTAAGAGATGGAATGAAGCGAGGAATCCAGCAGGGAAGGGATGATCTGTTAAAGGAAAAAGTAAAGAGAAAGCTGCAGAAACAAAAATCACTTGAGCAGATTGCGGATGAATTAGAAGAAGATGTCAAGGTGATTCGGAAGATAATAAAAGAAGTACAGTGATACAGCATTTGCTGATTGGTGTTACCGAACCGACAGGAAGTTTTGAATAATGAAAAAGACGGGATGACAGATCAATACTGTCACCCCGTCTTTTTCAGATACCACTTTTCTATCAGACTGATTATCGCATACAACAGCACTGCAATGATACATAGAATGCAGATACTCATCAGAAGCCAGTCAAGTTTAAATACCTGGCTGGAATAGATGATCAGGTATCCAAGTCCGCTTCTTGCGGCTAGAAATTCACCGATGATAACTCCGACAAGACAAAGTCCAATATTGACTTTCATATTACTGATGATTGCCGGAATGGAACCAGGAAGAACCACCTTGGTCAGCGCATGCCTGCGTTTTCCATGTAGTGTGTAGATCAGACGAATTTTTTCCTGGTCGATCGTAGAAAAACTGGTGTAGAGGTTCAGGATACTTCCGAAAATTGCAACGGACATTCCGGCAACAACAATGGTTGTGGTATTGGCACCCAGCCAGACAATAAGTAAGGGCGCCAAGGCAGATTTTGGCAGGCTATTTAGGACAACCATGTAAGGGTCAAGAATTTCGGAAAGTCCATGGAAACACCAGAGGAGGATTGCAATCAGAATGCTGGTAAGTGTGACCAGAAGAAAGCTGACAAGTGTCTCATACAGGGTGATTCCAATATGGTGAAAGACAGAACCATCCTCTGTCATTTTCAGAAAACAGGTTATGATACGGGAAGGGCTGCTGAAGATAAAGGAATCAACAACTCCGGTATCGGCACAGATTTCCCATTGTAACAGGAATAAGAAAAGAATCAGAATCCGCAGAAAGACGACCATCCGTCGGCGTCTGCGGAATTTTTTGAGAAAACGAAGATGCTCAGTTGTCATGGTTTAGCTCCTTCCAGATTTGATTAAAGTAGTGTTTGAATTCAGGTGCATTCCGCCGATTTAAAGGTGTGTCTTGTTCTAATTTAAAGAAAATCGGAATTTCGCAACGGACTTTGGCAGGACGGTTGGTGAGGACAATGACCCGGTCGGAAAGGCTGACTGCTTCCGATAGATCATGAGTGACAAGAAGTGCGGTCTTTCCACTCTGTCGGATAATCTGGCCGATGTCGTCGCTGACGGTCAGCCTGGTCTGATAATCCAGAGCGGAAAAGGGCTCATCAAGCAGTAAGAGTTGCGGATCAGGCAGCAGAGTCCGAATCAGGGCGGCACGCTGGCGCATTCCTCCGGAAAGCTGGGAGGGACGTGCAGAAGCAAATTGTTTTAAACCATATTGTTCGAGAAGCTCATACGCACGTTTTTTGGTTGCAGTATTTAGTGTGCCGCAGATTTCCGGACCGAGGGTGACATTCCGGTAAATACTGCGCCAGTCCAGTAAATGATCGTGTTGGAGCATATAGCCAATCAGGGGGGAATTTTCCTTGAGAGGGATACCATTTAACAGGATTTCTCCTGCATCTGGCTTCATCAATCCACAGATCAGGGAAAGAAGTGTAGATTTGCCGCATCCGGAAGGACCGACAACTGCTGTGAAGGTTCCAGGTTGCACGGAAAAGGAAAGATCAGATAAAGCCCTTGTTTCTGCGTCCAATGTGTGATAAGAATAATATATGTTATGAAGTTCCAGAAGAGAATTCATTGAAGACTCCATTTCAGTAGTAGTTAATGTTATGATATGTAAAAATAATCCTGAGAGTGAATCAATGAACATGTCAGGCGTTTTAGAAAAAAGGAATGATTGATCTGGAACAAAGATACAGGAGAATGATGAAAATGAACTTACAGAAAATAAACTATCAGAAAGAACTGGAGAAGCTTCTGACAAGACTGGAAAAGGAAGAAAAAGTACCAACTCTTTTACTACATAGTTGCTGCGCACCGTGCAGTAGTTATGTATTAGAGTATTTATCACAGTATTTTAAAATCACTGTCTTCTATTATAATCCAAATATTTATCCGGAAAGTGAATACACAAAGCGCATCCTGGAACAACAGAAATTGATTGAAGAGATGCATTTCCGCTATCCGGTATCATTTTTAGCCGGTAAATATGACCGCGACCGATTCTATGAGATGGCAAAAGGACTGGAAGAAGTGAAAGAGGGCGGTTCGAGATGCATGGGATGCTATGAACTTCGTCTGAAGGAAGCCGCAGAAATTGCAGTAGCCGGAGAATTTGACTATTTTACAACAACACTTAGTATAAGTCCGATGAAGAATGCGCAGAAGTTGAATGAGATCGGACAACGTGTCGGTGAAGAATATGGTGTACAGTATCTGCTTTCTGATTTCAAGAAGAAGAACGGATATAAGAGATCCATCGAACTGTCTGGAATCTATGGTCTTTATCGTCAGGATTATTGTGGATGTGAGTTCTCCTATAAAGCGCGTCAGGCAGAAAAATGTGTGTGAAATGACGGAAGAAGCAATCAAAATAGCAGAAAATAAGAAAAAATCTACAGAATTCGTCGAAATCAGGTATATTTTGCAAGTTTATAGTAGACATTTGACACTTTAGTGTGATAAACTAATGGGCAAATACGATATAATAGAAAAGGGGAAAGACAGATGGCACAGTTATGGGGCGGTCGTTTTACAAAAGAGACAGATCAGCTGGTTTATAATTTTAACGCATCCATCTCTTTCGACAAGAGATTCTATGAGCAGGATATCCGCGGAAGTATTGCACATGTGACAATGCTTGCAAAGCAGGGAATTCTGACGGAGGATGAGAAGAAGCAGATCATTGACGGACTGAACGGAATCCGTGAGGATGTGGAAAACGGAACACTTGAGATTACAGATAAATATGAAGATATTCACAGCTTTGTTGAGGCAAACCTGATCGAACGGATCGGGGATGCAGGAAAGAAGCTGCATACAGGAAGAAGCAGAAACGACCAGGTTGCACTGGATATGAGACTTTATACAAGAGATGAGATTATTGAGCTTGACGGACTTTTGAAAGAGATTCTGGAAGTTCTTCTGAAACTGATGAAAGAGAATGTCGAAACTTACATGCCGGGATTTACACATCTTCAGAAAGCACAGCCGATCACTCTTGCACATCATATGGGAGCTTATTTCGAGATGTTCAAACGTGACAGATCCAGAATGAAAGACATTTATAAGAGAATGAATTACTGTCCGTTGGGAGCCGGAGCACTTGCCGGAACAACTTATCCGCTTGACAGAGAGTACACGGCAGAGCTTCTGGATTTTGCAGGACCGACACTGAACAGTATGGATTCTGTATCTGACAGAGATTATCTGATCGAGCTTTTGTCAGCGATGTCAACTGTGATGATGCATCTGAGCAGATTCTCAGAGGAAGTGATCATCTGGAATTCCAACGAATATCAGTTTGTGGATATTGATGACGCTTACAGTACAGGAAGCAGTATCATGCCACAGAAGAAGAACCCGGATATTGCAGAGCTTGTCCGTGGTAAGACAGGAAGAGTTTACGGAGCATTGACATCTCTTCTGACAACGATGAAGGGAATTCCGCTTGCTTATAATAAAGATATGCAGGAAGACAAAGAACTTGTATTCGACGCAATTGATACAACAAAAGGATGTCTGGCGCTCTTTACAGGAATGCTTAAGACAATAAAGTTTAACGATGCACGCATGGAAGAGAGTGCGAAGCATGGATTTACCAATGCGACAGATGCAGCAGATTATCTGGTGAATCATGGAGTTCCGTTCCGTGATGCACATGGAATCGTGGGACAACTCGTACTGTACTGCATTGAGCATAAGAAAGCACTGGATGATATGACAATGGAAGAATTCAAAGCCATCTCACCAGTGTTTGAAGAAGATATTTATGATGCGATCAGCATGAAGACCTGTGTAGAGATGAGAAATACGATCGGTGCACCGGGAAAAGCGGCAATGGAGAAAGTGATCGCAATCGAAGAAGCTTATCTTGTGACAGAGTAATGGATAATCACAGCGAGCAAAAATAACTGAATATTTTCTTTCATTATATAATGGGAATTGAAAGAGAACGTTTGGATAGAAGATAGAAAATAAGAAGAAAAGGGAGAAGAAAACAATGGAGCAGAAATTAAAAGTAGGTATCCTTGGAGCAACAGGTATGGTAGGACAGAGATTTATTTCTCTGCTTGAGAATCATCCATGGTTTGAAGTTGTAACAGTAGCAGCAAGCCCGCGTTCCGCAGGTAAGACATATGAAGAAGCAGTAGGTGACCGTTGGAAAATGGATACACCGATGCCAGAAGCAGTTAAGAAGCTGGTAGTCCTGAATGTAAATGATGTAGAGCATGTAGCATCTACAGTTGATTTTGTATTCAGTGCAGTGGATATGTCTAAAGACGAGATCAAAGCAATTGAAGAAGCGTATGCGAAGACAGAGACACCGGTTGTATCTAACAATAGTGCACACCGCTGGACACCGGATGTACCGATGGTAGTACCGGAGATCAATGCAGATCATTTTGAAGTGATCAAAGATCAGAAGAAACGTCTTGGAACAACACGCGGATTCATTGCAGTAAAACCAAACTGCTCAATCCAGAGCTATGCACCTTGCCTTGCAGCATGGAAAGAGTTCGGACCAAAAGAACTGGTTGTTACAACATACCAGGCAATTTCCGGAGCAGGTAAGACATTCAAAGACTGGCCGGAAATGGTTGGAAATATCATTCCATTCATTGGTGGAGAAGAAGAGAAGAGTGAGCAGGAGCCGCTTCGTGTACTTGGTAAAGTAGAGAACGGACAGATCGTGAAAGCAGAGCTTCCGAAGATCACATGCCAGTGCGTGCGTGTACCGGTTCTGAACGGACATACAGCAGCAGTATTCATCAACTTCGAGAAGAAGCCTACAAAAGAGCAGCTGATCGAGAAGCTTGTAGCATTCAAGGGATTCCCACAGGAAGCAGAACTTCCGAGTGCTCCGAAGCAGTTTATCCAGTATCTTGAAGAGGACAACCGTCCACAGGTAACAGAGGATGTGAACTACGAGCGCGGAATGGGCGTATCTATCGGACGTCTGAGAGAAGATACAATGTTCGATTACAAGTTTATCGGACTGTCTCATAACACAGTAAGAGGTGCAGCAGGTGGAGCAGTTCTCTGTGCAGAGGCATTGACTGCAAAAGGATATATTGCAGCAAAATAAGAAAAATAGAAAAAGGCAGTGGCAATACCAAAATCGTCACTGCCTTTTATGCTTGATAGACCAGAGACAGAAATTGGGGCATTGTGAGAGTGGTCGGATCACATAGATGTTTTATAAAATGGTAGTAAGAGGAGGGCCTTATGGAAAAGGAAAATAAGGGAAGAGCGATAGCGCTGCTTCCAATTGGAGTATTTTTAATTATTTTTCTCGGCGCGGGAATTGTGTTCGAAGATTTTTATGCGATGCCGGCAATTGTAGCTTTTTTGATCGCATTGTTTGTTGCATTTTTGCAGAACAAAGAATTGAGTTTTAACGAGAAGATTGAAGTAATTGCGAAAGGCGTTGGTGAGGAAAATATCATCACAATGAGTTTGATCTTCCTCTGCGCAGGAGGATTTTCCGGTGCGGTTACAGCAGCAGGCGGAGTAGACAGTACAGTCAATTTAGGATTGTCATTGATCCCGGCGCATTTTGCAGTTGCAGGTTTGTTCCTGATCGGATGTTTCATTTCGGTTTCTATGGGAACTTCCATGGGAACAATCGCAGCACTCGCACCGATCGCAGTCGGAATCAGTGAAAAAACCGGATTCGCACTTAGTATCTGTATTGGAGCAGTTGTGTGTGGAGCTATGTTTGGAGACAACCTTTCTATGATCTCTGACACAACGATCGCAGCAGTTAAGACACAGGGCTGTGAGATGAAAGATAAGTTCAAAGCGAACTTCTTTATCGTTCTTCCGGCAGCAATTATTACAGTTTTAATCTTCTGGCTGGCAACAAGAAATATGAGCTTCCAGCTTGAAGAGAATCTTAATTACAGCCTTTGGGAAGTTCTTCCGTATATGGTAGTTCTTCTTGGAGCACTTATTGGAATTAATGTATTTGTTGTATTGATCAGTGGAATTGTGATTTCCCTGATTGTAGGCGTAAGCATGGGACATATTGCACTTTCTGAGATGTTCCAGGTGGTAGGAAGTGGTGTAACATCAATGTATGATATCACAGTTATTTCTATCATTGTAGCATGTATCGTATCACTGGTTAAAGAGCATGGTGGAATTCAGTTCATTCTGAATTTGATCAAGAGCAATATTAATGGAAGAAGAGGAGCAGAGTTCGGAATCGCACTTCTTGCGCTTTTTGTTGATGCATGTACAGCGAATAATACAGTTGCAATTGTTATGACAGGACCAATCGCAAAAGAAATCAGTGAAGAGTTTGATGTAGATCCGAGAAGATCAGCCTCACTTCTGGATATGTTTACATCTGTTGGACAGGGAATCATTCCTTACGGAGCACAGCTTCTCTCAGCAGCAACATTGACCGGACTGACACCGCTTCAGATTATTCCGAATCTGTATTATCCGCTTCTTATGGGAGTATGCGGAGTTTTGGCAATCATCTTCCGGCCACAGAGTAAAAAACTACAGTAAAGTAAAGTGGTAACTTAAAAAAGCAAAAATAATATATTTCCTTGTGGTATAAGAAAAGTTGTGTTATACTTGCAGACAAGAGTGATTTTCACTGGAAACTATAAGTAAGAAATCAAAATAAAAGAGGGATGTAAGGATGAATCTATTATACAAAAGCACCAGAAATTCAGACAAGACTGTTACAGCTTCACAGGCCATCTTAAAGGGACTGGCTGATGACGGAGGACTGTTTGTTCCTGTATCCGTTCCGAAGCTGGATGTAACAATGGATGAACTTAAAGACATGTCTTATCAGGAGACAGCTTATGCAGTTATGAAACAGTTCTTTACAGATTTTACAGAAGAAGAACTGAAACACTGCATCAACAGTGCTTATGATTCAAAGTTTGATACAGAAGTGATCGCACCACTTGTGAAGGTGGGAGATACTTATCATCTGGAACTGTTCCACGGAGCAACGATCGCATTTAAAGATATGGCACTTTCTATCCTGCCGCATCTGATGATCACTTCCGCAAGAAAGAACCAGGTGAAAAATGATATCGTGATCCTGACAGCAACTTCCGGAGATACAGGTAAGGCTGCACTTGCAGGTTTTGCAGATGTTCCGGGAACAAAGATCATCGTGTTCTATCCAAAGGGAGGCGTAAGCCACGTTCAGGAATTACAGATGGTGACACAGAAGGGAGAGAATACTTCTGTTGTAGCAATCCATGGTAACTTTGATAACGCACAGAGCGGTGTGAAGGCAATCTTTGAAGACAAAGAGCTGGCAGCAGAATTAGATGCGAAGGGATATCAGTTCTCATCAGCAAACTCCATCAATATCGGACGTCTTGTACCGCAGGTTGTTTATTATGTATATGCTTATGCAAAGCTGCTTGAGAATGAAGAGATCCAGGCAGGCGAGGAGATCAATGTTACAGTTCCGACAGGAAACTTTGGAAATATCCTTGCTGCATATTATGCAAAACAGATGGGCGTGCCGATCGCAAAACTGATCTGTGCTTCTAATGATAACAAGGTTCTCTTTGATTTCTTCCAGACAGGTGTCTATGACAGAAACAGAGAATTTATCTTGACATCTTCTCCATCCATGGACATTCTGATCTCCAGCAACCTGGAGCGTCTGATCTACACAATCGCAGGACAGGATGCACAGAAGGATGCAGAGCTCATGACACAGCTGAAAGAAAAAGGTGTTTATGAGATCACAGCTGAGATGAAGGAAGGTCTGAAAGACTTTGTCGGAGGATTTGCGACAGAAGAAGAAGTGAAAGAGACGATCCATGACACATATCAGAAGACAGGATATGTAATGGATACTCATACAGCAGTTGCTGCACATGTATGTGCACAGTATCGTAAAGATACACAGGATGAGAAGAAGTGTTTGGTTGCTTCCACAGCAAGTCCGTACAAGTTCGTACGCAACGTTATGACAGCAATTGATCCAAAGTATGATGAGATGGAAGATTTCGCACTGATCGATGAGCTTGAGAAAGTATCAGGCTTCCCGATTCCAAATGCAATCAAAGAAATCCGTGATGCAGAGGTTCGTCATACAACAGAGTGTGACGCAGATCAGATGAAAGAGACAGTAAAAAATATTCTTGGGGTGTAAAAAAATGGATAACAGCATGTGGGGATTTATAGGTATTTTCGTTCTATGTTGTGGAATTTACGCATTGTATTCCTTTGTTATAATGAAGGTAAAGGGCGAGATCAATGCATCGATTCTCCTGGGAAAAGATTATACTTATAAAAAATGTAAGGACAAAGAGGCTTATATAGCAAAAACAGCTCCGGCACTTTTGGCCTTTGGATTGGTATCTGTGATCTATGGAGTGATCGATGTGATTCACTGTTATGTTCATACAATGACAATAGTAGATACAGTTGCAATGATTATTTTCCTTATTGTATTGATCTGGTTCGGTGTTTATACAAGAAATCTCAGAAACAGATATTATTAAAAATGTCAGTTCCGTTTCTTTTTGCTGACAGAAATGTAAAATCCACATATTTACAGTTGTAAAAATGATGTGGATAGAGTATAATAGCAATAGGTTAAGAAAGAAGAAAAACCTGAAATGTGCGAGAACCCTGATATTTTGAACCTACATTATTAAAAAAGGGATTCCGATAAGACTGAGTAATATGCCAGGCCTCCGTTTTTGCAGTGGACGGCAGAAAAGCAGGATGAGGTTGCCCACCTAGCTGTGGCTAGGACTCAAAATACAGGGAACGGCATTTTGGGGATTAGACAAAAGATAAAGTTAAGGGACAGCTGAAGAGATTCGGCTGTCTTTCTTTTTTGCTTGAATATTGAGAATAGTTATGGTATTATCCATGAAGTAACAATTTCGTGACGGCTGAGAAGAAACATAAGCCGTCCTGAGTATTTAACCTGGGGAGTTAAAGAAAATGGAGAAATTTAATAAGATAAAAGAGCGCGGATTGCGAATTGCAGCTACCGTGAGTTCGCATCATACGGGAGCTTTCGCAGCACAGGCGGCATATTTCTTTGTGCTTTCATTGATTCCTATCTTTATGTTGCTTTTAACAATGGTACAATTTACACCAGTGACGAAAGCGGATGTGATGGAGGCTGTACTTCCGGTATTTCCATCCACAGTCAGTCCAATGATTGAAAGTATTGTGAATCAGGTATATATGACTTCCGGTACGATCATTCCTTTGACAATCCTTGTGGCTTTGTGGTCAGCGGGAAAAGGAGTACTTTCTGTAACCTATGGATTGAACTGCATTTATCAAAACACAGAGACGAGAAATTATTTTTACCTTCGCGCAAGAGCATGTATGTATACTTTTTTGTTCCTTGTGGCAATCATGCTCTCATTGGTGCTTTCCGTATTCGGTAACAGTATTAGTGTTGTAGTTTATGAACATGCACCGCTTATAAGTAAAGCAATTCATAAGATTATACAGTTGAGGATTTATTTCACACTTCCACTTCTGACTTTCTTCTGGGATTTGGTGTACAAGTATCTTCCAAACCGTGGCGCGGAAGGAAAGACGACTCTACGGAAACAATTGCCGGGTGCATTCTTTACAGCGTGTGGCTGGATGGTACTGTCCTTTATCTTTTCTGTTTATTTGGATATCTTTAAAGGATTTACCAATATGTATGGAAGCTTTACAACAATCATTCTTGTTATGTTGTGGTTATATGCGTGTATGTATATTATTCTGCTTGGGGGAGAAATCAATGCAATTTTAGAAGGAGTTAAAAGCAGAAAATAAGAAAAACTCAAACTATTATAGGAGTTCATTTAGACTTGACAAAAAGAAATGCTGTGTTAAAATAATTAAGGTAAATTCACTTAGAATATAAAAAGTTTATTAGATTTGAAAAGCGAAGATCGTGCACAGTAGAGACCTGTTTTCTTGCAGAGAGAGAGAATCATCGGCTGAAAGTTCTCTTAAGTTCAGATAGCGATCGAAATTCACACGTGAGCTGCATTTTTGAAAGGAAGCATCTGAGGGACGGTTGGAAGAACAGATTTGTCCGGATGTGATAAGTAGAGAATGCCGTACGTTGTACGTTACACAACTTAGAGTGCCTGTAGATCAGACTGCAGGAATCAGGGTGGTACCGCGAGTGATTCAGACCTCGTCCCTTTTGGGATGAGGTCTTTCTTTATGAAAACGTTCGTCCCTGATAAGTGAGTTAAGAAAGGAGAAAACGATGAAAGAAAGACTGGAACAGATTAAAGCGGAAGCAGTCGCAAGAATTCAGGAGGCTGACGTTCCGGAGAAACTCAATGACGTGCGTGTAAAGTTTCTTGGTAAAAAAGGTGAACTGACAGCCGTATTAAAAGGAATGAAAGATGTTGCACCGGAGGAACGTCCGAAGGTTGGACAGCTTGTGAATGATACAAGAGCAGCAATTGAGGAGCTCTTAGAGGAATCTAAGACAAGAATGGAGAAAGCAATCCGTGAGGAGAAGCTGAAAGCAGAAGTAATAGACGTTACACTTCCATCTAAGAAGAACAGTGTAGGACATAGACATCCGAACACAATCGCACTGGAAGAAGTAGAGCGTATCTTCGTAGGCATGGGATATGAAGTTGTAGAAGGACCGGAAGTTGAGTATGATCTGTACAACTTTGAGAAGCTGAACATTCCGGCAGATCACCCGGCAAAAGATGAGCAGGATACTTTCTATATTAATAAGGATATTGTACTTCGTACACAGACATCTCCGGTGCAGGCTCGTGTGATGGAACAGGGAAAACTTCCGATTCGTATGATCGCACCGGGACGTGTATTCCGTTCTGACGAAGTAGATGCAACACATTCACCATCATTCCATCAGATTGAGGGTCTTGTGATCGACAAGAACATTTCCTTCGCTGACCTGAAAGGAACACTTGAAGTATTCGCAAAAGAGCTGTTTGGACCGGACACAAAGACAAAATTCCGTCCACATCATTTCCCATTTACAGAGCCAAGTGCAGAGGTGGATGTAAGCTGCTTCAAGTGTGGCGGCAAGGGATGTCGTTTCTGTAAAGGATCAGGCTGGATCGAGATTCTTGGATGTGGTATGGTTCACCCACATGTTCTTGAGATGTGCGGAATTGATCCGGAAGAGTACAACGGATTTGCATTCGGTGTAGGACTTGAGCGTATCGCACTTCTGAAATACGAGATTGATGATATGCGTTTATTATATGAGAACGACATCAGATTCTTGAAACAGTTCTAGTGAGAACAGCAGAAAAACAAGCACGAGCGAAGTGAGTATTTGTTTTTCTGTTCGAACGGTGCGATAAAATCTTCAAGCGACGCGAATGCGGCGCGACAACGGCGTAGAGCCGTTGGATTTTAGAGCCTCCATTTTGAACAGAACAAAAAATAGAAATAAGGAGATATAAAATGGATACTTCATTATCATGGATCAAAGCGTATGTCCCGGATCTTGACGTGACAGCGCAGGAATATACAGATGCAATGACTCTGACAGGAACAAAGGTTGAAGGATTCGAGGAGCTGGATGCAGACCTTGACAAGATCGTTGTGGGTCAGATTGAGAAAATTGAGAAACACCCGGATGCGGACAAGCTGGTAGTTTGCCAGGTTAATATCGGTACAGAGGTTATACAGATTGTAACAGGTGCAAAAAATGTGTTCGAGGGAGCGAAAGTTCCTGTTGTATTAGACGGCGGACGCGTTGCAGGCGGACATGAGCCGGGACAGAGAGTTGCCGGTGGAATTAAGATCAAGAAAGGAAAACTCCGTGGAGTTCCAAGTTACGGAATGATGTGCTCTATCGAGGAACTTGGTTCTACAAAGGAGATGTATCCGGAACAGCCGGAGAATGGTATTTACATTTTCCCGGAAGATACAGAGGTTGGAGCAGATGCAGTAGAGCTTCTTGGTCTTCATGATGTTGTTTTCGAGTATGAGATCACATCAAACCGTGTAGACTGCTACAGTGTAGTAGGTATCGCACGTGAAGCAGCTGCTACATTTAATAAGGAGTTTAAACCACCGGTTGTGACAGAGACAGGAAATGATGAGGATGTCAATGACTATGTAAAGGTGACTGTAGAGAATACGGATCTGTGTTCCAGATACTGCGCAAGAGCGGTTAAGAATATTAAGATCGGACCATCACCAAAGTGGTTACAGCGCAGACTGTCATCTGTTGGAATCCGTCCGATCAACAACCTGGTTGATATTACAAACTATGTAATGGAAGAGTACGGACAGCCAATGCATGCTTATGATCTTGATACACTTGCAGGACATCAGATCGTAGTTAAGAATGCACAGGATGGAGAGAAGTTCGTTACACTGGATGGACAGGAAAGAACAATGGACAAAGATGTTCTGATGATCTGTGACGGAGAAAAAGCTGTTGGAATCGCCGGAATCATGGGAGGAGAGAATTCCATGATCACAGATAACGCGAAGACAATGCTTTTTGAGGCAGCTTGTTTTGACGGTGTGAACATCCGTAAGTCCAGTAAGCGTGTCGGACTTCGTACAGATGCTTCCGGTAAGTTTGAGAAGGGACTTGATCCGAACAATGCGATGGCAGCACTGAATCGTGCCTGCCAGCTTGTAGAAGAGCTTGGAGCAGGTGAAGTTGTAGGAGGAGCAATTGACGTATACAGCAAGAAGAAAGAGCCTGTACGTGTTCCATTTGATGCAGAGAAGATCAACCGCATGCTCGGAACAAATATTTCTGAGGAAGATATGCTTGGATATTTCAAGAAAATCGATCTTGATTACGATGCAGAGACAAAAGAAGTGATCGCACCGACATTCCGTCACGATCTGTTCAGATTAGCTGACCTTGCAGAGGAAGTTGCAAGATTTTTCGGATATGACAATATCCCGACAACACTTCCGTCTGGAGAGGCTACAACAGGTAAGCTTCCGTTCAAGCTTCGTATTGAGCAGGTTGCAAGTGATATTGCTGAGTTCTGTGGATTCAGCCAGGGAATGTCTTATTCCTTCGAAAGCCCGAAGGTATTTGATAAACTTCTTCTTCCGGAGGATTCAAAGCTTCGCAATGCAATCTCAATCATGAATCCGCTTGGAGAAGACTATAGTATCATGCGTACAACATCCTTAAATGGTATGCTGACTTCTCTTGCAACAAACTATAACAGAAGAAACAAGAATGTCCGTCTGTATGAGATGGGAAATATTTATATTCCAAAAGAACTTCCACTGACAGAGCTTCCGGATGAGAGAATGCAGTTTACACTTGGAATGTATGGAGATGGAGATTTCTTCAACATGAAAGGTGTAGTGGAAGAGTTCTTTGAGAAAATCGGTATGAAGGGCAGAGAGAAATACGATCCGAATGCAGGAAAGTCATTCCTTCACCCGGGACGCCAGGCAAACATCATTTATGATGGAAAAGTAGTTGGATATCTCGGAGAGGTTCATCCGGAAGTTGCTGATATTTATGGAATCGGTGAGCGTGCATATGTTGCAGTTCTGGATATGCCTGAAATCATCCCATATGCTACATTTGACAGAAAGTACACAGGAATTGCTAAATATCCTGCAGTGACAAGAGATATCAGTATGGTTGTTCCGAAAGAAATCCTTGTCGGACAGATTGAAGATGTGATCGAGAAAAAGGGCGGCGCTCATTTAGAGAGCTTTAACCTGTTTGACATCTATGAAGGTGCTCAGATCAAAGCAGGATTCAAGTCAGTTGCTTATTCTATCGTATTCCGTGCAAAGGATAAGACACTGGAAGAAGCTGAAATTACAGCAGCAATGGATCGCATTCTTTCCGGTCTGGAAGAACTTGGTATTGAGTTGAGAAAGTAAGAAGAGAGGGTAAGAGCATTGAAAACAAGTGATTTTTATTATGATCTTCCGGAGGAACTGATCGCACAGGATCCTTTGGAGGACCGCTCTTCCTCCCGCCTTATGATACTTGATAAAGAGACAGGGAAGACAGAGCATCATGTATTTCGTGAGATTATCGATGAACTGAATCCAGAAGATTGTCTGGTTATCAATGATACGAAAGTAATTCCGGCCAGACTGATCGGAGCAAAGGAAGACACCGGAGCAAAGATAGAAGTGCTTCTTTTAAAACGAGGAGCAGATGATGTCTGGGAGACATTGGTAAAGCCTGGAAAAAAGGCAAGACCGGGAGCAAGAATCAGCTTTGGAGACGGCCTGCTTGTCGGAGAAGTTATGGATGTAGTGGAGGAAGGAAATCGTCTGATCCATTTTGAATACGAAGGAATCTTCGAGGAGATTCTGGACCAGTTAGGACAGATGCCGCTTCCACCGTATATTACACATCAGCTTCAGGATAAGGACAGATATAATACTGTCTATGCGGTACACTCAGGTTCTGCGGCAGCACCGACGGCCGGACTTCATTTCACACCGGAGCTTTTGGAAGAGATTCGCGCGAAAGGTGTGGAGATCGCACCGGTTACACTTCATGTCGGACTTGGAACGTTCCGTCCGGTGAAGGTAGATGATGTGGAGCATCACCATATGCATTCAGAATTTTATATGATTACTGAAGAGTCTGCACAGAAAATCAACCATGCAAAAGAAGCAGGACATCGTGTTATCTGTGTCGGAACAACAAGCTGCAGAACAATCGAATCCGCTGCCGATGAGAATGGAAGATTAAAAGAATGCAGTGGTTGGACAGAAATCTTTATCTATCCGGGATATCAGTTCAAGATTCTGGATGCGTTGATCACGAACTTCCATCTGCCGGAATCTACACTGATCATGCTTGTTTCTGCATTAGCCGGAAAAGAGCATGTGATGGCAGCATATGAGGAGGCAGTAAAAGAAAGATATCGTTTCTTCAGTTTCGGGGATGCGATGTTCATACGATAGAAAGGGACAACCTATGTCAGAAAATGATTTTATCATTGTAGATGAAGAAGAGACAAACAAGGAAGACAACAAACAGGACACTGGCAGGGAAGAAGAAAAAAAAGAAGTGACAACTTCTGACCATTCTGAAAAAGATGATGACGGATATGAGAGAATATGTTTTATTTGTCATCGCCCGGAGAGTGTGACTGGGAAGATGGTTGAGCTTCCGAATAATATCGCAGTATGTCCGGATTGTATGCAGAGAAGCTTTGATATGATGAACAATAGTTCTATGGATCTAAGCAGCATGATGAACATTCCGGGAGTACATTTTATGAATCTTTCTGATCTTGAAAATATGCAGCCAAAGGCACAGAAGATCAAAAAGAAGAAGAAAGAGCCGAAAGAATTTAAGCAGCTGGATATTAAAAAGATTCCGGCACCACATAAGATCAAAGCACGTCTGGATGAATATATCGTTGGACAGGAGTATGCAAAGAAAGCAATCTCTGTTGCAGTTTATAATCATTACAAACGTGTAGCAACAGGAACAATGGATGAGATTGAGATAGAGAAATCAAATATGCTCATGATTGGGCCTACAGGATGTGGTAAAACATATCTGGTTAAGACACTGGCGAAGCTTTTAGATGTGCCGCTGGCGATCACAGATGCAACATCTCTTACAGAGGCAGGATATATCGGTGATGACATCGAAAGTGTTGTTTCCAAGCTTCTTGCAGCAGCAGACAACGATGTTGAGCGTGCGGAACAGGGAATTATTTTTATTGATGAGATCGATAAGATTGCCAAGAAAAAAACTTCCAGTCAGAGAGATGTGAGTGGTGAATCTGTGCAGCAGGGAATGCTCAAACTCTTAGAGGGAAGTGAAGTTGAAGTTCCGGTAGGCGCGAACAGCAAGAATGCGATGGTTCCACTGACAACAGTGAATACAAAAAATATTCTGTTTATCTGTGGAGGTGCATTCCCAGATCTTGAAGACATTATCAAAGAGCGTCTGCAGAAGAAAACGTCGATGGGATTCAATGCAGAACTGAAAGATACAGTCGAACATGATGAAGAGCTGCTCTCTAAGGTGACAATTGAGGACTTAAGAAAATTCGGTATGATCCCGGAGTTCTTAGGACGTCTTCCGATTGTATTTACATTAAAGGGACTCGATAAGGAGATGCTTGTCAAGATCTTAAAAGAGCCGAAAAATGCAATTTTAAAACAGTATCAGAAGTTGCTGGCATTAGATGAAGTGAAACTTGAATTTGATGACAGCGCACTGGAAGCAATCGCAGAAAAGGCAATGGAAAAAGATACCGGAGCCAGAGCACTGCGTGCGATCATTGAGGAATTTATGCTGGATATTATGTATGAGATTCCGAAAGATGATAATATTGGAGAAGTAACAATTACAAGAGCTTATATAGAAGGTACCGGCGGACCGGTTATTCAGTTGAGAGGCCAGGCAGTACCGAGATTAGATGGATAAAGTGAGATTTTAGAAAGAGAAGTTTTGTTCAAAAATCTGAAAACTGATTGGGGAATTAGTTTAAAAAAATCACAAAAAGGAAGAGAGAAAAATGGACACATACAGATACTTACTGGATTTAGCAATTATTCTTATATCTACAAAATTACTTGGACTATTAACAAGACGAGTACAGATGCCGCAGGTTGTTGGCGCACTTCTGGCGGGATTGATCCTCGGACCGGCAGGATTTGGAATTCTGTCAGAGACTTCATTTATCCATGAAGTTGCAGAAATCGGAGTTATCGTTCTGATGTTTACTGCAGGTATGGAGACGGATATCAAAGAGCTGAAAGCAAGTGGAAAAGCTTCTTTTATTATTGCTCTTTGTGGTGTGATCGTTCCACTGATCGGAGGTTATGGTGTTGCCTGGTTCTTTAACCGTCCAAGCATGGCAGGAAGTAACCTGTCATCCCCTGTAGTTCTTCAGAATGTCTTTATTGGAGTTGTACTCACAGCAACGTCTGTAAGTATTACGGTAGAGACATTGAAAGAATTAGGAGCATTGAAGAGCCGTTCAGGAAATGCAATCCTTGGTGCTGCGATCATTGATGACGTTCTCGGTATTATCGCACTGACAATCGTTACAAGTCTTGCAGATGATTCTGTAAAGATTGGAATGGTTCTGATTAAAATCGTGGGATTCTTCGTATTTTCAGGTGTTGTAGGATTTGTTTTCTATAAGATGTATAAGAAATGGGTTGACGGAGCTGAGAAGGAACTGCATCGTCATACGATTATTGCATTTGTATTCTGCCTGCTTATGGCATTTATCGCAGAAGAAGTTTTCGGTGTTGCAGATATTACAGGTGCATATATCGCAGGATTAATTATTTCAAACGTACAGAGATCTACTTATCTGGAGTCTAAGTTTGATACGTTGTCTTACCTGCTTCTGTCACCGGTATTTTTCGCAAGTATCGGTCTGAAGGTAAACCTTCCACAGATGTCAGTATCCATCATTATGTTCGCAGTTGTTCTTACAGTTGTGGCAGTTCTTACTAAGATAGTCGGCTGTGGACTTGGTGCAAAGATTTGTGGTTACAAGAATTATCAGGCGAAACGAATCGGAGTGGGAATGATCTCCCGTGGTGAGGTTGCCTTGATCGTAGCAAGTAAAGGTTCCGCACTCGGACTTATGAGTTCTTCCATCTTAGGACCGGTTATCGTAGTGGTTGTTATTACAACAGTCATCACACCGATTCTTCTGAAAGTAGTGTTCGCTCCTGGAACAGGACCGTCAACACAGGTAGAAGATGCTAAGAAGGTTACAAGCTACTATGAGAATCGAGAAGATAACAGATAGAACAAAAGAGAAAAGAATCGATAAAAGATATTGTAGAAACTTTGAGGTCATGGGACAGTTAAAGCTGTCTCATGACCTCAAATGTGTTATAGAGGTTTAATTGTCCGTATCCCCACTCACGGTTAGGGTATTCCATACTGTCTGGTCGGATGGCTCCAAGAATAAGAAGGCTTTTGATCTGGAATACGTCGATGCCGGGCATTTTGCGTTCATAGAGCTGCCATTCTAACATAAGTGCGACTGCCCCGGCGGTGATAGCGGCTGCGGCGCAGGAGCCGCTGCGCACGGCAAAACGGTCTCCTGGAAGAGCTCCTTTGATATTAATCCCGGGAGCAGTGATGGAAGGATTTTCAAATCTTGTTCTTGTATAGCCGCGTCCGGATGCCTGGGCGACTGCACCATTGCTGCCGTCGTAATAGGAGACCGTCAGAGGACTAGGGGCATTGGCCGGGTTTGTAAGAGTCGTGTAAGGATCTGATTCAAGGAAATAGACTTCTCCGTCTAAAAATTCTGTGACAGGAAGCCAGATATGGAAATCACCATTAATCAGGCGGGTCGGTTCTACGATGATTTTCCAGATGCCTTCTGCCGGGGTACGGAAACGGAAGAAGATGAGTTCAGAGTTTGCTTTTTCGACTAGAAGCCGGTAGTCAACAGAGACGCGGGTCTTTTCAAAGAGAAAATCAATGTCTGCGCTTGTGCCTACATGAAATGGAATTTTGGATGTATTTTCCCCGGACGGTGAAATAATTGAAATTGAGAAGAGATTGGGGATCAGCACCCAAAGTTCCAAAGTGAAACCAGATACATTTTCACCAACCCGGATCTCTACAGTTTTACGGTCATTTTCTGACTGGATCGTATTGAAATAATGATGACGTTTGTCTGCTTCATTTCCCGCGCCGACCACAGCAATCCGGTCGGGCATCAGACTGTAGCTGCCAAGTAATGCGGGAAGCGGAAGCGTGCCGACATGACCGCCAAGATTAGAGCCTATAGTGATACACATGACAAGTGGAAGCCCAAGTTCATCTGCCAGATCATTCAGATATTTTAATCCAAGGATCAGATCTGTTTCCTGATAGCAGACGGCTGTTTCCGTGATGCAGTAATAATCCCGCAGATATTGCTTCGCTTGTTTTAATTTGACAACAGCGAGAGTAGATTCCGGAGCGGCTCCCAGAAACTGCTCGTCAGCGTCAGCATTTCCGGCAGCGAGACTGGCAATATAAGTTCCATGTCCGTCGATATCGACAGAAGGGACCTGTGACAGTGGGGAATCAGAAGAAAGTGCCAGATCAATCTGTTCCTTACGGTATTCACTTCCGTAGAAGAAGTCTCTGGGTGGGGTTCCGCTTTGGATAGTCTGATCCCAAATTGCCGCAATTCGCGTGGTACCGTCCAGATTGCGGAAAACTTTGTTTTGGTAGTCAATCCCGCTGTCAAGAAATCCAATCAGAACTCCTTTTCCTTTTAATTGAAGTGCCGGATAGTTCTGCACAGGAAGGATGCCGGTCTGGTTCAATGTCTCCATAGCGACAGGAGCAAAACAATTCGGAATGGAATTGTAAGAAAAACGCGCCAGAGAGATTGGTTCTACAAGTTCTTTGGAAAAGTAAATGCACTGATATCCAAGCCCGGCATCCTGGATACATGGATCTTTTTTCAGAAGTTCATTGAACAGTGGAGTGCGCAGCGGATTACTGATGAAGTCGCGTGTATCTTCGGAGAGTATCTGTTCCCTGCAAGTTTCAAGATCATTCATAAGATGACTCCTGAGTTGAGTTGTAGAAAGGATATGCAAGAAGGATTCTATTTATGAAATTAGTCTAAAAATAATAGAAAATGACTTCAAAAACTGGAAGAATACGATATAATAAGACCAAGAGAAATTGTAGATCACCTTTCTGGTGGTTGAGATGATACAGCAATGATAAGAAGGGAGATTTCAGTATGAAAGATTTTTTTGAAGATTTAGGAAAACGTCTGAGCGAGACAGCAGAGGCAGTGACAGCAAAGGCAGGAGATGCGATTGAGATACAGAAATTAAAAGCGCAGATCAGAGAACTTGCAAGAGGAAATGCAGAAGATCTGATGGAACTTGGTCAGAGTATTTATGACAGATTTGAGAATGGAGAAGAACTGGATGAGGCTTCCAAGGGACTGTGCGAGGCAATTGCAAGCCGCAAGGAAAGCATAGAAGAGTATGAGAATAAGATTGAAGGGCTCAAAGGTGCGTGTGAGTGTACACGGTGTGGCAAGATGGTTGCGAAAGATATGGCTTTCTGCCCATACTGCGGATCACCTGTAGCAGAGGAAGAAGATATTTTTGAAGCGGATGATCTGGCTCAGGAAGTAAGAGAAGAGGCAGAGGAAGCAGAAGAGAGCGTTGCAGAGGCTGCGGAAGCAGCAGTTGAGGCGGTTACTGAGGCCGCAGAAGAAGCAGTGGATGCAGTAGAAGAGTCTGTGAAAGAAGAGACAGAAGAATAGTTTCAAGGAATTAAGGGAGAATGGAACGTGAAGGTTGTTATATTAAGTTTTACACAGGCAGGAACAAGACTTGGTGAGAGGATTGGAAGTCAGTTCCGAAATGAAGGGATTACGTGTCAGAACTATGCACCTGCCGGATATGCATTCGCTGACATTCTTCCGTTTCCGGACAATCCAAAAGAGCTGATCAGGGAAGGATGGGGAGAGATATCCTTCCTTTTTATTGGTGCAGTTGGAATCGCAGTGAGATATATTGCGCCTTATGTAAAGGATAAATTCACTGATTCAGCGGTCGTAGTCATGGATGAAAAAGCAGGGTATGTGATCCCACTGCTGTCAGGACATCTCGGGGGTGCGGTGGAACTTTCCAATCAGCTTGCAGTATGGACCGGCGCGTTTCCGGTACAGACAACAGCGACAGATGTTCAGGGAAAATTTGCAGTAGATGTTTTTGCAAAGAAGAATCACTTGCATTTTACAGAGCGCGAAGCAGCGAAGCAGATATCAGCCGCAGTGCTGGATGGAAAGCAGGTCGGTCTGTGGATCGGTGAAGGACTGGTATTTGAACAGGAAGATTTTCAGAAAAGCTGTTTAAAAGAACTTATACTATGTGGTTCACAGGAAGAATTGTACTCCTTTGCAGAGGAACATCCTGTGATCGTGATCACAAAGACCGCAGAAGAAGGGAGACAGTTCGTGGAATCCCTAGCGGGTTCTCTGTGGGGAGAAGTCAGGAATAACGTATGTGGATGTGAGCGTAAGCCATGCATTCTCCTTTTGTATCCAATCAATATCACGGCAGGAGTAGGCTGTAGAAAACAGATTTCAAAAGAACTTTTTGAAAAGGGTCTAAACGATGTTCTGGAAGGGTATGGACTTAAACCTACGCAGTTAAAACAGCTTGCATCGATTGATCTTAAGAAAGAAGAACCTGCGATTTTGGCCTATGCGCAGAAATATAAAGTACCGTTTGCAACTTATCCGGCAGAACAGTTAGAGAAGATTACAGAGGTATCAGCCACATCACGGTTTGTGAAACAGGTGACAGGTGTTGACAATGTGTGTGAGAGAGCCGCACGGACAGCAGATGCTGACGGAGAACTGCTGTGTCCCAAGTGCATAAGAGAGCAGATGACGGTGGCATTGACAGAGACAGAAGTAACACTTGAATTTTGACATTAAAGAAAGTTCCAACAAGTTGAAGAAAACGTGTTTTTGCTTTATAATCAGTGACAGAGTAAAAAGAAAGGTTTTGATGAGTGATTATGAAAGAGCATACACATTTCCGTGAGGACGGAACAGAATATACCCACGTGCATCATAACGGAGATGGGGTGGCAGAGTCACATGTACATCATCACGATCATGGCGGCACAGGACATGTTCACCGTCATGTACATAGTGCAGAAGAAAAGAAGAAGGTAATGAATCGTTTATCCAGAGCAATCGGACATCTTGAGGCAGTGAAGCGAATGGTGGAGCGCGATGAAGATTGCAGTGAAGTATTGATCCAGCTTGCGGCAGTTCGTTCTGCGATCAATAATACAGGAAAAGTGATTTTGAAGAATCATCTGGATCATTGTATTGTGGAAGCTATTGAGCAGAATGATATGGAGACAATCCGTGCTCTTGACGAGGCAATCGATAAGTTTATTAAATAAATGTAAATGTGGGTGATTTGATGAAGAAAAATATTCTTATTTTTGCCGGTACGACAGAGGGACGACAGCTGGCAGAATACGCCGTTAAAGAAGGAATTCCCTGTATCGTAAGTGCTGCGACAGAATATGGGGAAGAACTATTGGAAAATGATCTGCAGTTGCAAAAAGAGAAGAATAAGAAGGCAGAACTTCGTGTAATCCACGGACGTATGGATCAGCAGGAGATGGAAGCATTCTTTGAAAAAGAGCAGGTAGGGCTTGTCATAGATGCGACGCATCCATTTGCAGTTATAGTGACGGAAAATATACAGCGGGCATGTAAAAACAGCGGAATAGAGTATTTACGATGTTTAAGAGATTTTTTGACAGAAGCAAAGGCAGTCAGGTCAGAAAAGTTCGCTTGTGAAAGAACAAATGCAATTACTAAGAGTGACAGTTCTGTAGTCTGTGTGAATAGCGTGGAAGAGGCTGTGGACTATCTCGAGCAGACGCAGGGAAATATACTGATAACAACAGGCAGTAAAGAACTGGATAAATATACTCGTTTGACAAATTATAAAGAGCGGTGCTATGCAAGAGTACTTTCCGTACTCCCTTCAGTGATGCAGAGTATAGATCTCGGATTTTCAGGGAAGCATCTGATTGCAATGCAGGGCCCGTTTTCCAGGGAAATGAATCTTGCACTTCTTCATCAGACAGAGGCAAAATATTTCGTAACAAAAGAATCCGGAAAGAATGGAGGATTTGCAGAAAAGCTTGAAGCAGCAGAGCAGGCAGGTGCAGTTCTTCTCGTAATTGGAAGGCCGATAGAAGAAGGCTTGTCGGTAGAGGAAGCAGAACAGGAGATGAGAAAATGGAACAGGGATTGATACACATTTATTGTGGAGACGGAAAAGGAAAGACATCAGCGGCAATCGGACTTGCAGTACGTGCTGCAGGAAGTGGACTTAAGGTTTTATTTACCCGGTTTTTAAAAAATGAATCTTCCGGAGAACTGGCGATTCTCGATGATATTTCTCAGATTAAAGTACTTCATCTTGAAAAGTCTTATGGCTTTTTTAAAAATCTTTCCGAAGAGAAAAAGCAGGAAGTAAGGGAAACTTACTTGCAGCTTTGGAGAGCGATTGAACTGGAGATTCTTACCGGAAGATATGATGTGCTTGTGATCGATGAGTTTATGGCGGCTTATAAGTATGATTTGGTTCCGAAGGAGGAAGCAATCGAGTTCCTGGAGAAGAAACCAAAAGAACTGGAGATTGTACTGACAGGGCGGAATCCGGATGAAAAGCTTGTAGAACTGGCAGATTATGTGTCAGAAATCAAGAAAGTGAAGCATCCGTTTGATCAGGGAATCTACGCGAGAAAAGGGATTGAATATTGATGAAGGAAATCGGAAGAACAAGATCGGGACTTCAGATGGGATATACGACAGGAAGCTGTGCGGCAGCGGCGGCAAAAGCGGCAGCAGAGATGTTATTGTCGGGAGAAGAGATTCGCCAGGTGAGACTGCTGACGCCGAAGGGCATTGAACTGTATCTTGAGTTGGAAGAGATCATGCGTAAGAAGTCAGAAGTTTCATGTGCAGTGCGAAAATACAGTGGAGACGATCCGGATGTGACGAATGGAATACTTGTTTATGCAACAGTTCAAAAGGTAGAGAAGAAGAGTAAAATAAATTCGGAGAATAGTGTGGATCTTTCCGAGAAAATCAATCTGGATGGTGGTATAGGAATCGGCCGTGTAACGAAGCCTGGACTGGAACAGAAAATCGGTCAGGCAGCAATCAACAAAGTACCGCGGAGAATGATCTGTGAAGCAGTAGAAGAGGTTTGCGGAAAGTATCAATATACAGAAAATCTGAAAGTGATTATATCCGTGCCGGAAGGGGCAGTGGTTGCGAAGAAGACATTTAATCCAAGACTGGGGATTGAGGGAGGAATCTCAATCTTAGGAACAACAGGTATCGTGGAACCAATGAGTGAGAAGGCACTGACGGATACGATTTATCTGGAAATGAAGATGCTCAAAGAAAATGGAATAGATTGGTGTTATGTTGTCCCGGGAAATTATGGGATGGACTTCTTACGGAAAAAGCTGCATGTGGACACCGCATTTTCAGTAAAATGCAGTAATTATGTCGGTGAGACAATTGAGGATGCAAAGCTTCTTGGAATGAAAGGAATCTTGTTGATCGGACATATAGGAAAGTTTATTAAGCTGGCCGCAGGAGTGATGAATACGCATTCCAGACAGGCGGATTGCCGAATGGAAGTACTTGGTGTGCATGCGGCTATGAATGGCGCGGATGCAGCAGTTGTGCGGGAAATCATGGATTGTATCAATACAACGGAAGCAATGGAAATACTGCGCAGGGAGAAGTTGATTGAGCCGGTGATGGAAAGTGTGATGAAACGTATTGAATTCTTCTTGAAGAACAGAGCAGGAGAAGAATTGGAAATTGGTGTGATTTTATTTTCAACAGAGGATGGCATTCTTGGAAAGTCAGAAAATGCGGATGAGTTGTTAAAGAAGATACAGGAGAATAGATGAAACAAGCAGGAAAATTTTATGGAATCGGAGTGGGACCGGGAGATCCTGAATTAATGACATTAAAAGCAGTTCGAACAATCAGGGACTGTGATGTAATAGTACTTCCGGTTTCAAATAGAGAATTGACAGAGCCGCTACTGCTAGAACAAAATGAGATGGAAAATAGAGCAGCAGGATATTTAGAAAGCTGTACAGCTTATCAGATTGCAGTGCAGACAGTTTCAGAGCTTAAGGAAAAGCAGATTCTTTTTCTCCCAATGCCAATGATCAAAGATAAGGAAAAGCTGAGAAAGATTCATGCACGGGGAGCAGAAGTGATAGGGCAGTTTCTTGAGAAAGGATGGAATCTGGCATTCCTGACGCTGGGAGATCCAACGGTTTATTCTACATGTATGTATATAGAGCAGATGATTGAACAGGATGGTTATCAGGTTGAGACAGTTTCAGGAATCCCATCTTTTTGTGCAGCAGCTGCAAGACTGAATCAGCCACTTGGAGAACAGGAAGAGCAGATTCATATTTTACCGGGCTCTTATGAGGCAGGAGAAGGTCTGCAGTTATCGGGAACAAAGATTTTGATGAAGACCGGGAAAAAGATGGGACAGATAAAAGAGTTTTTACAGGGGAGCAGTCAGGATATCTGTCTTGTAGAAAATTGTGGAATGGACGACGAACGTATTGTCCGATCAGTGGAAGAGATTTCAGAAGATGCGGGATACTATTCCCTTCTAATTGTAAAAGACAGGAAAAGATAGAAAAGGCAGGAAGAATTATGATTACATTTGTAGGAGCAGGTCCGGGAGCAGAAGATCTGATCACAGTACGCGGACAAAGACTTTTGAAAGAAGCAGACATCGTGATCTATGCGGGTTCTCTTGTGAACCCGGGATTACTTAAACGGTGTAAAGAAAAGTGTGAGATATATAATAGTGCAAAGATGACATTGGAAGAAGTGTTAGAAGTGATGGTGAAGGGCCATGGGGACGGAAAAGAAATCGTACGTCTGCATACAGGAGATCCTTGCCTTTATGGTGCGATCCATGAGCAGATGGACGAGCTGAAGAAACTTGAGATACCATATGAAGATTGCCCGGGTGTCAGTTCATTTTGTGGAGCTGCGGCAGCACTGGAAGCAGAGTATACCTTGCCGGGAATCTCTCAGTCTGTCGTGATCACGAGGATGGCTGGAAGGACACCAGTGCCGGAGAAAGAGTCAGTCAGAAGCTTTGCGGCACATCAGGCGACGATGGTTTTATTCTTGAGTACAGGACTGTTAAAGGAACTTTCAGCAGAATTGATCGAAGGCGGATACAGCGAAGATACACCGGCAGCTATTGTCTATAAGGCAACTTGGCCGGATCAGAAAGTACTTCGCTGCACAGTAGGAACGCTGGAACAGACTGCACGCGAGGCGGATGTCACCAAGACAGCGCTGATCGTAGTCGGAGAAGTGCTTGACGGGACTTATGAGAGATCAAAGCTTTATGATCCGACATTTACGACAGAATTCAGACAAGCATCCTGTTCTAAGAAGGAATTAGGACAAACCGGAGAGAATCAAAGCACAGAGATGAGACAGGAAGCAGAGGGACAGAGCAAATGAGTACAGTATATGTAGTAGGACTCGGACCGGGAGCAGAAGAGCAGATGACAGTGCGTGCACAGAAAGTATTGGAGCATTGCCCTGTTTTGATTGGTTACAATGTTTATATTGATCTTGTGAAAGAGCAGTTTCCTGATAAGATATTTTTGAGCACACCGATGCGGAAAGAACCGGAGCGGTGCAGAATGGCATTTGAAGAAGCAGAAAAAGGACAGGATGTTGCAATGATCTGTAGCGGAGACGCCGGAGTGTATGGAATGGCAGGATTGATCTTCGAGATAGGAAAAGAATACCCTTCCATCCAGATTGAAGTGGTTCCGGGAATCACAGCGGCATCCGGCGGGGCAGCAGTGCTTGGCGCACCTTTGATGCATGATTTTGCTGTAATCAGCTTAAGCGATCTTCTGACACCGTGGGAAACGATTGAGAAACGTCTGCATGCGGCAGGGATGGCTGATTTTGTCATCTGCCTTTACAATCCGTCAAGTAAGAAGCGCGCAGATTATCTGCAGAAAGCCTGTGATATACTGCTTCAGTACAGAGATGTGGGAAATATCTGCGGTTATGTGAAGAATATCGGACGTGAAGGAGAAACTTATCAGATTCTGTCATTGAAAGAAGTTAGAGATACAAAGGTGGATATGTTTACAACCGTGTTTATCGGAAATTCAAGGACGATGGAACTGAATGGGCGGATGGTAACGCCGAGGGGGTATAAATTTTAACATAATATAGCAATAATCCTCTTGTATTTTTGTGAAGCATAGAATATAATAAACCACACAATGCGTGAGGTGGGATATATGAATGATATAAGAAGTATAAGAGAAGAAACAGGATTGTCAAGAAAAGCTTTTTCTGATAAATATCAAATTCCATTACGAACGATGGAAGAATGGGAAGCTGGGAGGCGAAAACCACCAGAGTATGTTTCGAGGATGCTAAAGTATTATGTCTCTATTAAACAGTGGAATGAACAACGAGATGAAAAAATAAATATTGTGGAAGACGCGACAGGACATAAGATTGTAATAGTAAATGATATTCGATTTAAAGGAAAAAGAAATATTGATTGGAAAGAGGTAAAGGAGTATTTGAAAGAATATGTAGGAACAAACTACAGAATTCAGGAATCCTCAGAACAAGTTTATATTGGAAATAAATTTCCTGAAGAATTTACGGAATCGGAAAGTAGAAAGGCATTAAAAGGAGCTAATGCAAAAGCAAAAGCTAATTCAGCAACTGTAATCCCGGGTTTGATACAGATCGCAACTAATCCTATATATGAAGAGAATAGAAAAGAAAAGCATGAAAAAGATGCAAAATATGGGTGGTATAAGTATGAAGTCAGATTTGCATTACCAGTATATGAAGGCGAAGTGCTAGTAAAATATAATATATATCGTGCAAAAATGCTCATAAATCATGCAGAAAATGATAAAAAGTATTTGTATGATTTGATTTCAATAAAAAAAGAAACGAGCAAGCCACAACAAGAAGTGTGGTAAAAACCCATTTCTATCTTTATTATAATCAAAATGAAAAAAAAATCAAGGGTTAATATAAAAAACAAAAAGTAGGTAATATAAAATGGAATCACGACAAATTATCCTTGCGGGAATAGGAATGGGATCTAAAGAATTAATTACGGCAGAAGTTAGAAAATTGATAGAAGAGGCTGATTGCCTGATTGGAGCAGAACGAATGCTTGCTTGTGCAATCAAGCTTAGAAATTCTGAGGAAAAGTGTACAAGAGAATGCACCAAGTATCAAGAATATAGAACGGAAAAGATCATATCTTATCTTCAGAAACACAAAGAGTATAAGCAAATTGTAATTCTTCTTTCCGGAGATACAGGATTTTATAGTGGAGCGAAGAATTTGCAGAATCAGTTGCTGGAAAAATTGAGCCTTGTTGAGGAAAAGAAAATAAAAATCCTCCCCGGAATTTCCTCACTTTCTTATCTGGCATCAAAAGTCGGTGTTTCTTGGGAAGATGCAAAAATCCTAAGTCTCCATGGGAAGGATATGAATTTTGTTCAGACAATCCACAGACATCCGAAGACCTTTCTGCTTCTTGGAGGGAAAGACACGGGACGTCATTTTTATGAGACATTATTAGAGTATGGCTTAGGGGATGTGCAGGTTCATGTGGGATGTCAGATGTCTTATGAGGAAGAAAAGATACTATCTGGTAAATTGTGCGAGATGAAGGCAGAAGATTTTGAAGGACTTTGTGCAGTTCTTGTAGAAAATCCATCTTATTGTAAGGCGGCCGGTATGCATCTGAAGGATGAGGAGTTTATTCGCGGAAAGGTACCGATGACGAAGTCGGAAGTGCGTTCTGTCAGTATAGCAGAGCTTGAATTAACCGAGGATGCAATTGTGTATGATATCGGCGCCGGAACAGGTTCCGTTTCTATTGAAATTGCACGTGCAGGTGAGCAGATTCGTGTATATGCAATTGAAAAGAATCCGGAAGGTGTTGAACTGATCGATCAGAATCGAAAAAAATTTAAGACAGATGGAGTGCAAATCATAGAAGGGCTTGCGCCACATGCAATGGAAGATTTAGAAGCACCAACACATGCATTTATCGGCGGGAGTTCCGGAAACTTAAGAGAGATTGTTCGATTACTTCAGAAGAAAAATCCGGATGTGCGAATCGTGATTAATGCAATTTCACTTGAGACAGTCAGTGAAGTGATGGGGCTTGTGGAAGAGGGAATCCTTCCAGATGCGGAGATTCTACAGGTGAGTGCAGCAAAATCAAAGGTTCTTGGAAGATATCATATGATGATGGGACAAAATCCGGTTTATATTATTTCCGCAGGTAGAAGAAAGCCTGGACAGGTATAAGATGAGAGAAAAGGAAACAAACAGACAGGAGAATCATGAGAAAAATGAAAGAGAATGCTTGCAATAATAAAAATCAGAAAAAAAATCCAGGGTTTTTGTTGTCTGCTGTTTCCAGTAATAGTGGAAAGACAGCTGCAGCCTGTGGCCTGATGTCTGCGTTTAAGCAAGAGGGAAAGCGTGTATGTGCGTGTAAATGCGGCCCGGATTATATAGATCCAATGTTCCACAGGGAGGTTCTTGGCGTTGATTCTAAGAATCTGGATCTGTTCTTCTCGGAAGAAGACATTTTGAAAGAGGGATACCTAAAGCATACGAAAGATGCGGATATTACTATAACCGAAGGCGTTATGGGGTTCTATGACGGAATGTCACTTGATTCTGTAAAAGGAAGTTCTTATGATGTCGCACAGACGCTAGGATTGCCAGTGATCCTTGTGATTAATGCGAGAGGTGCAGCAATGACACTTGTAGCTACGGTGAAAGGAATTGTTGAATTTCGTCCGGATAGCAATATTCGTGGAATTCTCTTAAACAGAGTATCCGCAATGCTATATCCAAGATTAAAAGAAATGTTGGAGAATGAACTGGCGAGAATCGGGCATGACGAGATTAAAATTGTCGGTTACATGCCGGAAAATGAAGCTTTTCATCTGGAAAGCCGTCATCTGGGACTTGTAACACCGCAGGAAATGGAAAATCTGCAGGAGAAGGTAAGACAGGCGGGAGGAATTCTTACAAAGACGGTGGATCTTGAATTGCTCGAACAGATTGCCGGTGAAGCAGCAGTATGGAAAGCAGAAATTTCAGAAGAATCGGAAAAGATTGGAAGTTTAAAAAGTCTGAACTACCCAGTTCGAATCGCAGTGGCGCGTGATGAAGCTTTCTGTTTTTATTACAAAGATAATCTTGAACTATTAGAAAGTCTTGGCTGTGAAGTGATAGAATTCAGTCCGCTTCATGATAAAAAACTTCCTGAAAATGTGAAAGGAATTCTTCTCGGTGGCGGTTATCCTGAACTGTATGGAAAAGAATTGGCAGAAAATCAGAGCATGCTTGAATCAATAAGAAGAGCATTGGATGATAAGATTCCATGTCTGGCAGAGTGTGGTGGATTTATGTATCTTCATGAAGAAATGGAGGATGCAGATGGAAATGTTTGGAAATTAGTAGGGCGAATCCATGGAAAAACATTTCCGACAGGTAAACTGGTTCGATTTGGATATGTGAATTTACAGAGGAATCTTGATGAGGATCAGGTTTCTGAGCTTAAGGAACGGATGAGTATAGCGGACAGCTGGATTCTTCCGGATGAGAATATCCGTGCACACGAGTTTCATTACTGGGATAGCACAGACAGTGGAAGTGACTGTCTTGCTGTCAAGCCGGATGGAAAGAGAAAATGGGAATGCATACATATGGAAGAGAATCTTGTGGCGGGATATCCGCATTTGTATTATCCATCTTGTAAAGAATTTGCGGAGCGTTTTGTAGAAAAATGCAGAAGCGGTTACAGAGAATAGAACAAAGAGAAACAGCAACAGATGTCGTTATAATAACATCTGCTGCTGTTTTTTTAGGTTCTATGAAATATCCAGATCAATCGGTTCGTCCAAATGTTCGGAAACATATTTTCCATTTTTCTTCCGCTGCCTGACGCACTCAGTCAGAAGATATTCAATCTGACCGTTTACGGAACGAAAATCATCTTCTGCCCAGGCTGCGATTGCGTCATACAGTTTAGCGGAGAGACGGAGAGGAACCTGCTTCTTTTTATTATCTTTTTCAGCCATCTCTAGTACAGACTTCCGGAATTAATGATCGGCTGTGTGTCATGGTTTCCACACAGAACTACGAGCAAATTGGATACCATAGCAGCCTTACGTTCTTCATCCAGTTCTACCACTTCTTTTTCACTTAATTGATCCAGAGCCATTTCAACCATGCCGACTGCTCCGTCTACAATCATCTTTCTTGCATCGATGATAGCGGAAGCCTGCTGACGCTGGAGCATGACAGCAGCGATTTCCGGTGCATAAGCGAGATATGTGATTCTTGCTTCGATGATCTCAAGCCCTGCGTCTGCCACTTTCGTCTGGATCTCTTCACGGATTCGCGCTGCAACAATCTCACTGGAGCCACGGAGACTTCCCTCATCAGCCTTTCCGTCACCGGTTGTATCGACATCAGGGGCAGTGTCATATGGATAGATGCGGACAATATTACGAAGAGCACCATCACACTGAAGTGAGAGATATTCTTTGTAATTATCAACATTAAAGACAGCTTTCGCAGTGTCTACGACACGCCATGTTACGGCAATACCAATCTCAATCGGATTTCCGAGACAGTCATTGATCTTCTGACGGGAGTTGTTCAGTGTCATAACCTTGAGAGAAATCTTTTTGCTTGAAGACTCTTCAGTGGTTCCTGTTGTAGAAACACCCAGGAGACTGGAAAGATTTGCTCCCTTCTTGGAAGTGTTATCAACATCTCCACTCTGACTCAACTTTGTCTTGGAAGCAGGGTTTACACTGGTACAGAATGGATTGACAAAATAGAATCCGGCTTCTTTCAGTGTACCGATATAGTTTCCAAGAAGTGTAAGAACCAGAGCTTCCTGTGGTTTCAGCACCTTCAATCCAAGAAATGGAACCCATCCGATGCACAGCCAGATAATGCTGACAACCAGTCCGGCAATAACCGGCGGAGCTGAGAATTCATGTTCCAGTGCAATTGCGGACAGAACGCATCCTGCTATTGCGATCAGATAGAGCAGACAAAAGAGTAAAAGCATTCCCATTCCATTTTTCTTATTTGATAATATTTTTTCATTCATAGTGATTCCTCCTCTGGAAATAAAATGAAATTTATTTGATATCATTATGATATCATTTTTGAAAGAAAAGTCAATAGTTTTTGAATAAATTCAGTTGAGTTAGATCAAGGAAAATTAAGTCAATGCAAAAAGAAAAAGCTGTGAAAGATAAGCAATTTCATCTTTCACAGCTTCTATTCACATATTTATTCTATCAATCCCAAAATTTCGGAATACAAGAACAATCTTACAGCTGAGGACCTGCAGCAACAAGTGCTTTACCAGCTTCATTTCCTTCGTATTTAACGAAGTTCTTGATGAATCTCTGAGCAAGGTCTTTTGCCTTAACATCCCACTCAGCAGCGTCAGCGTATGTGTCACGAGGATCAAGGATTCCTGTGTCAACACCCTCAAGCTCTGTAGGTACTTCGAAGTTGAAGTATGGGATTGTCTTTGTAGGAGCTTTGTTGATTGCTCCGTTAAGGATAGCGTCGATGATTCCACGAGTATCTTTAATGGAGATACGTTTTCCTGTTCCGTTCCATCCTGTGTTAACAAGGTAAGCCTTAGCTCCGCTAACTTCCATCTTCTTAACAAGTTCCTCTGCATATTTTGTAGGATGCAGCTCAAGGAATGCCTGTCCGAAGCAAGCTGAGAATGTTGGTGTAGGCTCTGTGATTCCACGCTCTGTACCAGCAAGTTTTGCTGTAAATCCAGACAGGAAGTAGTACTGTGTCTGATCCTCTGTCAGGATAGATACCGGAGGAAGTACTCCGAAAGCGTCTGCAGACAGGAAGATTACATTCTTAGCTGCCGGTGCAGAAGATACTGGACGAACGATGTTCTTAATGTGGTTGATCGGGTAAGATACACGAGTGTTCTCTGTTACGCTCTTGTCGGCAAAGTCGATCTTTCCGTTCTCGTCAAGTGTAACGTTCTCAAGAAGAGCGTCACGAACGATTGCATTGTAGATGTCTGGCTCAGACTCTTTGTCAAGGTTGATAACCTTAGCGTAGCATCCACCCTCGAAGTTGAATACTCCGTTGTCATCCCAGCCGTGCTCGTCATCACCGATGAGGAGTCTCTTAGGATCTGTGGAAAGTGTTGTCTTACCTGTTCCTGAAAGACCGAAGAAGATTGCTGTGTTCTCTCCGTTGAGGTCTGTGTTAGCTGAGCAGTGCATGGAAGCAATTCCCTTAAGTGGAAGGAAGTAGTTCATCATAGAGAACATACCTTTCTTCATCTCTCCGCCGTACCATGTGTTAACGATAACCTGCTCTTTGCTTGTGATGTTGAAAAGTACAGCTGTCTCAGAGTTAAGTCCGAGCTCTTTGTAGTTCTCAACTTTAGCTTTGGAAGCATTGTAAACAACGAAATCTGGCTCGAAGTTCTCAAGTTCTTCCTCTGTTGGCTGAATGAACATATTTGTTACGAAATGTGCCTGCCAAGCTACTTCAACGATAAAACGGATTGCCATACGAGTATCTTTATTAGCACCGCAGAATGCATCTACAACGAAAAGTCTCTTGTTAGAGAGCTCTTTGATTGCGATATCTTTAACAGCTGCCCAAGCTTCTTCTGTAGCTGGGTGGTTGTCGTTCTTGTATTCATCAGATGTCCACCAAACTGTATCTTTGGAGTTCTCATCCATAACGATGAATTTATCTTTAGGAGAACGTCCTGTGTAAACACCTGTCATAACGTTGACAGCGCCGAGTTCACTTTCCTGTCCCTTTTCAAAACCTTCAAGTTCCGGTTTTGTCTCTTCTTCGAATAATAATTCGTAGGAAGGATTGTATACGACTTCTGTTGTTCCAGTAATGCCATACTTACTTAAATCAATTTTTGCCATCTTACATATACCTCTTTCTTTCTAATGATAGAATAAAATGCTGCTTATGCAAGCTTTTCATATCCTTTTTTAATTATACATATTATGTGAAGAAAATCAATAAAAATCCTGTAAAATTTTTAACAAAGAAGTGGGGAAAATGAAGGATTTCATATTAAAAATGCAGGAAGAAAAAAGTAAAATGTCAAAAAATAAAAAAATGCAAGGAAAATATGACAGATTCCGTTGCTTTTTTATATATCAGAATGAAAAAAATTATGATAAAATAGGAGAATGATGCCAAAAAATGCGAAAAAACTGGCTTGTGAAGTTAGAAAGACAAACTATAGATCAGAAGAAAATAATAAGAAAAGCAGACATAACAATGGTAGATGATGAAAGAAAAACGACAAAAAATGAAAAGATGTCGATGAAAGAAAATGAAAGATTATTGATTGAAAAATTCAAAATGATAAAACCGGTGGAGAAATCCTATGAAGAACAGGCAAAAAGACGATGGAAAACAGTTGCAAAACCACTGTTCAGCTTAGGAAAACTGGAAGATGCTGTGATCCGAATGGCAGGAATCCGAAGAGAAGCAGATTTTGAGATTAAAAAGAAAGGCTTGCTGATCTTTTGTGCGGATAATGGAGTTGTTTCAGAAGGTGTGACTCAGACCGGGCAGGAAGTGACAGCAATCGTTGCAGACAATTTTACAAAATGTGCGACGAGCGTATGTATTATGGCAGAGACAGCTGGAGTGGACTTATTTCCAATCGATGTTGGAATGGTGACAGATGTTCCGTCGGTGACAGATCCGAAAGACAAAGTGATGTACGGAACAAAGAATATGGCGATGGAACCTGCAATGTCAAGAGAACAGGCTGCACAAGCCGTTCTTATTGGCATACGAAAGGTCAAAGAGCTGGCAGAACAAGGGTATGATCTGATCGCAACCGGTGAGATGGGGATTGGAAATACAACGACCAGCAGTGCTGTTGTGTCCGTTCTGCTTGATGAAAGTGTAGAAAATGTGACAGGGAGAGGCGCAGGCCTTAGTTCAGAAGGGCTAAATAGAAAGATTCAGGCAATCCAGACGGCAATTGAGAAAAATCAGCCGGACAGAGAAGATATTTTAGATGTTTTATCGAAAGTCGGAGGACTTGATATCGCGGGGATGACAGGTGCATTTCTCGGAGGTGCGATCTATCATATTCCGGTTCTGATTGATGGATTCATCTCTTCTGCAGCAGCATTGTGTGCAGTGCGAATGGTACCGGAGACGGCAGATTATATCCTGGCATCACATTGCTCTGGGGAACCGGCTGGGCGAATGGTCTTAGAAGAGCTGAAACTTCCATATCTGATTGATGCGAAGATGTCTCTTGGAGAAGGTAGTGGCGCAGTTGCAGCAATTCCACTTCTTGAGATGGGTGTGAATGTTTATCGGAAGATGAGTACCTTTGAAGAGATTAAAGTAGAGCAGTATGAAGAACTTAAGTGAATGATGAGGAGTAAGAAAAATGTGGTTATTGAACGCAATGATCATTGCAATCGCAATGTATTCTAAGATTCCGATGCCGCGGGTTGACTGGAATGAAAAAAATATGAGATATGCGATGTGCTTTTTCCCATTGGTCGGAGTTATAATTGGAGTATTGGAAATAGTTGCCGGGAATCTGATCACAGTATGGAAGGGAGAAGGAACTTTCTTTTATGCAGTTGTATTGACTTTGATTCCGGTTTTTATAACAGGAGGAATTCATCTGGATGGATTCGCAGATACAATGGACGCAAAAAGTTCTTATGGAGACCGGGAGAAGAAGTTGGAGATTCTGAAAGACCCACATACGGGAGCATTTGCGATCATCAGTCTTTGCTGTTATTTCCTTCTGTGTGTGGGGATTTTTAGTGAAATGAGAACAGAACGCCTGTTTGCGGCAGCACTCGTGTTCGTGTTTTCACGTTCATTGAGTGGAATTTCTGTTGTGACATTTCAGGCAGCGAAGAACAGTGGGCTGCTCCGGACATTTCAAGACGGTGCACAGAAGAGAAATGTAAGAATTGTATTGATCATATGGCTATTGGCAGCCGAAGTTGGATTCTATCTGACAGCGGGATTATGCGGAGTGGCAGCAGCAGTTGTCGGACTTGCTGTTTTCTTTTATTATTATCAGTTTAGCAGAAAACAGTTTGGAGGTATTACGGGTGATCTTGCCGGATACTTCCTGCAGTTATGTGAACTGTTTATGCTGGCAGTGCTTGCATTATTCTAGAAATGTTATTGCATATAAATGTTTTATGATAGATGCTTTATTATAGAAATGAAAATGAAATAAAATAGATTTTTTTGGAGTGATTTATGGAGCTTATTTTGATCCGGCATCTGAAGACACCGGGCAATGAAAAGAGACAATATATTGGAAGTACAGATGAAGAACTGTCAGAACAGGAAGTACTGAACTTTAAACAGAAATATAAAATAGATAGCTATCCACAGGTACAGCAAGTGATTGTCAGCCCAATGAAGAGATGTATTCAAACGGCAGAGTTGATTTATCCGAAGAACCAGATCACGCAGGAAGTATTGTTAAAGGAATGTGATTTTGGTATTTTTGAAGGTAAGACATATGAAGAACTGAAAGATAAAGCAGAATATCAGGCATGGCTGGATTCCGGTGGAACGATTGCATTTCCGGAAGGGGAGGAACAGAAGGAATTCCGTTCACGTTGTGTGAGAGGCATGCTCTGTCAGGTTGATAGATTATGCAAAGAAAATGTAGAAAGTGCAGCTTTTGTCGTTCATGGAGGAACGATTATGGCTGTGCTGGAACAACTGGCGGAAGACCAAAAAGATTTTTATCACTGGCAGGTGGAAAATGGCGGAGGATATAGAATGCTTGTTGACGAAGAAGAGTGGAAGTCCGGCGTTCACAGATTTTATGAAATTCAAAAACTGGGAGGCGCGATAGAATGAATGGGAAGATGATAATCCTGGCATGCATTACAGGATTTCTGTTAGATTGCATTTTCGGAGATCCGGTCTGGATGTATCATCCGATACGCGTGATCGGAAACCTGATCAGTGTGTTGGAAAAAGGATTGCGGAAGTTGTTGTGCAGTCGGATTCCTGCATCAGAACAAAAGAAGAAAAATAAAAGAGAAGTTCTGGCAGGAGGGATTTTATGGATTCTGACAGTTTCATTATCTTTTCTTGTACCGGTGGTACTCTTATTTGCTGCAGGAAAGGTTCATCCGGCAGTACGGTTTCTTTTGGAAACCTTCTGGTGTTACCAGATATTTGCGGCGCGGTGTCTTGTAGGAGAAAGTAGGAAGGTTTATCAGAAATTAAAAGAAGATGACTTGCCTGGTGCAAGAAGAGCTGTATCCATGATTGTCGGAAGAGACACAGAGAACCTTACAGCAGAAGGTGTGACGAAAGCAGCGGTAGAGACTGTGGCGGAGAATACTTCTGACGGCGTGACGGCTCCGCTTTTATTCCTTCTGATCGGTGGCGCACCGCTTGGATTCTTATACAAGGCAGTGAACACGATGGATTCCATGCTTGGATACAAAAATGAAAAATATCTGTATTTCGGAAGAATACCGGCAAAGATGGATGATGTGTTTAATTACATTCCGGCGAGGTTGACAGCGTGGTTTATGATTGTTGCAGCATTTTTGACGGGGATGGATGGAGAGAATGCGTGGAAGATTTATCTGCGGGATAAACGCAAACATGCAAGTCCGAATTCCGCCCAGTCAGAGGCGGTATGCGCCGGAGCGCTTGATGTACAGTTAGCCGGGGATGCGGTTTATTTCGGGAAAGTCTATAAAAAGGATTATATCGGCGATGCAATCCGTAAGATTGAACCGGAGGATATTCTTCGTGCCGGGAAATTAATGTATATGACAACGATACTGATGATGGTTGTCTTTGGAGGTTTATTGTTATGGATTTATTGATTCGATTTGCAAAAATGGAAGATGCAGAAGAACTTCTTGCACTCTATACACCATATGTAACGGATACAGTGATTACATTCGAATATGAAGTTCCGTCACTGGAAGAATTCAAAGATCGAATGCGTCAGACGATGAAAAAGTACCCGTATCTGGTCGCAGAACAGAATGGCGAGATTCTTGGATATAGCTGTGCAGGGGCATTCAAAGGTCGTGCGGCATATGACTGGGCAGTGGAAACAACAATTTATATAAGAAAAGACCGGCAGAAAACCGGAGTTGGTAAAAAGCTGTATGAGGCATTGGAGAAAGTACTGCACGCTCAGAACATTTGCAATCTATATGCATGCATTGGATATCCGGAGATTGAAGATAAATATCTGACAAAGAACAGCGCACAGTTCCATGCACATCTTGGGTACCGCATGGTGGGAGAATTCTATCATTGCGGATACAAATTTGATCGCTGGTATAATATGGTCTGGATGGAAAAGCTTTTGGATCCGGAGATTAAACATCCAAAGCCAATCAAATGGATGGAAGAGAATCGCGAGGAGCTGGAGGCAGTACTTTGAGGTTAAAAACGAAACACATAGAGAAGTAGGAGTAAGATTCATGGAATATGTACACGGAGGAGACATTTATACATATGGAGATGTGCTAGATTTTTCAGTCAATGTAAATCCTTACGGTCCGTCAGAAGAAGTTCTTGAAGCGGCAAAAAGATCGATGGATGAAGTGAGTCTTTATCCGGACAGTCAATGCAGACGGCTCAGAAAGAGACTGGCAGAGAAAAAAAGTCTGCCGGAAGAATCTTTCCTTTTCGGAAATGGAGCAGCGGAGCTGTTCTTTTCTGTCGTTCTTGCAGAAAAACCAGAGAAAGCACTTCTTCCGATTCCGGCTTTCGCGGAATATGAACAGGCACTTCGGACGGTAGAGTGCGAGATCATTTATCATGAGTTGAAAAGAGAGAATAACTTTGCATTGACAGAAAGTTTTTTGGAAGAACTGACAGAGGACATTGATCTTGTATTTTTATGTTCCCCGTCGAATCCGTCAGGGCAGGTGATCGAACCAAAGCTGATGGAACAGATTCTTACGCGATGTGAAGAAAAGAAGATACGTCTTGTTTTAGACGAGTGTTTTATTGAATTTCTGGAAGAAGCGCAGAAATATACCATGGTGAAAAAGGTGACAGATCATGCGTGCCTTTTTCTTGTGCAGGCATTTACAAAGATGTATGGGATTCCGGGATTAAGACTTGGATATGCAATGACATCGGATGCAAAGCTGCGAGAGAGCATGCAGCAGATCCGTCAGCCCTGGAGTGTGTCGGTTCCGGCGCAGGCAGCAGGGATAGAAGCACTGACAGAGAGAGAAGAACAGAGAGTTCAGAAAATACGAAACAAAATCGTGGAAGAAAAAATGCGCATGGAAAAGAAAATGCGTGAGTTTGGGATTAGATTTATTCCAACAAAGGCAAATTTCTTCTTATTATATAGTGAAATCCCATTGTTTGATCGACTGTTAGAACAGGGGATTTTGATTCGAAATTGTGAGAACTACCGAGGTCTTAAGAAAGGATGGTATCGGATTGCGGTGCGGACAAAAGAGGAAAATGATGTTCTTTTACGGGCACTAGAAACAATCCTGTCAAAGCAGTGAAGGAGGCGAAAAATATGGCGAAATCAATTATGATACAGGGAACGATGTCGAATGTCGGAAAGAGCGCACTGGCAGCAGGACTTTGCCGTGTCCTGAAACAGGATGGATACAAGGTTGCACCTTTTAAATCCCAAAATATGGCACTCAATTCATTTATCACAAAAGAAGGACTGGAGATGGGAAGAGCCCAGGTGATGCAGGCAGAAGCTGCAGGGATTGAACCGGAAGCAATAATGAATCCAATTTTACTGAAGCCGACGAACGATACAGGCTCTCAGGTGATTATCAATGGTAAACCAATCGGAGTGATGGCTGCAAGAGAGTATTACCGTCATAAGAAGGAATATATTCCGGCAATTATGGATGCATATCATGAGTTAGAAAAAAAGTATGATATCATTGTAATTGAAGGGGCCGGAAGTCCGGCAGAAATCAACCTGAAAAAAGATGATATTGTAAATATGGGAATGGCGAAGCTTGCAGATGCACCGGTGCTTCTTGTCGGAGATATTGATCGAGGCGGAGTATTTGCCCAGATCGCCGGAACCGTAATGCTTCTTGAAGAGGATGAAAAAGCACGGATCAAAGGAACGATCATTAATAAATTCCGTGGAGATGTATCCATTCTGGAACCGGGACTTCGAATGTTGGAAGATAAGACGGATATCCCGGTAACGGGAGTAGTTCCGTACTTTTATTTAGATCTGGATGAGGAAGACAGCCTGACGGAACGATTTCAGAAAAAAGAGAAGCCGGGACTGATCGATCTGGCAGTGATCCGATTCCCAAGGATCTCTAATTTTACTGACTTAGCACCTTTAGAAGCATTGGAAGAGGTGAGCGTGCGTTATGTTTCATCTCCGGCTGAGTTTGGAAATCCGGATGCGGTGATCCTTCCGGGAACAAAGAATACGATCAGTGATCTTCTGTGGATGCGTCAGAACGGACTGGAAGCAAGAGTCCTGAAACACAGCGCACAGAACAAACCGGTCTTTGGAATCTGTGGCGGATACCAGATGCTAGGAATGGAAATCTCAGATCCAATAGGAGAAGAGTACGGAGGAACTGTACAGGGAATGGGACTTTTGGATACAAAGACCGTGTTCCGTCCGGAAAAACACAGAACTAGAGTACATGGAACATTTGGCGAGATGAAAGGAATCCTGAAAGAGATGGAGGGACTTCCTTTCGAAGGATACGAGATCCATATGGGAGAGACGATTCTTGATGAGCACGCATCCGGGCTTGTAACAATAGAAAATGATTCTGATACGCTACAACAAGGACATCTGGATGGTTCACAGAAAGAAAATGTCTATGGCTGTTATGTGCATGGAATCTTTGATTCACCGGAAATGTCAGGTGGTTTCTTGTCAGCTTTATTAAAAGAAAAAGGATATGATCCAGAGACAGTACAGGCAGTAGATTGGAAGGCTTATAAAGAAGAACAGTATGATAAACTTGCAGATATCGTTCGTGCCAGTCTGGATATGAAAGAAATTTATAGAATTATTGGATTGTAGAGTTTGTAATGAGAGAGGCAAAAAGATGGTTACAGATTTAACGAAAGAACATCCGAACAAGACATTGTGGCGTTTTCTTCTGCCGATGTTGTTCAGTGTGATGTTCCAGCAGATTTACAATATCGCAGACAGTATGATTGCGGGAAGATTTGCAGGAGAAAATGCGTTGGCAGCAGTCGGTGCATCTTATCCGATCACAATTATTTTCATGGCATTTGCTGTGGGAATGAATCTGGGTGCCTCCGTAGTCGTATCAAGACTGTTCGGAGCGGAAGACCGGGGCGGTGTGAAGCGTGCGGTTACAACAGCATTTCTTAGTTCTATGGTGCTGGGAATCATGCTGACATTATTCGGGTATTTCTTTAATCATCAGATGATGAGATGGATCCGTACACCACAGAATATTATGGCAGATGGAGTTTTATATTTGAAAATTTACATTTTCGGAATTATCTTCCTGATGCTTTATAATGTGTGTACCGGAGTATTTACAGCACTCGGGGATTCTAAGACACCGTTATATTTTCTGCTTGGTTCCTCAGCTGGAAATATTATTCTTGATTACATCTTCGTAGCAAAATTCCAGTGGGGTGTGAGCGGTGTTGCCTGGGCAACATTTATTGCGCAAGGTGTGTCAGCCGTGCTTGCATTAGTAACACTTCTCGGAAGATTGCAGAAATTTGCCGGGAAAGAAAAGCAGCCGTGGTTTGATAAGAAATTATTCGGACAGATCATGGCGATTGCAATTCCAAGCATTCTTCAGCAGAGCGTATTGAGTGTAGGAAATCTTTTCGTGCAGGGAATTGTAAATCAATTCGGTTCAGCAGTTGTTGCGGGATATTCGGGAGCAATCAAGCTGAATACATTTGCCATTAATATCTTTATGACACTTGGTTCCTGTCTATCCAGTTATACGGCACAGAATATCGGCGCGGGAAAGAAAGAACGAATTCCGTTGGGATTCCGTACCGGAGTGAAATTGTCAGAGCTTACGGCATTACCGTTTGTTATTCTGTATTTCATTTTCAGTCGTCAGATGATGGGGCTATTCTTAGGTGCGGAGAGTGTAGAGGCGATCAGCGCAGGAATGGCATTTTTGAAAATAGTATCGCCGTGGTATTTTATGATTGTAATTAAGCTGATGACAGATGGAATTATCCGAGGCTCCGGAGCGATGGTCTATTTTGTAGCTGCAACAGTTCCGGATCTTATTTTGAGAATCGGATTTGCGTTGGTTTTGACAAAAAGCTTTGGAAGCACCGGGATCTGGATGGCATGGCCATTTGGTTGGATCGTAGCGACCACATTAACATTGATCTTTTATAGAAAGTTGGGATATAAGAATGATAAAAGCAGTAATTTTTGATATGGATGGGGTTTTGATTAATACAGAACCGCTTCATTATCAATGTTGGGTAGAAATTTTTAAAGAACGATATGGAATTGACTTAGATTACGATGTATATAAACCATGCATCGGATCTACAAGACTCCATTTCATGAATCTGATCAAAGAAAATTACGGAATTACATTTGAAAGCCTGGCAGTAATGAATCAGATTATGAAAGAGAAGAAAGATGAAATTATTGCAAGAGACGGATTCCCTGAGATGCCGGGAGTAGGGCAGATGCTTTGCTGTCTGAAAGATGCGGGATATCGCCTGGCCGTGGCCTCTTCTTCTCCAAAACCTGTAATCACAGAGACACTGGAAACGTTGGATCTGATGAAATATTTCGATGTCGTGACAAGTGGAGATGAAGTGAAGAATCCAAAGCCGGCACCGGATACATTTCTCTTTGCAGCGAAACAGCTGGGCGTACCGATAGACGAGTGTATTGTAATCGAAGATTCAACGAATGGAGGAAAGGCTGCTAAGGCGGCTAAGATGCCATGTATCTGGATGCATAATCCGGATTCCGGAGACCAGGAGATACCGGATGCGGTGTTCGAGATTACGGCCTGGACAAAGGAGAATATAGAAAAAATCATGAAGCTTTTACATTTTGGTCAAGAAAAAGTGTAAAAATAAATGAGCGATATAAAAATTTTTTGAGTAGAATACTTAGAAATAGTAGACCTGGAAGTATTATTAGGATGTGATTGAATGAAAAAACTGAAATTTATATTTGGCAAGCTTAGTATTCTCTATTATATTTTGTTTTTGCTCGTGACCTGTGTACTTTGCAAGTACGGAAGCATCAGACAGCTGAAGTTTGCATTTCTTGCTTTAGGTATCCTTCTGGTACTCAGTCTTTGTATCTGGATCGGCTGCCTGATCGCGGAAAAGGAAAATCCTTTAAAAATGAAAGGTGCACTCAGGAAAACAGTGTTTGGTACAGAACTTTTGATTCTACTTGTAGTTACGGTTGGATGTATTTCTTATATCGTATATACTGCGATTCCTTATAATGGCGCATTGTCCTGGAAGGTAGACAGCCTGTTTAAGACAAAGAAAATAGAGTATGAACATAACAACTTCTTCCGTGATGGTGCAGAAGGACTAATCAAAGATATCAATAAGAAATTGAAACTTCCGGACGAATTATATATCACAGATAGTTTTGAGATGTCCTTTGATAAAGACGGAACGATAACCCGCGTGTCGGCCTATCTCTACGGACAGAATGAAAAGGGAAAAGATAAGACCTATCTGATTGATTATGATATCGATAAAAGTGATAAAATTGTTGTGCAGATCGCAGGTTATGCAAATGCAGATTATGATGATGACAAGAAATTAGACCCTATGTTTACCATTCTGGAAAAATCAGATTGTAAGATGCAGGTGACACAATGGAATCTAGATTATGCATTTGCAGATAATCCGCCGGAATATGAGATTCTGTATTATGGAAAACGCTCCTTCGCCTCTTCGGAAGGTCTTGTTTATCTTCCGGGAGATGTGGATGGTGACGGAGTAGTCAGCGGCATGACTGATTTCACAGCACTGGATAGCGGTGGGGAAGCACTTGGATATGAAGTATCCCTGTATCTTCCGCAGGATGAATCTGTGACTCCGGTACGTTACATGATGGAACCAGAATATATCAGTCCTGATACGATCAGCCAGAATGAGCAGGCGGAGAAAGATTCACAGGCGAAAGAACAAGGAAAAGAGAATAATACCTGGACGGTCGATACGGACGGAAGCGGTGTTGTCCGATTCTTCTTAAATGAGCAGAAAGGCTGGAAACTTTCTGTTGTTGATGCGGCTCTTGGAACACGTTATTACAAACTGAAAACTACGTCAGATGGTGGATATAACTGGACAACAGTAAATGAAGACCCATTCGACGGAAATGGCGGAGCAGGAGAAGGAATACAATTCTTCGACGAACAGTTTGGCTTCATCGGTCTGAGCGGGGCATCACAGACACATTCATCTATTTATGTTACAAAAGACGGTGGAAAGACACTGAAGGAGATAGAACTTCCGATGGATACGGTGACGGAATATCCGCCGCATATGCAGGAATATGGCTTCACGCTTGAAGATTATCAGTATCTGGAAATGCCACAGCAGGATGGAGAGAATTACACGATCCATGTGATGAGCCAAAGTGGCGAGACGGAAGGCCTTGTGTTCACATCTGAAGATCAGGGTGAGAACTGGAGTTTTACCGGGGTGTTTGATGAATAAAGAAACATTACAGAGGGACAACTAAAACAGTTGACTAGTATAGACTTATTATTTAGGTATATACAAAAATCCTATATTTAATGTATAATTGATTAAGAAAATTTTTAATATTAATATGGGGCGATATAATGGAAATAGAAAATAGATATGTGGTGCTGGATGTAGAAACGAATGGACTTTCTTCATTGAGAGATGATTTATTATCTATATTAATTTATAAACCAGATGATAGGAAAATGTATGATCGTTTTTTACCTTTGGAATTAGCTAAGAAAGTGTTTACAACACATATCAATGGTATTACAAAGAATGACTTAAAGGGAACCACTCCTTTGAAGCAAAAAGAAGTTAACGAATTGATACAAACATTTGAATTGGATAAAAGGGTAATATTGACGTTTGGTAGTCTTGATGAAAAATTTATAAAGAATTATTTTAGACGAAAAAATTTGTATGGATTTGAAAAAATGTCTTTTTATAATTTTAAGAAAGATATAATATCATCACGATTTTCAGGAGGGAATGTTACAAAAGACAATTTGTGTAATCTTTTTGGCATTAAGAATGTACAAGAAGTACATACTGGTGCAAATGACTGTGTTTTAGAGTGGGAATTATTCAAAAAAATCAATGGAAAAAAACTGTTTATAACTGGTGATAATGTATTCGAAATGAATAATGATTACATAATCCCTGTTAGTTACTTAAGTAGCCATCCAAATTTAAAATTATACATAGGAGATTTGCCAAATATCTTATTTGAGCAAAAGATAATTAAAGAATTCGAAGTCCATAGTGAAAAAATAAAAAAATTTCCGACTAATTTTAATGGTATGACAGTGGAACATTTAATCAATACACAACTACATGTTAAGAAAATAGATTCACGGTCGTTTTTATATGCTAATAAAAGCAAATTGAAATATATCGGAGTGTTGCCATCTGCGTATGATATAGTGCCGATGAGTTTTAATAAGGATGGGACTATTACTGCGGTAAGAAAGCAAGACAAACGGATGGAACAAGAAATAAATAGTTTCATACAGGCTATTAAAAAGGAAATACAACCTATGATTCAATTTATTGCAGAGGATATTTTTCATGGACAGGATATTGCATCGCAAGAATTAGTGGTTCATCCTGAAAATAAGATTTTAGCATTGTGTGATCTTTCTACGCCAGACACGGTAATGGAGATTAAAACAAATTATACGATGAACATTTATAATATTAAAGAGCAATTGTATTATGAATCAAAGGGACGAGAATGTTATTTGCTACAGACAGATTGGAGTTCAATGCCAAATTGTTTAAAATTTGTAATTTCAATAGTGACTTTTTCAATAGGAGAATCTAAAAGAAGGCGATCTTTGGAAAACAGGTGGAAAGAATTCCAAAATAAAATTAAAAATGAAAATATTGTAGTTACAAGGTATGTGAATAGTAATACAAAGGTGAATTTGAAATGCAAATTATGTGAGCATGAATGGGAAGCTTCATATTCAGCAATTATTAAAAATCCGATTTGTCCATTTTGTAATCCAGTAGTAAAACATATTGCTAAAGATACTAATAAAGTAAGTGAAGAGGAAAGAACACGTTTAAGAAAAATAAAATATTATAGCAAAGTTATAGAGGTGAGTAACGGAAAGCTAAAAGCATATAACTATATAGGGTCTAAGAATTTGGTAGATGCGGAATGTGTTGTGTGCAGCTATAAGTGGACAACAAGAGCAGACCATTTACTTAGTAGAGCATATTGCCCTATTTGTAGAAAAAGAAAAGTTAGATAAGGCGGTGTAGTTGTGAGAACAAAATTAGTATATTCAAGTATTGAAGAATCGCTGGGATATGGAGCTGGCTCAGGGAATACTGAAAGGTATGAATATGAATGTCCATGTGGTAGTGGAAAAGTAGTGGAAGAACATGATAATATACCTGGATTTCGTGACCACGATGTATATATTTCTTGTGAGAAGTGTAAGAGAAAGTATATTTTAGATATCAGTAAAGGTATAAGAAACTGGGAACTTGTGGAAAAATAATATTTTATAAACAAAATGAGATGGAATTAATGTTGATAATATACATAGGAGATGATACATAATAAATGAAGAAGAGGATTGTATTAATGCTAAGTGTTTTGTTGGTAATATCACTTATAGGAAATGTAGTGTTATTAATGAAACTAAGTGATAAAAACAGCAATAGTGAATTAGAGAGTGGATATGATTTAAATAATGTTCCAGATGAACTAATTGGAACCTGGGAAGCTAAGGCAGGAAGAAAAGTGGAAATTTTTGAAGATGGTAAAGTATACTGGACATATAATGCATCTGGTGCAATATATACAGGGTATATAGGGGAAATTAACGGATACTCTATCGTGTTATCTCAAAAATATGAAGGAAATGGGCAGGAAAATTATCAATCGATGTCAGAAGTGTCAGAAGAAGAACTACAAAATACGTATATCATTTATGATATTACGATGCATGGAGAGGAAGCGTTTTCTGCACAAAATGTAGATTCTAGAGAATACGCATGGTCATTTATAAAAAGCAAGTAAAATGAGTGGAAAATGAAATTAAATCAACATTTTTACAAAGAGATGGTTATAATCAGGACCACCCGTCCAACGGGGGATTCTAGGGCTATATAAGCCCTTCCTCTTTTAGGCTATGGAAATTCTGTTTACACAGCTTTCCTACAGCTCCCGTTCAAGCTATATTGCTCTTAACTCGTCGCTACCCCTTAAGGGGTTATTGTTACCACTTGGCGTTAACTTTGGTGCTAGAATTCGTTTTTGTAGAATTTTCGGCAAAAAGAAATTTTGCCGTACGGCGCATTTTTTGGAAATGCAAAGACGATTTCGCCGTACGGCATATTTATAAGACGAATTATTCCAATCCAAACTTCATCTTTACAGCATCAACCAGATAATCTGCCGTCCCTTCCGTCCCAAGCATGCTGCTATCTATCATTATCTCCTTAAATCTCTGATCATTTGGCAGAAATCCCGCGTAATGCATATGATAATGATCTCTTGCTTCATCAACCGATCTTATCATTTTTCTTGCATCCGTTTCATCCATCTTCAGATCGTTCACGCAGTTTTTCACGCGTTCTTCATATGGAGCATAAATATAGATCCGGAGTAGATTTGTTTCATCTGCTAATATGAAATCAGAGCAACGTCCTACGATGATGCAGGATTCTCTTTCTGCAAGGAATTTTATGATATTTTCCTGTGCCTCGAAAAGCTTATCCTGTAATTCATCAGCCTGTGTTCCGAGTGGATACATCATCCGTCTGAAACTGTTGGAAGGAACTTTTTTCTTTGCACTTTCCTCTATCTCATCAATCTTTGATACAGGGAGATTCAGTTTCTTGGCTGCTTCCTCTACGATATCCCTGTCATAAAATTCCACACCGAGCTTTTCACTCATGCGCATGGCAATCGGTCGACCAAGACTGCCAAATTGTCTGGCTATTGTAACAATATATTTTTTTTCGCTCATATTTTCTCCTTTCAGGCAGACTGCATTATATTTATATGCTTTTATACACTGATAAATCTGTATGCTATATTTCTGCCAATTACATATTGATGTTTCTTGATTACATAACGAATCCTAAGAACAAAAATCCTACGATTGAAATTCCTGCCCCAATCAGTACATATGGAAGCTGTGATCCTGCATGCTCGAGGTTATCTATTCCGGCTCCATTTGATGCAAGAACTGTTGTGTCGCAGTAGAAGCATGCATGGTTTCCGAATGCACATCCGGAGAGGATGGCTGCCATTACAAGTACGATATTTGCTCCAACACTCGCTCCAAGAGGAAGAAGTACCGGTGCAACAAGTGTACATACACCCCATGCATTTGCAATCATGAATGCGAGAAGTCCCACGATGATAAATGTGATCATAGGGAAAACACTTCCTGCCATGAAAGGTTTGCAAAGGTCCACAAAGAATTCTGTCATCTGCATTTCACTTGCAATCTTTTGGAATGTGAGTGCGGAGATAAGTAATATTATGATTGGTAACATATCTGAAAATCCTTTTACAAAGGTATCCCAGAATTCTGAGAATGTCATGATTTTTCCTGCAATATATAATACCATAGAAACAAGGATTGCGATAATCGCAGCTACTACCAGATCACCGGTTGCCACTGCTATTCCGACAAGCACAGCAAGTGGGATAATGAAAAACCATACGCTTCGCCCTTCGTCCTCGCCATATTCAGAAGCAATGTTGTATTTTCTACTGACATCGCTATATGTTTTCCCAGTTTTGGCAACTCGCTCGTATGCCTTTTTCATGCCACCAAGCTTTGGAAACCAGCCCATGCAGAAAAGAAATACTATTATGAGTGCCACAATCGGGTAAACACAATATGGAATAGCCATCAGGTATGTCTTCATAAGGCTTCCACCTGCAAGATCCTTTACACAATCCTGCTGTAAGAAAATAGCTCCAAAATATGCTGCCCATGATGAAAAAGGTATTAATACACAAACAGGAGCACCTGTACTGTCAAGCAGGTATGCAAGTGACTCTCTTGGTACTTTCTTTTTATCATAAGAGCCTTTCATTGCTGTTCCGATTGATAACACATTAAGATAGTCATCAACGAAGATCAGTATTCCGAGAATGAATGTAGCAAACAATGTTTTTCTTTCCGTGTTACAAATCTTTGTGACAATCTTTGTAAAACCAAAGCTTCCTCTTGATGCTGTGAGAAGTGCTACAAGACTTCCAAAAAGTCCACATATCAATATAACATATGCCTCATCACTTATTACTCCTTCCAGTGTGCTTACCCATTTTGTCAGGAAGTCTTGTTTCCACAAAACAATTGCTCCCACCATCGATCCTGCAATCAGAAATGCTTCGCATTTTTTTGTTGTGATCGCACCTATTACGATTGCCAGTACGATCAGCGTTGCAATTAGTCCATAACTCATAATTCTATCTTCCTCTCTTTCCAGATGTGATGGTTACTTCAACTGCTTATGTGATTTCACAGTTCACCGTCATATCTTACTTTTCTATGTAAACTACAAAAGGGTCGGAAGATTGTATCTCTTCCGGCCCCTTTGCCTTTCGTTGAAATTATATTATATTTATCCCCCTTGCACGTCAATGCATAATGATGTTTTTGTGATATTTTCGTTTCTTGTAAACAAATATAGATCTATCTGCTTGTTCTCATATACCAAATTGATATTTGCTTATATAGTATCATTCACTGAAAGAGACTCTCCACTGAAAATCCCCTTACTCAAGAAAATAATAGATCATCAGTGCATTGTATAGCTCCTGACTCTGAAACCTGTTCGCAAAACTCTTTCCTGTAAGCTGTTCTACTCTCTGTAATCTGTATTTCACAGTGTTCTTATGTGAAAACAGTTTATCAGCTGTTCTCTGCAGATTACAGTCACACTCGAAATAGGCCCACATTGTCTCCATCAACTGTGTATGAGCTTTCTTCTCATACTGTATGATAGGATCAAGCACTTCATCCGCAAATCGCTGCATTGGCGCAGTGTTCTCATACGACATCAGCATACGGTAAAATCCCATCTCATCATAGAAAATGATTTCATTTTTCCTGTTAATATGCTCCAATACAGAGTTCATTTTAGATGTCTCATGAAAGCTCTTTTGCAATTTGGATATGCTTTCACATTTTTCACCTATGTTGAGAGTGTATTCAATTCCGTTCAGGTCATTTTGCAAAAACTCACCAAACTGTTCAAAAATTTCTATTATCTTCCTGCGATCATCTGTACAGTCTTTCATAAAACCTATGATCCTGTCGCCATAGCAGGAAATGATTGCAGGATAATCACATTCAGCAAAATATTCTTTTAGAGTCTGTGCATAGTTTCTTATCTTGTCATTTGTAATTCCCTGATCTAATTCATTGCATGCCTCTTTCGAACTTTTTTTGCTCAGATGAAGCACGAAAACCTGTTCTAACATTCCCGGATCATTTCCCATTTGCCTGCATTTCTGCTCGATACTGGATGTATTGGTACAGTTTCCAAAAATAATCTCTGCAAGCAGACTGTCCTCTATATCTTTTCTGTCATCCAGATATGATATGGCGTGTCCCAGTTCCTCAAAAAAATCTAAAAGTGGCACATTCCAAGGCATGGTGAAAAGCGGAAAATCATTATTTTCTGCTAAATCTATTACCTTTTCGTCAATCTGTGTTACATAATTCTCGCCCATCAATAAAAGAGCACACGACATGTTAAGTTCAATTGCCTTTTTTATTGTTTGATACAGATCAAAATTTTTTCTCTGTGTTACCGGAGCACTTACTATTAAAAGTTCGTTCCCACGTACCCATTTCTCAAAATTAATATTCTCTGCCTTATAAGACCAGCGTATGCCCTTTTCCATGCCACCCGATCCGGCTATTACACTTGCCTGTGACATTGTCGTAAGTGATAGAAGATCCTTGCACTGAAACATTGTTTTCCCACCTTTTATTTCAGCAGGTCAATAGCTCCTGTTACCTTTGCAGGAATTTTTTTGAACAAAAATTCACCGTGTCTGACAGAAGCAGTGATTCCTGCTCTCTCACATATTGCTTCAAATTCTGATTTTGCATCAAGCACGATAAAGTTTGCAGGCTTATTTTCCTCAATTCCGTAGTGATCTGTAATATTCATGGTCACAGCTCCGTTCGTTGTCACAAGATCAAGAACATTCGTAATCTCTTCAGGTGACATCATCTGTGCCAGATGGATTCCGTGATCGAGAATCATCATCATATTTCCGTTTCCAAGCGGATACCAAGGATCGGACATGGAATCCTGTGCAAAACATACATTGATTCCGTTGTCATAAAGTTCCTTTACTCTTGTGATTCCTCGTCTCTTCGGATAGGTATCCTGCCGTCCTTCAAGATATACATTCTCAGTAGGACAGGAGATGAAATTAATGCCTGATTTTTTGAAAAGCTTCATCATTCTGAATGCATAACTATTATCCGCTGAACCAAAGGAACATGTGTGGCTGGCTGTAGTTCTTGTGCCTATACCTTCCATAAGTGCCAATGCATTCAACAGCTCCAAAAAGCGGCTCTGCGTATCGTCTGTCTCATCACAATGTACATCGATAAGCTTATTATATTTGACAGCCAGTTCGATTGTCTTGTGGATTGATTTTTCACCGAACTCTCGGGCCAGTTCAAAATGAGGTATCGCGCCAACACAGTCAGCCCCCATCTTAAGTCCTTCCTCTACCAGTTTGTCACCGCCCTTGTATGCGTACATTCCTTCCTGAGGAAATGCAACAATCTGCAGATCAAGAATATCTTTTACTTCATCTCTTACTTCAAGTGCAGCTTTAAGACCTGTAAATGTTGGATCTGTCACATCAATATGTGTTCGGATAGCCTGAACACCATGCAGCATCTCTTTTCTTATTCCACTGTAAATACGCTCCTTCATCTGTTCAACAGTCATATTTCCTTTTGATTCACTCCAACGCTGGATTCCTTCAAAAAGAGTTCCCGATCCGTTTTCCTCACCAAGGCTTGCTGTAAATACATAATCAAGATGCAAATGCGGATCTACATATGGAGGAACTACCAGTTGTCCATTTAAATCAACTTCCTCACATCCCACCGTTTTTTCCTGTGGTATATCTGCTGAGATTTTCTTGAAAATTCCATCTTCAACTAATATAGAAACAAGTTCTTTTTGACCTTTTAGCCTTACATTCTTAAATAATTTTGAACCCTTCATACCGTATTCCTCTTTTCTCATTAACAGTAATGATTTGAAATAATGTCATTACCGTTAGGTTGCTATTTGTTCTTTACGCACAAATCATAGCATTCGGTCAGAATACAGTCAATAAAATGCAAAATCAACGCTTTTATTTTATTCTTGCGTACAAAAAAAGTCAATTCATTTTGTGCGTTACACACAAAATAAACCGGACAGATGTAAAAGCATTATCTCCTAAAAAAACGATATCATAAATATTTTTGCGAGTTTCCTGTAATGAGTACACTGACTCAAAAACTTCTTGCAAGTATATCGCTGTAGCGATATACTTAACACATAAGGAGGAACTGGTATGAAAAAAGTATTATATCATGGATCAGAATTCTTAATTGAAAAACCAGAGTTCGGGAAGGGTGCCAGACACAATGATTACGGAAGAGGTTTTTATTGTACAGAAAATATAGAATTAGCAAGAGAGTGGGCATGTGCAAAGCAAAAAAATGGATATGTGAATATTTATGAATTGGACATGGAAGGATTAAAAGTATTGAATCTGAATGATTCAAAATACCACATATTGAATTGGCTTGCTATTCTTGCAGATAATAGAACGTACTGGCAGAATGGAAGTATTGCAGAAGAGGCAAAAAAATACATAAAAGAGCATTTCCTGATAGATATTACTCCATATGATATTATTGTAGGATATCGTGCAGATGATTCATACTTTTCGTTTGCCCAGGATTTTGTTTCGGGAGTAATTTCGTTGGAAAAATTATCTGAGGCGATGCGGTTAGGTAAATTGGGCGAGCAGATTGTATTAAAAAGTCCGAAAGCTTTTGAGACGATTTATTTTCAGAATTATGAAAATGTAGATGCGGAAATATATTATATCAAGAAAGCGGAGCGCGAGCGTGAAGCAAGACGAGAATATAGAAGACGTAAAAAAGAAAGTGCAGATATTCATGAGTTATTCATGCTGGACATCATGAGGGAGGGTATGGAAAATGGTGATACACGCTTATTCAGATGATTATCTTACGTCAGCCCAACGAATATTGGGAGATATGTTGGATTTCGCGGTGAACACATATGATATGGATATTGATAAATTTTTTGAAATGTTTCTGGTTTCAAATGTGTCACGGCAATTTGAAATTGGAAATCCTACTTATGTAGCCGGAAAAACAGGGTGTGAGTTAGTCAAAGAAGTGATTCGGGATTCTGGGTTAGTAATGGAAGAGTACCCAGATGAGATGTATTTGGATAAATCACCAGAATATTGGAGTGGCTGGGCATTGGCATATTATCAGTGGTATCGAGGAAGAACATTTTCACGCATCTACAGGGCGGTATCAATGACGGAAATTCGAAATATGTATGAAGTATACCACGAGATGGATTTGGCACATTTCGTGGAGCGGTTGGATGAATTATGGAACCAACATTATCCGGAGACAAATCTGAAACGAATTCGTGATTTGGCGGGACTATCACAGCGAGAACTGGCAGAACTGTCAGGAGTATCTGTGCGGCAGATACAACTCTTTGAGCAAAGACAGAGAGATATCAATCAGACCAGAGCAATTGATGTGTTGCGATTGAGCAGGGCGCTTGGATGCAAGAATGAAGATTTGCTGGAACTATGAGGATCAGGCTAAAGCAAAGAATCGTCTAAAGACAGCGAGATATGGGAAAGACCTGTATCTCGCTGTTAAAATAGATGCTCCTGAGTTGGTGTTTTAGGAAATTGTCTTAAGGACTCTTTTTAGAATTGAAGTCAGAACAGGGGCAGTTATTGCAGTAAAGATCATTCCAGGAGCTGCGCTTACTACTAAAGGCTGCCAGGCAACACCCAAGATTGTTGCCAATACCAGTCTGGCTGCAAACGTTCCGGCAGGACCAGCAATAATGAGGGCCAGTGGGTCCTTTTTTAATACTGTTAAGATAAGACCGGCTACAATACGGTACACCATTGCGATAATGACATTGTATATAGTCTGAAGACCTAATATCATCCCAATAATGCTGGCAATGATGCCGATGGTAAGATAATGTAGAAATCCTCTGATTCTTCCGATGCTTATGGCTAATGGGGCTGATAATTGAAATTCAGTTCCTGGAATGGGTGATGGGATTTTAAATAAGCCCGAGATGAACAGCAGAACAACCCACATGCCGTCCATAGTCAGATTTTTGACGCTAAAAAAATGATTGGATAAAGTTCTTTCTTTTGATTCTTCTGTAGTATTCATAGTTTTCCCATCCTTTTGTTTAAAATATTTCTGCCATTTCCCATTGAGAGAGATTAAAAGCAAAGTTATTGTATACAATAAGCAACTAATTGTCAACCATTAAATAAAAAAAGGTTGACAATTAGTTGCGAGTAAGTATATACTTTGCCTAAAGTATGCAAGAAAAAAGGAGAATGCAATGGGAAAAGGGATATTTGTAACCGGTACAGGTACGGATGTTGGTAAAACATACGTTACAGGATTGATTATAAAAAAGATAAAAGAGAACGGGATGACTCCAGGCTATTTTAAAGCTGCTATGAGTGGAAATGAAAGAGAGGAAGATGGAACGCTGATTCCTGGTGACGCTTTGTGGGTTAAGAATGTATCAGGAATTTCCCAGTCAGTAGAGGAAATGTGCCCGTATGTCTATGAGCATGCTTATTCTCCGCATCTGGCTTCACGTCTGGAAGGAAATCATGTTGAGATGGCAGTTGTTTTGGATAATTATAGAAAAGTAAAAGAGAAATACGACTATATAACAGTTGAGGGAAGTGGCGGTATTTTATGTCCGATCTGTTTTGATGAGGCACGTATTGGGTTGACAGATATAATAGATGAGATGGAACTTGACTGCATTCTGGTTGCAGATGCAGGACTTGGAACAATCAATAGTGTTGTACTAACTTATGAATATATGAAAAACAGAAATATGAATATAAAAGGAATGATTTTTAATCATTATATAGCGGATAATATCATGCATGAAGATAATATACGCATGTGCGAATATATGACGGGGCTTCCAACTCTGGCGAAAGTTTCCATGGGAGACGTGGACTTGAATATTGATATAGCAGAATTAATTTCATTATACAGATAACAATATAACGGAATGAGGAAAGCAAAAATAAGAATAATTTTAGGAGATAAACTTATGATCTGGTATCCATATGTACAGATGAAGAAAATGAAGACACCATATAAAATTGTAGATGCAGAAGGAGTTTATTTGTATACGCAGGATAATAAAATGATAGATTCCGTATCTTCCTGGTGGTGTATGATACATGGCTATAAAAATAAAGAAATTAACGAAGCAATGAAGAATCAGATTGATCAATTCAGTCATGTCATGCTGGGTGGGCTTACTCATGAACCAGTCTTGAAATTATCAGAAAAACTAAAAGATTTTCTCCCGGGAGATCTTGATTACTGTTTTTTTTCAGATTCGGGTTCGGTTGCTGTAGAGGTTGCCTTGAAAATGGCATTGCAATTTAATATTAATCGTGGCAGCGGAAGAAAAAAACTCCTTTCGCTTACCAGCTCGTATCATGGAGATACATTTATGTGTATGAAGGCCGGAGATGATGAGGATTATCATTTTATATTATCAGAAGATGATAAGAAGGATGTAATTCACATTCCAACGGAAATGGATGCATTGGAAAAAGTATTCCGGACACACGGAAATGAATTTTATGCATTTATTGTAGAGCCACTTCTTCAGGGAGCCGGCGGGATGAAAATGTATAGTATTGATTTTCTGAGAAGGGCAAGAGAACTTTGCAATGAATATGATGTTGTTTTTATATTTGATGAAGTTGCAACTGGTTTCGGACGTACTGGAAATCGTTTTGTGTCTGATCTTGTACTTCCGGATATTATCGTGCTTGGAAAAGCATTGACTGCCGGGTATATAGGACATGCAGTGACAGTAGCAAATCATAAAATATATAATGGATTCTATTCTGATAAGGATACAGATGCACTTATGCATGGTCCTACATTTATGGGAAATCCGGTCGCATGCAGTGCAGCATTAAAATCTATAGAAATATTTGAGCGTGAAAACTATATGGAAAAAATCAAGCATATAGAGGATATGGTTAGAAATCTGGTCTCCGGATTCACTCATCCGCTTATCAAAGAAATCAGATATATGGGTGGTTGTCTTTGCTTCCAGGTACATGACCCATCATGTCTTATCGGATTTCAGGAGTATGCATATCAACGAGGAGTATTTTCAAGACCATTTCTCGATATTATGTATGCCATGTTTCCGTATATCATACAGGATAATGAGATCAGGCAGATTGTTGATGTCATGAAAGACTGGTTCATTGAACAGAAAGGAATTTAATCTATGAGCGCGGAGGAATTGTACAGTATTAAGATGCGTGCAAGCAAAAAGGAAAACGGTACGGATGTACACATATCCGGAGCAGAGAAAATCGTTGAGGCACCGGATGTTGATATATTTGCCAATGCGCTGATAGAGAGAGGAATGCATCATTCCAAGGGTGAAGCAGATGCGTTGAACTTGAAGATAAATAAAGTCTGCAAGGAGAACATTATTTATCTTGATGCACTTTCAGTAGAGACAATTGAGGTCGAAACATGGGAAAAAGGGCGGGAAGAGATAAAAAAATATTTAAAAGAAATTGGAATAGACAATCCGCAAGATGTCATGCAATTCTTAGATGAAACTTATGCCATGAGAGGAGCTATGCTTCTTGATGTTGACAGGCTCATTCGTTTAGAACCGGATAAAAAACGTGGGATTCGTGCTACCAATATGGATCAGGAGAGAATGAAAGGGGACAGAATCGGAAACGAGAAGAATCATTATGAAGAAGCAATTGTACTTGCGACAAAAGTGGCAAATTGTCCTGGTATTATTGGTGAGATATGTATTTCAGATGATCCCGAGTACGTGACCGGTTATGTGAGCTCAAAAGAAATCGGTTATAGAAGAATCACGAAGATGAAGAGAATGGGGAGCGAAAAAGGAGGAAGAATATTTCTGTTTCGAGGAACAGATGCAGAAGAACAAAAAGCAATTGATTTTCTTCAGAATCAGTATGTGATCGTCAGAAATGTACCCAAAAAGATTTGCAAAAAATCAGATATGAAAAGACCACAGAAGTGGGATAAAATTGATAAAGCACTGGTATCTTTAAAAGAAAACCATCTTTTTCGCACAATGAAGACAATAGAATCAGCACAGAGTTCACATGTAACTATAGATGGAAAAGATTATGTATTAATGGCATCCAATAACTACCTGGATATTGCCAGTCATCCTTCCATAAAATCAGCAGTCGTAGAATCGACAGCTATGTATGGATTTGGCTCCGGTGGCTCCAGACTTACAACCGGAAATACAGTGATACATAATGCACTGGAGAATAAGATTGCTTCCTACAAGGAAACAGAAGCAGCGATCGTGTTTAACACAGGATATGTTGCAAATGTAGCAACAATATCCGCAATGGTGAAAAAAGGAGATACTGTTTTTAGTGATGAATTAAATCATGCAAGTATTATTGATGGATGCCGTCTTTCAAAAGCCAAAATTGTAACATATGCTCATAATGATATGGATGATCTGCGAAAAAAAATACAGGAGAATCCATGTGAGACAGGCATTGTTGTCAGTGATGCAGTTTTTTCTATGGATGGAGATATATTAAAGCTTCCGGAATTTCTTGATATCTGTGAAGAGAATCAATTGTTTTCCATGGTAGATGAAGCACATTCCACAGGAGTGATCGGCAAAACCGGTCATGGAATCCGAGAATACTGGCAGGAAAAAAGACAGGTAGATATTTTAATGGGAACATTTAGTAAGTCGATAGGTGGCGAAGGTGGTTATGTGGCCGGAGAGACAAGACTGATAAACTATCTGAGAAATGTGGCAAGAGGATTCATATTTTCTACTTCACTTTCGCCAGTAACCATGGCTGCGAATCTGGCTGGAATTGAAGTTCTTGAAAAGGAAATCTCAAGAGTAACAAAATTGCAGTACAATGTAAAATATTTTTGTACACAACTTGGGAAATATGGTATCAATGTAAAATCTGAAACTGCCATAATTCCTGTTATTATTGGTGATGAGGAAAATGCACTGACAGTTTCCAACTATCTTCATGAGAATGGATATTTTATATCAGCGATACGTTATCCAACTGTTGCTAAAGGAGCAGCAAGGCTTAGAGTCGCGCTTATGTCCAGCCATACAGAAGCAGAACTGAAAAAGTGTGCAGAATTAATAGGAAAAGCCTTATTGATGAAGTAAAAATATGTTAACACTTTAGGAGTGAATAATCATCCAAAGACAGCGAGATATGGAAAAGACCTGTATCTCGCTGTCTTTTTATTAAGAAATTCTTAGTTTTCATCTGCAACAGTTTTTCTATTTGAAGACTCTAGTGTATATAACCTATAATAAAGATAATGTGAAACTGTTTATAGATTTTATGAAAATATAGGTGCTTCATAAAAAATGGTTATAGGAATCTTCAAATGACATAGATGATTCGAGAGGAGGGAACAGATATTGGATAAAGATAATTCGAGGGAAATACAATTCAAAGAGGAATTGGTGCGCAAGGCGAAGAATGGAGATACGAAAGCATTTTCCCTGTTATACGCCGGTGTTTGCAAGGAAATGTATAAATTCGCATTATATATGATGAAGCATACAGAAGATGCAGAAGACGCGGTAAGTGAGACCGTTATATCTGCATTTGAAAATATTGCGAAGCTCAAGAATGAGAGTAGTTTTAAAAGCTGGATCTTTACAATTTTAGGAAATCAATGCAGAAAAATGTTGGGAAAGCGTGGAAATCATGTGTCAGAGGAAGAGACACCAGAGGCTGGACACGAACCGGACTATGAGCAACATTTTGATGTGAAGGAGGCATTCGCAAGGCTTGAGGAAGAAGAGCGTATGATCCTTTCGTATTCTGTATTCGCTGGATATGGAAGTGAGGAAATTGCGCAGATGCTTGAGATGAATGCAGCAACGGTTCGATCAAAGAAAAGCAGGGCACTTGGGAAGATGCGTAAGATGTTGGAAGCAGGATGATCTATAAGAGCTGGAGTTGAAAAAAATAGAAGAAGGAGGCGGAAAAGATGGAAGAAAATAGAGAAAAGAACAATAAGAAGATTGAGAATGAAAAGCGTTTAGAACAAGATTTGAGACAGATGGCAGATGATGTGATCCTTCCGGACTCACTGGAGCCGGAGGCAATTCAGAAAATGCTTCAGGCAAGACAGGAAGAAAAGCAGCAGGGATCAAAAACGAAAAAGAACAAAAAGAACTGGAAACGTATCGTTCCGATCGCAGCAGCGGCATGTGTCTGTGTGATAGTTGGAGCGACAGTTGGAATCAAACAGATCAACAAAGGAAACAACAAAACATTAGATGCAGCGACTATCGCATCAGCAGCAGATCAGACAGAGACAACCCAGACACTTACAACAGCGAAAGATTATAAAGAAATTGAAAAATGTATCAAAGAATATAATAAGCAGATGGCACGGGATAACAACAGTATGGCTATCGGACTGTATGAAAGTGCGTCTTCGGCAGACGCAGCAACAGCAGAAAGTAGTAATGTTAGTGACACGGGGGGTTATTCGGACACGAATGTCCGTGAGAATGGCGTGGGGGAAGCCGATATTGTCAAAACCGATGGAAAAAATATTTATACACTGTGTCGGAGTGTTGTGACAATCACAGCTATTGACAATGGGTCCATGGAAAAGCTGGCCTCGATCGAACAGGATGCAGAACGCTATGTAGAAGACATTTATGTACAGGATGATAAATTAGTTCTGTTCGGTACGTTAGGAAGACAAGTCGGAAATTCAGAGGATTCAGAAGCTTATGATGGATATTATGAGAACAATACTTATGTCCAGGTATATGACATCAGTGACCCGTCAAATCCGAAAGAGATCGGTAACATGGAACAGAGCGGAGGATATAATACATCCAGGATTGTTGATGGATATGTCTATGTGCTTAGTCAGTTCCATCCTTACGAAGACAATGTTACAGCAAGAGATCTGTGGTATATTCCGGAAGTGCAGGGAAAATCTATTGAAGCAGAAAATATTTATATGCCACAGGAAGCAGAAGGAAATGAATATACGATCATTACAGCATTTTCATTAGATAATCCATCAGAAAAAACAGACAGTAAGGCTGTTTTTGGTTATTCGGATGTGTGTTATGTAAGCGAAAATAATATTTATATTACAAGTAATTATTATGAAGATTCAGATGTGAGCAGAACATTGATCCGCAAGATTTCTTATACAGATGGAAAGCTTGTTGGTGTTGCTCAGACGAAGATCAAAGGAATGCTGAACGATTCTTTCAGCATTGATGAGTATGAAGGAAATCTTAGATTAGTTACAACAATCGATGAGATTTATTCGAATGATGATATTATGCCATTAAATGAGACGGCAGATAAGACTGAAAAAGCCGTTGCTGAAAATGTTAAGGATGCGGTACCTGGTACAAATTCACTTTATGTACTGAATGACAAACTGGAGATCATTGGCTCCATTCACAATCTGGCAAAGGATGAAACAATCTATTCCGCAAGATTTATGGGAGATACAGGATATTTCGTTACTTACCGTCAGGTGGATCCATTGTTCTCGGTAGACCTTTCAGACCCGGAGAATCCGAAGATTCTTGGAGAGCTTAAGATTCCTGGATTTTCCGAATATCTGCATCCATATGGAGACGGAAAACTGCTTGGCATAGGGATGGATGTAAGTGAAGATGGATTTACAACAGAAGGTGTGAAACTTTCGATGTTTAATGTTACAGATCCATCCAATGTAACAGAGGAAAATAAGTATACAATTGAAGAAAGCTATGGCACAGATGTAGGATACAATTATAAAGGTGTATTTGTAGATGTTCAGAAGAATCTGTTCGGGTTTGTTACCTATCATGATGGAGTGACTTATCAGTTGTATACGTATGATGAGGCAGAAGGATTCAAAGAAGTCATGAGCAGACAGCTGAGCGGATATGAAGGCAGCAGAGGACTGTATATTGGTGACGTATTCTATCTTGTAAGCGGAAATATGATAGAATCTTATTCCATGAATGGATTTGAGAAGATGGATGATATTGTTCTGTAAATAATTTGTAACTGTTCAGAGCTAACCTCCAAAATACTACGCATTTTGGAGGTTGGCGTATCCGCCAAATAAAATTTCAAAAACAGTTTAAAAAATGCAAGTATTTTATACCTTTTTTTGAAATTTTGCTTGGCTCTGAACAGTTACAATATTTTGGATTGACAGTTTGTAAGACGAAAATTATACTAATAGGAGATGGAATTTGTTTGAAATTGTAGTTTTGTAATAAGAGAAAAGGGGTTAGAAATTATGAGTTCCAGAAATAAAGGAATTTGCTTTATTATATTGTCGGCATTTTCATTTGCGTTAATGGGTGCCTGTGTCAGGCTTGCGGGGGATGTGCCGTCCATACAGAAAAGCTTTTTCCGAAATCTGGTTGCATTCTTTGTTGCACTTATAATGATTGTGCGAAGTGGTGACGGATTTGAAATCAAGAAGGGAAACTTAGGTTATATGGTTTTGCGTGCAACATTTGGCACGCTGGGAATCCTTTGTAATTTTTATGCAGTAGATCATCTGGTACTTTCAGATGCATCTATGCTGAACAAAATGTCTCCGTTTTTTGTTATTTTATTTTCGTTTCTTCTGTTGAAAGAGAAATTAAAACCGGCGCAGGCAATTGCAATTTTTGTTGCATTTATCGGAAGCCTGTTTATCATTAAGCCAACCTTTACAAATATGGAACTCTTTCCGTCAGTGATCGGTCTATGTGGGGGAATCGGTGCCGGTATTGCGTATGCAATGGTAAGGATTCTTGGTCAGAGAGGTCAGAAAGGAAGCTCTGTTGTTCTGTTTTTCTCAGGGTTTTCCTGCATCGTGACACTTCCGTATCTGTTATTTAATTTCCATCCAATGACAGGAGCGCAGATTCTGGCACTGTTTGGTGCCGGACTTGCGGCAGCAGGAGGACAATTTGGAATTACCGCAGCATATTATCATGCACCTGCGAAAGAGATATCAATCTATGATTATTCTCAGATTATTTTCTCTACGATTCTCGGATATTTTCTTTTCGGACAGGTTCCGGACAAGTACAGTGTGCTTGGATATGTGATCATTCTCACAATGGCGGCATGGATGTTCTTCTATAATAAAAGACCGGAAGAAAAAGAATAGAAACTGTTTGAAGCCAAATATATTTCAGATGAAAAGGATTATAAAATCATGGATTTTGCAAGACTTGAGAAAAATATTATAGATGTAATAAAGGAAGAACAGGCGAAGCTGGGCTACCGTAAGGAGAAGATTCGTCTGTATTATCCGCTGAGTTCTCTGAATCATTTCTTTCAGTTAGATGTGGATGAGACAGGAATGCAGGAAAAATTGAGCCGGTTTTCTGAGTATGAAGAAGGGAAGCTTGGAAGTGTTGAAGTGACAAATAAGGGGGAGCGGTTCTGTTTTCATATTCCGGAGGAAGGTGCAGAATATGTACACAATAATATGAAAGAGAATGAATTCATCAAAGACCTGATTGGGTTGATCTCTCATCATGGCTGCAAGATGCAAGATATCTTTGAACTGTTCCGTCAGCATTCGGATCAGATTACGATCGAAGAGATGCACAGCGATGAATTTGATTATATGATCTGCTTTGAAAACGATCCGGAGGATACTTACCGGTATTGCTTTAAAGATGAAGGATGCCATATCATTTACCATAGATTCCTGCCGGAAGATTATGAAGAATTTAGATTTGGAAAATAACTGTCAGGTCAGACAAAAAGGAGAAAAAAGTGAAGCTTACAATACTTGGAACAGGAAATGCAACCGTTACGGAGTGTTATAACACATGCTTTGTGATCAGTGATGACGACCGTCATTTTATGGTAGACGGTGGTGGCGGAAATACGATTCTTCATCAGTTAAAAGCAGCAGGACTTAACTGGATGGATATGAGAGATATTTTTGTGACACACAAGCATATCGACCATCTTCTTGGAATTATCTGGATGATGCGTATGATTCTTCAGAATATGAATAGAGGAAAATACGAAGGAGAAGCTACAATTTACGGACACGAAGAAGTAATCCGTATTCTGAAAGAGATGGCAGGTGAAGTTCTTTCGGCGAAGGAGATGAAATATATAGATGATCGTCTTCACATGGTCGTAGTAGAAGATGGAGAAGAACGTGAGATTATTGGAAAGAAAGTAACATTTTTCGATATTCATTCTACAAAGGCAAAACAGTTTGGATTTTGTATGCAGTTAGATGAGGATGAGAAACTGACCTGTTGCGGAGATGAGCCGTACAATGAACTGGAGCAGAAATATGCTGAGAACAGTACATGGCTCTTGCATGAGGCATTCTGTCTCTACGGACAGGCGGATGAATTCAAGCCATATGAGAAGCATCACTCCACAGTAAAAGATGCATGTGAGATGGCATCAGACCTGAATGTGGAGAATCTGATTCTGTATCATACAGAAGATAAGAATATTGAACACAGACAGGAGTTGTATCTGGAAGAAGGCAAAGTTTATTATGATGGAAATCTGTTTGTGCCGGATGATCTAGATGTGATAGAACTATAAGAAATTTAATCCCACAGCAAGTTTGTTATATGCTATACTTTGTTTATAATCAGGTTGAATTGATAAATTCAGGGAGAGGTGAAGGAGAATGCTTGAGTTAGTAACAGGAGGCAGCGGAAGCGGAAAATCAGCTTATGCGGAAAGCCGGATCTGTGAATGGAACAGGCAGGATCCGAAGCCTCTCTTTTATATTGCAACCATGTATCCTTATGGGGAAGAGACAGAAAAGAAGATTGAGAGACATCGGATGCTTCGTAAAGGGAAAGGATTTGAGACATTAGAGTGGTATACAGGACTTAAGCTACATTTGGAAGAGGGATCATTACAAGGCTCAGATGTGCTTCTCGAATGTATGTCGAATCTCGTGGCAAATGAAATGTATATGGAATCCGGTGCAGGATGTCATGCAGATCAAGCCATTCTGGAAGGGATCCGAGAATTGAATCAACAGTGTTCGAATCTGGTGATCGTGACAAATGAAGTGTTTTCCGAATCGGTTCCGGATTCGCCGGAGATGAAAGAATACAAAAGGATTCTTGGCAGGATCAACTGTGAAATTGCAGCGATGGCAGATCAGGTGACAGAAGTTATTTATGGAATTACACAGCAGAAAAAGAAACCGGATACGCTAGTCAATAGAACAGAAAAACCTGGCGTGGACAGTAACAAATCAGGAGAGTTTGTGATGTGTCAGAAAGAAAATAGAGCTCATATAATTATAGGTGGTGCATTTCAGGGAAAAACACAGTATGCAACGAAAATTTATCCGGGACTTGGGCTGACAGACGGATTCAATTGTCCGCTGGATGAGATTGAAAATTGTGTGGCAATCAATAAATTCAATTCTTTTACAAGACGCTGGCTTTCAGAAGGAAGAACAAAGAAAGAACTGCTGAAGATACTTGAGAAGAATGAAAATCTACAATTACTAATTAGTGACGAAATCGGATATGGTCTTGTACCCGTTGATGATTTTGAAAGAGAATACAGGGAATTTCACGGGCGTGTCATGACGGAACTTGCAGAACAGGCAGATTGTGTAGAACGTGTTGTGTGTGGGATTCCGCAGAGAATAAAGTGAAAGGAAATTAGGGATGCTTTCAGAGATAGAACAGGTACTTCCTTCTGAAATAGAGAAGAGAAGTTTTGAGATTATAACAGAAGAATTAAAAGAGATGGGAAAGATTCTCTGTCCGGAGACAGAACTGATCGTGAAACGCTGTATTCACACAAGCGCTGATTTTGAGTATGCGGACAGTCTTGTTTTTACAGAAGGTGTTGTGGAGAAAGCAAAGGATGCTATCCGCAGAGGTGTGCCGATTATCACAGATACACAGATGGGAAAAGCAGGAATTAATAAGAAACGTCTGGCAGAGTATGGCAGTGAAGTGCTTTGTTTTATGTCGGATGAAGATGTGGCAGAGATGGCGAAAAAGAATGGCACAACAAGAGCGGTGGCAAGTATGGATAAGGCTGCTGCACTGGGAAGAGAGGCTATCTTTGCAGTTGGAAATGCACCGACAGCCTTGGTACGGCTTTATGAGTTGATCAAAGAAGGAAAGATTAATCCGGAATTAATCATTGCAGTTCCGGTAGGGTTTGTAAATGTCGTGCAGTCAAAGGAACTGATCTTAAGTCTAGAAGATACACCATCGATCGTGGCACGGGGAAGAAAAGGTGGAAGCAATATTGCCGCATGTATTTGCAATGCTTTATTATATCAGATGTAAAACAGATGCAAAAAAACTTTGTTAGAACTTGTTAGAAAGATAGAATAGTGGTATTATAAGACTGTTTGATTAGAAAAAAGAATAGAGAGGGAACAAAACGTGACCTATAAAGAAGCAAGGGTATATTTGGACGAGATGTCGAAATACGGAAGTGTACTTGGCTTAGATACGATTCGAGGTCTGTTGCGTGAGCTTGGGAATCCACAGGATGACTTAAAGTTTATACACATTGCAGGAACGAATGGCAAGGGATCTGTGCTTGCATACACTTCAACAATATTAAGTGAGGCAGGATACAGAACCGGGCGCTATGTCTCACCGACAGTAATCTCTTATCTGGAGCGGATTCAGATTGACGGAACATGGATTCCGGAAGATGAATTTGCAGAATTGACAGAGAATGTAAAAGAAGCTATTGCCCGGATGGAGGCGGCCGGAGAGGAATCTCCGACAGTCTTTGAAGCAGAAACGGCAATAGCTTTTCTGTATTTTAAGAAGAAAAAATGTGATCTGGTCGTACTGGAGTCCGGTCTTGGAGGAATTCTGGATGCGACGAACATCATCGGAGCACCGGTGTGTGCAGCATTTGCAACGATCAGTGTGGATCATCTTGGTGTGATCGGAGATTCGTTGGAAGAGATTGCGCAGAACAAGGCTGGAATCATTAAGCCGGGATGTGCAGTAGTATCTGCAAAGCAGAAAGAAAATGTCCGGGAGATTCTGAAAAAAACTGCAGAAGAAAAAGGCTGTCCTTTCACAGAAGCGCAGCCTGAGCAGATGATGATTTTTGAAGATTCCTACCACGGAATTACATTTTCTTATAAAGAATATGAAAAGATGCATAGTCCACTTGCAGGCCAGTGCCAGAGAGAGAATCTTGCAACAGCGCTCGAAGTTATCCGCTGTCTGAACAGACTGGGGTATCGAATTACAGAAGCGCAGGTGCGAGAGGGGCTTTCAAAGACGAGATGGACAGGACGGTTTACCTGCCTGTCAGAGTCCCCGTTATTTTTCGTAGACGGAGCGCATAATGAAGACGCAGCATTAAAGCTGAAAGTGACGGTAGAACGTTATTTTTCGGATTATAAGAAAATCTTTATCATGGGAGTCTTTAAAGATAAAGAATATGAGAAAATCACATCTATTCTTTGCCCGTTGGCAGAAAGTATATATACTGTTAGTCTTCCAAATAAGGAGAGGACGCTTCCGGCAGAAAAGCTGGCAGAAGTAGTGAAGAAACATTGTCAGAAAGTGAAAGCTGAACAGACCATCGAAACAGCTGTTGAGGATGCAAGTAAAGAGGCAATGACCCAAGGCAAGGATATTGCGCAGAAAACTGTGATTCTTGCATGCGGATCCCTGTCTTATCTTGGAGAGGTTCAGCGGATCGTGTTGAATAACCGGCAGTGAGATATAGGAGAGAAATATAAAATGATAGATCATGAAAAAGTAGAACAGGCAGTCCGTCTTTTGTTGGAAGGAATCGGTGAAGATGTGAACCGCGAAGGTCTTATAGATACACCTGACAGGATCGCCAGAATGTATGAAGAGATATATGGTGGAATGGAAGAAGATGCGGGAGTTCATCTTATGAAGACATTTACGGTAGAAAGCAGTGAGATGGTGATAGAGAAAGATATTACATTCTATTCAACCTGTGAGCATCATTTACTGCCTTTTTATGGAAAAGCCCATATTGCCTATATTCCGGATGGTAAGGTGGTAGGACTGAGTAAGCTGGCGCGTACGGTAGAAGTATTTGCAAGAAGACTTCAGCTCCAGGAGCAGCTGACAGGACAGATTGCAGACGCATTGATGGAGTATATGCAGCCGAAGGGAGCTCTCGTTATGGTGGAAGCAGAGCATATGTGTATGACAATGCGCGGAATCAAGAAACCGGGAAGTCAGACAGTTACATTGGCACGGAGAGGTGTGTTTGAGACAGACCCGACATTAGAAGAAAGATTCTTCCGTATGCTTGGAAGATAAAGAATACGTAAAGGAAAAGAAGTGAACAGACTTGAAACAGGAAAATATGTATCGGTTAAATGAAGTGGTCCATCACTGGATCTATCAGGATTATTATGGAAGAATCAAGCGGTTAGAGAAGGAGCGTATCTTTTGCTGTCATCAGATGCCACATTTTCTGGATGTAGCAAGGATCGCATATATTAAAAATCTGGAAGAGAACCTTGGGTTTGAGAAAGATGTGATCTATACAGCAGCAGTACTTCATGACATTGGAAAATCATTTCAATATAAATGGACAATTCCACATGAAGTAGCAGGGGAAAAGATTGCAAAAGAGATTTTAACAACATTACCTGAAGATGCACAGTTTACAGAAGAGGAACAGCAGCAGATTCTTCGGGCTATCCGTGGTCATCGCAGAAAACATGAGGGAATGGAACCAATTGAGGAATTGTTTTATGATAGTGACAAACGCTCGCGTATGTGCCATTCCTGCCCGGCACAGAAACAGTGTAACTGGACGGAAGAAGAGAAGAATATGGAGATAGAGATATGAGAATTGGCGGAAAAGAATTTGACCTGAAGAAAAATACCTATATCATGGGAATTCTGAATGTAACACCGGATTCCCTTTCTGACGGAGGAAGATACGACGGACTGGATCTTGCGATCGAACATGCGAAGCAGATGATTCAGGAAGGTGTGGACATCATTGATGTCGGTGGAGAATCAACTCGTCCGGGACATGTACAGATTACAGAAGAGGAAGAAATTGCGCGTGTTGTTCCAGTAATCCGAAAACTCAAAGAAGAATTTGATATTCCGGTATCGATTGATACTTATAAAAGTGCAGTTGCAGCAGCGGCAATTGAAGCAGGTGCGGATCTTGTGAATGATATCTGGGGATTAAAATACGATTCTAAGATGGCAGGATTGATAGCAAAAACAGGAGTAGCGTGTTGTCTGATGCATAATCGTGAGAATACAGATTATCAGAATTTCCTTGCAGACTTTATGGATGACATGAAAGAATGTGTGAAGATTGCGAAGGACGCGGGGATTGCAGATGATAGGATCATTCTTGATCCAGGCGTTGGATTTGGCAAGACATACGAGATGAATCTCGAAATTATTGATAAACTTGAAATAATGAAAGAACTTGGATATCCGGTACTTCTTGGAACTTCAAGAAAATCAGTGATCGGTCTGACACTGGATCTTCCGGTAGAAGAACGTGAAGAGGGAACAATGGTTACAACAGTTTACGGAGTGCAGAAGGGTTGTGCATTTGTCCGTGTTCATGATGTGGAGAAGAATAAGAGAGCAATCCGTATGACAAGAGCATTAATGAGAGAACATGAGGTATAGGGGACAGATGCAGAAGAAGTTCGATGAAATCAGAATTGAAGATTTGGAAGTGTTTGCAAATCATGGTGTGTTTCCGGAGGAAAATACGTTAGGACAGAAGTTTGTTGTCTCAGCAGTGCTTTTTACAGATACCAGGATGGCGGGAAAAACAGATGATCTGACAGCGTCCATCCACTACGGAGAAGTCAGTGCATTTATTACTGAATTTTTACAGAAAAACACCTATCAGTTATTAGAACGTGCAGCGGAAGAACTGGCTGAAGCGTTGCTTCTTGAGTGGGACAGAATAGAAAGAGTATCTCTGGAGATTAAGAAACCATGGGCTCCTGTTCGACTGCCGCTAAAAACAGTTAGTGTAAAGATTGAACGTGAATGGCACACAGCTTATATTGCATTAGGATCGAACATTGGAGATAGCAAGTCATATCTGGATTATGCGGTGAAAGCATTGAATAAACTTCCGACGAGTCAAGTTGAGATCGTATCTGAATACCTTGTGACACCACCATATGGAGTGACAGATCAGCCTGATTTCCTGAACGGCTGCCTGAAACTTCGCACGTTGCTTTATCCATATGAGCTTTTAGCTGAATTGAACAGAATCGAGAAAGAAGCAGGAAGAGAGCGAATCATTCATTGGGGACCGAGAACGCTTGACCTTGATATTATATTTTATGACGATCTCGTTCTTGAAGAAGTAGATCTGTGTATTCCGCATGTAGAGATGCACAAGAGAAAATTTGTGCTGGAGCCGTTGGGAGAGATTGCTCCGTATAAGCGTCATCCGATCAATGGAAAAAGAGTTTGTGAGATGCTTGCTGAATTGAATGAAAATGAGAATTAATCGAATTATTAAAAAGGCTTATTACCAGTTATCATAAAAGGTGATAAGCCTTTTGGATGTAAAGTGTGAAGAAATATGTTACAATAACCGAGGTTATAAAAAGGACCTAGAGGGAAAGGAGAGGGCGAAATGTTAGAAAAAATATTTAAGCTTTCTGAAAACAAAACAGATGTAAAAACTGAAATTCTTGCCGGAATTACGACATTCATGACTATGGCGTATATCCTGGCGGTGAATCCGAGTATCCTGTCGGCGGCAGGAATGGATTCAGGTGCAGTATTTACTGCAACAGCATTAGCTGCATTTATAGGAACACTTCTCATGGCTGCACTTGCGAATTATCCATTTGCACTGGCACCGGGAATGGGACTGAATGCATACTTTGCCTATACAGTTGTTATCGGTATGGGATACAGTTGGGAATATGCATTGACTGCAGTATTTGCAGAAGGTATTATCTTTATCCTTCTGTCTGTAACAAATGTACGTGAGGCAATCTTTAATGCAATTCCGAAGAATCTGAAATCTGCAGTTAGTGTAGGAATCGGATTATTTATCGCATTTGTAGGTCTCCAGAATGCACATATCGTTATGGGTGGTGCTACATTAGTTGAATTGTTCTCTTTAGATGGATATAATCAGCTGAATGGTGTGAGTGCAACAATGAACGATATCGGAATCACAGTTATTCTTGCGCTTGTTGGAATTTTGATCACTGGAATTCTTGTAATCAAGAATGTGAAAGGAAATATTCTTTGGGGTATTTTGATCACATGGGCAATCGGTATTGTTTGTCAGTTCGCAGGAATTTATGTTCCGAATGCAGAAGTTGGATGCTTCAGCCTGCTTCCGGATTTCAGTCACGGATTATCTATTCCAAGTATTACACCGATTTTCTGTAAACTTCAGTTTAAGGGAATCTTTACTTTGGACTTTGTTGTAATCCTTTGTGCGTTCTTATTTGTCGATCTGTTTGATACGATCGGAACACTTGTAGGAGTTTCTTCAAAGGCAGGAATGCTTGACGAAGAAGGAAAACTTCCAAAGATCAAAGGAGCGCTTCTTGCAGATGCACTTGCAACAACAGCGGGAGCTGTTCTTGGAACATCAACAACTACAACATTCGTAGAGAGTGCTTCAGGAGTATCTGAGGGAGGAAGAACAGGTCTTACAGCAGTGACAACAGCAATCCTGTTTGGTCTTGCATTGTTCCTGTCACCGATTTTCCTTGCAATCCCATCATTTGCCACAGCACCGGCATTGATCATTGTAGGACTTTACATGCTGACGAATATTACAAACATTGATTTCGATGATCTGTCAGAAGCAATTCCTTGTTATGTATGTATCATTGCAATGCCATTCTTCTATAGTATTTCAGAAGGAATCTCAATGGGAATCATCACATATGTGGTTCTGAATCTGTTAACAGGAAAAGCAAAAGAGAAGAAGCTGAGTCTGTTGATGTATGTATTGGCAATTCTGTTTATTTTGAAGTATGCATTCCTGTAATTAGTCAGAAAGACGTAAAACAGAGTATAAAGAAAATCTATTTAATAATAAGAGCTGGACAGAAGTGTATTCAAAACTTCTGTTCAGCTCTTTGCGGTTGAAAAATGTCTGAGCAACTCTTTTAGAGAAGCTGCTCAAATGTATCGTAGAAGGTTGGATAAGATACATCTACACATTTACTGTCGAGAATCTTTGTGTTTCCTTCAGCAACAAGTGCTGCAATACTGAATGCCATAGCAATTCGATGATCTAACAGAGTGTGGATAGAAGCACCGTGGAGATGTTTTCCGCCGTTTATGATCATTCCGTCTTCAGTAGGTGTCACATCACATCCCATGGCTTTCAGATTATCTGTTACAGTCTCAATACGATCAGTTTCTTTGACTTTCAGTTCGGCAGCATCTTTGATTATAGTAGTACCTTCCGCCATGGCTGCCATAACTGCAATAACCGGAATCTCATCGATCAAAGTTGGGATGATGTCTCCTTCAATTGTAGTTCCATGCAGTCTACTTGTGCGGACAAGAACATCTGCAATTCTTTCCCCACCTTCTGTACGTTCGTTAAGGAGGGTGATATCACCACCCATATCTTCACAGACTCTCAAGATTCCTGCGCGTGTCGGATTGATTCCTACATTTTCTACAAGAATTTCAGAATCAGGGACGATCAGTCCGGCAGCAATGAAATAAGCAGCGGAAGAGATGTCTCCCGGAACTGTGATTTTCTGTCCGTAAAGTTCTTCACAAGGACGGATGATAGCGGTTGCTTTGGAAGAACCAATCTCAAAAGTAGAGCGGATATTTGCACCGAATTCTTTCAGCATTAATTCTGTATGGTTTCTGGAAAGACTCGGTTCTGTGACAGAGGTCTCTCCATCTGCGTAAAGACCGGCGAGCAGCAGACAGGATTTCACCTGCGCACTGGCAACCGGCGAATCATAATGGATTCCATGAAGCTGCGCAGGGGTAATATAAAGCGGGGCACATCCATTGCGGAGAATACTGGAAATATGTGCGCCCATCTGTGTCAATGGTTCAATGATTCTTTTCATTGGGCGGGAGTTCAGTGATTCATCTCCGGACAATTTAGAGTCAAACGGCTGTCCGGCGAGAATACCGGAAATCAGTCTCGTTGTTGTTCCGCTGTTTCCCACATCAAGGATCTTCTCTGGAGCACTCAGTCCATGCAATCCCTTTCCGTGTACGATAACCGAAGAATAATCGCTCTCAACTTCAATCTCAATACCAAGCTCTCTGAAACAACGGATAGTCGCGAGACAGTCGGCACCAGAGAGAAAGTTGTGGATCTGCGTCGTTCCGTTTGCAATCGAGCCGAACATAATGCAGCGGTGGGAGATGGATTTGTCTCCTGGTATTGTAACTTTTCCTTTTAATCCTGTAATATTACATAATTCCATAATCTTATTCCTCATTTCTGCTATCAGACTTCATAGATGACATAGCGGTATTTCTGCAAAAGTACAGAAGCTCTGTTTGCAGAATCTTCATCATAAAATTCAATACGAAGAACTCCTTCCTCGAATTCACGGTTGTGGATGATTCCGATATTCTTGATACTGATGTTATTACTTGCAAGAATTGTGGCAATCGTAGCAATTCCACCTGTTTCATCGATGATATCACAATAAAGTGCAAACTGCTTTTTGATCGGTCCTGCAGATCCGTTCGGCATGGAGTTCCTGTAATCTTTGGAATTCTCAAACAGAGCGTACAGGGCAGGTTCATTTCCTTCATCCACAAGATCCTTTGCATGTGAAAGAGCTTCAATATATTCACCTAAGATCTGGGAGATGTTCTCACTGTTTTTCAGACAGATCTGCTGCCACATGACCGGGGAGGAAGAAGCAATTCTCGTAATATCTTTAAATCCCCCTGCGGCCAACGCTTTCATCATCCCTTCCTTCGAATCCGTATCATGTACAAAATTCACAAGTGTGGATGCAATAATATGCGGCAGGTGGCTGATCGTTCCGGTAATATGATCATGCTCGTGGTAATCCAAAATAACAGGAAGAGCTTTTAATGATGAAACAAAGTCTTTGTAAGCATCCACTTTTTCTTCCGCTACTTTAGCAGAAGGAGTCAGGATATAGTATGCATTTTCAATCAAATGAGCTTTGGAATTCATAAATCCGCTCTTCTCAGAACCAGCCATCGGATGTCCGCCAATGAAATTCGCTTCCATTCCCAGACGGATTACCTCTTCGTGGATGGAAGTCTTCACGCTTCCGACATCTGTGAGAATACAGTTTTCATCCAGGAGATCTTTCAGCTGGGAAAGATAGGCTGCATTGTAAGTGACCGGTGCACAGAGGAAAATGTAGTTACATCCCCTGAAATTGTCATCAATGGATGAACAGGAAGTATGAATCGTGCCTTCCTGAATTGCCAGTGCAAGGGATTCTTTATTTTTATCGAATGCGATGATGTCGTAATCCGGATAATACTGGCGGATTGCCTTCGCAATAGAGCCGCCGATAAGTCCAAGTCCGATAAATCCAATTTTTTTAGCATTCATAGTTGTAAAATCCTTTCTGTTGTTGTGCAAAACATATCTTACTGTTCAGAAATCTTAAATCAGTAAGAAACATATATTCGTATTTTAACACTTTGCTCTGTAAAAGTAAATTATTATTCACAAATGCCTCTGGTTCTAATCTTTGACCAGATAATTTTGTGGATAAAAGTTAAAATTGTATAAAATGTAAAAAATAGTTGTAATTAATCTGAATATTTAGTACAATATACCCATGGCATGTATATCAACGACAGAAAATGATGTACATAATAGCTACATAACAAGGAGGCAGCAGTATGAAGGTTTACAGAACAGACGAAATCAGAAATGTGGTATTACTTGGTCATGGTGGAAGCGGAAAGACAAGTCTTGCAGAGGCGATGCTCTACGTATCAGGTGCAACGAATCGTATGGGAAAGATTTCCGAATCCAATACGGTGAGCGATTTTGATAAAGAGGAGCAGAAACGAGGATTTTCAATCAGCACAAGTCTGGTACCGATCGAGTGGGAGAAAGCGAAGATCAATATTCTTGACACACCGGGATATTTTGATTTTGTCGGAGAAGTAGAAGAGGCAGTCAGTGCAGCAGATGCAGCGGTTATCGTAGTATCTGGTAAGGCAGGAGTACAGGTTGGAACGGAAAAAGCATGGGAGCTTTGTGACAAATATAATCTGCCGAGAATGATCTATGTGACAGAGATGGATGTGGATGATGCAAGTTTCCGTCAGGTAGTAGCAGATCTGACAGAGAGATATGGAAAGAAAATCGCACCACATTTCCAGCCGATCCGTGAGAACGAGAAACTTGTAGGATACATTAATATTATTAAGAATGCCGGAAGAAGATATACAGGCATTGGACAGAGAGAAGAGTGCGAGATTCCGGATTACTGTATGCCGAACCTTGAGATTTTGAGAGATTCTCTTATGGAAGCTGTAGCAGAGACAAGTGAAGAGTTTATGGAGCGCTATTTTAATGGTGAGGAATTCTCTGTAGAAGAGATCCGTGCAGCCATGAGAACAGAAGTAATGGATGGAGATATCGTACCGGTTGCGATGGGATCCAATGTCCAGGCACAGGGAGTAGCCAACCTGCTTTCAGATATTGTTCGTTTCTTCCCGAGTCCGGATAAGAGAACCTGTGCAGGAATCAACCGCAGAACAAACGAGATCTTTGAAGCGAATTATGATTTCGCAAAAGCAAAATCAGCGTATGTATTTAAGACAATGGTGGATCCATTTATTGGAAAATACTCTTTTGTAAAGGTATGCTCCGGAGTACTTAAAGGAGATGATGTACTTTATAATGCAGACACAGACGCAGAAGAGAAACCAGGTAAACTTTATACCATGTGTGGAAGCAAGCCGAGCGAAGTGACAGAGCTTTTTGCAGGCGATATCGGAGCAATCGGTAAACTGACAAATACAAGAACAGGAGATACTCTTTCTGTAAAGGGAACACCGGTATCTTACGCAAAGACAGATTATTCTGTACCATATACATATATGAAGTATCGCGTAAAGAATAAAGGCGATGAAGATAAGGTATCACAGGCTCTTGCAAGAATGACAGCAGAAGATGTTACATTGAAAGCTGTGAATGACAGTGAGAACAGACAGTCTCTTCTTTATGGAATGGGTGAGCAGCACCTTGAGATCGTAGCAAGTAAACTGGCGGCAAGATATAAAGTAGAGATCACACTGGAGACACCAAAAGTTGCATTTCGTGAGACAATCCGTAAGAATTCTGACGTTGATTCCAAGTATAAGAAACAGAGCGGCGGACATGGACAGTACGGACATGTTAAGATGAAATTCGAACCATCAGGAGATCTCGAAACTCCATTTGTATTCGAAGAATGTGTTGTTGGAGGAGCAGTTCCGAAGAACTATTTCCCGGCGGTAGAGAAAGGTCTGCAGGAATCTGTAGTGAAAGGACCTCTTGCCGGATATCCAGTAGTTGGTGTGAAAGCTACTTTATACGACGGATCCTATCATCCGGTAGACTCTTCAGAGATGGCATTTAAGACAGCTACGATCCAGGCATTTAAGAAAGGATTCATGGAGGCATCTCCGGTACTTCTTGAACCAATCGCATCCCTGAAAGTTACAGTTCCTGATGATTACACAGGAGATATCATGGGAGACCTGAACAAACGCAGAGGACGTGTGCTTGGCATGATACCGGTAGCCGGAGGGAAGCAGGTTATTGAAGCAGATATTCCAATGACAGGACTGTTTGGCTATTGCACAACACTTCGCTCCATGACAGGTGGAAGAGGATCTTACGAATATACATTTGCAAGATATGAGCAGGCTCCATCTGATGTACAGGAGAAAGAAATTGCTGCAAGAGCAGAAGAAGCATAATTAAAGATTCAGGCAATATAAAGAGTGTGTTATCCGGCTGATAAAAAGGAGTGGATAGCACGCTCTTATTGCTTGTTTTAGAAAAAACGGTAACATTGTATTTCACAAAAAAATCACAAGTTTGCGAATATGGTTGTACTTTCAAAACAAAGGTGCTATAATTCATCTGCCTGTCTACATTGGACAGGTATGTTATTGTTTATGAAATCCTGTGAACAGTGACATAAAGTGACTGTGTAGAGCAGTTATAACATTATTATAATAATATGAGGGATAGAAAATGAGGATTATTATTATCGGTGACGGAAAGGTTGGTTACAAGCTTGCCAAGCAACTTTCCGCCGAGAAATACGACATTGTAATGATTGACAGTAATGAGAATAAGTTGAGATTTGCTATGGATCGTCTGGATATCGCCTGCGTGACGGGAGATGGCGCAGACGCAGAAGTACTTAAACAGGCAGATGTGGCGCATGCTGATCTGGTGATTGCCTGTACATCAGCAGATGAATGCAATATGTTAAGCTGTCTGATCGCCAGAAAATTAGGTGCAAGACATACGATTGCCCGTGTGCGTAATCCGATTTATTATCGTCAGATCGGACTTCTGAAAGAAGATCTGCATCTTAGCATGGCTGTAAACCCGGAACTTATCGTGGCAGATGAGATTAGCAGACTTCTGCTCTTCCCGGATGCGAGTCAGGTGGAGACTTTTGTAAAGGGACGTGTAGAATTGATTGAATTACCGGTTGCGGAGGGAAGTAGCCTGGCAGGGTTAAGCCTTGCGGAAATGTATAACCGGTTCCAGATCCGTCTGCTTGTCTGTGCAGTGGAACACGGAGATGAAGTTCGGATTCCGGATGGAGAATACAGGATGCGTGCAGGAGACCGTCTGCATATTGCGGCATCTCATAAAGATTTAGAGGCATTTTTTAAAGCAAATGGAAAGCGTAAGGACAAAATCAAAAAAGTCATTATTTGTGGAGCCGGAAGAGTTGGTTACTATCTTGCACTTCAGCTTAGCACACTTGGTATGCAGGTGAAGATTATAGAACAGAATCGCCAAAGATGTGAAGAACTTTGCGAATTACTTCCAAAAGCAACCATCATTAATGGAGATGCAACAGATCACGACCTTCTTGTAGAAGAAGGGATTGATGAAGCGGATGCATTTGTTGCCCTGACAGGGATGGATGAAGAGAACATTATACTTTCTCTTTTTGCAAAGAGTCAGAATGTGGACAAAATTGTTACGAAAGTCAATGAAGACAGACGCGCACGTATGGTAGAAGACTTTGGAATTGATAGTATTGTTTCTGTTAAAACAGCTACAGCAGACGCAATCATGAGTTATGTCAGAGCGCGTAAAAACTCTCAGGGAAGTGCGAATGTTGAGACAATGTATCAATTGGTTGATGACAAAGTTGAAGCACTGGAATTTATTGTTAAGGCTGAGACAAATTATACAGGAATTCCATTGAAGAATCTCTCGTTGAAACCGAATAATCTGATTGCATGTATTGCAAGAAAACGTCAGATCATTCTTCCGAGCGGAGAGGATTGTATTCAGGTAGGAGATAATGTGATCATTATCACGATGGAAAAACGGATTGAAGATATTAAAGATATTTTAATGTAGGTGCAGTGCGATGAATAAGAAGATGATAGTATATATTTTGGGGAAAATGATGGGAGTCGAAGGATTACTTCTTCTGATCCCAGCGTTGGTTTCCCTTATATATCATGAAAAAAGCGTAATTTCTTTTCTGATTGTAGCAGCAATCCTGCTCGCAATTTATATGGTGTTTGGAAGGAAACTTCCGGCTTCAAAGCAGATTTACGGAAAAGAAGGTTTTGTTATTGTTGGGCTTGCATGGATTTTATGGTCCGCATTCGGAGCACTTCCGTTTGTAATTTCGGGAAGTATTCCACATTATATTGATGCGCTTTTTGAGACGATTTCCGGTTTTACAACAACCGGATCTACAATCCTGGTAGATATCGAGGCTCTGCCAATGGGAATTTCCTTCTGGCGAAGCTTTACACACTGGATCGGTGGTATGGGAGTACTTGTATTTGTTATGATGATCACATCTTTGGATGATGAGAATGCAATGCCGCTCATGCGTGCGGAAGTACCGGGACCGGAGGCAGATAAGCTTGTACCAAAGGCAAGACATACGGCACGGATTTTGTATGGAATGTACTTTGTACTGACAGCAGCAGAAGTGGTTTTCCTGCTCTTTGGCGGAATGAACCTGTATGATGCACTTTTACATGCATTCAGTACTGCCGGAACGGGAGGATTTTCTAATAGAGCTGCAAGCGTCAGCTTCTACGACAGTGCATATATTGATGGTGTGATCACAGTATTTATGATTTTGTTTGGAATTAACTTTAACTTGTACTTTTTCATATTGCTCAAAGACTGGAAATCCATTCTGAAAAATGAAGAGCTGTGGGCATATCTTGGAATAGTAGGTGTGTCAATCGCTATAATCACAGGAAATATCCTCAAGATTTATGGAACGGTTGCACATGCATTCCGTTATGCATCTTTCCAGGTCGGTTCGATCATTACGACAACCGGATTTGCAACCGCAGATTATGACCAGTGGCCGGAACTCTCGAAATCAATATTATTGGCACTTATGTTTGTGGGAGCCTGTGCAGGATCCACCGGAGGAGGTATTAAAGTAAGCCGTTTGCTGATCATTGTGAAATCAATCCGCAGAGAAGTGCGTAAGATGTTACATCCGAACGCCGTTACAATCATCAAAGTCAATGGCAAAAAAATCGGACAGGATACATTGAAGAATGTAAATCTCTATCTGACGTGTTACATTATGATTCTGATCGTATCAATTTTACTTGTTTCTATTGATAATTTTGATTTTGCGACAACATTTAGTGGGGTACTCACAACGATGAGCAATGTAGGACCAGGTATTTCAAAGGTTGGTCCGGTGATGAATTTCCACCCATTCTCAGCATTATCCAAGCTGGTATTCTGCTTTGATATGCTGATTGGAAGATTAGAGATCTTCCCATACCTGCTTCTTCTTTCTCCGGAACTCTGGAGAAGAAGATTCTAGACGATTTTTGTTAATCATGTGCGGAAAAATTGGAATGAAATAGATTTTTTCGCACATTTTATTTTTATATATTAGAAAGCTTTCCTAATATATAAAAACGCTCCGCTAGGTGGCGCAAGCGACTGCCACAGACGCAAGAATGTGCCTTGGCACATTCTTTGTTCTATGGTAAAATGAAAGAACCTTGTTGAAGAAAGGAAGAGGTGAGATGAACAAATTTAAAATGAAAGTGACAGCTGTCATAGGAGTGATTCTGTTGATTGGAATCTATTACTATGTGACACTCCCGGCAATCAATATTCATGCATCGGAATTCTGGATGTATCTTGTGGTGTTGGTCATTCTGGCAGCTGTGGTATTTATCAGAAAGAAAAATTTAAACCGTTACGACTGGAAAGAGTCAAAGGGATTAAAGGTGATTCTTGGAATCCTTGCGGTACTTGTGATCGCATATGTGGCAGGAACAGTTTTGTCTTCTCCGATTGTGAATGCGAAGAAGTATCAGGAACTTTTGACGGTGAAGAATGGAGAATTTACGAAAGATATCGAAGAATTATCTTTTGATCAGATTCCATTGCTTGATAAGGATTCAGCAGAGCTTCTTGGTGACAGGAAGATGGGAAGTATGGTAGATATGGTATCCCAGTTCGAGGTAGATGAACTGTATTCCCAGATTAACTATCAGGATCAGCCGGTGAGAGTTTCTCCTTTGAAATATGCCAGCGTGATCAAATGGTTTACGAACATGAGAGAAGGAATCCCGGCCTATATCAAGATTGATATGGCAACACAGAACACGGAACTCGTAAAACTGAGTGAAGGGATGAAGTACACGACAAGTGATCATTTTAACAGAAACATTTACCGTCATCTGAGATTTAACTATCCGACCTATATTTTTAGTGATCTGAGTTTTGAAATTGATGAAGACGGGGTTCCGTACTGGATTTGCCCGGTGAAGAAGTACAATATCGGATTATTCGGTGGAACAACAATCGGAAGAGTTGTACTTTGCAATGCAATCACAGGGGAGACGAAGGATTATGCAGTGGAGGATGTCCCACAGTGGGTTGACAGAGTATATTCCGCAGATCTGTTAGTTGAGCTTTATAATTATCACGGAACATTGAAACATGGTTTTTTTAATAGTGTATTGGGACAGAAAGATTGTCTGAATACAACTGACGGATACAATTATCTTGCAATCGATGATGATGTATGGGTATATACAGGTGTTACTTCAATTACCGGGGATCAGTCGAATGTAGGGTTTGTTCTGATGAATCAGAGAACAATGGAGACAAAGTTCTATGAGATCGAAGGAGCAACAGAGCGTTCGGCGATGTCTTCCGCAGAAGGACAGGTGCAGAATCTGCACTATATGGCAACATTCCCACTGCTCTTAAATATTTCCGGTGAACCGACCTATTTCATTGCACTGAAGGATGATGCCGGTCTGGTGAAGAAATATGCGATGGTAAATGTACAGAAATATCAGATCGTTGCAATTGGAGACACGGTCAGTGAATGTGAGGATTCTTACACCAATCTGATGTATAAGAATGGGATCAAGACAGAAGCTGAGGATACAAGATCCGTAGAGACACTGACAGCTAAGATCACAAAGATCGCCCAGGGCGTTATAGATGGTGATTCTCATTATTATATCATGCTCGAAGGTTCGGATGAGATCTTTGATGTATCTGTTGTAGATTTCATTGATATTATCCGGTTTAATGTCGGAGATGAAGTTACAGTTGAGTATAAGAAGGGGGAGCAGGTGGATACAGTTCTTTCCCTGAATGGAAAATCGAGTGAACAGATCAGCACAAAGGCTGAGAAAGAAGAACAGACAGAAGATACGGTAGGAGATTCTGCACAGACAGAATAAGAGAAAAGAGTAAAAAAAGAAGTAGAAGAATGTACCGCCCCCAAAAGTTAGACCAAAAAATCTAACGATTGGGAGGTCGGTACAAGCTGTACTTCTTTTTTAATTCTTGTAAATATTTAATTCAGACCCAAATCAGTTGAATCTTTCTGCATCTTACTTGTAATGTTCTTACAGAACTGTGCATCCAAGTGTGTCAACATCTGCGATCTCAGCCTTATCTGCGCTGACGCTGAGGTAGAAGTCAATCTTGGCATCTTCGGAAATCTTATTTAATTTCTCGATGAATGTCGGAAGACTTTCTAATGTGATATTAGCCTGCTTTAAGATACTGTCGATGAAAACAGCTTCGATATCATGATTGCCAGCAGCCATACCATAGAGGAAACCTACGAATTCTTCTAAGGTAAGGATGTCAGGATAATCAGCCATCTTGATGACACGGATATTGAAATCTACAGAATAAGTGTCTTTGCTGCTCCTTTTAATAAATACGACGTTACCGGAAGAAGTCTTAACCTTCTCGTTTGCAAGATCGATCATCTGCTGTGTTTTTCCGCTGCCTCTTGGGCCTGTGATTAAATTTACCATGGCGAATCTCTCCTTTATGTAAGTGTGTATAATGTTTGAGATTTCTCACCTCTCAAATATTTATAAATTCATTATACACCAAAGATATGTTAGTAACAACTAAAAAAGTGTTAAAATTTGAAAAACTTTTATGCGGAATTACCATAACTTCGGAAAATAATAAACACTTCCGAAAAATGAGAAAAGTTATCAAAAACAGTATTGAAAATAGTTCTCAATTATGCTAACATATTGTTTGAATGAAAACCATTCTCAAAATAGAGCTAAGGAGAACGATATGCCGACAGAAGTATTATCCTATTATCTGAAGAATGAAGACCGGAAGGTGCGGCTTGGGTTTCAGGTTATATTACAGTGTGCACCTTTTTTGAAAGGGCTTAAAGTATCTGGTCTGATTTCAATGGAAAATGAATTATATTTTGAGCTAGAAGAAATGTTTTCCGGGATGGAGATTAATTTTCATAAGTTATCTTGTTCCAAGGGAAAATGCCTTGTCCTGTTCTATCGTCCCAAGGAACTGGAAGAATACATGAATCAGTCGAAACTTTGGAAACTGATCAGACAATATGGGTATAAGAAAGGCAGCATTGAGGAAATGTTGATACATCTATCGACGCGAGTTTGTGATTGTGATAAACAAGGAAATGGATTTCCACATGAGATAGGAGCTTTTCTTGGATATCCGATGGCAGATGTGCAGAGCTTTATTGAAAAAGATGGCAAAGATTTTATTATGACAGGATACTGGAAAGTATATAGTAATCCTGAAAAAGCGAGAATGATTTTTCATGAATATGACCGAGCAAAAGATTGCGCGGTAAATGAGTATCTGGATGGGAAAAACATCCGTGAAATCGCATTGAATCAAAGAAAGTGGAGGAATTTATAAAATGAGTATATCAGTTGTATATTGGAGTGGAACCGGTAATACACAGGCAATGGCAGAGGCGGTTGTCGAAGGAATCAAAGCGGCAGGTCAGGAAGCAGAACTTCTGGAAGTAGGAAATGCAGATGCAAAAATAGTGGCGGCGGTAGATGCGTTAGCGCTTGGATGCCCGGCGATGGGGGCCGAGGTGCTCGAAGAATCTGAGATGGAGCCATTTGTAGAAGAATTGGAATCTCTTGTTTCAGGAAAGAAGATTCTTTTGTTTGGTTCTTATGGATGGGGAGACGGAGAATGGATGAGAGATTGGGCAGATCGCATGAAAAATGCCGGAGCTCAGTTGATTCGTGAAGAAGGAATCATTGCAAACGATGCCCCGGAAGATGATGTGCTTGAGGAACTTAAAGAAGCAGGAAAAGAGCTGGCAGAGTAAACAATAGTATCTTATTAATGAATATTAGTAATCTTAATTGAAAAAACTGCCGGAAATATATTGCATTTCTTATAACATAGTGCTATTCTTACTTCTATCGTGTTAAAGCACGAAAGAGAAAAATTTGTTGTCATTTACATCTGACGTAAATGACAACAATACTCAGGAGAGTCTCTTTAAAAAGAGCGCCGAAGGTGTAAGCGGTCATGGATGCAGTTACATGCCGCGAGTCTCTCAGGCAAAAGGATGGAGGAATAAAGAAATGTTTGCACAAATCGACAAAATCATCACTGCAATCGACAATGCTGTGTGGGGGCTTCCGTTAATCTGCCTCATCATGGCAACAGGTATCTTTCTAACAGCCAGACTTGGTCTTGTACAGATCAGGCATCTTGGCAAAGCTTTCAAATTCATGTTTAAAGATGAAGAAGACGGTAGCGGAGAAGTGACTAGCTTTGGGGCACTTTGTACAGCTCTGTCAGCAACGATCGGAACCGGTAATATCACAGGTGTTGCAACAGCAATCGCACTTGGTGGTCCGGGAGCGTTGTTCTGGATGGTTATCGCGGCATTCTTTGGAATGGCGACAAAATACGCAGAAGGTCTTCTGGCAATCAAATATCGCACAATCGACGAAGACGGGCATGTACTCGGCGGACCATTCTATTATATTGAAAACGGAATGGGTAAGAAGTGGACATGGCTTGCGAAGATTTTCGCATTCTTCGGAGCCGGAGTTGGTCTCTTTGGAATCGGTACATTTACACAGGTGAATAGTATTGCATCTGCAGTTAAGAACTTCTTTGATCCGGATATGGCACATACAGTTTCTTTGCTCGGAGGAAACTATTCATGGGCTACTGTGATCGCAGGATTATTCCTGACAGTGTGTGTAGGTCTTGTTGTTCTTGGAGGAATCCAGAGAATTGCAAAAGTATCTGAGATTATCGTACCATTTATGGCAGTTCTTTATGTAGGACTTGCAGTAATCATCATTATTACAAATATCACAGCTGTTCCGGCAGCACTGGCTTCTATCGTGAAATCTGCATTTACAGGAAGTGCACTTGCGGGAGGAGCAGTTGGATCCATGTTTGTAGCAATGCAGAAAGGTGTTGCAAGAGGAATCTTCTCAAACGAGTCCGGACTTGGTAGTGCACCGATCGCAGCAGCTGCAGCAAGAACAAAAGAGCCGGTCCGTCAGGGACTTGTGTCTATGACAGGAACATTTATTGATACAATTGTAATCTGTACGATGACAGGACTTTCCATCGTGATCGCCGGTTCCTGGCTGAACCCGGAACTTGAAGGTGTGGCAATCACAATGGATGCTTTCCAGAAAGGACTTCCATTCCCATCGTTCGTAGCGACATTCTCCCTGATGCTGTGTCTTGTATTCTTTGCATTCACAACAATTCTCGGATGGAACTATTACGGCGAGAGATGTGTGGAATACCTGTTTAACAGAAATAAGGCTGTTGTAATGGGATATCGTATCCTGTATATCCTTGCAGTATTCATTGGACCATATATGACAGTAAAAGCAGTATGGAATATCGCGGATATCTTCAATGCACTGATGGCATTCCCGAACTTGATTGCACTTCTTGCATTGAACGGAGTGATCGTCAAAGAGACAAGAGATTTCCATGCAAAACATAACGGATCTTATTAGAAAAAGAATTGACCGAATTATCTGTGAATTCGAAAAATAAATAGAATTATTACCTGAAATAAAACGAAAGAAAAGGCAGCCAAAGTCCTTGAATAAGGACTGTTTGGCTGCCTTTTCCGCAGGTGTGAAAGGAGAATGAGTAGACAGATAATTCATAGACAGTTTTGGTTTTGTATAACAGATGGAGTAAAGATTATCAGTTAAATGAAAAACTCAAAAAATGTAGCAGATGTTCTGAAAATACATGATACTGTGTTTTGGGGATTGCATTATACTATATTTTGTATTAGAATAAGTATCAGAAAGCACGATAGAAACGGATAAAACACAAGATATCGTGCAAAAATAAGAAAAAGTGAGGAGACTGATCAATGAAAATTATCAAGCGAAATGGGTCGGAAGAGACATTTGATATACAGAAAATTGTGGTTGCTGTGACGAAAGCGGATAAGGATAATGGGGAGCGTACGCTGACAGACAGCCAGATTGAAGATATCGCAGAATATGTGGAATTCAAGTGTAACAAGCTGAATCGTGCAGTATCCGTAGAAGAGATTCAGGATATGGTAGAGAATCAGATTATGGCTACCGGAGCTTTTGAACTTGCACGTAAGTATGTAAGATATCGTTATAAGAGATCCCTCGTACGTAAGGCGAATACAACAGACAATCGTATTCTGTCACTGATCGAGTACAACAACGAGGATGTAAAGCAGGAGAACTCGAACAAGAACCCGGCAGTCAACAGCGTACAGAGAGATTATATGGCAGGAGAGGTCAGCCGTGACCTGACAACAAGAATGCTTCTCCCACATGATATTGTGGAGGCAGACAGAGAAGGAATCATTCACTTCCATGATTCTGACTATTATGCACAGCATATGCATAACTGCGATCTTGTCAATCTGGAGGACATGCTTCAGAACGGAACTGTGATCAGTGGTACAATGATTGAAAAACCACACAGCTTCTCTACAGCATGTAATATCGCAACTCAGATCATTGCCCAGGTTGCAAGTAACCAGTATGGTGGACAGAGTATCTCACTTACTCATTTGGCACCGTTTGTAGATGTTTCCAGAGAGAAGATCCGTAAGGAAGTGATCAGCGAACAGGAACTGGTCGGAATGGAATATCCAGAAGATGTGCTCAATGAGATCGTAGAGAGAAGACTGAAGAAAGAGATCACAAAGGGTGTCCAGACAATCGAATATCAGGTGATCACACTGATGACAACAAACGGACAGGCACCGTTCCTTACAGTTTTCATGTATCTGAACGAAGCAAAGAACGAGAGAGAGAAGAAAGACCTGGCGATGATTATCGAAGAGACACTTCGTCAGCGTTATCAGGGAGTTAAGAATGAAGCCGGAGTATGGGTGACACCGGCATTCCCGAAACTGATCTATGTTCTAGAAGAAGATAATATCGAAGAAGGAAGCGAATATTATTATCTGACAGAACTTGCTGCAAAGTGTACTGCAAAGCGTCTTGTTCCGGATTACATTTCCGAGAAAAAGATGAAAGAGCTTAAAGAAGGAAATTGTTTCCCGGTTATGGGATGCAGAAGCTGCTTAAGCCCATGGAAAGACGAGAACGGAAACTACAAGTTCTACGGACGTTTCAATCAGGGAGTTGTTACGATCAACCTTGTTGACGTTGCACTTTCTTCCGGTGGAGATATGGATAAGTTCTGGAAGATCTTTGATGACAGACTGGAACTTTGCTATCGCGCATTGATGTGCAGACACAACCGTCTGAAAGGAACACTGTCTGACGCAGCACCGATTCTGTGGCAGTTCGGAGCACTTGCCCGCCTGAAGAAGGGAGAACCGATTGATAAACTTCTCTATGGAGGATATTCAACGATTTCTCTTGGATATGCAGGACTTTACGAGTGTGTGAAATATATGACAGGTAAATCTCATACAGATCCGGAGGCTACACCATTTGCACTGGATGTTATGAAGCACATGAATGATGCCTGTAACCAGTGGAAAGAGGAGACGAACGTTGCTTTCAGTATTTATGGTTCACCGATTGAAAGTACAACCTATAAGTTCGCAAAATGTCTGCAGAAGAGATTTGGTATTGTACCGGGAATTACAGATAAGAGTTACATTACAAACAGCTATCATGTATTTGTCGGAGAAGAGATTGATGCATTCTCAAAACTGAAGTTTGAATCTCAGTTCCAGGCACTCTCTTCCGGTGGAGCGATCAGCTATGTAGAAGTTCCGGATATGAAAGACAACATTGCAGCCGTACTTCAGGTCATCCGTTTCATTTATGACAACATTATGTATGCGGAACTGAATACAAAGAGCGATTACTGTCAGGAATGTGGATATGACGGAGAGATCCAGATTATAACAGATGAGGAAGGAAAGCTTGTATGGGAGTGTCCGCATTGCGGAAACCGTAACCAGGATACACTGAATGTTGCAAGACGTACCTGCGGATATATCGGAACTCAGTTCTGGAATCAGGGAAGAACGCAGGAGATCAAGGAGAGAGTTCTGCATCTGTAGAATTGATATCCGGCAGAAATGCTGATTGTTCGTAATGGATTAATGCTGATGCGGATTGTTGAAAAGATGTAGTGAAAAATCAGATAAAGTCCATAAGAGATTAAAATAATGAGCTGTCGCGCGATAGCTCATTATTTTTGTGCGTCTTGCAAGAAATGCGGGACAGGTCAATAAATGTCCTTTGGATATTGACAAACTCTGTCCTTGGGTATTGGGGCTTTTAAAGTCCCAACTCTTTCAATAACTTCTTCTGATATTCCCTGTCGGCAGCTGCCTTGAGAATCTCATCAGTTCTGTTTAGTTCGGATAACTTCAAAATCAGCTGATTAATCCTGTTTTCTCCAAGAGATTCCCCTTCTTTTATGCCTTCTCTTATGCCTTCTTCTCTTTTTTCATCTAATTCATCTTTCATTAATTCTAATAACGCATTACACATATCTCTTTTTCCCTCCTTTAGCCGATTCTTGTTTGCTTTTACTATGATCTCCATAACAGCCTGATACAGCTGATCGTCTTTATTCTTTTTATAATCCTCTAAAAGCTGTCTGGTAACAGACATGTCTTTCAGGGTATCTGTCAAACTATATAACCAGAGATTTTTCTCCGGTGACAACCGATTTGTTACAAGAATCTGAATCGGTAAGATATCTCCAATTACATAATAAATCCCTTCTTCCGGATTATCAATAGTGTAGTGGCGTACTTCTTTCAAATGTCGGATCAGTTCTCTTGGATATCGTTTTGACACTAAGGTGATTGTCAGCTCTTGAATCGGAATTTCATTTACCTTCCCTGTATCTGCCTTATAAAAATTCGTATATCCATATACCTTATAGAAATCGTCCACGGAAAGTGAATCGGATGGTGATTTATATTCGATAATATTATACTTGCGGAATATTTTCCCGATATTTTTATGAATCGGCTCCGCATTCTTCTTTTTAATGATCAACACATCAATTGCCATTGGCTTTGAACTTAATAGATACTCCCGTTCAAATTTTAATTTTTCTTTTTCCTCTCTGAATTCAATCTGCAAGTCTGCATAAAATGCAGGATGCCACTGAAGCAGCTTTCCATTTGCCGGTTTTTGTTTTTCCGGCAATTGCTTTCTCTTTTGTTTCATCTAAGAGACCTCCTTATGTGATTTTTCACAGAAGTTCTCTCTCCATCAGAAAACCTCTGCTTTAAATAATGGATTTTAAAAGCATGAATTTTCTGATTTGGCAGGTACGTTCTACCTGTAATGAAACCTTTTATATGAATTTAGATGTTTTAGAAAATATGCTTTAAAATAGGATAACATATTTATGTACAATGTTCAATGCTTTTCGATAATGAGCTGTTGCTTCTGAGCAGCATCACTTAAGATAGCAAAAGATGAAAAGATATGGTATGATAGGAGTAAATGGAAAGAAAATTCCAATCAATGCTATGATACGAAATGTATTTTGGAATAAGTGGAAAAGAGGATTCAAAGTGAACTACGGAGAAATCAAAAAATGTGATATTGCAAATGGAGAGGGTGTTCGTGTTGCCCTTTTCGTGTCAGGCTGCAGGCATCATTGTAAGGGATGTTTTAACAGTATGACATGGGACTTTAATTATGGAAAGAAATTTACGGAAGAAACAGAAGAAGAGATTCTGGAAGCGTTGAAGCCGAATTATATTGATGGATTGTCATTGCTTGGCGGAGAACCATTCGAACCGGAGAATCAGGAAGTGCTTGTGAAGCTTTTAAGAAAAGTGAAGGAACGTTATCCGGAGAAGAATATCTGGTGTTACAGCGGTTATTTGTTCGATGAGGAACTGAAGAAAGAAAGCAGGGCGAGATGCGAGTATACGGATGAGATGCTTTCGATGCTGGACGTACTTGTGGATGGAAGATTCGAGGAAGATAAGAAAAATATTACATTGTTGTTCAGAGGTTCGGAAAATCAGCGTTTGATCGATGTGAAGAAATCTTTAGAGCAAGGACAAGTGGTGGAATGGAAACCGGCAATAAAAAGAGGCCTTTAAGAAGAAAAAGCCTTGACTTATAATCATATAGTTTTTATAATGAATAGGTATATTGTAAAAACGCAGATGAGGAGTAGTAGAAGGAAAAGATGCTTTTCAGAGAGCTGTCGGCAGGTGTAAGGCAGCAGCACAGACTTTGAACTGACCTCGGAGTTCTTTCAGTGAAAAGTTTAGATTGATTAGCTGAAGGCGGGAGTTCCCGTTATAGAATAAATGAGTGCATTTGACTTTGTGTTAGATGAATAAGAGTGGTACCACGGAATTAAAGCCTTTTCGTCTCTTGAATATATGAGAAGAAGAGGCTTTCTTTATATTGATGAAAGAGAGGAATTAAGTACATGGGTACAAAGATTGTTTACAATCACAAAGCCATTGAGAAAAAATGGCGTGAGAAATGGGAAGAGACACCGGTCAATCCAAGAAATGGAAAAGACGGAAATAAGAAGCCGAAATATTACTGCCTGGATATGTTCCCGTATCCATCAGGAAATGGTCTTCATGTAGGACATTGGAGAGGATATGTAATCTCTGATGTATGGAGCCGTTATAAATTACAGCAGGGATACTACATCGTTCATCCAATGGGATGGGATGCTTTCGGTCTTCCGGCTGAGAACTATGCGATCAAGATGGGCGTTCACCCGGCAAAATCAACAGAGGCGAACATCACGAACATCAAGAGACAGATCAATGATATCGCAGCACTGTATGACTGGGATATGGAAGTAAATACAACAGATCCTGAGTTCTACAAGTGGACACAGTGGATCTTTGTTAAGATGTTCAAGGAAGGTCTTGCTTACGAGAAAGAATTCCCGATCAACTGGTGTCCGTCCTGTAAGACAGGTCTTGCGAACGAAGAGGTTGTGAATGGTAAATGTGAGCGTTGTGGTGCAGAGGTTACAAAGAAGAACCTTCGTCAGTGGATGCTTCGCATTACAAAATACGCAGATCGTCTTTTAAATGATCTTGATAAACTTGACTGGCCGGAGAAGGTTAAGAAGATGCAGGCTGACTGGATCGGAAAATCTTACGGTGCAGAAGTTGACTTCCCGGTAGAAGGAAGAGATGAGAAGATCACTGTTTATACAACAAGACCGGATACACTCCACGGAGCTACATTTATGGTACTTGCTCCTGAGCACGAACTGGCAGCATCTCTCGCAACAGATGAGACAAGAGAAGCAGTAGAGAAATACATTTATGATGCATCTATGAAGTCCAATGTTGACCGTATGCAGGACAAAGAGAAGACAGGAGTCTTCACAGGAAGCTATGCGATCAACCCACTGAATGGAGCAAAGACACCAATCTGGCTGTCTGATTATGTACTGGCTGACTACGGTACAGGAGCAATCATGTGTGTACCTGCACATGACGACCGTGACTTCGAGTTCGCAACAAAATTCAATATTCCGATCATTCAGGTTATCGCAAAAGACGGAGAAGAGATTGAGAATATGACTGAGGCATATACAGATGCAGTCGGAACCATGATCAACTCCGGTGAGTGGAATGGTATGGAGTCTTCTGTGCTTAAGAAAGAAGCTCCACATATGATCGAAAAGATGGGAATCGGACGCGCAACAGTAAACTACAAGCTGCGTGACTGGGTATTCTCCCGTCAGCGTTACTGGGGAGAGCCAATCCCGATCATTCACTGTCCGAAGTGTGGAAATGTTCCGGTACCGGAAGAAGAACTTCCACTTCGTCTGCCAGAGGTAGATTCCTACGAGCCAACAGGAACAGGTGAGTCACCACTTGCTGCAATCGATGAGTGGGTAAACTGCAAGTGCCCGGTTTGTGGAAGTGATTCCAAGAGAGAGACAAATACAATGCCACAGTGGGCAGGATCCTCCTGGTATTTCCTGCGTTATGTAGATAATCATAATTCAGAAGCACTCGTTTCCAGAGAAAAAGCAGACGAGATGCTTCCGGTAGATATGTACATCGGTGGTGTAGAACATGCTGTACTTCACCTTCTGTACTCCAGATTCTATACAAAATTCCTGTGCGATATCGGAGCAATTGACTTTGATGAGCCGTTCCGCAAACTGTTTAATCAGGGAATGATCACAGGTAAGAACGGAATTAAGATGAGTAAGTCTAAAGGAAATGTTGTATCACCGGATGATCTCGTACGTGATTACGGATGCGACTCCCTGAGAATGTATGAGCTCTTCGTAGGGCCACCGGAACTTGATGCAGAGTGGGATGACCGTGGAATTGACGGTGTAAACCGTTTCCTGAAACGTCTCTGGAATATCCTTATGGATAGCAAAGAGAAGGATATTCAGCCTACAAAAGAGATGATCAAACTTCGTCACAGAATGGTATATGACATCACAACAAGACTTGAAAGCTTCAGCCTGAATACAGTTATTTCCGGATTCATGGAGTACAATAATAAGTTCATGGAAATTGCAAAGAAAGAGGGCGGAATCGACAAAGAGACACTCGAGACAATAGCAGTACTTCTTTCTCCATTCGCACCACACTTTGCAGAAGAGATGTGGGAGCAGCTTGGACATGAAGAGACAATCTTCAATGCAGGATGGCCGAAATATGACGAGAACGAGATGAAAGATGATGAGATCAAGATTCCGGTTCAGATCAACGGTAAGACAAAAGCTGTAATCGAGATCCCGGCTGACATCTCCAAAGATGATGCAATCGCAGCAGGTAAAGAGGCAATCGCTGATAAGCTGACAGGAAATGTGATCAAGGAGATTTATGTTCCGAAGAAGATTATTAACATTGTAATGAAATAATTGAGAAGAAATTCTCACAACAGAATAAAGTGCTTGGAAATATTGAAAAGTTTGCTTGAAATCAAGGTTTACAGACATTTTTCTTTAAAGAAAAGGTATCGTAGAATGCCGCAAAATATCGTAATAGATTTTTAAAATGGAGTAATATTGGAGTAAAAAGCGAAAGAAAATGGAGTAAATATTTCAAAGGTAATATATATAAATAGGAGATTGTAACAAAGAATAGCAATCTCCTATTTCTATATTATGCGTCTAAATTCAATATAACTTATGAAAAAAATTTGGTGGAAAGTTGTTTGTAAAAATAGAAAATAGTATAATTATGAAGAACATATTCGGAGTAAAGTATTTGCAAAGGAAAAGGAGGTTTAATAAATGGGTATATTTGATGTGTTTAAAGGAAAAAGCGATATGGAAATCGCAGGTGATAATCAAGTAGATGAATTGGATAAGGGGAAAGTTAAAGAATTTGATTTGAATATCGAAAAAATACTTGAAAACTGGGAGAATTATCATGCGATACGAGAGATTATTGCCAATGCCTTAGATGAGCAGGTACTTACAAATACAAGGGATATAGAAATCAGACAGGCAAAAGATGGGTGGTGGCATATTGTAGACTACGGTCGTGGATTGAATTATCATCATCTAACTCAAAATGAAAATGAAGAGAAATTGAGTAATGATAAGCTTATTGGACGATTCGGAGTAGGATTGAAAGATGCTTTAGCGACACTTTATCGCCATGGTGTTGATGTGAAAATAAAATCAAAATATGGGATTATTAAATTGAAAACTGCTTCTAAGGTTGGCTTTGATGATATAATAACTCTACACGCAGAAATACTGCCATCGGATAATATAAAGATGATTGGAACAGATTTTTGTTTGTACGGATGTACAAAAGAAGATATAGAAAAGGCAAAATCTTTGTTTTTAACTTTTACAGAAGATAAGGTTTTAGAAAAAACAAAATATGGAGAGGTTTTAGCTAACAACGGAGTAAACAGTAATATTTATATTAATGGTGTGAGAGTAGCGGAAGAACTTAATTTTTTGTTTTCATACAATATTACTTCATTAAATTCTCAAATAAAAAAGGCACTTAATCGTGAAAGAACAAATGTTGGAAGAACTGCCTACACAGGTAGAATCAAAGATATTTTAAAAGATTGTTGTTCGGATATTGTTATAAAAAAATTGGTGGAAGATTTGCAAGAGTTCGGTTCAGGTAATAAACATGACGAATTGTCATGGAATGACATAGCTATGTATGCGTCTAGGAAAATGAGTGAAATAAATACGGCGACAACATATGTAACTACCGACAATTTGAAAAACAATCCGTCACTTATAGATGATATGCGGAGAAACGGGTATAATCCAGTTGTTGTACCAGATAATTTAATAAACAAAATGGAAGATTATAATACTGGTGCAGAAGAAGGAAAGACGTTAGTAACAGCAAATCAATATATTAAGGAAGAACAAAATAGATTTACTCCTCAAATTGTGGAGATAGATTCATTATCAGTTGCTGAACGTAGAGTATATGATATAACGGATAAGATATTAGAATTAATCGGTGGAAAACCGAGAAATGTAAAATGTATACAGATAGTAGAAAAAATATATGAATCAGAGATTTTTAATGAAACTGTTGGATTGTGGGAACCGAAAGAGAATCGTATTTTGATAAAACGAAATCAGTTGAATGAACTAAATAGTTATGCGGGTACATTATTGCATGAATGTGCTCATGCTATAAGTGGAGCTTCAGATGTTTCAAGAGATTTTGAAACAGAGCTTACCAATGTTATAGGTTGTATAGCAAATAAACTTATAGACAATAAAATGTGATTTTGATTTGTAGGATAATGATACATAGTGAGGTCAAGGAACAAGGCGTAGCCGATACGCCGTAGGGCAGTCCTTGACGGAACGGACACAATCAACAGCACCATGATACATCAGAGGACTTGAAAGGTCAGAAACCTTGCAAGTCCTCTTGTTTGTTATTGGGCATTATATTTTAAGTAAAGAGCTTCTTTCATTTGTTCCTTTTCAAATGCTTTTATGTGAGCGTCTTGTATTCCGTTGTCGATGTAAAAGCAATCGTCAGTTTGTGAGTAGGCAAGTTTGGTAACTTTCGGTTCATAGGTTTTTGTATCAATTCCATAATAGTAAATTGTGGCGGTTGTTAATACCATGTGAATACTTTCAAAATCTCTTGTAAAAATAGTATGTCTGTCGGAATAGAAGAAATCAGACGGACATTCGTAGAATTGAGAGCTATCCTCTTTCAAAAATAATGGCAGTATGTGCATTGCATTTCCACCACGATTGACAAGGACATAAAAGCGTGGAATAAGAGCAGCATATTGGGTCATCATGGCAATATATATATCATCTAAGTTATCAAGAAGATACTCGGAACAGGTGTTGTTGTAAAAGACATATTGCAGAGCGTTATCATTTGGGGTTGTATGTTCCATAGGCACATTTTGTCCGTAAAGCCACCGCAAGTCTACATCTAAAGAGTCGGCAATTAGTTCCATTTTATCGGCTTTTGGATTGTATTGTCCCGAAAGATAGGAACTGAACGCTCCTTTGCTGATACCAGTATCTTTGACTATATCAACTTGTTTTTTATTTTTTGCTTTCATGGCAAATTTAATCCGTTCTGCGATTGTATTCATCTGAAAACCCTCTCTTTCCATATCCTGTTATAACTTTTCATATCTTATCGTCTAAGGACACTATACCACAAGTTCAGAAAAAAGAAAACAAAAAGTTTATAAAAAACTAAACTTTCTATTGCAAAACGAATATGCCTGTGCTAATATACAATTAAGTTCAGAAAAAACTGAACAATGAACGGCGTCGTAATAGGAAAATGAAAATATGAGAAACTGACCTATCGGTTCAACGGGGAGAAAGGAACGTGTATGCAGATTACATTGACAAAAGAACAGGTAAAAGAAGCATTTGGAGAACTTCGTTTTATGGGTGCGGATAACTGTTACCGCTATGATAAAGACAGTAAGAAGAAAACAGAGGAAGTGGAAGCCTTAAAACTTCATCTTGGAAGTATGAAACTTGGGAACAGCGTGGATATTCGCTTGGAAGCAACGGAACTTCCGAAGATTGAGCCTTATGCTGTGGTGGAACTGGAAGAACCAGTTTATGCCCCTTATGTGCAGAGAGGAAATTTCCCTGTATTAGTGGAGAAGATTACCTGTAAGGGTATCCGCCCTGTTCCAAACAAAACTATGTAGGCAGTCAAAGCTCCTGTCCTCGTTCTGACGTACCAAACGGCAGGTTGAGGGCAGGGCAATGGCAATGCCATTGCAGATAAGGAGGTTTGATAAATTTGGAAGAAAGAAGCGGAAGTTTTCTTCCAGAACTCCCCTACACTAACAGGGGAGTAATACGACAGAAAGAAGAATTAAGTGCTTTGATAGATTGGTGTCAGGTAACCATTAAGGAAGTTCCGTTAGAAGCAGTTATAGAAGATGTACTGAGAATACCGTTGGAACTTATGACGGTGACAGGCTATGAAAAAGGAATTGCAGGACATGAGGTTGTGGCAATCTTTGATAATATCAAGGTACTAAAACCAACAGGAAATGCACAGTATCAAGGATTTCAGATTTTAATGAGCGGGAAAGGCTGTCGCAACTATGAGAATTTTTTACAACTCAATGAGGAAACTTGGTTTGATTTTTTTAACAGAGTTTGTCAGTATCATATCAATTTTCCTCGGATTGATTTGGCGATAGACGACAGAAAAGCGTATTTGAGTGTTCCCGATTTGATTATACGGACAAAAGAGGGATTGCTTTCTTCAAAGTTACGAGAGATAGATTTTCATGATTCGGGAGAATTGAAAGAAGATGTGTTTCAGAGTAAAGGTGGCAGTCTTTATCTCGGTAGTTCAGCCAGTAATTTGAGATTGGTGTTTTATGAAAAGGGATATGAACAGAATAAAAAATATGGAGTAGAATTAGACGAAAATTGGAACAGATATGAATTGAGATTTCGGCAGGAAATGGCGGTAAGCGTAGTACAGGAATTATTGAGATATAGAGATGTGGCAGGACTGGCAATGGAAGTATTGAACAGCAAAATACGATTTTTAGAAAAGCCGACAGACAGCACGACAACACGAAAAAGGCTTTACCCAACCTATCAAGCGTGGGCGGAACTGATGAGAGATATAGGCAAGGTTAAACTTACCATGCAACCACAGAAGAAAAGTTTACAAAAGGTGTGGGAGTGGTTAGAAAAGTATGTTGCACCGTCTTTGAAACTGTTTGCAGAGGTCGGGAAGATAGAGCAGAGAGATTATATCGGTAATCTCATAGAAAATGGAGAAATGAATATCACACAGAAGCAGTTGTATGATGATTACATAAAAACAAGAAAATTAGAGGAAAGGAGGTAATCGTATCGAGAAAGCATTACTGAATATAAATGAATTTTGTGAGTATATGGGGATTGGAAAAACAAAGGCAAGAGAATTGTTGAATAATCCGAAAAATAGATTTACAGTACGCATTGGTAATCGGCTGTATGCAAATAAGAAATTACTTGATGAATGGCTGGAATATCAATGTAAAAGGGCTTGAAAAGAAAATGGGGTGTCGATATAATGAAAAATGAAATATTTACTTTACCATTTTTCTTTCAGTAGAAGAAAGGAAAGTTGGTATGGGTAAAGATTTAAAGGGCAAAGAACTCGGTAAGGGAATTTCACAGAGAGCAGACGGACGCTATATTGCAAGATTTACAAGCAAAACAGGGAAACGTAAAACGCTTTATGATTTTAAACTAAATGAATTAAAACGGAAGTTGCGAGAAGCGATTTATGAAGATGAACATGGTTTGAATGGCAATGGCGAAAGTATCACTTTAAACGCATGGTATGTAATGTGGACGGAGTTGTATAAGAAGAAAACAGTCAAAATGACTACGATATATAAAAACCACAGTTACTACAATTCAAGAGTGAAGAACTCTATCGGAAAGATGTATTTGCAGGACATTAAAACATATCACGTTCAGAAATTTTTGAATGATTTGATAGACAGCGGTCTTGCGCATGGAACGGTATCGAATATCAGATTTATGTTAAGCGATATGCTTGATAAGGCAGTATTGAGTGAATACATTAGAAAAAATCCCTGTACCGGTGTAGAAATGCCAAAAGAAGTGAAAAAGGAAAGGCGTGTATTAACAAAAGAGGAACAGGAGAAATTTTTTACATTTGCTTCTTCCTACATACATATCAATGTGCTGAAATTTGCTGTGACAACAGGCTGTCGGATTGGAGAAGTGCTTGGACTGAAATGGGAAGATTGCGACTTTGGAAAAAGAGAAATTACAATCAATAAGACAATTCATTACTCAAAGGCTTCCAGTCCCGTTGAGGGTTCAAAGTTTTTCTATACGACTGCAAAAACCATATCCAGTAATCGTGTCATTCCTATGACAGATGAAGTGTATGAGATTTTGCAAAATCAGAAGATAAAGCAGACAGAACAGAAGATGTGGAAACGCTCGATATGGAGACAGCATAAAGAATTTCAAAACTTGGTATTTACCTGTTCGGACGGTTCGCCAGTTTATTATTACAATGTCAATAGTGCAATCAAAGACTATATAGCGAAAATCAATGTAATAGAGATTGAACTGGCAAAGGAAGAAAAGAGAGAGCCGAAGATATTTGAACTGTTTACTTGTCACACTTTGCGACATACATACGCTACAAGGTGTTATGAAAATGGAGTAGACCAACAGGTAGTGCAGAAACTCTTAGGTCACTCCACATTGGCAATGACAACCGATTTATACACGCACGTTTCAGAAGAAAAGAAAAAAGAAGAAGTAGCCGAACTGAAAATATTGGCTTAAATTTGGAGTAAAAATGGAGTAAATCAGAAGATAGATAGCTAAAAACGGCGTAAAACCAACATTTTCAAGTAGATATAAATATTGTAAGGAAATAATTGAGAAGAAATTCTTAAAATAAAGTGCTTGGAAAGATTTCAAGAATTATGAGAAATGACGCAGATGGTAGAGATATTGTCTGCGTTATTTTTGATGTTTAACTTTATGATTTCATAGTTTCTAAGAGGAGAGAAATATAGTAAGGTTAAAGATTTCCAGCGCCCTTGTAATGATACGTAAAAATACGTTGACACACGTATTTTTACGTAGTATCATATAAATATGATAAGGAAAGGAGACACAAAAGATGCCAATGAGCTCGAAGGAGATGCTAAAACTCCTGAAAGAAAATGGATTTGAAGTAATCAGTCAGAATGGTTCGCATGTAAAAATGAAGAATCTGAAAACTGATAAGACAGTAATTGTTCCTTATCACTCCAAGGACTTGAAAAAAGGATTGGAGCAGGCAATACTTAAACAGGCAGGGCTTAGATAGTCCTGTCGCTTGAAAGAGAGGTTATTTGATGAAGAATAGATTATTTTATCCAGCTGTTTTTCATAAAGCAGAAGAAGGCGGTTTCTGGGTTAGCTTTCCAGATTTTCCTGAATGCATGACACAGGGCGATAGCATGGATGAAGCATATGAAATGGCGATAGATGCATTAGGTTTGTCATTGTCCAGTATAGAAGATGAAGGAACTGATATCCCAAAAGCATCAGAATTTGAAACGGTGGATCCTGAAGATGGGATTTTGGTAATTATAGAATTTGATATGGCAGAGTATCGGAGAAAGCACAGATCAAAGGCTGTAAAAAAGACGCTCAGTATTCCAGAATGGTTAAATGAAGCGGCTATTCGAGAGAATCTTAATTTCTCTCAGATTCTTCAAGAAGCGCTTATGATGAAATTAGGAGTAAATGGAAGACAGCGGTAATATGTCTAAAAATTGTTCCTAAGCCCTTTGTGTATTATCAAATCTTTGGATGTTCCACAAGATCAAATGCAGAGTTATGAATCAGATAATCATAAGCAGCTGCAATCTCTTCCGGGGTATATGTGATATCATGCATGATTGCATATTTTACAGAATCTGCGAGCCCAAAGGTATAAAATCGCGCAATTGTCTCGCGACTGAGTATCTGGAGCTTCGCAGGTGATTTCAATGGATATTTGTTTAATAATCTAAGCAATGTATCATAAATAAATTGGAACATCAGATGATCGAAGGAGTTAGGACCTTCGATCAAATAAAGTCTCTTATAAAATTCTTTGTCTTTAGAAAGACAGGTGAAAAGAAGACGGAGAAGATCGTCTTCCATGTCATTTTCAATCAGTACCCGGATTTTATCTTTGATTTCCTTTTCGAGGATATATTCGAGAATTTCATACTTGTCCTGAAAATGTTTATAAAAAGTCGGACGGATTACATCCGCTCCGTCGGTAATCATCTTAACTGTAATCTTTTCAAAAGGCATCTTCATAATAAGTTCTTTGAAAGAGAGTGCCAGCAAATCTTTTGTCAGTTCTTTTTTCACTTCTGTCATTTGTTCAAATCCTTTCTACAATGGAAATATTATACCATAAAAAAGAGAATGTGATTAAAAAAGTTTCTAAGATTGATAGTTCTTTAACATGACTTTTCAAGAACATAGTGTTGAAATTTCTTGATATTTCGGCTACATTTCACATGATTTGTAGCCAAAAAAGAACAACAAAAAGAAAATGTTCAAACCACAGCACATTCAAAAAAATCTGAATCTTACATGAAAAAAAGGAAAATGCTAAAGTATGAAATAATAGCTTATACTTAAGAAAGGTTCCTTGAAAAGTAAGGAAAAGGTGAAAAAAATGGCAGGATTAAAATTTCAGGCAGAAAGAGCAGCATTTGGTTTGGCAGCAGATAAAGTACTTAAATATATGAACAAGACAGATGATAGAACGAAAGCACTTCTTAAGCTTGTAGATCTTACAGAAAATTTTGCAAAAGATCGTTTCCAGCCAGGGTCTTATGAAGCTGCAAGAAAGATGATTCAGGATCCGGACAACAAATGGGTTCAGTATCTGAACAGACTTTTTGATGAAGTAGATCCGCATGTCCTTAAGACAACAGCATTAAATCTTGGATTTGACGCAATGCTTTATGGAACAAAGTTAATGCACGAGTCACGTGAAAAATATCAGTGTAATATTCCATGGCTGATTCTGATGGACCCAACCAGCGCATGTAATCTGAAATGTACCGGATGCTGGGCAGCAGAGTACGGACATCTTTTGAATCTTTCTTTTGAAGATATGGATCGTGTGATCACACAGGGAAAAGAACTTGGAATTTATCTTTATATGCTGACAGGCGGAGAGCCTCTCGTGAGAAAGAAAGATGTCATCCGTTTGTGCGAGAAACACAACGACTGTGTATTCCACGCATTTACAAACGGAACACTTGTAGATGATGAGTTCTGCCAGGAGATGCAGCGTGTTGGTAATCTGTCATTGTCCATCAGTCTGGAAGGATACGAGGAAGTCAACGACGGACGCCGTGGAAAAGGCGTTTATCAGAAAGTTATGCATGCAATGGATCTTTTGAAAACATACGGCTTGATTTTTGGAACATCAATCTGCTATACACGCGCTAATATTGATACAGTAACATCCGACAAATTCCTTGATATGATCATTGAAAAAGGATGTCGCTATGCATGGTATTTCCACTATATGCCGGTTGGAAATGATGCAGCACTGGATCTGCTTCCAACAAAAGAGCAGAGAGAATACATGTATCACCGCATCCGTGAGATCCGTGGATTGACAGGTGGAAAACAGCTCTTTGCATTCGATTTCCAGAATGATGGAGAGTTTGTAGGAGGATGTATTGCCGGCGGAAGAAATTACTTCCATATTAATGCAAATGGAGATGCAGAGCCATGTGTATTTGTTCATTATTCAAGTGCAAATATTAAAGAAGTAAGCGTTCTTGATGCATTACGCCAGCCACTGTTTATGGCTTACCATAACAATCAGCCATTTAACAACAATCATCTGCGTCCGTGCCCAATGCTCGAAAACCCGGAAAAACTGCAGCAGATGGTACACGAAACCGGCGCAAAATCAACAGACCTCCAGTCCCCGGAAACTGTAGAACACCTTTGCGGAAAATGCGAACATTATGCCAAAGAGTGGAAAACAAAAGCAGACGAACTTTGGGGAAAGAAATAATTTCGGAAACATAATCGTAGTCGATAACGTTTCTTTTTCACTTTACTTTTGATGCTCGTATTTGTTTTCTGGATTCACTCTGACTGGAACAGAAACTTTTACTTTGAAGTATGTGAGCAAGGACAGTCCTACTGTTGCTATGGGCACATGTAAGGCAGGAGCGTTCCGAATACACTTTGTTCAGTATGTTAATAAGAGCCAGAACAGGCACCACACACGGTAACTGTTCTGGCTCTTATGTTACATACTTTCAAAGGGATGAGGTAGAGCGAGCCGGTGCCCATGGTAATAGTAGGACTGTCCTTGCGTACCATTCTAATGAAAGTATTTGATTTAATTGCTTGAATCCAAGTTCAACAAATCCATCTTACTTCTTCTGTGATTCTACTTCCTGCATCTTCATTGCACGAACTTTCAGCGGAAGTCCGAACAGGTTGATGAATCCGTCAGCGTCATGGTGATCATACAGATCTCCTGTTGTGAAGCTTGCAAGGGATTCGCTGTACAGTGAGTATGGAGATGTCTCTCCGGCACGGATGATATTTCCTTTATAGAGACGGAACTTAACTTCTCCTGTTACATACTGCTGTGTAACATCAACAAATGCCTGGATTGCTTCACGAAGTGGTGTATACCATTTTCCTTCGTATACGATCTGAGCAAATTTATTTCCAAGATCTTTCTTAACTTCATATGTAGCACGGTCGAGAACGAGCTCTTCAAGCTGGTCATGTGCTTCCATAAGGATTGTTCCACCAGGAGTCTCGTAAACACCACGTGATTTCATTCCAACAACACGGTTTTCAACGATATCAACGATTCCGATTCCATGTTTTCCACCAAGACGATTCAGCTCTGTGATGATTTCAGAAACTTTCATTTCTTTTCCATTTACGCTCTTAGGAACACCAGCTTCAAATGTCATTGTAACATATTCAGCTTTGTCAGGAGCCTTTTCCGGTGTTGTGCTCAGTACGAGAAGATCATCGTAGTTTGGCTCATTTGCCGGATTCTCAAGCTCAAGACCTTCATGGCTGATGTGCCACAGGTTACGGTCACGGCTGTAGCTGTGCTTTGCGTCAAATGGAAGATCAATTCCATGAGCTTTACAATAATCGATCTCGTCTTCACGGGACTGCATTGTCCATACATCTGTCATACGCCATGGAGCGATGATCTTGATGTCCGGAGCAAGAGCTTTGATACCAAGCTCGAAACGGATCTGGTCATTTCCTTTTCCTGTTGCACCGTGGCAGATAGCAACAGCGCCTTCTTTACGTGCAATCTCAACCAGTTTCTTAGCGATTGCCGGACGGGCCATGGAAGTTCCAAGAAGGTATTTGTTCTCGTAAACAGCTCCGGCCTTTACACAAGGAACGATGAAGTCATCACAGAATTCATCAATGATATTTTCAATATATAATTTAGAAGCTCCGGAAAGTTTTGCTCTTTCATCCAGGCCATCCAGTTCTTCTCCCTGTCCACAATCGATGCAACAGCAGATAACGTCATAGTTAAATGTTTCTTTCAGCCACGGGATGATTGCTGTAGTATCAAGACCACCTGAATATGCTAATACAACTTTTTCTTTACTCATTTTATTGCCTCCTAAATGTATTTTTATAAATTTCTGTTTCCTCAGTTTCTTGAGTTCTAAAGTTTGCCGCTTTAATAAGCTAAAACCTACTATACACCACATTTTATAATTATGCAAGTATTATTTTGAAAAAATGAATAAAATGCATAAAATTACATATAATGTACCAAAAATGAATAAAACGAAGAAAAAATGAGTGAAAATATGCAAGATGTGACGGAGAAGATGTGAAACTAGAAAAACAAAAAAGTTAGGTACTGTTATTTTGAATTGTGATATATTTGACGAATATGTTAAAAATATATCGTGAAAAGCTGTTGATTTTAGTAAATGTGTCTGATAATATAAAGATATCAAAGAAACTGACCTAAAAAATATTTAGATAGTCAGACGAAAACGGATCACAACCTATCTGTTTAATATAAAAGTCAGAAGGGCATGTGAGCAAGAAAGAGAGGGAAAACAAATGGGATTTCTTACAGGAAAGACAGCAATCATTACGGGAGGAGGACGTGCAGTACTAAGTGATGGCAGCTGTGGATCCATCGGATATGGTATTGCAACAGCTTATGCCAAAGAAGGTGCGAATCTTGTTCTTACAGGAAGAAATGTAAAGAAGCTGGAAGACGCGAAAGAAGAGTTGGAACGCCTCTATGGAGTGAAAGTGCTTGCAGTACAGGCAGATGTCAATGCGGGAGCAGATAACAAGGCAGCAGTTGAGCACGTTGTAAAGCAGGCAGTTGAGGAATTCGGAAGAATTGATGTTCTTATTAATAATGCACAGGCTTCTGCATCAGGAGTAACTCTTGCAGATCATACAACAGAGCAGTTTGATCTTGCGATTTATTCAGGACTTTATGCAACATTTTATTATATGCAGGCATGTTATCCATATTTGAAGGAAACACAGGGATCCGTAATCAACTTTGCATCAGGAGCAGGCCTTTTCGGTAATTACGGACAGTGTGCGTATGCAGCAGCGAAGGAAGGTGTCAGAGGACTGACAAGAGTAGCAGCTACAGAATGGGGAGTAGACGGAATCAATGTGAATATTGTGTGCCCGCTTGCATGGACAGCACAGCTTGAAAACTTCCAGAAAGCATATCCGGATGCATTTAAGGCGAATGTAAAGATGCCGCCGGCAGGACATTACGGAGATGTAGAGAAAGAGATTGGAAGAGCGTGTGTACAGCTTGCATCACCGGATTTCAAATATATGAACGGCGAGACAATTACATTAGAAGGCGGAATGGGACTTAGACCTTAATCCTTCTTTGGAAAATAAGAATGATATTTTCTATATAGAAGATAGATAAATAGAAGAAAAGTAGATCGGCGATGATAGACGTAGGAATAGTTACGTTTATCATCGCTGTTTTATGTAGCAAAAAACTTTTTGAAAAAAATACTTGCATATTATACATGAAAGATGTATTATTATGCACATGAAAATGAATAACGTGTATTTTTATACATTCATTTTAAGAAAAGCTTTACATCCCGATTAAAGTGGTATATTATAAGGAGAAATGATTGCGGTAATACGTTACCGTGGTACAGCAAACAAGTAATTCCCGGGAGTATTTCGAGGGAATGAGAAAAGAAAGGACTTGAGAATGATGATTAAGGTCGGAATTATTGGAGCAACCGGTTATGCAGGCGGCGAGCTCGTAAGAATATTGATGGGACATAAAGATGCAGAGATTGTCTGGTACGGATCCAGAAGTTATGTAGATCAGAAATATGCAGATGTATATAGAAACATGTTTCAGATTGTAGATGCAAAATGCATGGATGATAACATGGATGAGCTTGCCGAGCAGGTAGATGTGATCTTCACAGCAACCCCGCAGGGACTGTGTGCATCTCTGATCAATGAAGAAATCCTTTCAAAGACAAAGATCATTGATCTCAGTGCAGATTTCCGTCTGAAAGATGTGAAGGTTTACGAAGAGTGGTATAAAATCGAACACAAAGCACCGCAGTATATTGATGAAGCTGTCTATGGATTGTGCGAGATCAACCGTGACAAAGTGAAGGATGCACGTATCGTGGCAAATCCGGGATGTTATACAACATGTTCTATCCTGACAGCATATCCGCTTGCAATGGAAGGACTGATCGACATGAGTACTCTGATCATCGATGCAAAGTCCGGAACATCAGGTGCAGGAAGAGGAGCAAAGCTTCCGAATCTTTACTGTGAAGTGAATGAAAATATCAAGGCATATGGAGTTGCAACACATCGCCATACACCGGAGATTGAAGAACAGCTTGGATACGCAGCCGGAGAGAAAGTTGTGTTGAACTTTACACCTCATTTAGTTCCGATGAATCGTGGAATTCTTGCTACAGAGTACGCAAAACTTACAAAAGAAGTTACATATGAAGAAGTAAAAGCAATTTATGATAAATATTATGCAGATGAGAAATTTGTTCGTGTTCTAGAGAAAGATCAGTGTCCGGAGACCAAATGGGTAGAAGGAAGCAACTATGTAGACATTGGATTTAAGATTGATGAGAGAACAGGACGGATCATTATGATGGGAGCTATTGATAACCTTGTAAAAGGTGCCGCAGGACAGGCGGTTCAGAATATGAATCTGCTGTTTGGTCTTCCAGAGAGTGAAGGACTTGAACTCGTTCCGATGTTCCCATAGGATATATTGATAAAGGTGGTATGTATGATACGTGTAATGACAATAGAGGATTATGATGAAGTATATAAATTGTGGAAGAAGATCCGGGGATTCGGAATCCGCAGTATCGATGATTCGAAAGAAGGTGTCAAACGTTTTCTGCGACGGAATCCGACAACGAGTTTTGTCGCAGTGAAAGAAGGAAAAATCGTCGGAAGTATTCTCTGTGGTCATGATGGAAGACAGGGAAGTCTCTATCATGTATGTGTGGATGAGGCATACCGAAGACATGGAATCGGAAAAGACATGGTCGTGCATACAATGAAAGCACTCCAGGCAGAGAAGATCAATAAGGTTTGTCTGATCGCATTTGCACAGAATAATGTAGGAAATGCATTTTGGAATACAATCGGATGGACGGAACGACTTGATGTGAATTATTATGATTTTATTTTAAATGAAGAAAATATTACAGCATTCAATGAACAATAAGCAGAAAGGAAGCAAGTTATATGAAGATAATCGAAGGCGGAGTTACCGCAGCAAAAGGATTTGAAGCAGCAGCAACAGCAGCAGGAATCAAATACCAGGGACGTACAGATATGGCGATCATTTACAGTGAGAAACCGTGTAAAGTCGCCGGAACATTTACAACGAATGTAGTAAAGGCAGCTCCGGTGAAGTGGGACAGACAGATTGTAGAGAGCAAACAGAAATCACAGGCAGTTATTGTAAACTCTGGAATTGCAAATGCGTGTACCGGAGAGGAAGGTATGAAATACTGTGAAGAGACAGCAAAAGAGGCAGGAAAAGTTCTTGGAATCGATGGGAAAGGTGTTCTTGTAGGTTCTACAGGAGTTATCGGAATGCAGATTCCAATCGATAAGATCAAAGCCGGAATTACAGAACTTGCCAAGGAAAAGAAAGCTGATTTGGCAAGTGGAACAGAAGCTGCGAAAGCAATCATGACAACTGATACGAAGAAAAAAGAAGTTGCGGTTACATTTATGGCAGGAGATACAGAAGTGACGATCGGAGGAATGGCGAAAGGTTCCGGAATGATTCATCCGAACATGTGTACAATGCTTGCATTTATTACAACGGATGCAAAAATTTCCAAGAAAGCACTTCAGGCAGCAATGAGCAGTGATGTTGAGGATACTTATAACATGATCTCTGTTGACGGAGATACTTCAACAAATGATACAGCACTCCTTCTCGCGAATGGAATGGCCGGAAATGAGAAGATCAAAGAAGGCACACCGGAATTCGATGCATTCAAAGAGGCTCTTCATTATGTAAATGAGACACTTGCGAAGGCAATGGCGGGAGACGGAGAAGGTGCAACAGCACTTTTTGAAGTAAAGGTTGTCGGAGCACAGACAAAAGAGCAGGCAAAGGTTCTTGCAAAATCTGTTGTATGCTCGAATCTTACAAAGGCTGCGATCGCAGGACACGATGCAAACTGGGGAAGAATCCTTTGTGCAATGGGATATTCCGGAGCACAGTTTGATCCGGAACAGGTAGATCTGTTCTTCGAGAGCAGTGCAGGAAAGCTTCAGATCATTGCTAATGGAACAGCAACAGATTATAGCGAGGAAAAGGCAACAGAGATCCTTTCACAGGAAAAAGTGACAGCGATTGCAGACTTGAAAGCCGGAGATGCAGAAGCTACTGCGTGGGGCTGTGACCTGACACATGGATACATTGATATCAATGCGGATTACAGAAGTTAACCTATAGAGAAATTATTGTTTCTTTAAAGACGCTGAAAAGATAGAAAACTACAGAAAAAGGGAGACAGAAAAAATGACAAGCAATATGCAGAAATATCTGGATAAAGCGCAGGTGCTGATTGAGGCACTTCCTTATATCCAGCGCTTTAACCGTAAAATCATCGTAGTAAAATATGGTGGAAGTGCCATGGTAGATGAAAGTCTGAAACGCAGAGTAATCGAGGATGTTACACTTCTGAAACTGTGTGGATTCAAACCGATCATCGTGCATGGCGGTGGTAAGGAAATCAGCAAGTGGGTTGGAAAAGTCGGAAAGGAAGCTGAATTTATCAACGGACTTCGTGTGACAGATGCAGAGACAATGGAGATTGCGGAGATGGTTCTGGGACGCGTGAATAAGAGTCTTGTACAGCTTGTAGAGAGCCTTGGCGTGCGTGCGATTGGAATCAGTGGAAAGGATGGAAATCTACTCCAAGTTGAGAAGAAGCTTTCAGACGGACAGGATATCGGATTCGTAGGAGATGTCAAGAAAGTAAATGCAGAGATTTTGTATGACCTTTTGGAAAAAGATTTCCTTCCGATCATTTGTCCGGTTGGTATGGATGAGGAATACAATACTTATAATATCAACGCAGATGATGCAGCCTGTGCGATTGCCCGTGCAATGAAAGTTGAGAAGCTTGCGTTCCTGACAGATATTGAAGGAGTTTATAAAGATCCGAAAGATCCATCTACATTGATTTCTGAATTGGAGATCAAAGAAGCCAAGGAATTGATTACAGACGGATATATTGGAGGTGGCATGCTTCCAAAGCTTCAGAATTGTATTGATGCGATTGAAAATGGTGTGTCACGTGTACATATTCTAGACGGAAGAATCCCACATTGCCTGTTGCTTGAAATCTTTACAAACAAAGGAATCGGTACAGCAATTTTAAATCAGAAAGAAAGCAGGTATTATGATGGTGAACAGTAAAATACAGGCGGCAGAAGAGAACCTGATCCATGTATACAATCGATTTCCGATTGCGCTGGATCACGGAGAAGGAATGTATCTGTATGATACAGAAGGAAAAGAATATCTTGACTTTGCAGCAGGATTTGCTGTGTCAGGACTTGGATATGATAATAAAGAACTGAATCAGGCATTAAAAGACCAGATTGATAAGTTATACCATACATCAAATCTTTATTTTCACGAGAGCTGTGGAGAGGCAGCAAAAGAACTGAACCGCATTTCCGGAATGGACAGAGTTTTCTTTACAAACAGTGGTGGTGAGGCAAACGAAGGTGCCTTGAAAGCGGCAAGAAGATATGCTTACACAAAGAAGACAGGAAGATATGAATTTATAGCTATGCAGAATTCTTTTCATGGAAGAAGCTTCGGAGCAGTTTCTGTGACAGGACATGATTCTTATCGAGAACCGTTTGAGCCGGTTGTTCCAGGTGTGAGATTTGCAGAGTTTAATGATCTTGACAGTGTGAAAGCACTGGTAAATGATAAGACTTGTGCAATTATTTTGGAACCGCTGCAGGGCGAAGGGGGAATCAATCTTGCAACACAGGAATTTATGGAAGGAATCCGTAAAATCTGTGATGAAAATGGAATCCTGATGATCTGTGATGAAGTGCAGTGTGGAATGGGAAGAACCGGAAATATGTTTGCATGGCAGGGATTTGGTGTAAAACCGGATATTCTGACGATGGCAAAGGCAATCGGAAACGGAATTCCGGTCGGTGCATTTGCAATGACGGAAGAAGTGGCAAAATATTCTCTTCAGCCGGGAGATCACGGCGCAACTTATGGAGGAAATCCACTGGCATGTACAGCTGTTAAGACAGTGATCGAGATTTTTGAACGTAAAGATATTGTGGGGCATGTGAATCAGGTTGCTCCATATCTGACAAAAAAACTAGATGAGCTTGTGGATGAGCTGGACTGTGTTGTCAAAAGAAAAGGAAAAGGTCTGATGCAGGGAATCGAGATTACAAAACCTCTTGCTGAAGTAAATAAAAAGACAATCGAAGAAGGGCTTTTGATCATTCAGGCGCAAGGAAATGTCATCCGTTTTGTTCCACCGCTGATTGTAGAAGAAAAGCATATCGACGAGATGATCGAAAAACTGAAACGTGCACTTGTATAAGAAATCTTATACATAAAAAAGCCGGCATTTGCTTATACTATTTCTATAGGGAGGTATGAGCTTATGGCCGGTTTTTTGATTGCACTGCTATCAGGCGCGCTAATGAGTGTACAGGGAGTGTTCAACACGCAGGTGACAAAGACGACAGGAGTCTGGGTAAGCAATGGGTGGGTGCAACTTTCAGCATTTTTTTTGTGTCTGTTTGTCTGGCTGGCAACTGGAAGAGACTCTGTTGCAGCACTTATGGAAGTCCAGCCGCGCTATATGTTGCTGGGAGGTGTGATCGGAGCAGGGATCACATGGACTGTGATTAAAAGTGTGGATGCTCTGGGACCTGCAAGGTCAGCACTTTTCATTGTTGTTTCCCAGCTGGCGGTTGCTTATCTGATCTCATTATCCGGAATGTTCGGAATGGAAAAAGAACCATTTTCATGGAGAAAACTGATTGGATTGCTGATCGCAGCCGGTGGAATTGTTCTTTTCCAATGGGAATAGACAGTTTTGCGGGTATTGTAATAAGTCTGTAACAAAGCGTTAAATTATCTATTGTATTTTTGAGAAAAATTCGTTACAATATTTATGTCCGGTTTTAAGGGGAAGTCTGACTGTCTGAGAACAGTGAGGCAATAGGATGAAGAACGGATGGAAGAAAATATGCAGATGCCGTAAAGGGCAGATGCTAAAAGGAATTGTATTGACTTTAACTTTGGCTTTTTTGACCATGGGATTGTGTGGCTGTGCAGAGAAGCAAGACGCAGCGGAAGAACTTGAAGAGTTCACACTGGAGGGGGAATCTGATGTAGAGAAGAATTCCTCAAATTCCAAAACAGAGTCAGAAAAAGGATCTCAGGGTGGCACAGATGCAGAAGAAGGACTGCCGGAGACGTTATATGTTCATGTATGTGGAGCTGTGAATGCTCCGGGGGTGTACGAACTGAGGACAGATGCACGGATTTACGAAGCATTGGAAGCGGCCGGTGGAATGACAGAAGATGCTGCTGCAGATTGGATCAATCAGGCAGAAGCTTTGAGTGATGGAGAGCGAATCTATGTGCCAACGCAGGAAGAAGCAGAGGAGTCAGCACAATCTGTTTCCGGTCAGTGGGCAGATCCGAATGGAAATGCAGGTGGATCAGTCAGTGATAAAATTAATATAAATACAGCCACAAAAGAAGAATTAATGACCTTGAGTGGAATCGGAGCATCAAAGGCAGAGAGTATTCTGAAGTACAGGCAGGAGCATGGAAACTTTCAGAGTATAGAGGATCTCAAGAAGATCGAGGGAATCAAGGATGGCGTATTTAATAAGATAAAAGACGATATTACGGTATAGGAGCAGGCAGAAGAACGGCCAGAAAGAGGAGTATGAGCAAGAAGATATTAGTTGTTGATGATGAAAAATTAATCGTAAAGGGGATCCGGTTCAGTCTGGAACAGGAAGGAATGGAAGTGGATTGCGCTTATGATGGAGAAGAAGCATTAGAATATGCGAGAAGATGTGAGTATGATCTTGTACTTCTTGATGTCATGCTTCCGAAACTGGATGGTTTCCAGGTATGTCAGCAGATTCGTGAATTTTCAGATATGCCGATTGTTATGTTGACTGCCAAGAGTGAGGATATGGATAAGATCCTTGGTCTGGAATATGGTGCGGATGATTATATCACAAAGCCGTTCAATATTCTTGAAGTGAAGGCAAGAATCAAGGCAATCATGCGCAGAACAGCGAAACGCAAGGAAGAGCCGGCCGGCAGTCCGGTGCTTGTGAAAGGGAATATGAAGATTGATTGCGAAGGACGCCGTGTTTTCATCGGGGAACGTGAGATCAATCTTACAGCGAAGGAATTTGATGTGCTTGAGCTTCTGGCGATGAATCCGAATAAGGTTTACAGCAGAGAGAATCTGCTGAATCTGATCTGGGGATATGATTATCCGGGTGATGCAAGAACTGTAGATGTACATATCCGTCGTTTACGAGAGAAGATAGAACAGAATCCAAGTGAACCAAAATACGTACATACGAAGTGGGGAGTGGGTTATTATTTCCAGGGGTAAGAATACATTTTCATTTAAGAAAAAGATCTTTAACAATCTTAGATTCCGAATTTTTATTATAGTGCTTCTTGCCGGGCTTGTGCCCAGCGTAGTAGCACTATTTGGAATCGTAAAAGTCTATGAGTCACGTGCTGTGTCACTTCGAACAGCAGAAATTCAGAATCAATGTACAATTTTAACGAATCAGATCAGTGCGAGCCACTATTTTGAGGACACTTCACAAGAGGTGGTCAATGACAGTCTGAATCAGCTGACTAACATTTATAACGGAAGAGTTATGGTAATTGATGATCAGCTGAGGGTAGTCAAGGATACTTACAGTCTGGATGAGGGAAAGCTGGATGTATCTGAAAGTGTAGTGCGCTGTATGAAGGGGACGAGCACGAATAATTATGATAAGAAGAATCATTATATCGAGGTGACTGCACCGATTGCAATACCCGGAGAGGATCAGATTCGCGGTGTAATGCTGGCAAGTGTTTCAACTGATAGTATTGAGGATTCTCTGGATGTATTATATACACAGGGGAGCGTGATTATTGGTCTTGTGATGATTTTTCTGACGATTGTTGCAGTGTTTGCAGCAGATTGTGTAGTACGTCCGCTGCATCAGATTGCAGCTACGATCGAGAATGTAAGTGCAGGGTATAGCGACGATGTTTTGCATGTGGATACATTTACAGAAACGAAAAGTATCAGCGAAGCAATTAATAAGATGATGGGAAGGCTGAAGCTTTTGGATGATTCCAGGGAAGAATTTGTATCCAATGTATCTCACGAACTGAAGACCCCGATGACATCGATGAAAGTACTGGCCGATTCACTTCTGGAGCAGGAGAACCTTCCGGTTGAGATGTATCAGGAATTCATGGGTGATATTGCAAAAGAGATTGACCGTGAGAATAAGATTATTACAGATCTTTTGTCACTTGTGAAGATGGACAAGAAGGGTCAGACGCTGAATATTGAATCCGTTAATATTAATGAACTTCTGGAACAGATTTTGAAGAGATTAAAACCAATTGCAGAGAAAAAGAATGTGGAGATCGTAATGGAGAGCTTTCGTCCGGTTACGGCGGAGATTGATGAGACAAAGCTGTCACTTGCGATTTCCAATCTGGTAGAAAATGCAGTAAAGTATAATCATGATAATGGATGGGTTCATGTATCATTGAATGCAGACCACAAATTTTTCTATGTAAAAGTAGAAGATTCAGGAATTGGAATTCCGAAAGAGGATCAGGCGCATGTTTTTGAACGTTTCTTCCGTGTGGATAAATCTCATTCCAGAGAGATCGGAGGAACAGGACTTGGACTTGCAATTGCGCGAAATGCTGTGATTGCACATAGAGGTGCGATTAAAGTATATAGTGAAGAAGGCGAAGGAACAACATTTACTGTGAGAATTCCACTGATCTATACAGCTTCTTAGGAGAAAAGTTATGAAAAAAAGAAAAGGAATCGCAGTGTTGCTTATTCTGATTCTTTCTCTCGCAGTAACTGCGTGTGGGGATCGTTATGGAGTAAAGGAAGGCGAATCTTACATTTACTGTATGAATACAGACAAGACAGGACTTGTAAAGGTTGCAGCTAAGATCAGCGGCAATTCTGCGATAAAAAAGGCGGAATCTGTAATCGATGAGATGAAGAAACCAACGAATGAAATTGAATATACCCAGGCAATTCCGGAACAGGTGAAATTGCTCGACTGTGCTTTAAAGGGCAGTATCCTTGAGATTAATTTCAGCGAAGAATATTATGAAGTGAAATCCTTAGATGAGAAACTGATGCGGGCAGCAATTGTGCAGTCACTGCTTCAGATTGATGGAATTGATGCAGTATCTGTCCGTGTGGAAGGGGAACCGCTCAAAGATAATGAGGGAAATGATGTTGGCTTAATGAATGAGGATGATATTGTTGATGCAACAGGATCCTCGTTAAGTTCTTATCAAACGGATACACTGACATTGTATTTTGCAGATCAGAATGGATCCAAACTGGTCAAGCAAGAGGTTGATGTTCATTACAGCAGTAATGTCTTGAAAGAAAAGCTGATTGTAGAAAAGCTGATGCAAGGTCCATCTGAGGAGGGGGCATATCCAACGATCAATCCGGCGGCTAATCTGTTGAGTGTAACGACAAAGGATGGAATCTGTTATGTGAATTTTGACAGCACATTTCTGATCAGTGCGTATGATGTACTGCCTGAGATCACGATTTATTCTATTGTAGATTCTCTTGTAGAGGGAGCAGGAGTAAGGCAGGTACAGATTACGATCAATGGTGAATCGAATGCAAAATACATGGAAAAGGTGGACTTGTCACAGCCATTGAATGAAGAACTGGACTGGATTGCAGCAGATAACAAAGAATGAGAAAACGCCCGCTCTGTATGGTATGTCTTGTACTGCTTGCCATACAGCTTGTAAGAGTGAGTTTTTTACAGAATACAAAAGATCAGAAACCGTCCCTTGCAGAAACATTGATTTCGGATGAAAAAGATGTGATTTGCAAGGGCACGGTTTATAAAATTGAAAATAAATCACAATCAACTGCAATTTATCTGAAAGATGCGGTTGTTTCTTGTACAGATCAAAAGAGTAAAAATCAGACAATCAAAGAAAAGAAAATCCTTATAACAATAAAAAATAGTAAATCCGGTAAAAGAATCAGAATGAAAATAGGACAGAAACTGAATGTGCGGGGGACAAAACAATCGTTTCATCCGCCAAGGAATCCGGGGAATTTTAACCAAAAAAGTTATTATCAAAAACAGGGAATCCATGTTGGGGTTTTAACAAAGGCAGAACAGGTTGAGATCGTTTTATCTGAAAAAGACAAGAACTGGATTGTATCACAATGGGATAACATACAGAATCAGCTGGATCGGCTGAAAAATTATTGGAACTGGAAGATTGTAAGCCAGATGGGAAAAACACATGGCGCGATGCTTTCTGCAATCTTGCTGGGAGAAAAAAGCGGACTTGATCCGGAGATGAAAAAATTGTATCAGAAGAACGGATTAGGACATCTGCTTGCAATTTCAGGATTACACATGTCACTGATCGGAATGTCTGTTTACCGGCTATTAAGAAGAATGGGAAATTCATTTCTGTTTTCCGGAATTGCCGGAGGAGGGATTCTGTTTTTCTATCTGGTTATGACAGGGCCACAGGTATCCAGTCTTCGTGCACTTCTTATGTTTTTTATCCGCATGGGGGCAGAAATTAGCGGGAGAGATGTGGATCAGCCAACAAGCCTGGCGGTTACAGCAGCTATCTTAAGCATATATCAACCGTTGTATCTGCTAGATGCGGCATTTTTACTTTCATTTGGTGCAATCCTTGGGATTTTATTATTGTATCCAATTTTTGAACAAAAAACACATTTGAAAGCATGGGAAGGATTTAAGATTAGTTTAGCTGTTAATGGAATGCTTCTGGGAATCATGCTGTATTATTATTTTGAGGTGCCGCCGTATGCACTCGTTTTGAATGTTATTTTAATTCCGTTGTTTCCATTTGTGATGTTGACAGGTATAGGTGGAATTTTATTTTCAGAATTATCGGGAACCATAGGAAAAATTGGATTCAGAAGCTGTGATCGCCTGTTGTCCTTCTATGATAAATTATGTGAGCTGACATCAGCTCTTCCGGGCAGCAGGATCGTGACCGGACAGCCAGAGTTATGGTGGGTGCTTATTTACTATGGTGTGCTGTTGTTTTTGTGCTTCCTGTTTCATGCAATGAAAAATAAGACAGATAACCGAAGAAAACAGGCGGGATTTTCACTTCTTGTTTGTATTGTCATAGCAGGATCGATCTGCGGATGCGGAATACTCAATAATGATTCAAAAAACCTTCAGGTGACTGTTCTGGATGTTGGACAGGGGGACTGTATTTTTATAAGAGACAGGGAAGGAAAGAAAATGCTTGTGGATGGAGGGAGCAGTGATCTGTCCTCTGTCGGCACTTACCGGATAGAGCCGTTTCTATTATCACAGGGGGTCAGAAAACTGGAGTATGTTTTTGTGACACATGGTGATGCGGACCACATCAATGGAATTCAGGAACTTCTGCAAAATCAGAAACAGGGAGTGGAAATCGATGCGCTTGTTCTGCCGCCGGAAGAATATATGGATGAGAAATTACTCCATCTTGCAGAAATAGCGAAAGAAAACGGGACGAGAGTGTTGACAATTTATGCCGGAGAAAAAGTAGGAACGTATTTAAAATGCATCGCTCCGTTGACAACGAGGAAAAACGAGCGTATTCGTGGCAAGGAAGAGGAGATGCCTCGTCTGGAAGCGGGAAATGAAGCATCTGTTGTACTTGAATTGAAGGATGGGGCATTTCAAATGCTTCTGACAGGAGATCTGGAAGGAAGAGGAGAGGAACAGCTGGTGGAAAGCGGAACGTTGGAAAGCTGTCCAATCTTAAAAGCAGGACATCATGGGTCGAAGAATTCAGGGAGTGAAGACTTCCTTCAGATTGTGAAACCCAGATTAACATTGATCTCAGCGGGGATAGAGAACCGCTATGGACATCCACATGCGGAGACGCTGGAACGCCTGAGGGGAATCGGAAGTGAAGTATTATCCACGCAGGAATGTGGCGCAATTACACTAAAGAGTGATGGACGAAAAATAAAGGTTCACAAGTATTTATAAAATTATGGAAATAGGAACAGGCGAACAGGAACAGGTGATAAAAAGGCTCTTGTCAAAGTATTGGTTATTCATTTATAATAGAATAGTTATGAAGACCTTAAATGAAGATTTAAAATCAGGACAATTTAAGCAGGTATATCTTCTCTGCGGAGAAGAAGGATATCTGAAGAAACAGTATAAGAACCGTTTTGTGAAGGCAATGCTTCCGGAAGGTGATACGATGAACTATTCGTATTATGAAGGGAAGAATACGCCAGTGAAAGAAGCAATCGATCTTGCAGAGACCTTACCTTTTTTTGCAGAGCGCAGACTGATCGTATTTGAGAATACGGGATTTTTTAAAACTGCGGCAGGGGCAGATCTGGCGGATTATATCAAGGATATGCCAGAGACAACCTGTTTTATCTTCGTGGAAGAAGAGATTGATAAGAGGAATAGGCTCTACAAAGCAGTGAAAGCGAAAGGATATATTGCAGAGCTGTCCACGCAGGATGCAGGAACACTGAAACGCTGGGTTGCAGGTCTGGTCCGAAAAGAGCAGAAGCAGATTTCGGAGTCTGTGATTGTGTATTTTCTGGATAAAGTTGGAACAGACATGGAAAATATCCAGGGAGAGCTGGAGAAAGTATTCTGTTATGCACTGGAGAGAGATACGATCACGAAGGAAGATATTGATGCTGTCTGTGTGACGCAGATCACGAATCATATTTTTGAGATGGTAGATGCAGTTGCAGCCGGAAATCAGCAGAAAGCACTGGATCTGTATTATGAACTGCTGGCTTTAAAAGAACCGCCGATGCGTATTCTTTTTCTGCTGGTACGTCAGTACAGGATGCTTTTCCATGTCAAGGCACTTGCGAACCAGGGATATGGAAGAAAAGAGATTGCGTCTAAAGCAGGATTACATCCATTTGTGGCAGGAAAGAATATGGAACAGGCGAAGCGGTTTAAGATGGGACAGCTGCGCCGTGTGATGGAAGAAGGGGCACAGTTGGAGCAGGATGTAAAGACAGGATTGCTGACAGACAATCTTGCGGTAGAACTTTTTATTGTAAAACAGTCAGAAAGATAGATGGAGGTAAGAAGTATTGTCAACAATTGATCAGAGTCATATTAGAAATTTTTGTATTATAGCACATATCGATCACGGTAAGTCTACACTGGCGGATCGTATCATTGAGCAGACAGGACTTTTGACTAGCAGAGAAATGCAGTCACAGGTTCTCGATAACATGGATCTGGAGAGAGAGCGTGGAATCACGATCAAAGCACAGGCAGTCCGGACTGTATATCAGGCAGATGACGGAGAAGAGTATATTTTCAACTTGATTGATACACCTGGACACGTCGATTTCAACTATGAGGTATCCCGAAGCCTGGCGGCCTGCGACGGAGCAATTCTTGTTGTTGATGCAGCACAGGGAGTTGAGGCACAGACGCTTGCGAATGTATATCTTGCACTGGATCATGATCTGGATGTTATGCCGGTTATCAACAAGATTGATCTACCAAGCGCAGAGCCGGAGCGTGTAAAAGAAGAGATAGAAGATGTGATCGGAATCGATGCGGAGAATGCACCACTGATTTCTGCTAAGACAGGACTGAATGTACATGAAGTTCTCGAGCAGATCGTACAGCAGATTCCGTCACCGGTCGGAGATCCGGATGCACCGCTTCAGGCACTGATCTTTGATTCCAAGTACGATTCTTACAAGGGAGTTATTGTATTCTGCCGTATCAAGGAAGGTACGGTCAGAAAAGGTACACCGATGCTTATGATGGCGACAGGAGCAAGAGCAGAAGTTGTAGAAGTCGGAACTTTTGGTGCCGGTCAGTTTATTCCATGTGATGCACTCGAAGCGGGAATGGTAGGATATATTACAGCCAGCCTTAAGAATGTAAAGGATACGCGTGTCGGAGATACGATCACGAATGCATTAAATCCATGTGCAGAGCCGCTTCCGGGATATAAGAAAGTAAATCCGATGGTATACTGTGGACTTTATCCGGCAGACGGAGCAAAGTATCCGGACTTGAGAGATGCACTTGAGAAACTGCAGCTTAATGATGCTGCGCTTCAGTTTGAGGCAGAGACATCGGTAGCACTTGGATTCGGATTCCGTTGTGGATTCTTAGGACTGCTTCATCTGGAGATTATTCAGGAACGTCTGGAAAGAGAGTACAACCTTGATCTTGTTACAACAGCACCGAGTGTTATTTACAAGATCCATAAGACAAACGGTGATGTGATTGACCTGACGAACCCGACAAATATGCCGGATCCTGCAGAGATTGAATATATGGAAGAGCCTATGGTAAAGGCTGAGATCATGGTAACATCCGAGTACATCGGAGCAATCATGGATCTGTGTCAGGAACGCCGTGGAATCTATCAGGGAATGGAATATATCGAAGAGACAAGAGCTGTGCTTACTTATCATTTGCCACTCAATGAGATTATTTACGATTTCTTTGATGCATTGAAATCAAGATCCAGAGGATACGCATCTTTTGATTATGAGATGCTTGGTTATGTACGTTCCGAGCTTGTCAAACTTGACATTCTGATTAACAAAGAAGAAGTGGATGCTCTTTCCTTTATTGTATTCGAGGGAAGTGCTTATGAACGTGGAAGAAAGATGTGTGAGAAGCTGAAAGAAGAGATTCCGAGACAGCTTTTCGAGATTCCGATCCAGGCAGCAGTCGGAAGTAAGATTATTGCGAGAGAGACAGTTAAGGCAATGCGTAAGGACGTTCTTGCAAAATGTTACGGCGGTGATATTTCACGTAAGAAGAAACTGCTTGAAAAGCAGAAAGAAGGAAAGAAGAGAATGCGTCAGGTTGGAAACGTAGAGATTCCACAGAGTGCATTCATGAGTGTCCTGAAGCTGGATGAGAACTAGATAAAAGAAGGAAGGGGAAGATACTGTTTTTGTCAGACAGTATCTTTCTGTATTTAAAGATGAAAAAGAGAAATTTAGAATTATATCTCCATATTCCATTTTGCGTAAAAAAATGTAATTATTGTGATTTTTTCTCAGCAAGTGGAACACCGAAAGAACAGGCGGATTATGTCAGTGCTATGATTCAGGAGATTCAGAGTTATCAAGAATTGTCTGGAGAGTATGAAGTTCAGACAATTTTCCTGGGAGGAGGAACACCGTCTCTGCTGACTCCGGAACAGATAGAAAAGATTTTTACTACAATTTACCATATATTTTCAGTAAATGAGAATGCAGAGATCACAATGGAAATGAATCCGGGAACCGTTGATATTGAAAAGCTTCGTGCTATGAAAGCAGCAGGCGTAAACAGGTTGAGTATCGGACTTCAGTCCGCACAGAACGAAGAACTGAAGATGCTTGGAAGGATCCATACCTATGAGGAATTCCTTGAGACATGGAAACTGACAGAACAGGCTGGATTCAAAAACCGAAATATCGATCTCATGTCTGCGCTTCCGGGACAGACGATAGAAAGCTACGAAGATACACTTTCAAAAGTTCTGGCACTTGAGCCGGAACATATATCCGCATATAGTCTGATCTTAGAGGAAGGAACAGTATTCTACGACTGGTATGAAAAAGGGAAATTAGACCGCGGTGCATGGAAACTTCCGTCAGAGGAAGAAGAGTATGCGATGGGAGAATTGACAATACAAAGACTTGCAGAAGCAGGAATGCATCGATATGAGATATCCAATTATGCAAAGTCGGGAAAAGAATGCAGGCATAATCTCGGCTACTGGGACAGAGTGGAGTACCTTGGGATTGGGGCAGGTTCCTCATCACTGATCAAAGGGGAGCGGTTTGACCATATCCGTGATCGGAAAGCATATATTGAAAAGATTAGAAACGGCGAGTCGATTCTTATTGACAGGGAAATCCTTTCTGTGGAATCACAGATGGAAGAATTCATGTATCTGGGACTTCGCAAAATAGAGGGAGTTTCGAGAACAGATTTCCAGAATTATTTTGGAAAGAATGTGGATGATGTCTATGGGGAAATTCTTGATAAATTAGAAGAAGAACAATTGGTGGAATTTAGTGGAGATCGAATCCGACTGACGCATCGGGGGATGGATGTCAGCAACTGTGTGCTGGCGGAGTTCTTATTTTAAAGGCAGAAAACTAAAATTGTGCAAATTCCACCAAAAACAGTCATGAATTTTGTTGATTAGTTTGATTGACTATGAACGAGTTTGAACGTATAATACAAACATAAAGAAAAACAAGCAGTCATAAATGAAAGCAGGTTATCGAGACTGACCGAGTTTGACTGAATAAAGCTTGCAAATAAACTGTGGCAGCAGTTTAAAGTGACTGGATTGAGAGAAGGAGAATGTAAAATGATTTACACAGTAACATTTAATCCGTCATTGGATTACATTGTCTCTGTTGAGGACTTTAAGCTTGGACTTACAAATCGAACGAGTTCGGAGCTGATCCTTCCTGGTGGAAAGGGCATCAATGTTTCTACAGTGCTTGGTAATCTTGGCATCGAGAATACTGCACTTGGATTTTTAGCCGGATTTACCGGAAAAGAGATTGAAAGAAGACTCAAAGAGATGGGGGTTGCATCCGATTTTATTGAGATCAATGAAGGTGTTTCTCGAATCAACCTGAAGTTAAAATCAATCGACGGAACAGAGATTAACGGAAGTGGACCGGTGATTTCTCTGGAAGATGTAGAGAAGCTGATGGAGAAGCTTGACAAACTTGGAGAAGGTGATGTCTTATTCCTGGCAGGAAGTATTCCATCATCTATGCCGGATGATATGTACCAGAAGATTATGGCGAAGCTCGACGGTAAAGGCGTCATGATCGTTGTAGACGCAACGAGAGATCTTCTGTTGAACGTTCTTGAATATCATCCATTTTTAATCAAACCGAACAACCACGAACTTGGAGAGATTTTTGATGTGGAGCTTCTGACAAGAGAATCTGTTGTACCATATGCAAAGAAACTGCAGGAAAAAGGAGCAAGAAATGTTCTTGTATCCATGGCAGGAGAAGGTGCAGTCCTTGTAGCAGAAGATGGAAGTGTTTATGACACTCCGGCGCCGAAAGGGGAATTAAAAAACGGTGTTGGAGCAGGAGACTCTATGGTAGCCGGATTTATGGCAGGCTGGATGGAGAAACATGAATACAGACATGCATTCCATATGGGAGTTGCATCAGGAAGTGCAAGTGCATTTTCAGAGAATCTGGCAACAAAAGAGGAGATTGCCGGAGTATATCAACAGGTTGTAAAGGAGGAGCGATAGGATGAGAATTACAGATTTGCTCGATAAAAGAAGCATTGCCTTTGACAAGAATCCGGCGAATAAGCAGGAAACTTTGGATATGGCCGTGGATTTGATGTGTGCAAGTGGTAAGATTAATGACACGGAAGCCTACAGAAAACAGGTTTACTTAAGAGAAGAGGAAAGTACAACAGGAATTGGTGAGGGAATTGCCATTCCGCATGGAAAAGGTGATTGCGTAAGCAAGCCGGGACTTGCAGCAATGGTCATTAAAAATGGTGTTGATTTCGATTCTCTGGATGGAGAACCGGTAACACTGCTATTCCTGATCGCAGCACCAAATACAGAGGATAACGTTCATCTGGAAGTACTTAGTAAATTATCAATGATGCTGATGGATGAGCAGTTTACAGAAGCTCTGAGAAATGCAACATCTGCGGAGGAATTCCTTTCTATTATTGATAAAGCAGATGATGAGAGAGCTGACATTGATGAGCAACTGGCAGATACAGGAAATGCAGAGAGCGATTTTAAGATCCTTGCAGTAACAGCATGTCCGACAGGTATCGCACATACATATATGGCAGCGGAAGGAATCGAGAAAGCAGCAAAAGCTGCCGACTGTTTCGTAAAAATCGAGACAAGAGGAAGCGGCGGAGCGAAAAATGTGCTGACAGACCAGGAAATTGCTGATGCGGATTGTATTATCGTTGCAGCAGACACACAGGTTCCGATGGATCGTTTTGACGGAAAGAAAGTAATCATCTGTCAGGTGTCAGACGGAATCAGCAAGGCAGATGAGCTGGTGGCACAGGCAAAATCAGGAAATGTTCCGGTTTTCTATGGAAATAATCCGGCAGCAGCCTCTTCTTCTACAGGAAAGAAAAGCGGCGGTGTCGGACATCAGATCTACATGCAGCTGATGAACGGTGTTTCTCATATGCTTCCACTCGTTGTTGGTGGTGGTATACTGATTGCAATCGCATTTTTGATCGACGGAATATGTGTAGATCTGAATGCACTTCCGGCTGATCAGAGAGCAAACTTTGGTATGATCACTCCGGTAGCAGCAGTATTCAAACAAATCGGTGGAACTGCATTTGGATTCATGCTTCCGGTGCTTGCAGGATTTATCGCAATGGCAATCGGTGACCGACCGGCGCTTGCAGTTGGTCTTGTAGGCGGTATGATGGCAGCAAGCGGAAAATCCGGATTCCTCGGAGCTCTTGTAGCCGGATTCCTTGCAGGATATATCATTGTACTTCTTCGTAAAGTATGCGATAAGCTTCCGGATGCACTGGAAAAAATCGCGCCGGTACTTATTTATCCATTGATCGGAGTTCTTCTGATCGGACTTGCTATGATGTTTGTAATCGAGCCAATCATGGGTGGAATCAACACAGGCCTGAATAATGCATTGACAGGCATGGGAGATTCAAGTAAAGTAGTATTAGGACTGGTTCTTGGAGGAATGATGTCCATCGATATGGGTGGTCCGTTCAACAAGGCAGCTTATGTATTCGGTACAGCATCAATCGCAGCTGGTAATTATGATATTATGGCAGCAGTTATGGTTGCAGGAATGGTTCCGCCATGTGCCATCGCCCTTTCCACACTGTTGTTTAAGGATAAGTTTACAAAAGAAGAAAGAGATGCAGGCCCGACAAACTTTATCATGGGTCTTGCATTTATCACAGAAGGAGCAATTCCATTTGCAGCATCTGATCCGCTGCATGTACTTCCATCTTGTATCATCGGTTCAGCAATTGCCGGTGGAATGTCAATGTTGTTTGGATGTACACTGATGGCACCACATGGTGGAATCTTCGTATTCCCGGTTGTTGGAAATGCAGTAATGTATCTTGTTTCCCTCGTAGTAGGAACAGTCATCTCCGCAGTACTGCTTGGACTCCTTAAGAAGAAAGTAGCATAAAGCAATCACCATTTGGATGAAATGCCGAATAAGATAATCTGTCAAAACCAATAAAAAGAATATAAGAATCAGGACCTGAAGTCGTGGATCTAGAAGCGGATGCTTGAGATTCATGGCTTCAGGTTCTTTTTTAAAAGGAGATACTAAAATGCTTACAGAACAAAGATATCAGATTATATTGGATTTGCTGAAAGAGAAGAAAAGTGTCACAGCGACAGAATTGAAAGAAATCTTAGATACATCAGAGTCTACGGTAAGAAGAGATATTACTGCACTTCATAAAGCCGGAAAGCTCATCAAGGTATTTGGCGGAGCGGTTGCGCTAGAAGATGAAGGCACTGTCTCTGCTTATGAACCGACAGTTGAGCAGAAGAGCGAACTCTATGTGAAAGAGAAAAGAAAAATCGCTCAATATGCGGCAGAACTGATCGAGGAGGAAGACTTTATTTATCTCGATGCAGGAACAACGACAGGTTATATGATTGATGCTCTTGGATATACCAATGCAGTTTTTGTGACAAATGCTGTTTCACATGCACAGAGGCTGGCAGCTAAGGGAATCAAAGTGTTTCTGATTGGCGGAGAACTTAAGAATTCTACAGAGGCAGTGATCGGTGCTCAGGCAATGAAGAATCTGCAGGAATATCATTTTACCAAAGGATTCTTTGGAGCAAATGGAATCACAAAAGCAGAAGGATTCACGACACCGGATGCGAATGAGGCTCTGGTGAAACAAACGGCGATCGAGAGATGCAGGAACAGGTTTGTCCTTGCAGATCATTCAAAATTCGGATGTATCAGTTCAGTGACATTTTCTGCTTTTGAGAATGCAAAGATTCTGACAGATTGCTGTCCGGCAGATTATCAGGAGCTGGATTGTGTGATAGGGGTGGAAGAAAGAAATTTGATTTAACTTTGTTTCTTAGCGTGCTTGTTAGTTGTATAGATAACAAGCACGCTTTTTCAATTGTCCGGATACGGACAGTTTATGTTGTCAACATCCTTCTTGCCTCTTCACGGATGTATTACAGCTACAGACAGTGTTCTCCAGAAAATGTTAGAAGTAGGAACAAAAGCACCAGATTTTGAATTACCGGATCAGAATGGAGAATTACATAAATTAAGCGAATATCTTGGAAAGAAAGTAAAAAAGAAAAACTACGGAAAAGTATCCATGGGTGTGATCAGAACAACATATTTTATTGACGAACATGGAATAATAGTAAAAGCTAATGATAAAGTAAAAGCAGCGGATGATCCTGAAAAAATGCTGCAGGAATTAAGCAGATGAAAAACAAAAGGAAGGAATGGTTGCATGAATAAGAAAAAATCAAATTCAAAAAAGGCAGTTATGATAGGCTGCGGATTCGTAGGCTCAGCATCTGTATTTGCGCTTATGCAGAGTGGATTATTCACTGAAATTGCCTTGATAGATGCGGATAAGAATAAGGCAGAGGGAGAGGCTATGGATATCAGTCATGGAATACCCTTTGCCAGCCCTATGAAAATATATGCTGGTGATTATGATGATGTGGCAGATGCTGCGATTGTAATTATATCAGCAGGTGCAGGGCAAAAGCCAGGAGAAACAAGACTTGATCTGGTAAATAAGAATGTGGCAATATTTAAGTCCATTATTCCGGAAATTGCCAAAAGAGATTTTGGAGGAATCCTTCTGGTTGTAGCAAATCCTGTGGATATTCTGACACAGGTTGCAATCAAACTGTCAGGACTTCCGGAGGAGAGAGTTATCGGCTCAGGAACAGTTCTTGACAGTGCAAGACTTAGAAGCAAGCTTGGACAGCATTTATCAGTGGATAGTCGAAGTGTGCATGCATTTATAGTAGGAGAGCATGGAGACAGTGAAGTTGTGGCATGGTCATCTGCCAATGTATCCGGTGTTCCGCTTAGTGACATGTGTGAGATGAGAGGACATTATAACCATAAGGAAAATACGAAGGAAATCGCAGATGCTGTCAAAAACAGTGCCTATGAGATTATTAATAAGAAGCATGCGACATATTATGGAATTGCAATGTCAGTAAAACGTATCTGTGAAGTAATTATGCGTGACGAAAAATCAATACTTCCTGTATCGCACATGATACATGGAGTATATGAGATTGATGATGTTGTATTAAGTATGCCTGTCATTGTTGGTGCAGACGGAATTGAATCTGATATACCGATTAATCTTAGTGGAGAAGAAGCATTGAAGCTAAAAGAATCAGCAGACGCATTAAAGAATATAATTGACACATTAACCCTATGAAGCGTTTTGGAGATCCTGAAATTGATGATGATTGATTTCCTGAGATAGTGTATAATGAACGGTAAGAATATTTGGGATAAGAAGAAATTGCACCATGTATGAAATAATGACTGCCGATGAAGCAATCCGGCTGGTTCGGGACTGAAACTGATAGAGGTTTGGTACAACTAACAAGAATAGGAGCGTGACATGAAGAAAAAGAATTCTTATAGATGGCTGATATGGATTTTTCTGGCTGTAATTCTGATAGGTGTGGCATTGTGGAATATCTTGCCGCCGTATATTGACCGACGGCAGTCGACGAAAGATTATGAGAAACTTGCCGAAGAATATGTCAGTGATGAATCCGAACCAGATGACGGGAAGCAGAAGAAAAAAGACTGGTGGAGCACCGACATTAAAGTCGAATTTGACCAGTTAAAAACAGAAAACCCGGACATCATCGGCTGGATACGGTTCGATGATCAGGATGAGATTAGCATCAACTATCCTATCGTGTACTCCGGGGACAATGAAAAATATCTGCGCAAAGATATCCATGGAAATGAACACATCGCCGGAAGTATCTTTCTGGAAGGACTGAATCAGTCAGATTTTTCTGACCTTTATAACATCATTTACGGACACAACATGAACAATGGCAGTATGTTCGGCAGTCTGAAGAAATACAAGGATGAAGGCTTCTGGAAAAAGAACCAGTACTTTACGGTCTATACCGAAAGCACTGCCTACCGCTATCAGATCTTCTCCTATGAGGATGCAGTAGTTGGCGGCAATGTATATAAAGTCGGTTATCAGCCGGGGGAAGAATACCAGACGTTCATTGACGAGATGGTGAAAAATTCGGATTTTGATACCGGGATCAGACCAAAGTCAAGAAATAAGATCCTGACGCTGTCTACCTGTACTGATCATGATAGCAGCAAACGATTCGCAGTTCATGCGGTATGTATAGATACACAGAAAACAAGTGAGGAATGATCATGGAAACCAAAGAGAAGCCGAGAGCAAACCGGGAAGTTGTTGCAGACGACTGAAAAAAAGGCTATACTCATAATAACCAATTGAGGAGGTGATCTGTACGGAAAATTTAAAAAAACTGCCAGTTGGCTTTGATGATTTCAAGAAGATTCGAGAAAATCATTTTTATTATGTAGATAAGACACAACTTATTGAGCATCTTCTGCAAAAATGGGGCGAGGTGAACCTTTTCACCAGACCGCGCCGATTTGGAAAAACTTTAAATATGAGCATGCTTAAGAACTTTTTTGAAATAGGAACAGATGAGACCTTATTTGAGGGACTTTATATTTCCGAGAATCAGAAACTCTGTGAAGAATATATGGGGAAGTATCCGGTGATATTTTTGTCAATGAAAGATGTTGACGGGTTGACGTATGATGAAGCTGAAAATGCATTAATTCAGCTCATTGGAAGTGAGGCTGCAAGGTTCCCTTTTTTATTAAACAGTGATAAACTTTCTGAAACAGAAAAGGAGCAGTATCGTGGTTTCACAATCATCCAAAACGGGAAATATTGTATAGACAAAGGTTTCTTGATTTCATCATTGAAAGTTTTGGCACAGCTTTTATATAAGCATTATGATCAGAAAGCCATTATTCTGATCGATGAGTATGATGTGCCTCTGGATAAAGCATTCCAGCATGGATATTATAAGGAAATGGTATCGCTGATCCGAGGCTTATTCGGGCAGGCGTTAAAAACAAACAGTTTTCTGCAGTTTGCTGTACTGACAGGCTGTCTTCGTGTGTCAAAAGAAAGCATTTTTACAGGGCTGAACAACTTCAAAGTTTATTCGGCCGATGATGTTCAGTATGACGAAGAATTTGGATTTACAACTGAAGACGTCAAGAAGATTCTGGCAGCCTACAACCAACAAGACCATTTTGAAGAAATGAAAGAATGGTACGATGGGTATCATTTTGGAAATGCGGACATTTACTGTCCGTGGGATGTGATTAATTACATCGATGATCTTATGAGTGATTCAAAAGCAAAACCAAAGGCGTATTGGATCAACAGCAGTGGAAATGATCTTGTGAAGCGTTTTATAGACAAGGCTGATACGACCACCAGGGATGAAATCGAGCAGTTGATTACAGGAAAGGCTGTCCAGAAGAGAATCCGGCTGGATCTGACTTATGATGAGATTGATAACAGCGCAGAAAATGTGTGGAGTGTACTGTTCACAACTGGATATCTCACACGGCTTGGTGAGTCTGAAAATGGAATGTATAAGCTGGTGATTCCAAATAAAGAAGTCTTGGAAGTTTTTGTTCTTCAAATCCGGGAGTGGTTTGACCGGGTTGTTGCAAATGACCAGGCGTCTACAAAGAAAATCAACTGTGGATTTCTGGAAGGAAAAGTAGAGGATATAGAACAGGAACTGACGATGTTCCTTGGGGAAACAATCAGCGTGCTGGATACAAAGGCACGGAATGAGGAAAAAGAAATATTCTATCATGGCATTTTGATTGGCATTCTGAAAAGCAAATCTGATTGGGCGGTCAGATCGAACAGAGAGTCCGGAGATGGATTCGCGGATATTCTGGTGAAACCTAAGAATCCGGATGCAGGGATTATCATGGAGTTGAAATATGCAAATTCTTTCAATAATCTGGATCAGGCATGCGAGAGGGCATTGGAACAGATCAAAGACCGAAGATACGACCAGGCATTACGCGAGGACGGACGGAACGAAATACTCGCATATGGAATCGCATTTTATAAAAAACGCTGTAAAGTTGTAGTAGAAAGGCTCTAGTTTGATATAAAAATATTTAGATTATTTTGAGAATAAATATGAAAATCAGTAGGTAAAAAATCCTCCTCCGATTGCGCAGTCACACAGTCGGAGGAGAATTTCTTTTGAACATCATTTACGGACACAACATGAATAATGGCAGTATGTTCGGCAGTCTATAAGATCCTGACGCTGTCCACCTGTACTAATCATGATAAAATACATTGACAAACTCAAGATAACATGAAGTCGAGAACCAATTTAGAAGTTGAAAAAAATTGGAAAGATAATGTTAGAATCAATGGTAATGAGAAAAGAAGTACGAGATTAGATGTTTATGATAAAGACACAAATACGGTATATGATTACAAATTTGTAAAGAATCCTGGCAAAGGACTTTCCAAAAGACAAGTTGAAAAAATAAAGAAGGAAGGACCTTTAGGATTAAGTAATGAGGACATAATAGAAATTAACCCTAATTAAATTATTGATTTGAGCTATTGCAACAAATATGTTGCAATAGCTTAGAAAAGAGGAAAATATGGAACGACCAAAAATAAATAAAAGAAAAATTACAAATGATTGGCAGAAATATTGTCCTGAATTAAGTAAATTGCGTATGCTAGATATAGATAATAGAGTAGGTCCTTTAGTTATCGGGTTCTATTTGCAAATAATAGGGGATGGAACGATTTATATGCCTTTATATAAAGTGGGAAATCTATACAGCCATTATAGTGTATTACCTTCTAGTTTAGAAATAGAAGGACGATCGATGGATATGCAAATGCATGAAATTTATAGTGAACAAATTGCCCAACAATTAATCCAAAAAGCATATATTCCGTTACAAGGGGAAGTGACTTTTGAGGACGTAAAGAATGGATATGAACGATATTTTAAAAACCCAAATAAAGGAACAATTGTAGAATATGAGGATTATGTATACATCAGTAGCTGGACAAGAAAAAAAGAACTTTTTGATAATGCATTGCATACGGTTTACAATGAATTAAAATCATGGCCAGAAGAAAGATATTTTGTACGAGATGGTGGTTTTAAAAATTGGATGTTGGAATTGGAAAAAAAATCTAGTAATCATGAAGTATTAGAAGCAAACTATAGAATGAAATTCGAAAAATATAAAATTGAAAAACTGCCGGAAAGACCCTTCTGTTTTTAATATTAAATACAGGGAAAAAGAATTATGAATTTAGAAAAAATAGAAAAGCAATTATATAGTGATAAGTTTTTAGATGAAAAAAATAATTACATTTATGCATCACTTAGCAATAAAATAGGTGGTCTTATTGGGAGCGTTAAGGGATTAGTATTGCTGAGTGTATATGAAGATATTTTATATATTCACCGAGCCAATATTGATAATTCTTATGGCAAACAATTAGCAAAAATTTATATTCCAAATATGAAAAATATCCAAGGAAAAGCCGGATTATTTGGTGGAAAGTTTTCTTTCAAGTATGAAGGACAAGAATATAAATTTAAACTGCCATCAAAGGCCGGAAAATTTGTGGATTTTTTTGTAAAGTAAAAGTATGAGGATAACAGGATGAAAAACTTACAAAAGTATCTAATGATTTTGGGAACGATAATGTTAAGTATTGGAATTAGTGCGTGCTCTAAACAACCAGACTTCGATGCCAAATCTTACGTCCAAAGTTCTCTTGATGCATACTATCATGGAGAATATAAGGACTATGCGAATCTGTTAGAACTCTCGGAAAAAGATGCAAAGAAAGAAATCGAAGAGGATTTTAATGAGAGCATCCAAAAGCAATTTGATGATTCCGATAACATTACGGATAAAGGAATTGCTGATTATACGGAAAAACTGACAGAAGTAAAGAAACTGGCAAAATACAAAGTGCAGGATGTGAAAGAAGAGGATGGAGTTTATACAGTAAGTGTACAAGTTGAACCATCCAATGTATTTCAGACATTGCAACAAAGCTCTACAGAGGTAAGCAATGAAAAAATAAAGCAGGGATTGGATGGAAATGATCCGGAAGTCTTTGCAGCCGTATTAACAGAAAGTGTCCAGAAGAGTCTTGAAAAGAACAGTTATGGAAAAACTGTTACTGTAAAAGTATCCGTGGAAAAAGATAATTCAGGAAAATATG